>Ga0335069_10003623_pt1 | contig 23221 bp, 18 predicted proteins | sample Lox_Sample_11_FD_206714 | JGI IMG/M metagenome (GOLD analysis project Ga0335069, IMG submission 206714) | Soil microbial communities from Loxahatchee National Wildlife Refuge, Florida, United States - Lox_Sample_1.1 | ecosystem: Environmental > Terrestrial > Soil > Wetlands | place: USA... | reverse complement strand
AACTAGAAGTAAGGCGTTCCAAGGCTCTTCCAACCTTGCCCCCTCCTCTCCTCAGCGCCGCCACTTGCGCGATGGCTTTGCTGACCGCGTGCGGACCCAGGTACGGTGCTGATGACGAACGAACGAAGCCACACTGTCCGCTCCCGGTCGATCATCTCAGCAAAGCCGAACTACAATTCGGCTCCCGAATGAAATCGGCAAACCAAGCGAAATCTGTCAGCCTAACAGAAATGCGCATTGGTGCGGTTCTAGCGCCGAAAGCGCTGGGATCTTTCGTGGCCTCGATGACGGCGAGTATTTCAGGTCAATCACGATCACCCTCCTTACTGACTGTCAGTCAGGCTGCTGTCAGGATCGCATTGCACGTCCCGGTCGGCACTTCCTTCGCGCCGTGGGAGTCAACCCGAATCAACCGCGGAACGCCCGGCCTTGAATAGTAGCGAAGTGGACCCTTTTCGCGCATGAGCGCAAAGCCATTCCGTTCAGGCAGTCGCACCAACCCGCTGAATCTCATCCGCTACGCAGCCGGCGACGCTGCCTATGACGACGCCCATCCTTGTCAGTCAACATCCAAAGGGCACTGCATTCGGCACTGTTCTTCAACCTAGATTTGACACTTTGGACAGTAGAAACTGCTGCGCCCGCTCTGCACCACGCGGCGAATCGACGCACCGCAGGCTGGGCATGGCTCGCCTTCGCGATTGTAGACTTGGAGGCGCAACTGAAAATAGCCCGGTCGACCGTCGCCGTCGCGATAATCGGAGATCGAGCTGCCGCCGAGGTCGATGGCCTCTTCAAGAACGGCGCGCAGCGCGTCTAGCAGCGGTGCGACTTCTGCCTTGCGTACGCGGCCGGTTCGCCGCGTCGGCCGGATGCGCGCGCGGAACAGCGCTTCGTTGGCGTAGATGTTTCCCACGCCGCCGAGCGCCGTCTGGTCGATGAGCAGATTCTTGATCGCCCGCTTGCTGCCGCGCAGCAGCGCGCCGACTTGCTCGGACGTCAATGTCGAGTCGAGCGGATCGGGTCCGAGCACACGCAGTTCAGGCCAGTCCGCGGCACGGGCCGCCGCGCCGACTTTGAGCAAGCCGAAGCGGCGCGGATCGTTGAGTACCAACTCGTTGTCGTCGTCGAGGCGCAATCGCACATGATCATGCAACACGCTCGGCGACGCGGTGGCGCGTACGATCAACGAGCCGCTCATGCCGAGATGGGCGAGCAACCAGTCGCCGCGGCTCAATGCGAACAACAGGTATTTCGCGCGCCGATCGATGGCGTCGATGCGTTGCCCGGCCAGCCGGCGTTCAAAGTCGGGTTGAATCGGACGCCGCAGGCGCCGCTCCGCAACGGTGACGGCAACGATCGTGCGCCCAACCACGCGCGGCAGCAGCGAGCGGCGAACGGTTTCGACTTCGGGCAGCTCAGGCACGGGAAACTGTCACGCGGCGGCAATCGCGTCCGCCAACCGTCCGAACTCGCGCAGCGACAGGGTCTCCGGCCGCCGCGTCGGATCGATGTCGGCGGCGCGCAACACGCCCGCCGCATTGTTGGTCACCGTCGCGATCGAATTGACGAGCTGCTTGCGCCGCTGCTGGAAGGCGGCGCGAACCACGCTGCGAAACACTCGGATGTCGCGCACCGGGATCGGCAGCGCTGCGTAGGGTTCGACCACTACGACTTCCGACTGCACCTTCGGTCGCGGCACGAACGCGGCCGGGTCGACGTGCAAGCCGTGTCGCACGCGAGCGCGAAACTGCACCAGCACCGACAGCGCGCCGTACGCCTCGTCGCTCGGCTGGGCGCGCATCCGCTGCGCCACCTCACGCTGCAGCATCAGCACCAGCCGCGGAAACAACTCCGCGTGATCGAGCAGCGTGAACAGCACCGGCGTCGAGATGTTGTACGGCAGGTTCGCCACAACAATAGTCGGCGCGGAGCACCGTGCGCGCAAGTCCATTTTGAGCACGTCGCCCTCAACCACGGCGACGTGCGGTTGATCGACGAACCGCTCGCGCAATCGCGCGGCAAAGTCGCGATCCAATTCGATCAAGACCAGCTGTGCACAGCGGGCGGCCAATTCGATCGTCAGCGCCCCCAGCCCCGGCCCGATTTCCAGCACCGATTCCGCGCCCGTGAGCTCGGCAAGGTCGACGATGCGACGAATGATGTTACGATCGGCGAGCAGATGTTGCGCCAGGCGCTTGCGCGGCCGCCGATCGAGCGCCGCGAGTTCGCGTCTCACTTGACCGCGCGCCGCGGTGGCGCCCTGGCGCGCCGGCCGCGCCATCACAGCTCCAAGTCGGCCGCGGCGTTGAGCGAGAATGGATCGCGCTCGCCCCGCGCCAGACGCAGGCCGCCGGCGTAGGCGATCATCGCGGCGTTGTCGGTACAGTAGCGAAACGCCGGGAGATGCACCGCGAGCCCGAACTCCGCGCCGGCGTCGCATGCGCGCTGGCGGAGGCGTGAGTTGGCCGCCACACCGCCGGCGATGACCAGCCGCTGTGCACCGACGGTGTGCGCGGCCGCGAGCGTGGCGTCGAGCAACATGTCGACGACCGCTTCCTGAAAACTCGCCGCCACGTCGGCGGCCGCTGCGCCGGCGGGCGCGTGATCGCGGACGTGTTGCCACACCGCAGTCTTGAGTCCGCTGAAACTGAAGTCGTAGTCGCGTGCGCTGCGCCCGGGTTTGAGCCGGGCACGGGGAAAACGGATCGCGGCACGGTCACCGCGGCGCGCCAACTCGTCGATCACCCGGCCGCCCGGGTAGCCGAGGCCGAGGATCTTCGCCACCTTGTCGAACGCCTCGCCCGCCGCGTCGTCGCGCGTCATCCCCAGGCAGCGGTAGCACCCCTGCCCTTCGGCCCAGTACAGGCTGGTATGCCCGCCGGAGACCAACAGCACCAGGTACGGGAAGGCGACGTGCTCGTCGAGTTGCGGCGACAGCAGGTGACCTTCCAAGTGATTGACTCCGACCAACGGGAGCGCGCGAGCAAATGCGATCGCCTTAGCGGCGCTCAAGCCGACGAGCAGCGACCCCACCAAACCCGGCCCGGCGGTGACGGCGATGCCCTCGACATCGTCGAGCGTTATGCCGGCCTGTGCGAGCGCGCGCTCGATCACGGGAATGATCGCGCGGATGTGCGAGCGCGACGCCAACTCCGGAACGATACCGCCGTACTTGTGATGCACGTCGTCCTGCGACGCGACGATGCTCGATCGCACAACGCCGTCGGCCAGTACCGCCGCGGCCGTGTCGTCACACGAGCTTTCGATGCCGAGAACGATCATTGCGTCACACACTATGGCGCCGGTGCGCCGCCGCCGACGCGGGCCATGCCGCTCTGCGCCAGCGAGCTGCTGGGATCGGCTGCCAGCGCCCGTCGGTATGCCGTGCGGGCGTCGGGGAAGCGGCCGACTTGCTCGAACACCTCGCCCTGGAGAACGTATGCACGCGCGCTGAGCGGCTTGTCGTCACGCGCAGCCAGCACCGCCGACTTGTCCGCAAACGCGATGGCTTGGCCATAGTTTCGTTTCTCAACATGCAGGCGGGCCAGAAAGTAGTAACCGTAGGCGTTGGTCGGGTCAATCGCCAGCGCCCGTTCGAAACGGTCTTGCGCGGGATCGTACGACTGCCGATCGAGCAACCCGCGACCCTCTTCGACCAAGCGCAGTGCGGCCGCGACGTTCGGTGCCGTCGTGTTGTTGATGCGCGTCACCAACGACGGCACTTCCGTCGGCGTTCCCGCGGCTGCGATCGGCATCGTCGGGGTCGGCGTCTCGGTTGCCGTGGGCGTCGCGGTCGCCGGCGGATGCGTCGGGGTCGGGAACGGCGTGATCGGCTGCGGCCGCGGCACTTCGCTCACCTCCGGTTCGTGCCGCGGCGGTTTGATGCAGGCGCTGAGCGCGAGGGCCATCGCCGCAACCATCGCAATTCGATCAGGGCGATTACTCAGCATAGTCGGGCGACCGCGGGGCGGGAGCGGACACGCCGGTGAGGGAAGGCGCATGGAGATGGCATAACTGGGTCGGCTCGTAGCCTTTGAAGAAGGCTTCTTCAATGACCTCAGGACAATTCGGGGTCGCCAACTCGCCGGTGTACTCGTCGATCGACACCAGCGCCACGTCGGCCGGCGGCACGAAAGACGTCTCGGGCCGTCCGGCGGTCGCGCGCTTCATGAACTCGGTCCAAATCGGCAGCGCGGCTTCGCCGCCGGCGAGACCGACGGGCTTCTTCTGATCGAACCCGACCCAGACGACGGCCAGCAGATCGGGCGTGAAGCCGGCAAACCAGGCGTCGTGGTAGTCGTTGGTCGTGCCGGTCTTTCCGGCCGCCGGACGCTTGAACCCGAGTCGGCGCGCGCCCGCGCCGGTGCCGTGTCGCAACACGCCTTCCATCAGATGGATCACGAGGTACGCAGCAGCCGGGTCGACGGCTTGGGTAACTTCGACCGGATTGCGCTCGATCGCATTGCCGTCGTGATCGATGACCCGTTTGACCGACAGCGGCGTCGCGCGCAATCCCTGACTGGCGAGCGTCGAGTAAGCCTGCGCGACCTCGAACGGCGTCACCTCAACCGAGCCAAGTGCCAGCGACGGCACCGCTGGCAGCGGGCTGCCGATGCCGAGTCGTTGCGCGACCTCACGAACCGCATCGATGCCGATGTCGCGCGCCAAGTGCGAGGTCGCGGCGTTGAGGGAGAATTCGAGCGCGTGCCGCACCGTCACGTCGCCGAAGTACTTGCCCTTGTAGTTGGCCGGCGACCACACTTGATTATCGAAGAACCATTCGAACGGTTCGTCGTCGAGCGACGAGGTCGGTTGAATCGTCCCCTCGCCGTGCAAGGTGCGCTCGAACGCCGCGAGATAGACGAATGGCTTGAAGACCGATCCGGGCTGCCGCTGCGCTTGGGTGACGCGGTTGAACTGCGTCGCGCGATAGTCGCGGCCGCCCATCATCGCCTTGATCTCGCCGGTTTGCGGCTGCACCGCGATGAGCGCGCCTTGCAACGCCTGGCTGGGTGATTCGCTGCGCAGGCGCTTGTACCGCTGTTCAAGCGCTTCGAGCCCGCGGCGCAGCGACTCCTCGGCGGCGCGCTGCATCTCCATGTCGAGGGACGTGAAGATGCTGAGTCCTTCGGTGGTCAGCACCGCGGCCGGATAGGAACGCGCCAACTCCTGGCGGAGAAAATCGACGAAATACGGGGCATCGTTGCCGGCCGGTTTGGGCGCGGCGAGGCGCAGCGGCTCGGCGATCGCGTGCTGATACTGCTCGTCGGTGATGTCGCCCTGCTTGAGCATCAGCGTGAGGCAATAGTTGCGGCGATGCAGCGCGCGCTGCGGATCGCGGAACGGCGAGTAGCGATTGGGCGCCTTGATCACGGCGGCCAGCAACGCCATCTCCGCCACGCTGAGGTCGGACAGCGGCTTGGCAAAATAAAATTGGGCGGCCTCCCACACGCCGTAGACACCTTGCGCGCCGCGCTGCCCGAGGTAGATCTCGTTGAGATACGCTTCGAGAATCTCCCGCTTCGAGTAGCGGTGCTCGACGACCAGCGCCATCGCGAACTCTTTCAGCTTGCGTTCGAGGCTGCGCTCGGGAGTGAGCAGGAAATTCTTGACCAACTGTTGAGTCAGCGTGCTGCCGCCTTGGACGGTTTGACCGCTGCGAAGATTGACCCACAGCGCGCGCGCAATTCCCATGGGATCGATGCCGTGATGTTCGTAGAAGTGCTGGTCCTCGACCGCCATGATCGCACGCGGCAGCAGCGGCGGCACGTCGTCGAGCGTCACCAGGTGCCGCTCTTCCCACACGTTCTCATACAGTCCGGTGATCAACTCGGGCTCGATCTCAACGGTGTACAGCGGTTCGTGATCCGCCACGCGCTCGATGGCGGCGACGGTCGATTTGCTGAGCGCCAGCCGCACGGCCTCACCGGTTCGGGCGCCGCTCGGAAACTGAAAATCGTGGAGCCAGAGTTGCACCGCGTCGGGTGCGATCGAATATTCGCCCTTGCTGCTGACGGGCCCGGATACCTGGCGATAGTTCAACCGCCGCAGCCGCTCGATCAGTCCGATCGCCTCGATGTCGAGACCCGGATAGACGAAGCAGGAGTCGGAGTAGATCTTCGACGGGAAGTCCCACCGTTTGCCGGCAAACTTCTCGGCGACCACCGCGTCGAGGTGGCGCAGGTACGGCGCCACGAGCACTGCGGCGACGCCGACCGATCCGATCGCCAGCAGCACCACACCAATCAGGAAGCGGCGCACCATGATGTGCGACCGGGCCGCGGAGGGTTCGCTCCACGGCCCGGATCTCAATTGCGGTGAGGCGAAATCACTTCGCTGGCTTGAGTGCCAGGAAGATCGTGTTGTCGCCGCGACGGACGAGGAACAGCACGCTCTTGCCCTTGCCGACGCCCTCGATCGCCTTGCGATACGAGGCGACGTCCCTCACCGGCTTCTGGTTCACCTCGACGACGACGTCGCCACGACGCAGACCCGCATCGTCGGCGGGGCTCCCCGGCTCGACCGACGCCACCACCACGCCCTTGACGTCGTCCGGCAGCCCGAGACTTTCGGCGATGTCTGGAGTCAGCGGCTGCACGGTGAGACCGAACTCCGGCGTCTCCTTGCTGCTGACCGCGACTTCCTCCTCCTTCAGCTCGCCGATTCTCACCGAGACGGTCTCGGCTTTCTTTCCGCGCAGCAGCTTCACCGTGACGGTGCGACCGATCGGCGTCCGGGCAACCAAGAGCGGCAGTTCATTGGAATCTTTCACCGGCTTGCCGTCGAATTCGACGATGACGTCACCGACCTTGATTCCCGCGGCGATCGCCGGTCCATCCTTCATCACGTCGGCGACCAAGGCGCCGTGCGCTTCGTCCAAGCCCATCGACTCGGCGATTTCCGGCGTGACCTTTTGGATCAGCACGCCGAGCCAGCCGCGGCTGACTTTGCCCTTCTCCTGCAGGTCGGGCAGCTCTTCCTTGGCGATGTTGATCGGCGTCGCGAAACCGATGCCGATGTTGCCGCCCGAGCGGCTGAAGATGGCGGTGTTGATGCCGACAACTTCGCCCTTGAGATTGATCAACGGGCCGCCGGAGTTTCCGGGATTGATCGCCGCGTCGGTCTGAATGAAGTTGTCGTAGCTCCCCTGACCGATGAAGCGGCCCTTGGCGCTGACGATGCCCGCCGTGACGCTATTTTCGAGACCGAACGGGTTGCCGATGGCCATTACCCACTCGCCGACGCGCAAACTATCCGAATCACCCAGGGTCACCGGCACGACGTCGGGGGCGCCGTCGATCTTGATCACCGCAATGTCGGTCTTCGGATCGCGTCCAACCACCTTAGCCTTGTATTCTTTTTCGTTCGCCAAGCGGACGACGATGTCCTCGGCGTTTTCGACCACGTGATTGTTGGTCAAGATGAGCCCGTCTTTGTTGATGATGAAGCCGGAGCCGAGGCTCTTCTGCTTAAATGGCTGGCGCGGCATCGGGCCGAAGAATCGCTCGAACGGCTCCCAAAATTCGTGGAACGGATCGCCGCCTTCGCCGCCGAACGGGCTGTGCGGGCCGCCCGGGCCACCCGGTCCGCCCGGTCCACCCTGACCGCCGGGACCTCGCCGCTGCGGAGCCGGCTCCGGTGCCGAGGTCGTCGAGACGTTGACCACCGAGGGGCTCAGGAGTTCCGCCAGGTGAGCGAAGTCGGGGAGACCGGCGACGGCCGCGGTAGCGGACGTGCCTGCGGGTGGTGCCGCTTCCGGTTTGGCCGCCGGCGTTTCTTCCGCCTTCTCGCCCCAGAAGCTAATCGCACGAACCGGTCCGGCGGTGAGAATGGCGAATCCGAGAACCAGGCCAAGAACGGATTGCGTAGTGCGGCTCCCAATGCGGGACATCCGCGATAGTGGGATCATGGAACCTCCTTGCGGTTGTGAATGAGTTGTCTGGGATCAGGCGCGCCGGACACTAGCGATGCCGCGACGACTCGACGTAGCGCATGCGCAGGTCGTAGAGAATGTTGTCGAGCAGCCCCTGCTCGGCGCGATCCAAGTTGCCCTTGGTCTTGTCGCGCAGCAGACCCAAGATGTCGATCAGGTGCCGCGCAGCAGCGAGGTCGGCGGCAACCGTGTTGTCGACTGGATTTGGAATCTCACCCAGATGGGCCAACGCCTGCGTGCTGAGGCTGAGCACAAAGGTCGAGAAATTGATCTCGCCTTCGGCGCCCGGAGCAGGGCTTTCCGAAATCGCTTCGTACGCCGCATTGGCAACCGCAGCTCCCGACGGCTCGGCGCCGGGCGCGGCGGCAGCGGGCTCGGCTTCGGCCTCGTGAGGGTCGCGCGCCTCACCGGTTTCGGAAAACCGCCGGCGATCTTGGACCTTGAATCCGCGGCGTTCTTCGTTTTCGTCCGATGTCATATGCAGGTCGTATCCAACCAGCCCACGACGTCGCAGGCTCGTGGCAACGCGATCGCGGTTCAGACCACCATGGACCGGAGACGGCGAATTCGTTCTTCGATCGGCGGATGGGTGCTGAACAATCGACTGAACGACACCCCCGCGAGCGGGTTCACAATGAACAGATGAGCGGTTTGCGGACTGGCCCCGAGGGGAATCCGCTCCGACGCCATTTGAAGCTTCTCCAAGGCGGCGGCCAGCCCGAGCGGATTATGCGAGATCTTGGCACCGCTTGCGTCCGCTTGAAATTCGCGCGACCGGGAGATGGCGAGTTGAATCAGCGTCGCCGCGATCGGCGCGAGAATGGTCATCGCCAGGAGGCCGAACACGCCCCCGCCTTCTTCTCGCTCATCGCGTTGCATCCCGCCGAAGATCGCCGCCCACCGCATCATGTTCGCCACCCACATCACCACGCCGGCCATGGTGGCCGCCACCGAGCTGATCAGGATGTCGCGGTTCTGGACGTGCGCCAACTCGTGACCGAGAACGGCCTCCAATTCCTGCGGCGTCAAGATGCGAAGAATGCCTTCGGTGACCGCGACCGCCGCGTGCTGCGGATTGCGTCCAGTCGCGAACGCATTCGGCGCATCCGACGGGATGATGTACGCGCGCGGCATCGGGACGCCCGCGCTGGCGCACAGGTTGTTTAAAATGCGGTAGAGTTCCGGCGCTTGATTCATATCGACTGGACGCGCCCCGTACATCGCCAGCACGATTTTGTCGGAAAACCAGTAGCTGCCGAAGTTCATCACGCCCGCGAACACAAGGGCCATCGTCAATCCTCGCGGGCCGCCGATGTACTGGCCGAGGGCCAGGATCAGACCGGTCATCAGACCGAGCAGCAGAGTGGTCTTGAGAGTGTTGGACATGAGCGCTCCTTCTGCGCTTCTTGGACGCTCGATTCGCCCGTTTATTTGACCTGGCGAGTGACTTTAGCGCAGACTGTCGTGCGCGAAATCGGGCACGCGGTGGAACCTAATCTGCACCCCCTACCTTGTCAAGGCGGGCGACGCGCTGCCTGTCGCGGTCATGCACACACGCGGCGGCACCGCAGCACGAGGCAGCCATGACGGGGCTGCTCGCCGCCCTGAGCGCGGTGACTCAACCGGAGTTTCGCGATCGGCTGCGGTGGGCGGTGCGGGTACGCTGGCTGGTCATCGCCGGGTTCTTCGCGCTTGCGCTGATTGCCGACGGTTTCGGCTTGTTCACGTCGATCACGCCCTGCGTCGAGGCTGCCGCGGCCGGCGTGCTGATCAACGGACTGAATCACTGGGCGGTGCTCCGTTGGCGTGGCGTGCTCCCGATCACGCTGATCGCGCTGTGCAACGACCTGCTGCAAATTACCTACGTCACCATCAACACCGGCGACGTGCAGAGCCCATTCGTCATGATGTACGTCGTGCAGGTATCGGCGACGGCCATGTTGGTCAACACCGGGGTCGCCGCAGTCGTCGCCTGCACCGCCGTCGTCTTGTTCGGCGCCGCACTCGCGGGCAAGTCCTTCGGACTGTATCCGGTCGGCGGTCTGGTGACCTCGGCGACCGACCCGGTCCCGCCCGCGCTGTTGTACCAGGGAACGTGGTCCGCGTTCTTGCTCTACTCGCTCGGGCTGCTGGTGTACCTCGGCGGCTACATCTCGCAGCGGCTGAGTCAGAGCGAGCGCGACCTCGCTGAGCAGAACCGAAAACTCGGAGAGACGGTCGACGCGTTGGCCGCCAGCAATTGTGAGCTCGTGGCGGCGTACGACCGCCTGAAGCAAGCCGAGGCGCACCTCATCCAATCGGAGAAGATGCACGCGCTCGGACAGTTGGTCGCCGGCGTGGCGCACGAGCTGAACAACCCGATCAGCTTCGTTTCAGCCAACATCGAGCATCTGCGCCTCTATGTGGATCGGCTGACGCGGCTGCTCGACGCCTACGATGCCGCGTCGCTTTCCACCACCGATCGTGTGCGCATCGCCGAACTCAAAACCGAACTCCGACTGCGCGAGGTATTGGCGGATCTTCCCGGCTTGCTGGCCGACTGCGAGGAGGGAGCGCAGCGCACCAAGCGTATCGTCATCGAACTGCGCACGTTCTCGCGCAGCGACGTATACGATCGCTGGCGTCGGATCGACATTCACCAGTGCATCGACAGTACCCTCGCTCTGCTCAGCCACCGGCTCAAGAACCGCGTCCTGGTGCACCGCGACTTCGGCGAGCTGCCGGAGGTCGAGTGCCTCCCCGGTCAGATCAATCAGGTCTTGATGAACCTCTTCGCGAACGCGGCCGATGCCGTCGGCAACGCCGGCAACATTTGGGTCACCACGCGTTTGGCGACCGCGTGCGACTCGAGCAGCAGGAATGGGTGGGAGGTCGTCGTCAGCGTACGGGACGACGGTGTCGGTATCCCGCCGGAAATCCAATCCCACATCTTCGACCCGTTCTTCACCACGAAGGACGTGGGCAAGGGCACCGGACTTGGACTTAGCGTCTCCTATGGCATCGTCCAAAAGCACGGCGGGGTGCTCGCGGTCGACTCCGTGCCGGGCACGGGAGCGACGTTCACCATGCGCCTACCGGTCGAGCGGCTGGAGGCGTCGTAGCTACTCGTTCGCGTGGACGTCCAGCGCATCGCGCAGACCCTCACCCAGCAGGTTCAGACCCAGCACCGTGAGCATGAGTGCCGCGCCGGGGAAGATCGCGAGATGTGGCGCGATCAAGAGAAAGGTCCGCGCGTCGTTGAGCATGGCACCCCACGACGGCGCGGGCGGCTGGATCCCCAAACCGAGAAAACTCAGCCCCGCCTCGGCGACGACGGCGCCCGCCATCCCGAAGCTCGCCTGCACCGCCAGCAGCGGCAACACGTGCGCCATCACGTGACGGCGCAGCACCCGCACCGGGGAAGCCCCCAGGGCGCGTGCGCTCTCCACAAACTCGCGGGTTCTGAGCGACAGCACCTCGGCGCGAACCACCCGCGCGTATCCCGTCCATCCGATCACGCACAGCGCCAGCACCACGTGGCGCAAACCGGGGCCCAGCACCGCGGACACCGCGATGGCCAACAGTAAACCGGGAAACGCCAGCAACACATCCACCACGCGCATCACACCCAGATCAATCCAGCCTCCGCGATAGCCGGCAACCGCGCCAATGAGCAATCCCACCAGCGCGGACACACCGACGGTGACCACCCCGACCAGCAGTGATGGACGTGCACCATAGATCACTCGGCTAAGCTGATCGCGGCCGAGTTTGTCCTGGCCAAAAACGTGTGCCGCCGACGGCGGCCGCAGCCCCTCATCGAGCGACTGCGATGTCGGGCTGGCGGGTGCCAGCAACGGGGCACACACGGCCGTGGTCGCGAGCGCGAGCAGCACCGCCAGTCCGATCGCGACGCGCGGATTGGACGTCATTCGCCGCCCGCGCTCGCGCGAATCCGCGGATCAACCCAGAGGCACAGCAGGTCGGCCGCGAGATTGACGGCGACGTAGGTGAGCGCAATCACCAACACGCAGCCCTGCACCAGCGGGTAGTCGCGGGTCTCGATCGCCGTGACCGTGAGACGGCCGAGTCCGGGCCACCCGAAGATCGTTTCAGTGAGGATCGCCCCGCTGAGCAGGGCGCCCGCCTGCAAGCCCATGACGGTGACCACGGGCAGCAGCGCGTTCGGCAGCGCATGACGCAGCAGCACGCGCACCTCGCTCGCACCTTTTGCACGAGCGGCGCGGAGGTGATCGCCGTGCAACTGGTCGAGCAGGGACGCCCGCAGCAGCCGTGCCAACACCGACGCCATCCCCAAGCCGAGCGTCACCGCCGGTAAGATCAAATGCGGCAGCCCGTTTCGCCCGGACACCGGCAACCATCCGAGCCAGACCGCAAAGCACAGCATCAGCATTGGACCCAGCCAGAAGTTCGGAACCGCGGCGCCGATCAACGCGACCGAAATGCAGCCGACGTCGAGCACCGAACGCGGGCGCGCAGCCGCCGCCAGCCCCAGTGGAAACGCGATCGCGATTGCGACCAGGAGTCCGGCCGCCGTTAGTTCGATCGTTGCGGGAAATCGGGCGACGATCATACGGCGGACCGGCCGGCCGCCGGCCAGTGAACGGCCTAGGCTACCGCGCGCGAGGCGCCGGAGATACAAACCATATTGCACCGCCACCGGACGATGGAGGCCGAGTCGATGGCGCACCGCCTCCTTGTCGACGGCCAGCGCGCTTTCGCCGAGCATTGCATCGACCGGATCGCCGGGAATGAGATGGATGAGGAGAAACACCACGGTCACCACACCGAGCACGGTCGGCACCGCCAGTCCGATCCGCCAACTGAGGTAGCGAAGCATGCGCGACGAATCCCCGCCGACTCACTCAATCCATGCGTCGCGCAGCGAATCCAAGCTGGCGTTCGCCCGCAGCTCGAAGCCATGCAGGCGGCGGTTCACCACCGCGACGTTGGTGGGCCACCAGAGCGGAATCACCGGGAGTTGCTCGGCGACACGCTTCTGAACCTCAACGTAGTAGCGCCGGCGCTCCTCCCCATCGGGCGTCCGCTGGGCGCGCTCGGTCAACTGGTCTACCTCCGCATCGCGAAAGAATCCGCGATTGTTTCCCACCGGCGGCACTTGCGACGAGTGGCAGGTTTGAAAGTAGATGTCCGGATCCGCGACGCCAACCCACGCCAGCGAGTACACCTGAAAGTTGCCGCGACGAATGTCGCCGTAGAACGTTCCCCACTCGTAGGTGCGAATGTCGAGCGCAACGCCGACCCGCGCCAGTTGTTGTTGGATCACCTCGGCGATGCGCTTGCGCAGGTCCACGGTCGTCGTCTTGTACGACAACCGAAAGCGCGGGCGCGGTCCGTCGCCGTCGGGATCGACGTATCCCGCTTCGTCGAGGAGCGCCTTGGCGCGCTTCGGATCGTACGCGTACACAGGACCGTCCGCGCTGTATGCCCAGTGGCCGGGGGGGAGCAGACCCGTGGCCGGCGTCGCCAATCCGCGCAACACGCTGCGAATGAGCCCGCGCGTATCCAGCGCGTGGGCCAGCGCGCGACGCACCCGCACGTCGGCGAGCGGCGGCTCGCGGAGATTGAGCCCGAGGTATTGGAAATTGGTGCTCGGCGTCGTCAACACCTGCGCGTGCGGCAACCGGCTCGCCCACTCGATCGAGTCGGGATCGACCGCATTCTGAATCACATCGACCCGTCCCCGCTTGAACTCGAGGAGCCGCACGAGGCCATCGGGAATCACCTGGAAGACTACGCCCGCGAGACGCGAACGCTGCAGTTCAGATGGCGCGCGCGCGAGCACGATGCGCTCGTCGGGCGAAAACTCGACCAAGCGAAACGGCCCGGACCCCATCGGCTCGCGGATGGGAGCCGGCGCGGCCGCCACACGCGCCGCCGGCATGACGCCCAGCGTGGTCAGATCCAAGAACGGCGCAAACGCTTCGCGCAGGTGAAATCGCACCGAGAGCGGCGCGGGAACGTCGATCGACTCGATCGGCGCCAATGCCGATCGTTTCGGCGAAGTCGACGAGGTATCGCGAATCGAATCGAACGTCGCCTTCACATCGACGGCACGCACCGGCGTCCCATCCGAGAAGCGAAATCCCTCGCGCAAGTGAAATTCGTACGTCACGGGATCGGGATTGCTCCAGTCTGCGGCCAGATCTGGATGATAGCGACCTTGATCGTCGACGCGCGTCAGCCCGTCGAACAGCAGCTCGCCGATCTGATTGCCGGTTGCGTCGGTGGCGAAGCGGGGATCGAGGGTCACGGGCCCGTTCTCGATCGCGATCACCGCAAAGTCGGCCGGGAGATCTGCATCCGCGCCGGCGCACCCGAGCACGCACAGCGCAACGAGCGGCCAGGAATTCGTTGACAGTCTCAAAAATCGTCTGCTACCGTACGGCATAGGACGCGACGGACCCCGCAGGAAAGCGGAACCGATCGCGGTGATGGAGGATGATGGTGCGCGCGTGGGTCGGTCGAGTGGCGGTTGGCATCGCCGCCGCGTTGATTGCCACCTCAACTTTCAGCCAGGCGGAATTCGCCGCGCCAGCGTCGCGGAGCGACCAAAGTCCATTCACGGTTCCCCCCGGTCTCCGCTCGCAGGTTGAGTTCTGGAAAAAAATCTTCGCCACGTACTCCATCCACCAAGTCGTCATTCACGACGCGCTGCACTTGGATCGCGTCTACGAAGTCGTGGATTTCCGCCCGCTGGCCGCCGCGGGCATGAGCGATGTGGAAATCGACGCGGCGAAGTATCGCACCGTTGAGCGAGAGACCGCCAAGGTACGCGCGATCCTCCTGCGGCTGGACCAAATCGGTGCGGACTCGCTGGATCCGTCAACGCTCTCCGAAGACGAGCGGAAGATATTGGCGGTGTTCCAACGTGTCAAGCAACGCCCGGACTTTCGGGCGGCCGCGGCGCCGGACCGGCTGCGCACGCAATCCGGCCTCAAGGAGCGCTTCGCGCGCGGCGTCGAGGTTGGGGCACGCTACTGGCCCGAGATCGAGCGCATCTTCCGCGAGTACAACGTGCCGCTGGAGTTGACTCGGCTCCCGCTGGTGGAATCGTGCTTCAACGTCCGGGCGTACTCGAAGGTGGGCGCCGCCGGGGTCTGGCAATTCATGCCCGCAACCGGTCGGCGCTTCATGCATATCGATCACGCCGTCGATGAGCGCCGCGACCCGGTGGTCGCCGCGCGCGCGGCGGCGCAATATCTCAAGGCCGACTACGAGGCGCTCGGAACCTGGCCGCTGGCCATCACCGCCTACAACCACGGGCGCGCCGGCATGGCGCACGCCGTCGCGACGGTCGGGTCGACGAACATCACCGACATCGTGCGCCGCTATCACGGCGCGGCGTTCAAATTCGCCTCGCGCAATTTCTACGCGGAATTTCTCGCCGCCATCGCGGTCGAGCGCGAAGCGGCTCGACACTTCGGCGATTTGAATTACGAACGGCCGGTTGCGGCAACCAACGTGCGCATCGCCGACTTCGTGAAGCTTTCCACGCTCGCGACCTGCGCCGGCACGTCGGTCGATGCGCTCGCGGATTTAAATCCGGCGCTAACCCCCGACACGATCGCCGGCAAACTGAGTGTGCCGCGCGGCTACACGCTGCGCATCCCGGAAGACAGCCGCGATCGTTTCCAGCAGCGCTACGCGGCCCTCGACCCGCAGCACAAGCGGAACGACCAGCCTCGCACCTACGTCGTCCACCGCGTCAAGCGCGGCCAGACATTGGTTGCGATCGCCCGGCAGTACGGCACCACGGTCAGTGCAATTCAGAAGCGCAACAACTTGAAAGGCCGCAAGGCGCTGCGCGCGGGCCAGGCACTCGAAATTCCGCGCGGCTAGCTCACCGCGATTCGCTTACGCAGGTCCGGCGGCGGCGACAATCTGGACCGTCGCCGTCACATCGGCCGCATCGATGCGGGTATCGAGATTCGCATCGGCACCGCGACGACTCGGGTCCGTCAAGTCGCAGCGTCGATCGGCTTCGAACAACACGGCGACTTCGTGCTCGATCCCCTCGGGTCGCACCGTGCCGATGCCGTCCGGATCGCCGGGGGTTCCATCGATGGCACCGGCTTGCTGTGTCGTGTTCTGCGGTAACGGGTCGCCCGCCGCGAAGTCGCTCGCATTATCGTCATACGCACACGAACCGCTGCGACAATCCGCGTCCGCGTTGCATGGATTGTCCGCGTTCGTGCCGCCCGCGCAGTGACCGGAGAGATTCTGCCGGACCAAGGCCTTCCCGAGATCGGGCGCCATCGCCGGATGACCGAAGCCGGTGTTGTCGCCCGCGTAGTCGCCGTAGGCGAGGCACGTCACCGGCCCGGTGAAGAGGCCGAAACAGATGCGTCCGTCGGGTGCCGTCAAAGCGCCCCCGGCGATCTGATCCATCGCCAGGCAGAACAGATCCTCGGCCCGTTTGGTTCCCATCAAAATCCGAACGCCGGCGGCCGGCGTGCTCGTCAGGTTCTTCGCAAACACTCCGAACGTTCCCGCACTCGAACCGTCGCCGTGCTCCGCTCGAACCGACTGGTTGTTCACAAAGATCTGCCCCGACGCCAATGTGCGAAGCTGCACAAATTGCGCGTCGGTCGCCGCGGGCGTGCCGAAGAACACCTGATCGATGACCATGCGATGATAGGGCGCCCACGCCGGTCGCGCCAGCAGCAGCGCCACGGTCATGAACACGTACGCCGTCACCCGTCTCGCCATCATCGAGCCCCCCTTTTTTGCGACGCCACGCGGGCGGCGCGAATCGGTGCAAGAAGACGCGGCGAGTGTCGTCGACGGTGACGGCTAAGTCAACAATTCGCGTGCGACCCGGATGGTCATGCTAGCTTGCGTGCGATCGCGCTGGCGAGCTTGCCGTCGTATTGACCGGGATAGCGTTCCTTGAGCTTCGCCATGATCGGCCCGATCGCCGCGCCGCCCAATTCGTCGGCGAGCTCACGAATGATTCCTTCGAGCCGTTCCGCAGTCAGTTGAGCCGGCAGGTAGGCTTCGAGAATCGCTTGTTCGGCCCGGTTCTGTTCGACCAACTCCGGGCGCTCGCCTTTGGCGGCAAAGTCGGCGGCCTCGATGCGCTTGTTGATCTCCTTGCGCACCAGCGCACTGATCTCGGCTTCCGGCAGCTCGCGGACTTGCTTGTCGACCTTGAGGTTCTTGCCCGCTGCGATCAGACTGCGCAGCACCATGACCTTGTTCGTCTCACGCGCCTTCATCGCGGCGGTGAGATCGCGCTGGAGGTCGGCTTCGGTGGCCACAACTAGCTCCCGATGAAGATGCGGATCGCCGTGGCGCGGATGTCCTGCGGCGTGACGATCCCGTCGCCATTCGCATCGACGCCGCGGCCTCCGCAGACCCCGTTCACGCACGGGCTCGGCATGTAGCCGAGGCGCCCGACATCTTCCGGCCGCGTGGTATCGCCGTCGCTCACTTCCAGCACCGCGGCAATCAGGTCGGCGGCGCCGACGCGGCCGTCACCATTGCCGTCGCCGCGCAGCACCGCGGTCCCTCCCGAATTCGTCAGCCGCGAGAGGTTGAGCGCGGTGGAGGAGTTGCCGGTCAAGACGTCGTAGTTTCCTCCGCCCGTGAAGTCAGCGCCGGTAATCGCCTTGGGTTGGCGGCTGATGACGATTTCGGCCGTACGCGATAAGCGGCCGGTGTTCGAACTCGTGAGCAACGACACGGTATTCGAGACTTGGTTCGAGACCGCCAAGTCGGGACGACCATCGCCGTTGAAGTCGCGCGCCACCAGACCGCTGGGGCTGTTGCCAACCGTACAGCCGGTCGGTTGCTGACACGCCGACGACGCCTTGAAGGTGCCCGTCCCGTCGCCCGTGTACACGAACACGTTCTGCGCCGTACTCTGGGCGACGGCGAAGTCGTCGAATCCATCGCGGTTCACATCGAACACCGCGATCCCAACCGGCCCGTTTCCTGTCCCAACCAATCCTCCACTGCGAACCGTGCCGTCGCCGTTTCCGAGCAGCACCGACACGTCGTTCGACACGCTGTTGGCAACGAGGAGATCTTGGAAGGCGTCGCCGTTGAACGATCCGGTCGCGATCGCCAACGGCGTATCGCCCACGTTGATCGTTCCGCCTGCCCGGAACGTGCCGTTGCCGTTACCGAGCAGAATCGACACCACACCGGGATTGCCGAGTGAGACCACCGCAACGTCGGGAATACGGTTGTTGTCGAAGTCCCCCACGACGCTGGCCACCGCCCGCGCGGTGGTTGTGGTCGTGAGGGCGTCGTTGAAGGTGCCGTTCCCCTTGCCCAGGAACAACGAGAGCGTGCTGGAGGTGGCGGTGTCGGAGCCCGAGCTGACGACCGCGAGATCGAGCTCACCGTCGCGGTTGAAATCGCCGAAATTGAGCGCCCGCGGGGTATCGCCGACATGGAGATCGCCGGCGACGACGAAATCGCCGAGCGTTGCCGCCAGATAGATGCGCACGGTCATGGGATCGAGTGCCACCGCCGCGTCCGGGAGCGAATCATCGTTGACATCGCCGGCCACAACCGCGGTGACGGCACCTCCAACGTGAAAGTCCTCGACGCCGACAAACCGCGTGTTCTGCTCGTTCAACAGTACCGCGAGGTCCCCCTGTTGTTGGCCCAACCCGTCGCCGGTCAAGACATCGGGGAAGCCGTCCTCGTTGAGATCGGCGACCCCCACGGTGAGCGGATCACCGTTGGTGACGAAGGTGCGGGCACGACTGAAACCGCCGTGACCGTCGCCGAACAGCACGCTGGTATCGGCGCTGCGCTTGTTGCTGGCGATGAGATCCAAGTGGTGGTCGCGGTTCAGATCGGCGGCAACAATATCCGACGGGAACGCGCCCGCCACGAAGGTTCCAGCGGTTGCGAAGTTTCCGTGGCCGTCCCCCTTGAGCAGCAGGATTCCCTCACCGCTCGCGGAGACGTAGGTCACTGCCAGATCCGTTTGGGAGTCCTCGTCAAAATCGCCCGCGGCAACGCCCGACGGCGACACCCCGATCGCTGAGGTCAGTGCCGTGCCGAAATGTCCCGCACCGTCACCGAGGAAAACGGTGACGCTGTTCCCCTTGGCGTTGATCACCGCAACGTCGTTCTTGTTGTCCCCGTTGAAATCCGCAATCACCGCCTTCATCGTCCCGGACCCCGCCGCGAGCGCGGGTTGGGCGTCGAAGGTTCCGTCCCCCTTCCCGAAAAGAATACTGAGAGTTCCGTCACCGTCGCCGTTGCCCTCGGCAGCGACGGCGAGATCGAGGAAGGCATCGCCGTTCAAGTTGCCGACGGCGATCCCTCCCGGTCCCCCGACGGCGTTACAGACGCCCTTGCCGGCCAACGTGCACTGATCGCGATGCTGCGCGTCGAGAATCGTCGGGTCGCAACCCTGAGTCGGGTCGCCGCTGCAATAGCCGGGCAATTGAATCGGATCACCGGTTAGGATGAAACATGCCGGTTGCCCCTGCGGACAGTCGTCGGGATTGCGTGTGCCTTGAAGGAACGACAACTGCGCGACGTTCGCGTTTGAGACGATCAGATCGGGTACGTCGTCACCGTTGAACAATCCCATCGCCAGGCCACCAGGCACCGTCCCGGCGGCGAAATTGCCGCCGTTGAACAGTTCACCGCTCCCATCTCCGAAGAGCAGCGACACGTTGGCGGTATCGAAGTTGGCCGTCACCACATCGAGGTGGCCGTCACCGTCCGCGTCCCCCACGGCAACTGCCACGGGATTACCCCCGACCGACGTCGACATCGCAGTATCGAACACCGGCACCTGTGCCAGCACCAGGGACGGCCACAGCAGTCCCACCAACGTCATTCGCGCGCACACGGCTCGCATGTGATCCTCCTCTTCCCCCAACCGGGTTAGTTCACCCGGTCGCCAAGACGCTCCCAACGCACCCAGCGATCTTGCCCGTCCCACGACCAGTAGATCACGAATGCCTTTCCTTTGATGTCCTCCAGCGGCACGAAGCCCCAGAACCGACTGTCGTAACTGCGATCGCGGTTGTCGCCCATGACGAAGAGATGACCCGGGGGCACCGCGAATGCGGCCAGCTCGTCGCGCGGCGTTCCTCCGGTCACCTCGTTGAAGCCGTCAGCGAAGTACGCATGCGGGTCATCGCGAGGGACCCCGTTGACGAACACACGCTTGTGACGAATCTCCACCACGTCGCCGGGTAATCCCACGACTCGCTTGATGAAGTCTTTGCTGCGATCCGCCGGATACACGAAGACGATCACATCCCCCGGCTGCGGCAAGCCAAAGCGCACCAGGACCTTGCCGTCGCTATCCCAGTTGGACCAGTGCGGTACGGGCACACGCAAACCATAGGCGAGTTTATTCACTAAAATATGGTCCCCGATCTGGAGCGTCGGCAGCATCGAGCCCGAGGGGATCTTGAACGCCTGAACCGCGAAGGTGCGAACGAACAGCGCGACCAGCAGCGCGACGCCCAACGCTTCGAAGTACTCGCGCAGGGTCGACTTGGCCGCGAGACGCGCCGGCACGGCGACGGTCGAATCGACGGTCAGTGAGGGCGAGGGTTCCACGCCGGGGTCGTGCCTCCAATGCATGCGTCTCGAAAACGAGGGCCTTTCATAGACGATTCGCGCTTACGCTTCCACCTTGAGAACCGCGAGGAAGGCTTCGGGCGGGATCTCCACCCGTCCGACCTGCTTCATGCGCTTCTTGCCTTCCTTCTGCTTCTCCAACAGCTTGCGTTTGCGAGTGATGTCGCCGCCGTAGCACTTCGCGGTGACATTCTTACGCAGCGCGCGCACCGTCTCGCGGGCGATGATCTTGCTGCCGATCGCCGCTTGAATGATCACCTCGAACATCTGCTGCGGGATCAGCTCCTTCATCTTCTCCGCCAACTCGCGTCCACGCTGATAGGCGCGGTCTCGGTGTACGATCAGCGACAGCGCATCGACCGTCTCGCCGTTGATGCGCACATCGAGCTTGATCAGATCGCCGGGACGCAGCTCGAGGAATTCATAGTCGAGCGAGGCGTACCCCTTAGTCGCCGACTTCAAACGATCGTAAAAGTCGAGCACGATCTCGTTCAGCGGCAACTCGTACACCACCGCGGCGCGACCCCGGCCGAAGAACTTCAGTTCCCGTTGCCGCCCGCGCTTCTCCTCGCACAACTTGAGCACCGCACCGAGATACGCTTCCGGCACGTGCACCGTTGCCAAGATGAACGGCTCTTCAAAGGTCGCGATGCTCTGGGCTTCGGGGAGTTTGACCGGGCTGTCGACCATCATCAGCTCACCGGTGACGGTGGTGACGCGATATGCGACGGTCGGCGCCGTGGTGATCAACACCAGATCGAACTCCCGTTCCAAGCGCTCGCGAATCACGTCCATGTGCAAGAGGCCGAGGAAGCCGCAGCGAAAGCCGAACCCCAACGCCACCGAGGTCTCGGGTTCGTAGGTGAACGACGAATCGTTGAGCCGCAACTTTTCGACCGCGTCGCGCAGCGCGCCGTACTGCGTGGTGTCCGCCGGGTACAAGCCACTGAACACCATCGGCTTCACGGCCTTGAAGCCCGGCAGCGGCCCCGCCGTTGGTCGACTGGCTTCGGTGACCGTATCGCCGATGCTGGTTTGCCGGATATCCTTGATCGCCGCCATGATGAAGCCGACTTGGCCGGCTGCGAGTTCGTCCACCTGTGTCGCCCGCGGTGCGAAAACGCCGACGCGGGTCACTTCGAACTCGGCACCGGTGGTCATCATACGAATCCGCGTCCCGGTCGCGACTCGGCCGTCGAACATGCGCACCAACACCACCGCGCCGTGGTAGGGATCGAACCAACTGTCGAAGAGGAGCGCCTTGAGCGGCGCGCCCGGATCGCCCGACGGCGGCGGGATGCGGTGCACGATCGCTTCGAGCACGTCTTCGGTCCCGATCCCGCCTTTGGCGCTAGCCAGGACGGCGTCATGCGCATCGAGCCCGATGATCTCTTCGATCTCGGCCTTCACCCGCTCGGGCTCCGCGCTCGGCAAGTCGATCTTGTTGAGCACCGGAACGACGGTCAGATTGTTGTCGATCGCCAGATAGGCGTTGGCCACTGTCTGCGCTTCAACGCCTTGCGCCGCATCGACGACCAGCAACGCGCCCTCGCACGCCGCCAAACTACGCGAGACTTCATACGAGAAGTCGACGTGTCCCGGCGTATCGATCAGGTTGAGCACGTACTCCTGGCCGTCGCGGGCGCGATGGCGCAAGCGGACCGCGCTCGCCTTGATGGTGATGCCGCGTTCGCGTTCGAGGTCCATGCTGTCGAGGATCTGCGCCTGGCGCTCGCGCTCGCTGATCGCGCCGGTGAATTCGAGCAAGCGATCGGCGAGCGTCGACTTGCCGTGATCGATATGCGCGATGATGGAAAAATTGCGGATGAAACGAAGATCCATGAGCAACGACAACCGCTGAGGCTCGGTATTCTATCGGACCAGCCGGCGCCAAGACCCGACGCCCGGTGCGGGCGCGGCTACGATTTCCGCGCGCGGAACCACTCGACCGTCTGGCGCAAGCCGTCGGCCAGCGAGACTTCCGGCCGCCAATTGAGCACGCGCCCGGCGGCCGACGCATCGACCACGCTGCGACGCTGCTCCCCCGGCTTGGCCGGACCGTGTTGCTCGGGGCGCGGTGGGCCGCACAACGGCACGAGATGTTGGTACAGGGTGTTCACGTCGGTTTCGATGCCGTTGCCGAAGTTGAGCGCGCCGGTGTAGTCACTGGCCAGCGCGGCCACGTTGGCGCGGACGAGATCGGCGACGAAGACGTAGTCGCGGGTCTGCTTGCCGTCGCCGTTGATGATCGGCTGCTCGCCGCGCAGCAACTTCTCGGTGAAGATGGCGATCACGCCGGCTTCGCCGTGCGGGTTCTGCCGCGGCCCGTACACATTGGCGTAGCGACACGCGAGATAGGGGATGCGGTACTCGGTCGCGTAGTAGTACAAGTAGCGCTCGCTCGCCAACTTCGCGACCCCGTAGGGACTCACCGGTGCCAGTGGATGAGTCTCCGGCGCGGGAAAGGTCTCCTGCTCGCCGTACACCGTCCCGCCGCTCGACGCGAAGATCACCCGCCGCAGTCCGTTGCGGCGGCCGTGCTCCATGAGATTCAGCAATCCGATGAGATTGACGCGGGCGTCGAAGACCGGATCGGCGACGGAGCGACGCACATCCATCTGCGCCGCATGATGATTGAGCACCTCGGGTCGCTCCCGTGCGAACACCTCGCCCACCGCCGGATCTTGTATGTCG
>Ga0335069_10003622_pt1 | contig 23222 bp, 15 predicted proteins | sample Lox_Sample_11_FD_206714 | JGI IMG/M metagenome (GOLD analysis project Ga0335069, IMG submission 206714) | Soil microbial communities from Loxahatchee National Wildlife Refuge, Florida, United States - Lox_Sample_1.1 | ecosystem: Environmental > Terrestrial > Soil > Wetlands | place: USA... | reverse complement strand
GGCCCGATACGCGCGCCGGCGGTACGCGAACCGCGAAGCGGCGGACCTCCTTGGAAAGGCGCTGGCTCTCTGCCGCGGATTCCCCGAGTCTGAGCGGAGGCTGAAGCAGGAGCTCGAACTGCTCGTTACGCTTGGCCCCGCGCTGGTGGCAACTGAAGGCTATTCCGTGGTGCCGGTTGGCGAGACCTACGATCGCGCCCTCGAAATCTCGCGGCGTTTCGAGGATCGAAACATTTTCGCGATTTTGAGCGGCGCCTGGGCATTTCACGCAGTTCGAGGTGAGCTGAAGGCGGCACGGCAATTGAGCCTGGACTTTCAAGCAGCGGCGGAACGGGACGGGAGCGTCGAACTGTTGCAAGCCGGGAACTTCCTTGCGGGAAGCTGCCTGTTTCATTTGGGGCGGCTGGAGGAAGCGCTGAAGCACATGGCTGCGGCGATCGGCACACACAACCGGTCTGCCGGCTCGGTATTGGCGCTGTTCGCCGGGCCGGACCTGGGTGTCTTTTGCCATTCCTATCTGGCCCATATCAGCTGGCATCGGGAGGAAGCCGACCACGGGGATGGTTATGCGGCCGAAGCGATTGCGACCGCGAACCGGATACGCGATCCGTTCAGTCAGGCGATCGCCCTCGCCTATGCCGCACTACTGCACGCGTTCCGGGCCGAAAGCGCCGCCGCGCTGGAACGTGGGCGTGAGGCGGTGGAAGTGTGCACCCGGCATGGTTTGGCGTACTATCTGGCGATGGGAGATATCGTCACCGGTTGGGCTATAGCCGCCGAGGGTGGGGTGACAGACGGACTGGCGCGGCTGCAGCAGGGACTGGATGGGTTGCGCGCGCTGGGAGCCGAGATTCGTCTGCCGTACTATCTTTCCTTGCTGGCCGAGACACTCGTTCGCGCGGGCAGGATGAGCGAGGCGCTAGCCACCATCTCCACAGGTTTTGCGTTCGCGAGCAAAAACGGGGAGCATTGGCCGCTGGCTGAGTTGTACCGGGCGCAAGGGGAACTGCTGCTTTGCGAGGGAAAACCGGAGCCCGCGCGCGCAAGTTTCCTGCAGGGTATCGAGGCCGCGCGACGTTCGGGGTCTCTTGCGTTCGAGCGGAAATTGCTACGCCTATTGGGTGGAACGGCCGCATCCGCCTCTCAAGAACGCTTCTAGAACGGTAATTCAGGCATATTGAACGTATCGGGTGAGGAGAACGACACCTCGCCATCGGAGGAGGAGGGAAATGTCCTTACAAGAAGCGATCCAGGAATTCCGCAGCCAGTTCCGCGGAACGGTTCACGAACCAGGAAATATCAGCTATGAAGAGGCGCGAAGAGTCTACAATGCCATGATCGATCGCAAGCCGCGGCTGATCGCGCAATGTACCGACGTTGCCGACGCAATGGCCGCCGTGCGATTTGCCAGAGCCAACGACTTGCGTGTTTCCGTTCGCGGTGGCGGCCACAACGCCGCCGGCCTGGGTGTTTGCGACGATGGCCTGGTGATCGATCTCGCGCCCATCAATTATGTGAGGGTGGATCCCTCCTCGCGCACGGTGCTGGTTGGGGCGGGGTGCAAGTGGCGCGACGTGGATCATGCGACCCATGCCTTCGGGCTGGCCGTCCCATCGGGCATTGTCTCGAGCACCGGTGTTGCCGGGCTCACTCTTGGCGGTGGACTTGGCCACCTGACCCGGAAATATGGATTGACCATCGACAACCTGTTGTCGGTCGACATGGTGCTGGCGGATGGCAGTTTCGTTGTGGCGAACGCCGAGGAGAATCCAGACTTGTTTTGGGCGATCCGGGGAGGCGGCGGGAACTTCGGCATCGTGACCTCGTTTTTGTTCGAGGGACAGCCGGTACATACGGTTTGCGCCGGTCCGATGCTTTGGAACCTGGAAGATGCCCCAGACGTGATGAAGTGGTACCGCAAATTCATCACGCAGGCGCCCGAAGAAATGAATGGCTTCTTCGCCATGATGACCGTGCCTCCTGGACCGCCATTCCCTGAAGAACTGCACCTTCGGAAGATGTGCGCGATCGTGTGGTGCTACCAAGGCCCTATGGAGGAGGCGAACAACATACTCGGGCCGATTCGCAGCTACCGTCCGCCGGCGTTCGAATTCTTCGTGCCGATGCCGTTTCCCATGCTGCAGGGCATGTTCGACCCGATTTTGCCCCCCGGCCTCCAGTGGTACTGGAAGGCAGATTTCTTCAAGGAACTTAGCGACGCGGCGATTGAGAAGCATCTCGAACATGCGTCGTTGCTGCCGACCTGGCAATCGACCATGCATCTCTATCCGGTGAACGGGAAAGTGAATCGAGTGAGCGAAACCGACACCGCGTTTTCCCACCGGGATGCAGTCTGGAGCGGGGTGATTGTTGGCATCGACCCGGATCCGGCCAACCGCGAGCGAATCGTCGCTTGGGCCAAGGGTTATTATGAAGCCCTGCATCCGTTCGGCGCCGGCGGCGCTTACCTCAATTTCATGATGGAAGAGGGCGAGGACAGGATTCGAGCCACGTACCGCGCGAATTACGATCGGCTGGCTGCGGTCAAAGCGAAATACGATCCTGACAACTTTTTCCGCATCAACCAGAACATCCGGCCGGCAGCAAGCCGGGACGCTTCGACCGTCGGGTAAAGCCCCAACGGGGTTCGCTTCATCGTCGCCGCTACTTGCGAACGGCACCACGGCGGATGATACGGTGGTGTGTAGCATGTTTCTTACTGATCACTCGGCTCGCTACATTTGCTACCGCGCCGGTTCTCCCATCGAAATCGACGGCCGTCTGGATAAGCCTTGCTGGCGCCGGGCGCCCACGTCGGCGGCGTTCGTCGACATCGTTACGGGCGCTCCCGCGTGGTTCGACACGAGGGTGCGGCTTCTGTGGGACGACCAGAACCTCTATTTTGGTTTCACCGCCGAAGAAACCGATGTGTGGGGAACGTTGACGGAACGCGACTCGAAGATCTACGAGGAGAACGACCTCGAAATCTTTATCGCCGGTCCTGACGCTTACTACGAATTCGAGATCAGCGCTTGCAACGTCATATATGAGGTGTTCTGGATCTGGAAGGACGTGCATCAGCCAGGTGGGCAATGGTGGGGACGGCCGGAGTTTGACACGGAAAAACAGCGGATCCTAGTGCTCGACGGTGTCGGCGGCCATGTACACCCGCGCGGCGAGCGCTGGGGCTTCCTGGACTGGGATTGTCCCGGACTTAGGCATGCCGTGCACGTGGATGGAACTCTAAACAAGCGCAACGATGTGGATCGCGGGTGGTCAGCGGAGATCGCCATTCCGTGGAGCAGCCTGGCAATCATCGACCCCAAGCGGCCGGTGCCACCGCGCGACGGAGACGTCTGGCGCATCGATTGTTCCCGCTTTGAAAAGATCGGTCCGAAGGGGGAGATGCTCGATCCCTCTGTCGGCTGGACCTGGAATCGCCACGGCCATTACGATTCGCACATCCCGGAAGTGTTCCCGTTTGTCACTTTCTCGGCTAAGACGGTGGAGTAAGCCATGTCGGAAGGCTCCGGGAGTTGAGGAGGCGGACGGGTGATCAACCCGTCAGGCACCCGTCTGCGACCACGACTTCAGCCGGCCCATCGCTTGTGTCTTCGCGCGTAAAAACGTAGCGTCCGGCAACGGCTGCGGCAACAAGAGCCAGCGCGCCGAGCACAAAAGCCGCCGAGTATCCAAAATGCTTTGCGACCCCGCCCGCCACAAACGAACTCACACCGACGAACAAATCAACGAAAGCGCTGAGAACCCCAACCGCCGATCCTCGTTCGCCGCTAGGAACTTTTTGCAGAATTCGGGCGGCGGTAGACGACCACGGAAACGAAAATCCGAATCCCAGAATGGCCGCCGCGCTTACGGCTAAGGCAGGCGGAGGTCCGATGGCAAGCACGCCAAGCCCGAGCGCCATTGCCACGAGGCCGCCATAGTACGTGATCGATGGGTGAATGCGATCCGGCAAGCCGCCCAGGAAGAATCGCGAAAACAGGATCAGAAGAGCGTAAGCCGAGAAGGCTGTGGGTCCTGAATTCCCGAAACGCGCGAGGTGCAGCACGAGGAAACCAGTGATGACGGGGTAATGGACATTCACGAATCCCACCGCGAGACCCGAAGGCACGAGAATCTTGGGAATCCAGCGGCGCGGGCCGGAGTGCGGCGACGGCTTGTAGTGTTCCGGCACCCATAACAGGATTGCGAATGCCAGGAGGGCCGCGATCACCTGCGTGAATGCCGCGCGCTCGAAGGATCCGAGCCATTGTCCGATCGCGGGCCCGGTGGAAATCCCGCCCCAAATGCCGCTGCTCACATAACCCAGCGCCTGCCCGCTGCGATGAATGCCGGCGATCTCGACTGCCCACGCGGCGGCACCCGTATAGAGACAAGCTTCGCCGAAACCCTGGAGAATGCGGCCAAGGAACATCCCGGTGAGACCCACGGGGGCGAGATAGGTAGCGCCGGCAAGAGCGCAACTCAGCAGTCCAGTGAGTAAAGCGATCTTGCGGCCGCGGCGATCCGCCAGGGGTCCGGAGACAAAGCGGCTTGCCAGCGCCACAAACGAGAAAATGCCGATAACGAAGCCGACCGTTTGATCAGAGCCGCCAAGGTCGTGACGCACATGGGGACCGATCGCCGGCAGCGCGGTACCGATTCCAAGAAATCCCAGGAAAGTTGCCCCGATCAGTGCCCAGAAGCCGGCACCCAGGGGACGGCGAGAAACCATCTCTACTTATTGTACTTGGATTCGCCGTTTAGAATCGGAAGCGCAACATAATTTGTGCCGATCGGGCGCCACCATTTTGGAAGAACGGCGTCAACCCGCTGCCAGGGCTGCCGGTTCCGAGCATCATGTTCAGCATGGCGGAGGATTGGCCGAAGAGCGGGCTGGAGAGGATCGAGGCTGGATCGGCATAATTAGGATGATTCAGCGCATTGAAGGCTTCGACGCGGAATTGCAGTGATCGGTGGTCAGCGAGCGCGAAATTGCGGCGCAACGCCAGGTCGACCTGCCACATTCCGAAGCCAGTGATCGAATTGCGGCCGAGGTCGCCCTGTGCGAGATTCGCCGCCGGCTGGAATGCAGCGCTGTTCAGGCGGCGTCCGCCCGGAACGGAAGCATCGGTGACCCACAGGGGTTGCCCGGGCATGAGGTCCGGCCGAAAAACATTCGCGAAGCTCAGGCCTTGAGAGTAATCCGAATCGAGCACCGTGATCGGGAATCCCGTTCTTGCGTGGATGACGCCGTCGATTCCCCAGCCGTGCAGGAGCGACGAGCGGACTGATCCGCCGGTGTGTGGTGAAGTTTCGTAGCTGAGAGTTGCCAAGAGGCTGTGACGCACATCAAAATCGGACGAACCGCGATCGCCCGACGCGTCCAAGCCAGATGCCGCCCAATACAGCACAGAATCACTCGAGCTGTTGTCGATCGAGTGAGACCAAGAATAGGAAGCGAGCCCGCTGACCCCTCGCCACGGCTTGGCCCGGTATTGGAGCTCGAATGCCTGGTAATTCGATAACCCGTTGTTAGTTGCGAGGGCCAGCAGCGTCAGAGGATTTGAAACTTGAGACCCCTCGAATTCGCGGCGAAGCAATTCGAATCCCGACGAGCCTTCATAAACCGCCGAGACCGTCTGGTGATCGCCAAGAGCGTGTTCGACCGTGGCGTTCCACTGTCTTACTGAAGGCAAACGCAGCCCCGGAAGGAATCCGTAGCTCAAGGTCAACGGGAAGATTCCATCCTCCGCGCTCGTGTATTGCGCGAGGCTGAAAGGCCCGCCGTTTATTAGATCGGTGGCGATGCTGAGTCCGGAATCGTAATAGATGCCCCAGCCCGCTCGCAGCACGGTACCGTTCCATGGCCGATACGCCAGACCAAAACGAGGCGCGAGATTTCCGTAGGTGCGCTGCCAGATCGCCTGCTGACCGGAAAACACGTAGGAAGGGCCTGATGCGTGGACAAACAACGAAGGAACAGGGTCCAGTTCGAGCGGCGGAGTGAACTCCCAGCGCAAACCGAACGACGCAGTCAGGCGCCGATGCACGTGCCAGGTGTCCTGTATGAAAAGCGAATCCTCTTTGAGGACGCTGTGGCTGGTCTGTGGATGGGCTACCGCCAACCAGATGTTGGTGGCGCTTACGCCGTCGGCGAGGCTATCGGCGATGACCCCGAGGCTGGGTGTTGTCTGCTGCCTGGCCGGAATGAGTTCCAGGTAGTCCGCGCCGAGCCGCAGTTCGTGAGGCCCGCGACTCATCACGACTACCGGCGCGGCCTGCCACTGCGTCTGACTCTGGCGCGCTTCTTCTCCGGAAACCACCTGGCCTATTCCCGCGATGGAAAACCGTAGAAGATAGTCACAGGCGTTCGGTACCCGTAACAAGGCGTAGACCACAGAATCCAGATTGCAGGCCGGGGCGCCTGGCGTGCTCCAGGACGAACTCAGGCTGGCTTGGGAAACATTCATGCGAACGTCGAAAGTCAGGTTCGGTCTCAGGCGCATGTCGGTGCCGAGTGTGAGGCCCCGAGAATTCATCGAAAGCTGATCGATTTGCGCGTTCCCGAATTCACTCCAGGAAGGGGTCTGGCTGTATCGAGCGAACAACGTGACGCGCGAGGTGAGTGCATGATCGATACGTATGGCGCCGGCATCGAACTGCGCAGGGCGGCTGATTTGCCCGGTCCACTCCGCCAGACCGGAGCCAAGGCTCAGGCCATTGGGACCTGGAAAGAGATTCAAAAGAGGACGCATGGCGAGCGGCGCATCGGCGCGCGCTTTCAAATCCGGAACGGCAGTTCGCCACGTAAAGGGAGCCATCAAGCGGATACCTTCATAAGAGATGAAAAAGAAGGTCCGATCGTGCCACAAAGGCCCGCCGAGTGAACCTCCAAAATCATTCATGCGGGCAGGTGCTCGCCCGTCGCCCTGGCTATTGGCGAACCAATCGTTGGCGTCGAGTGACTGGTTGCGCAGGTAATCAAAAACGGAGCCATGAAACTCGTTGGATCCCGACCGGCTGTTCAAAACGATCTGCGCGCCTGGCAAGCTGCCAAACTCGGGCGTCGTCGCGGATGTCTGAACGCGCAAATCGCTCACAGCGTCGAGTGGAACGAGGCCCTGCAAACCGCCCAGTGCGGTCATGGCAGGCAGGGCTCCACCGGTGGTTTGCGCAGGCAAGCCGCCGGCGCTGACGCCGGTGTTCGCACTGACACCGTCCACGGTGAAATAGTTCGCGTTCGGCCGTTGACCACCCGATGTAAATTGGCCAGGCTCTCCACGAGTGGCCGGAGTGACGATCGTGCCGGGTGCAAACTCCAGCAAGCTCGTCAGACTGCGCCCATTGGTCGGAATGGACTCAATCTGGTCCTGCGTGATCAACGTGCTGACCGTGGCGTCCTCTTGAAGCTCCACCGATGGAGAATCTTCCACAGTGATCGATTCCTGCATGCTCCCGAGAGGCAGGCTGAAATCAACCCGTACCGGTTGTGCCAGATCGACGCGCACACCTAGACGGATCAGGGTACGGAATCCAGGGTGCCTGACTGTGATTTTGTAGAGACCCGGCTCCAGAGAAACCACGTTGTAAGTGCCGTCGGATTGTGAACTGGTGAGATAGCGGAAGCCCGTATCCTGATTCACAACCGTGACCACGGTGTCCGGTACGGCGGCATCCGTGGGATCGCGAATTGTCCCTGCGAGGTGCGCATGAGATTGGGAAAGCAATCGGGCGCTGAACCAGAAGCCGAGAAGGAAAGGCACCACCAGTCGCCGTCTCATTTAGCCCTCATCGATCCGTCAGGTGCTCATAGCTCTCAGCGCGTGACCGCAGTTGCGCCAGGCTTGCCGCTGTCTTGGCCGGCAGGTCCGCGGAGTTGATCTGGTCCGGCGAAGTTCCTAGGACAGCTACGAGCAGCGTCTCCACATTGCGTGCTTCGACGAAAAGCGGCTCGGTTTCGTCCTGCCAGAGTCCCGGCGCACTCACCGGTTGCATCTCCTTGAAAGTCATGCCGAGGGCAGAACGGATGCGATCTTCGACGCCCGTCACATTCTCCGCGAATGCGCGGGCGTGTTCCTGCCGGAGTTCCTCCAGAAGCTTGCGCTCGTCAGCGGTCAGTTGCGCTTCGACGCCCGCCGGGAAGCGCTGCGCCAGGCGGCGCAAGGCGTGAGCGCGGGACATGAACTGGTCGGTCATGTCGAAAACCTGGTCGGCCAGTTGCTCGAATGGGGCCCGGCCGCCGAGGCGCCTCTCCATCTCCGCCTGGAGCGGGCCGGTGCCGGCAGCGACCGAAATGCGGCTCGAACTGCGTTCTTCAGGCACCGGGCTTTGAACGGCTGATTCGGCAGAGAAGCGGACGGTGACGCGAGGCAGGGAATGCAACTCCTCGCGGATTGCTTGCTGGCGATCCAGGCCAATTTCCGTGCCCACCACCAGAATCTCTCCGCCCGTACAAGTTACTTCAATGGGTTCGCCCAAGTCAGCGCCGATGCGGTGTAAAGCCGCCAGTACAGCAAGTTCTTCGCCCGGCGTGGCTAGTCCAGGCAGAGCTTCGGAAAGAGGCGTGGGAGCCGGGGGGCGTGCCGGCAACGTGGGAACCGCGGCAGCCACTCGGTTGGGGGTATCCAGGGAAGGCACCGGTGCGTCTGGTAGTTCGCTAATCTCCACCAACTCATGATCACGGAACTGCAACGTACTTTCGACCGCGTGCAGATCGACCGTGCTCAGCTTCAAAGTCGCTTCCGCGAGTTCTCCCGACTCCGTGGATGTTCGCAAGCGGTAGTGATCCGGCTCACGGGTTACTTCGTCGCGCTTGTCGGGGAGTTGATCCCGCCAGGCGGCGAAAGACTGCGCACTCAAAGGATCGTCCCAACTATAATGCGCGGCTTGAAACAGCGATTCCAGCCCGAGTAGGGAGTCTGCTTCGGAGCTCTTTTTTGCGGGAGTCCCCGAGCTACCGATGACGCGCGTCAGGCCCAGCGTACGCGTGCGGATGCGAATGCGGCGTGCTGCTCGTGGCCGTGAGCCGGCCGATACCACAGCCTTCCTCAGCAGTTCGGCCGCTTGCACAGACGGCGCTTCACGGAACTGCTGTACCACCACGGCAATCGCCACGATCATCGCGACCGCTGGCGCCCATCTGCGGGGCCTGTTCCAGATTGCGGTGAGCGGTTCCAGAATGCGCGCCATCAACCGCTGCCGCGTTTCTAATTCGTCGATCTTCGCCAGGCGGGGATAAATATCGAACCACGGCTGCGGTGGGGATGGCAGGCAGGTATCGAGAACAACTTTGCGGTAGCGGACACACTCGCTGATCGTTTCTTCGATCTCTTCGAGTTCGTGGCGGCACTGCCAGCAGGCCTTCAAGTGGCCGCGGATGTGATCCGTCGCGGCCGCTGCCATTTCGCCATCGGCAAAATACAGCAGTTGCTCGTCGGTGGGGTGCTGCATTCCCAAACTACTCATGGGCCGCCTTTCTCAGCCTCACCATGGCACGGCGGAGGAACTCGCCCACCGCCGATGCGCTGATTCCCAGCACCGAAGCGATCTCAGGGTAACGCAGACCCTCCAGCCGCAAGTGTAAGCAACGCCGCTGCTGGTCGGAGAGATTTTCCATCGCACGGTGGAAGCGCAGCATCCGTTCGCGTTCCAGCAGGCTTTGCTCCGGGTTCAGACTGGTGTCCGCGAACCGGGCTTCGAGGTCGGGTTCGAACGCAGTTTGGGAATTCTGTTGGGTGCGCAGCTTCAGTGCCAGGTTGTGAGCCACACGCACCACCCACGCGCGGCGGTTCTGAATGGGCTCCGCGCGTTTGAGCGCGGTGTAAAGCCGAAGGAACACTTCCTGGGTCGCCTCCTGCGCTTGCGGCGGATGGAGTCCCAGGCTCAACACGTAGCGAAACACCCCGTCGCGCATCTCCTCGAATAGTTGTGCCACCTCATCCTGCAAGCTGGTACGGCTGTTTTCCACGGGGAGGACGCCGGTCAGCTTTTCCAGCAGGGAATCAGGGAACACGTTATCTACCCATTGACCCGGGACGGCCGGTTTCCACTACACCGGCCGGCAAAAAAATACTTCGTGCGCGCCTGTAGTTGACCCGTATTTCGGCGGGTCATCTGATCAGTACGCCATGAAATCAGAATTGGTCAGCGTCACGGTAGTTACGCACAACAGCGGACCGTTCATCGGACGCTGCCTGGACGCGGTCTTTCGGCAGGAGTACGAGGCTCTGGAAGTCATTGTAGTCGATAACGCGTCGCAAGACGAGTCGCTGCGAGTGCTTGCCGATTATCAGGACCGCATCCAGCTCATTGAAAACGATCGAAATACCGGATTCGCGGCAGGACAGAATCAAGCCATCGCCGCCAGCCGCGGCCAGTGGATTCTTACTCTGAATCCCGACGTATTGTTACAGCCCGGTTTCATTGCGCGCCTGGTGGAAGCAGGCGGGTTGAACGCGCGGGTCGGCTCGGCCTGCGGCAAGCTGCTGCGTATGCGTCGCGACCTCACCATTCCGCGTGCCACGCGAATCGATTCGGCGGGGATCTATTTCACTCCCGGCATGCGCCACTTCGATCGGGGCTGGAATGAGCCCGATGACGGCCGCTTCAGCCAGACCGAGTACGTTTTCGGCGCTTGCGCCGCGGCGGCGTTGTACCGTCGCGAAATGATTAGCGATATTTCTTTGGATGATGGCTTTTTCGATCCCGATTTTTTTACCTACCGTGAAGATGCGGACGTGGCGTGGCGCGCGCAATTGCTTGGCTGGCACTGCGTCTACGCACCACAAGCCATCGCACATCATGTCAGGCGCATGCGGAATGGCTCCCGGACTAGCGCCCCGGCGATTCTCCGGATGCATTCGGTCAAGAACCGGTTCCTGATGCGGGTTAAGAATATAACGCCTGACCTATATCTGCGCTGCTGGCTGCGCGCCACGCTGCGCGACCTGCTGGTGATTGGAGGGTGCGCCTTCTACGAGCCCAGCTCGCTGCCCGCCATTTGGCATACGCTGCGCTGTTTGCCGAGCGCCATTGCGAAACGCCACCAAATCATGGCGCGACGCGTAGCTTCCGACGAACACCTGGCAACCTGGTTTCAAGTCAGAAGCCGGCCGCTCGAGCCCTGGATTTCTAAAGCCGCTGAGAAAATTGGTGTAGTGGAAAATCAGTTGTCCGGGTCATTACTAGCAGAGCCGCGCTGAGGACGCATTCGTCCAAGGCCAGGCTCCTCCCGCAAAGTGCGCACGCCACCCCTTCGGGGGTGGTGTGTACGGACGGATACGTCATCGGATTCCCATGGCAACCGCGGTATTGCGAAGTGTGTTTTTCGATGGGCTAGGCGCGAAGCCGGTCGCGCAACACACTTGCGTAGCAGACACTGCCGCGGCGATGGCGATCGCGCTGTTTCTCGTGAAGACGAGTTGGCGCGCCGTCTACGCACATTTCGCTTCCGACGAAATGATGAACATTTATTGGTATTGGGAGCCTGGGGCATGGAAAGTTCTGTGTGCCAACGTTCTGTTCTGGCGCAAAATTACCCGCCCCATGGGCGGTCTCTATTACCTGCCGCTGTTTCATTGGTTTGGTTTCAACCCATGGCCGTATAGCGTCGCGCGGCTGATCATTCTGCTTCTCGTATCACTCCTGCTGCTGCGTCTGGCCTCGCGGCTTACGGGTTCGCTGCCTGCTGCAACACTGGGGGTGACGGTTGCCCTTTATCATCCCGAGTTGGTCAGTCTCACGCACAGCGGGTCGTATATCTATGACATTCTGTGCGCCGGCTTCTATTTCGCGGCTTTTCTTTATTACCTCAGCCACCGCGATTCCGGTGGCAGACTCAGCGTTATTCATAGTTGCGTCTTTCTCACGCTGTACCTCGGTGCGCTCGATTCCAAGGAAATGGCTGTGTCGCTGCCCGTCCTGGTGTGTGCATATGAACTGCTCGAAGCAACGCGGGGTACACGCAAGATCGCGGTTGTCGCCAAGCGCGTTCTCGCACACGCCGCACCGGTGGCCGCCGCCGTGGCAATCACCGCTCTGTTCATCACCCTCAAGACCTACGCGCCCGGCGGGCTGGCTCAAATTGACTCTTATCACCCTGTGTTCACATGGGCGCGTATCACCGACTCCAGCCAGCGCTTCCTGAACGCGATTTTCTGTACGACGCTGTTCCGTACGTGGTCGGTTCTTGCCCTTTGGGCTTTTCTGCTCTACTTTGGAATTCGCAAACGTAACCGGCGGGTTCTGCTGCTTTTGGTCTGGGTAGTTACGGCACCGCTTCCGCTTAACTTTATCCCGCCTCATGGCCCCGGCTGCATCTACATCCTTCTCGCCGGTTGGAGCATGATCGTGGCCATGGCGTTCGAAGCACTCGCGCGGCGTGCGGCGCGCGAACCGCTCTTTGGCTGGCTACCGGAGGGCGCGGCAGGTATGGCGATCCTCGCGGCGGCCCTCTTTTACTACACCAACGTCACGGCATTCCGCCACGAGAAGATGGCGCGCAACTACTTTGGGGAAGGTGAGAAAACCTGGAATGTCATCCAGCAGTTTCACGATTTGCCGTTCCGCCCCTCACACGGCAGCCGTATCATCTTTTTGAATGACCCGTTTCCGGAGGGTTGGGACACGCTCTTCATCGCCAAACTCTGGTGGAAGGACCGCAGCCTTCAGGTTTCTCTCCAGAATCAGCAGCACCTACCGGCAACCGAGCTCGCCAGCATGGATTGCATTTTCGATTTCCCGCGAGGGCGTCTCACTCGCGTACGCTGATGAAAGGCCACGCCTGTCCGCACTCCGTGATAGATTAAGCGCAGAGTGCTTATGCGCAACTTGCTGCCGCTTGTTCTGCTCGTTCCAGCGTTTGCGGGCGATGCGCAATTCAACGGACGGTGGGACATCACTGTGCCGCAGGAAACGCGTGCCCGCGCGTGGTGGCTAGAGGTCAACGGTGCCGGGACTCCATCGCTCCACGGGAGATTTGTCGGCTTCCCCGGGGGCGATATGAATGACCTTCCGCACCTTGCGATTCAGGGCGGCGAACTGCGCTTCAGTTTTGACTACAAGGACTCTCGTAGCGGCCAGCCCATGCACCGCGATTACACGGCCCGCCTGACACCGGATGGCAAGCTGGAAGGCCTCATGCATTCATCCAGTGGCGACGAGCTTAAGTGGACTGGAGTCCGCGCACCGGTGATCACCGATAAAGATGATGGCTCATGGCACGATGGGACACCGGTCGAGTTATTCAGTCACAAGGATCTGTCAGGATGGCAGGGCATGGTTCCGAACCAGGCGCTGGGCTGGACAGTGAAAGACGATGCCATGGCGAATGTGGCGGGCGCCAATAATCTGGTCTCGGTTGATTCCTTCTGGAATTTCAAGCTGCATGTCGAGTTTCGTGTTGGAGAGCACAGTAACAGCGGCATCGGACTGCGCGGGCGATACGAGGTGCAGATTCTGGAAGACTACGGGAAGCCTCCGAACACACATAGCAACGGCGCGCTCTACAGCCGGATCGCTCCCGCTGTGAACGCGAGCAAGCCGGCCGGCGAGTGGCAGGCGTATGACATCCGTTTGGTGGGACGAACGGTCACCGTCGTACTGAACGATCAGAAGGTTATCGATAAGCAGGAGATCGAAGGTCTTACGGCCATTGCGGGCAATGCCGATGAGGGTAAGCCCGGACCATTCATTTTGCAGGGCGACCACGGACCCGTGGAGTTTCGCAAGATCGTGCTGACTCCACTTGTCCAATAGCGCCCGATGAATTCCGACCCGACAATTACTGGCGTATATGTTGCCGCTGTTACCCCTCATCGCGAGAAAAGCTACGAACCGGACGTAGGCGCTACGCTCGATCTGGTGGATTTTCTGGCCGCTGCCGGAGTGCATGGCATCGCGCTGCTCGGTTCCACGGGCGAATTCCTTCATCTCGATTTCGACGCTCGCATTCGCCTCGTGCAACTGGTCGTGAAGCGCAGTCGCGTCCCGGTGCTGGCGGGAATTGCGCATTCCACCTTCGATGGTGCCGTGGCGCTGGGCCGCGAAGCAGCGTCGGTAGGCGCTGCCGGTTTGCTTCTCATGCCGCCTTATTTCTTCCGATACAGTCAGGAAGACATCCAAGAGTTCTATCTGCAATTTGCAGCGGCAATCGGCGGAGCGGCCCGCGTCTTTCTGTACAACATTCCAGCCTTCACGAACGAAATTACGATCGAGACGTCGCTGGCACTACTTCGCACCGGATTGTTCGCCGGGATCAAGGACTCGGGCGGAGATTATGGGCATTTTGAGCAGATGCTTGAGCTCTCACAGAAGACGCCGTTTACGCTGCTGATCGGTAACGATCGTATTTATTCGCGTGCCCGCCGGGCAGGCGCGCACGGTATCGTCTCCGGTGTTGCATGCGCTGCGCCGGAGCTGCTGGTCGTGCTCGAAGACGCCATCGCGAAAAACCTGACCGCCAAAATCGAGCGTCTGGACGCGCTTCTTCAGGAGTTCATCGGCTGGCATTTCAAGTTCCCGACACCGGTTGTCATTAAGACCGCCGCAAAAGAACGCGGGATGAAAATCGGCCCGCTTGCGTCGCCCTTAAGTGCGGCCTCGCAAAGACGGCTTGACGAGTTTCGCGAGTGGTTCCGGGCATGGTTACCGTTAGTGCATCGAGAGGCCGGCGCCGGCGTACTAAAATAGCCATTTGTCTCCTGAAGAATTCCGCAAGTTTGCGCACGAGGCCGTCGACTGGATGGCGGACTATCTCGCGCACTCCGAAACCTATCCCGTTCTCCCGCGCATCAAACCGGGCGATCTGGCTGACGCGCTGCCGCGTTGTGGACCCGAGAAGGGCGAGTCGATGGCGGCCATCCTGGATGATTTCCGCAATCAAATCGTACCGGCCGCCACGCACTGGAATCATCCGGGGTTCATGGCGTACTTCGCGATCTCAGCTTCCGGCCCCGGAATCCTGGGGGAAATGCTGACAGCAGCGCTCAACATGAACGGCATGCTCTGGAAGACGTCGCCCGCCGTCGTCGAGCTGGAGCAAGTAGCGCTCGATTGGTTGCGGCAATGGATCGGCTTGCCTGAGGGGATGTTCGGCGTCATCTACGACACCGCTTCCACCAGCAGTATGCACGCCATTGCGGCCGCGCGCGAGATGGTCGCGCCCGAGGTCCGCATCGATGGTGGGGGCTCGGGTTTGGTGATTTACACTTCCGAACAATCGCATTCCTCCATCGAAAAAGGGGCCATCGCCATCGGCATCGGGCAGAAGAACGTGCGCAAGATTCCGGTGGATGCCGAGTTCCGGATGCTTCCCGATGCGCTAGCCGCCGCCATCGAACACGATCGAACGGCCGGTCTGCGTCCTTTCTGCGTCGTCGCGACGGTAGGTACGACGTCGACAACCAGCATGGATCCGGTCGAACAGATCGCACCTATTGCGGAGCGCTATGGAGCGTGGTTGCATGTGGACGCGGCGTACGCGGGGGTTGCCGCCGTGGCGCCGGAACTCCGGCATATTCTGCGCGGGTGCGACCGCGCGGACTCACTGGTTACCAACCCTCATAAATGGCTGTTCACGCCAGTCGATATCAGCGTGCTGTATACTCGGCGGCCGGAGATCCTCCGCCGCGCATTTTCGCTCGTGCCCGAATACCTCCGCACAGCCGACGATCCGCGCGCCACAAATTATATGGATTATGGTGTGCCGTTGGGGCACCGGTTCCGAGCGCTCAAGCTTTGGTTTGTTCTGCGCTACTACGGTCGCGAAGGCCTCGCCGCGCTGATTCGCCGGCACATCGGCTGGGCGCAGGAATTGGCTGCACAGGTCGACGCGCATCCGCGTTTCGAACGCACCGCGCCCACGCCCTTCTCCACCGTCTGCTTCCGTTTTAAGGGCACGGATGACGAAAACCGGAGAATCCTCGAGCAGGTAAACGCTTCCGGCGAGGTTTTTCTTTCGCACACTGTGCTTTGCGGGCAATATTGCCTTCGTCTCGCTATCGGGAATATGAAGACGACCCGCGAGCATGTGCAGCGTGCCTGGGAGTTGGTACAGTTGGCGGCTGCCTAATATTCCCACGGTGGACTGCACCCATCCGCAAGCGCGGAACCGCCAAACTGTGCTGGAATAAAGGTAAATTCAATCCTGGAAGAGGTCCCAGTGCTCCGTCGTTATCTGTCCGGTTTCCTATTCGCCATTTTAGGGGCCGTGTGTCTTCTAACCGCGGGTTGCCGGTCGCAGTCCGGCCCGCCCCCGCAGATGCCCGCGGTCCCCGTCACAACGGCCGTTGCTACACAGAGAGATCTTCCGATCCAGTTGCGAGCAATCGGCAACGTCGAGTCCTATTCCTCGATTCCGGTGAAGGCACAGGTTTCCGGTGAATTGATGAGCATTCATTTCACCGAGGGGCAGGAAGTTAAGAAGGGGCAACTGCTATTCCAAATCGACCGGCGTCCGTATGACCAGGCGCTGCGCCAGGCGGAAGCGAATCTCAATCGCGATATCGCTCAGGAGCGACAAGCCGAGGCTAATCTGGCGCGAGATCAGGCGCAGGCGCAGAATGCGCGGGCGCAGGCCGTCCGCTATGCGAAACTGGCGGAAGACAAGGTCGTTTCCAAGGAGCAGAACGACCAGATGAAGACCGCGGCCACCGCGGCCGACGAGTCTGCCCGCGCCGACCAGGCAGCAATCGAGAGCGCCCGCGCCGCAAACCTCGCGGACAAAGCAGCCGTGGAAACGGCCAGGTTGAATCTCGAGTATTGTGACATCCACTCGCCCATCGATGGACGAACAGGGAGTTTGCAGGTGAAGGTGGGCACGTTGATCAAGGCCCAGGCCGATACCGGCATGGTCACCATCAATCAGATCTCGCCCACGTTCGTCACCTTTTCCGTTCCGGAAGACCAGCTTGCCGCTGTTCGAAAGTCCATGGCGCAGGGACCTCTAGCGGTCGAGGCCGAAGTCCCGAACGATGCGAGCGGACGGACCCAAGGCCAGCTTAGCTTTATAGACAATACGGTCGACACCACGACTGGTGCAATCAAACTGAAAGCCGAGTTTCCCAACCAGGAGCGGAAACTTTGGCCCGGCCAGTTCGTGAACGTCGTGTTGACTGTCGGTACGGACGCGAAAGCAACGGTCGTGCCTTCTGAAGCCATTCAAATTGGCCAGCAGGGCTCGTACGCTTTCGTCGTGAAGGCAGATCACACTGTCGAGAATCGAATCGTTACCGTGGGCCGGATGTTAGGTCGAGAGACGGAGATCACGAAGGGAATTGCGCCGGGCGAAACCGTGGTCACTGATGGTCAATTGCGCCTGATTCCTGGTTTCAAAGTCGAGGTGGTCAACGGTTCTCCGGCCACCGGCGCCGTCGCGGGAGGCGCTTCCCAATGAGCATTTCGGAACTTTTCATCCGGCGGCCCATTACCACCACGCTGGCCACGGCGGCGATTCTGCTATTTGGCATCGTCGCCTACCGTTCGCTCCCCGTGAGCGATCTGCCGAATATTGATTACCCCACGATTCAAGTGACGGCGAGCCTGCCAGGGGCGAGCCCGGAGACCATGGCATCATCGGTCGCTCTTCCGCTCGAGAAGCAGTTCTCCACGATCGCCGGTATCGAGTCGATGAATTCCACGAACGGTCTCGGCTACTCCAACATCACAGTGCAGTTCGCGCTCAGCCGAAACATCGATGCGGCCGCGCAGGATGTGCAGGCGGCGATTTCCAGGGCGGGCCAGCAACTGCCGCCGAACATGCCGGCGCCGCCGTCCTACCAGAAGGTGAATCCCGCCGATCAGCCCGTGATGTGGGTGGCGGTGAGTTCGCCGACGTTGCCGCTTTCGCAGGTGTACGAATACGCCGATACGATGATGGCGCAGCGCATCTCGATGGTGAGCGGTGTCGCGCAGGTGCAGATCTACGGGTCGAAGTATGCAGTCCGCGTGCAACTCAATCCAGACGCACTGGCCTCGCGAGGACTCGGTGTGGACGAAGTGGAATCCGCGATTGAGCGCGCGAATGTGAACCTGCCCACCGGCACGCTCTACGGCCATAAGCAGGCCTTTACTGTGCAATCGAACGGCCAGCTTTTCAACGCCGCTGCATTTCGCCGCATGCTGGTTACCTATCGCAATGGCAGCCCGGTAAGGCTGGGTGAGCTGGGCAATGTCATTGACAGTGTGGAGAACGACAAGACCATCAGTTGGTTCATGGACACGCAGGCGTGCGTCCTGGGGATCCAGCGGCAACCCGGAACGAATACGATCGAGGTGGTCGATGGCATTCGAGCGCTCCTGAAGCAGCTTGGGCCGCAGATTCCGGCTTCGGTCAAACTGAGTATCCTCTACGACCGTTCCGTATCGATACGGGAGTCCATCGCCGACGTAAAATTCACGCTCCTTTTAACCGTCTGCCTGGTGGTGATGGTTATTTTTCTGTTCTTGCGGAATATCTCCGCGACCGCGATTCCGAGTTTTGCAGTACCGCTTGCGATCATCGGAACGTTTGCGGCCATGTACCTGCTCGGCTACACCGTGGACAATCTTTCGCTAATGGCTCTCACGCTCTCCGTCGGGTTCGTGGTGGACGACGCCATCGTGATGCTGGAAAATATCGTCCGCCACATGGAGATGGGTGAAGGCCGCATGGAGGCGGCGCTTCGTGGATCGCGCGAGATAGGGTTCACCATCGTTTCGATGACACTATCGCTCGTGGCGGTATTCATTCCGGTGCTGTTCCTGGGAGGGATTGTTGGGCGGCTGTTGCACGAGTTCGCGGTCACCATCAGCGTTGCCATCCTGGTCTCGGGTTTCGTCTCTCTCAGCCTGACTCCGATGCTTTGCAGTCGGTTTCTGAAGCCGCCGCAGAAAAGACACAGCGCGGTTTACATGGCATTCGAGCGGTTCTTCAACGGCATGACGCACTCCTATGAGCGGACGCTCAAGGTCGTGCTCCGCCACCGCGTTGCCACCGTCACCGTCTCGTTTATTCTCCTGATCGCGACCGGCTACCTCTACGTCGCCCTCCCTAAAGGGTTCATTCCAAGCTATGACACCGGATTCCTGATTGGCTTTACCCTGGCCGCTCAGGATATTTCGTTTGATTCCATGAAGGAGCACCAGCAGCAGATCAACAAGATCCTGCTCAAAGAGCCCGCAGTGGACACGATGATGTCGGCCGCTGGCGGTGGATTCGGCCAGGCGGGCAACACCGGTGTCTTCTTCATGGCCCTGAAGCCGCGATCACAGCGCAAGGAATCTGTGGATGAGTTCATCGCGCGAATGCGCGGAAAGCTGCTCACCGTACCGGGCATTCTGGCTTTCATGCAGAACCCTCCGCCCATTCAGATTGGCGGGCAATTGACTCGTGCTCCCTACCAGCTCACGCTCCAAGGCGCTGACACACGGGAGATCTACAGCTGGGCGCCGCGCGTGGAAGCCGGCATGCGTGGCCTGCCTGGTTTGACGGATGTGAACAGCGACCTCCAACTGGCCAGTCCGCAGGTTTTTGTTGATGTGGATCGCGATAAAGCCCTGGCCCTGGGCGTCTCCCCCCAGCAGGTTGAGGACGCTCTCTACACGGCGTACGGCAGCCGGCAAGTCTCCCTGATTTACACTCCGTCCAATGAATATCGCGTGATTACGGAGGTGGAACCGCAGTATCAGCGCACGCCGGATGCGTTGTCACAGCTTTATATCCGCGCGTCGGCAGGTCAGTTGGTTCCGCTCGATACTGTGGCTAAACTGGTTCGCACCGTCGGCCCTTTGACCATCAATCACTGGGGCCAGCTTCCCGCCGTCACGATCTCGTTCAATCTCGTGCCCGGCAAATCCCTGGGAGACGGTGCCAATGAAGTGGAGGACATGTTGCGCACCATGCGTCTGCCCGCCAGTATTACCACCAACTTCCACGGCACCGTCGAAGCGTTCGAGAACTCGTTCCGCGGTTTGACGATTCTGCTGGTCGTCGCCGTACTAGTGATTTATATCGTTCTCGGGATCTTGTATGAGAGCTTGATCCATCCTTTGACCATACTCTCGGGCTTGCCGTCCGCGATGTTCGGCGCATTGCTGACACTGAAACTGTTCGGCCTGGAACTCGATCTCTATGCATTTGTCGGACTCATCATGTTGTTCGGCATCGTGAAGAAGAACGCCATCATGATGATTGACTTTGCTCTCGAGGCGCAGCGCAAGGAAGGCAAGAACCCGTTCGATGCCATCTACGAAGGCTGCTTGCTGCGCTTCCGGCCCATCATGATGACCACCCTCGCCGCGCTATTCGGTACCTTGCCCATCGCTCTGGGAGCGGGTGCCGGCGCCGAGTCGCGGCGTCCGCTCGGTCTAGCAGTTGTGGGTGGCCTCCTGGTTTCGCAGTTGCTCACGCTGTACATTACGCCGGTGATTTATCTCTACATGGAATCTTTCCAGCACTGGCTGCGCCGCGGCAAAGGAGAACATCCGGTGGATGTCGGCCAAACACCCGTCGAAGCGTTGCTGCGATAGGCTAGCGCTGGTGTCTGACTTGGGCGTGCCGGAAGCAATCCACCAAATGATCGTTCACCATGCCCGTGGCCTGCATAAACGCGTAGCAGATTGTTGATCCCACAAACTTGAAAGCGCGCTTCTTCATATCCTTGCTCATCGCGTCGGATTCCGCGGTACGGGCCGGCAATTCGCTGAGCAAGCGCCGGGAATTCTGAATGGGTTGCTTGCCCACGAACTGCCAGATGTAGGCGTCGAAGCTGCCGAATTCCTTCTGCACCGCCAGAAAGGCTTTTGCGTTTTGCACGGTGGCGGCGATCTTGAGCCGGTTCCGAACGATGCCAGGGTCTGCCATCAGCCGTTTGATCTTGCGCGCGTCATAGCGGGAGATCCGGCGCGCGTCGAAGTTGTCGAATGCGCGGCGGTAACCGTCGCGCTTGTTCAAGATCGTCGTCCAGCTTAACCCGGCCTGCGCGCCTTCCAGAATCAATAGCTCGAACAAAGCTCGATCATCGTGCTGCGGCACACCCCACTCGTGATCGTGGTAACTCCTGTTCGGCTCCGTCTTTGCCCAGCCGCATCTCGATTTTTCAATCATTCCGCCATAGTATAATCTGGCCGTCATGCTGAGCTACGCGCACGGGCCGAAGCTACAGCTTCTCGAAAAGACCATCGACCAGGTGCTTGAGGAGGCCGCTCATCGCAATCCGGATGGCGACGCCATTGTCTCGCGGCACCAGCGGTTGCGTCTCTCGTATCGCGATCTCCACCAGGAAGTGGAGCGGACTGCGCGCGGCCTCTGGGGACTTGGCATCCGCCCGGGGGACCGCGTCGGCATGTGGGCCGCAACCTGCGCCGAGTGGATCTATCTGCAAGTGGCCACCGCACGCATCGGCGCAGTGCTCGTAAACGTGAACCCGGCAAACCGCTCGCATGAGCTGGGTTTTGTACTGCGCAAGTCCGGCATGAAGGCCATCTTCCTTCATGAGCGTGATGGCCGCGCCGACTACCGCGAAATTCTGCGCAATGCCCGCGGCGATCAGGATCTGCCCCCGGGGCATACGATCTACCTCGGCACCTCCCATTGGTCGAAAATGCTGGACTCGGGCATCGATCCTCCGCCGCTCAGAGCCAGCGTGGACGACGTCGTCAACATCCAGTACACTTCCGGGACTACCGGCGTGCCTAAAGGCGTCCTGTTGACACATCGCAATTTGATCAATAACGCATATCTGATCAGCCAGACCTTGCAGTTCACCGAGCGCGATCGTCTATGCTGCCCGGTGCCCCTTTATCATTGCTTCGGATGCGTGATGTCTACGCTTGTGTGCATCGTGTCCGGGATGACGCTCGTGCTTCCCGCGCCGCAGTTTGACGTTCTGGCCACACTTGAAGCGGCAGAAGCCGAGAGGTGTACGGCACTTTACGGTGTCCCCACGATGTTTATCGCGGAACTCGAGCATCCACGCTTCCCGGACTTCGACCTCAGCTCGCTGCGTACGGGAATCATGGCGGGTGCGCCGTGCCCCGTTGACGTGATGCGCCGCGTCGTTACCGACATGCACTGCTCGGAAATGACGATCGCGTACGGGCAAACGGAAAGCTCACCCGTGGTCACCATGTCCAGCCCCGCCGACGACATGGAGACGCGCGTTTCTACCGTGGGACGTGCGATGCCGGAAACCGAGATCAAAATCGTGGAGCCGGATACGAACACAACGCTCGAAACCGGCCGCCGCGGCGAGCTGTGCGCGCGCGGTTACATGGTGATGAAGGGATACGATGGCGAACCCGAAGCCACCTCGCGAACCATCGATGCCGAGGGCTGGCTGCACACCGGCGATCTCGCCGTCATGCATGTCGATGGCTGCTTTCACATTGCGGGTCGAATCAAAGAGATCGTTATCCGTGGCGGCGAAAACATTTATCCTCGCGAAATCGAGGAGTTCCTCCACGGCCACCCCAAAATCGCGGACGTGTATGTCACCGGATTACCGGATGAACGACTGGGCGAAACCGTGCTCGCCTGGATCAAGTTGAAAGCCGAGGAAACCGCCACCGCCGACGAGATCCGCCAATTCTGCCATGGCCGCATCGCCCACTTCAAGATTCCGCAACATATCCGTTTTGTCGATTCTTTCCCCATGACCGTTTCGGGCAAGGTGCAGAAATTCCGCATCCGCGAACAGGAGATTGAAGCCCGCGATCTCGGCCGAGTGGCCAGCATCCAGACGGCGTAAGAGCCGGATTACTCCGCCACGAGTTCGTAAAAGCAGTCCGACGGTTGTGCGCTGGCTCGTTGCAACGCCGCCAAATCAGCATCGAGCGCGTCCAGGTTGTCGAGGATAGTTGCCAGCCGCGGCAGTGATTCTTTCTCGAAAGGCGTTTGCAAATTTCTCCAGCGCGTATTGTGCACAGCGGCCCGCTTGAGCGTAAGCGCGTGCACCGCGGCCGCCTGGGTCATCATCGGCGTGGACACCGATGCCAGATTCACGCCATTCGCAAGCTGCTCGCGCGTGAAGGTTCCGATGGCCTTTCCGTTGATCTTCAGAATGTAGGACGCGCCAGATAGCCCCGTCACCTTCAACATCTCTTGGTCGAGGTCTTCCAAGATGTGGGACGAGCCGACGGCCAGCTTCATCACGCCGTCGTCTAGATTGATGGGCATAGGTAGCCGCTCGTCCTTCTGCACCCAGGTGAGGCGCGAGCCCGTTCGCTTCAAGTCGCGGACGGCG
>Ga0335069_10003621_pt1 | contig 23223 bp, 16 predicted proteins | sample Lox_Sample_11_FD_206714 | JGI IMG/M metagenome (GOLD analysis project Ga0335069, IMG submission 206714) | Soil microbial communities from Loxahatchee National Wildlife Refuge, Florida, United States - Lox_Sample_1.1 | ecosystem: Environmental > Terrestrial > Soil > Wetlands | place: USA... | reverse complement strand
GGCACCTGGGGCTCGCCGGTGCGTACTTGATCCGCTTGGCGCAGTAACGGATTCCAGCCGTTCGACCTTCGTCAAAGACGCATAACAAATCACAGGAGGTAACCACTTGATGAGCAAGCTGATCCTTCCCCACGGCGGCCGTGAACTCAAACCCCTGCTTCTCGAGGGCACGGCGCGGGAAGAGGAACGTCAAAAGATACAGCACTTGAAAAGAGTTCCCATGACCAGCCGCGAGACGGGCGACCTGATCATGATGGGAATCGGGGCGTTCACACCACTCGATGGTTTCATGGGGAAGGAGGACTGGCAAAGCTGTTGTGACAACTTCACCCTGCCCAGCCGGGACGGGCTCTTCTGGCCGGTACCGATTACGCTCTCAGCGGATCAGACTCTCGCAAACTCGATTTCCATCGGCGAAGAGGTGGCGCTTTGGGATACAGAGACCGAGTCTCCCATGGGTTCGATGAAGGTCACAGAGAAATACACGATTGATAAGCAACTCGAATGCAAGGAGGTCTTTCGCACCCAAGATACCGCCCACCCGGGAGTCCAGAAAGTGCTCGCGCAGGGACCCGTGAACCTGGCGGGGCCTGTCAAAGTCATCTCCGAATCCTATTATCCCGAGATGTTCGAAGGTATCTACCAGCGGCCAGCGGACGCGCGGCGGCTCTTTGCCGAGCGCGGCTGGAACACCGTGGCCGCTTTGCAGCTCCGCAACCCCATGCACAATTCGCACGCTTATCTGGCCTGGGTGGCGATCGAAGTTTGCGACGGAGTATATATCCACCAACTCGTCGGCAAGCTGAAGCCGGGCGACATCCCGGCCGAAGTGCGCGTTAAAGCCATCGATGCTCTGGTGAATAAGTACTTCCGCCGGGACCGGGTGATCCAAGGTGGCTATCCGATGGAGATGCGTTACGCAGGGCCGCGTGAGGCCCTTTTGCACGCTGTCTTCCGCCAAAACTACGGATGCACACACCTCATCGTGGGACGCGACCACGCTGGTGTGGGCAGCTATTACGGCCCGTTTGATGCACAGAAGATCTTCAATCAGATTCCCGCCGGGTCCTTGCTGCTGCGGCCCCTGTGCATGGACTGGACCTTTTACTGCTACGAGTGCGGCAGCATGGCATCGATGAAAACCTGCCCACACGAAACGAAGGCTGTCATCGATGAGAACGGCCGCTACCAAGGCGGAGCACGCCTGCTCCTCTCCGGCACTCTCCTGCGCAAGCTCATGAGCGAAGGCAAGCCGGTGCCGGCGGAGTTCTCCAAGCCCGAGGTGATCGCCGTCCTCAAGGAGTACTACGATAGTCTCGAAGAAAAAGTGGAAGTTAAGCTCCATCGCTTCGCCACAGGGGAAACGAAGGCGTGACGCCCCTGAGGGTCTGACGTACCGTGGCCGCCCTGGCCGCCGCCGCGGCGCCTCGCCCCAGCGGGCGGCGCTTGAACTGGAGAGGCAGTCGGACTTACCATAAGGTCTTCTGGAATGTCAAAGTCCCGCTGCTGAGGGTGGTGTCTCACTTTGCTGTAGCGGCGCTCTATGAGCGCCGAACGGCGGTCATAGACCGCCGCTACAAAGACCAAACTGAGACACTACCCCGCTGAGGGCCTTCCAGGCAGAGCCGGCAAGGTGTATGTCGAGGGCCGAGCGTCGTGTATAAACAGTTCTTCGGACTCACGGACGACCCCTTTCCTGATCGCCCCGACCCCCTCCATTTCTGCAACACCTCCGAGGTCACCAAAACCTTCACCGGCCTGATGCTGAGCCTGTATGAGCGGACAGGACTCATCGTACTAACGGGCGAGCCAGGAACAGGCAAGACGGCACTCCTCAAGACGGTTCTAGACCGGCTGGACACGGACCTTTGCTACACCGCCTTCATTCCTGACCCTCGCACGAACACCCGGACGCTGCTGGACTTCCTCCTGTCTATCTTTGGAATCGAGCACCAGGCGCCAGACGTCATCGGTAAGCTCGCAAGTCTCAAACGCTGGCTACTGAAGTGTTCTGCCCGGAACGAAACGGTGGTTCTGCTTATCGATGACGCGCAGGCCCTTCCCCCCTCGGCGCTCGAACAAGTACGCCTACTCAACAGTCTTGAGACCCCTCAGCAGAAGCTCCTGCAGATCGTACTGGCCGGCTCGCCTGAGATCGAAGCCGCGCTTCAAAGGCCCGAGCTCGCCGGACTGCGGCGGCAGGTTGCTCATTGGTCACACACGCGTGCGCTCAGCCTTGAGGACACCAACGTCTACATCGCCTTTGGCCTGCGCACCGCCGGAGGGAGAATCAAAGAGATTCTCACACCCGAAACCGTGGCGTGCATTTACAAGTGCTCAAAGGGTGTCCCACGCCTGATCAACTTGCTGTGTACGCGCGCCATGATTGCGGCTTGCGCCAGCGGAGAAAAGCCGGTTTCTCCTCGAACCGTGCAGACCGTCGCGGAACAGTTGCAGTCTAATGCCGCGCCTGTCGATCGACCCTTGCCGGATCCCACTCCAATTAAACGTGAGAAGGAACCGAGCCCCGCAGCAGAAGTTCCGGGGGGGAAGCTTCCAATTGGATCGCGATCGCTATCTGCAGAGCACGCCGCTCCAGAGAGCGAAGTACAAAGCGAATTGCCGGAGGTTCCTCCCCCGCCGGCGCCAGCCACTCCCGAACCGTCGCACAGCGGCGCCACAGTAAGCCCGGCTGCCGATGCGGCCACCAAGACCCTGGCCGCACCGCCTCCAAACGAAAAGGGTGCCGCAGGCGCCGCCGACGTCAAGCCCAAGTCCGACAGCACGGTGCCAGCCCACGGCCCGGCCGGTAGAGGCCAGCCGGCCGCGAGGCGCCGGATGCCACTCGCGCGGTCGGCCAACACCGCCCTGCCGCCCTCTCGCGTTGGCGGAATTGGCTTGACCATCATCAAATGGATCGGCGCAGTACTGCTAATAGCCGGCGCAGGTGCGGGAGCGTACTATGTCCGTCAAAGAACGAACCTGAATGACATCTCGCCGTTCAGCCGCCCGGAGTCTCGTTCCGGGACAGAGTTGGATTCCCGCCAAGCCGAAGCCCGAACCATTCGCGAGCCGTCCACAGACGTCCCGCCTGAAACACTCCCCGAGCCTGGCGAGAATAATCAAGGGAAGACGTCTCCAACGTCCACACCGCCGCCAAGCCTTACCAACACCAAGCCGCGTGCCGATCTACCTCCAACCACGTTGCGGGCGTCTATGCGCACAGCGACCGCGGGAACCACAAGCGAGGGTAGCGCGAAGCCGGCCGAGGCCCAGGTGGGAATCATCGAGGTGACAGCCAACGTCCCCGGCGCGCAAATCAGTCTTGACGGCCGCAGCGACCCAGGTTGGGTGGCACCCCACAGTTTCGCACACCTGCCTGCAGGCACCTACACGGTGCTTGTGGCAAAGAACGGCTACCGCAACTATGAGCAGACCGTCGAGGTGGAAGCGGGCAGCACGCGCACGGTAACTGGGATGCTGACTCCCCAAACCATCACGGTGAATATCCGCACTACACCTCCGGGCGCCGAAGTGGCGATCGACGGCCAACCCCATGGTGCAAGCCCGGTCGAGACAACCCTGTTGCCGGGACAGCACACCTATGCCGTCAGCCACGCCGGCTTCGAACCGGCCAGCGGAAGCCTGAGCCTTGACAATCAGGAGTCTGTGACGAAGATCGTCGAGTTGCAGCCCATCGCTCCCAAAGCCGTTCCCGCCAATATTCAAATCAGCACCACGCCGCCGGGAGCGAAAGTCTACGTGGACGGCACACCGGCCGCCGGAGTTACCCCTGCTTCCTTCCGAATAGCCCCAGGAAACCACACTTTGATCTTCGCACTCAATGGCTACCGGGCGGCGCGCCGGGACATCAGTGTTCCTGCGCAAGGAACTGTCGCGATCAGCCAACCGTTGGTTCCGAAGTGACTCGCGGGCGAACATGGCTCGCGCACGTCGGTGGCAAGCGCGCCGAAGTCCATGAGCGCTGAAGATAAGCAGACCGGTCCCTAGGCTTGGCTCCGAATACAAGAACCAAGTCGGTCTCGGTCTGCTGCTGTCTTCGCTAAACGACAGGCGGGAAATTCGGAAGGGTCAGAGTGTAAAGAAGGGACTAGGCCGCCCTGGAGCGGAGGAAGAGGGGTCGAACCTCCACAACGAAGAGCTCCCGCTAAGGAGCGCTGGGGCTGACGTTCCCGCCGCTACTACCGCCGTGGCCGCCAGCCAGCGCAGCAACAGCGCCTCCAATTCCGGCGGCTGCGGCAATCCCTATAATCAAGCCGGTATTGCTGTGCGAGGCTGGCTTCGGCTTCGCAGGCTGCGTTGTAGCGGGCTGACTTGTGCCTGGAACCGTGGACGCGGGCGGCTGCGCTGGCTGCGAAGGCGTCAAGCCGGGAATGCCTTGGGCGTTCTCTGGAACCAGCGTATTCTGCCCAGCGGGCAGGATGTATGTACGTCCGCCCTTGATGTCTTCGATCTCCGCCGTACCCTCGGCGGCTTCAATGTAGGTGGTGTTGTCAGCCATGAAACCCACGTAGAACCGCGACGGGTCCCCGGAGTGCGGGACAATACTGAACTTACCCGTTTGCACCAGAGTGAAGTCCCTTCCCGCGTTCTCGACCACGACGTTTCCCGTGTGGAGCCGCACGACCCTGCGCTGCAGGATCTTCATGACGTGTACGGACGTACTCGGTTGCAGTTGTATCTGGCTCGTGGCCGAGAATTTGATAACAGCCTGGCCGCCGGGCCCGGTTGTCAACAGGTCGTTTTCAAAGATGGTTCCACCGGCGAGAAGTGGGCTCCCGTTCTGACTGGCTTCTGTCGCCGCGGCAACCTGGCCAATCACCACCACGCCAGGCGCCTTGGGAGTCTCCTGGCCGCCCGCGCCAGAAAGGGCCAACGGCACAGTAGCCATTCCACAGATGACAGCGAGCATCCGACGTCTGATCATATCAATCTCCTTGGCATTCCTGATTTCAATGCCTCACTCAAAAACGCACCGGTTACGACGTTAACCTGGCGCCAACCGAAATGCGCCGCTCCCGAATTGCTTGCGCTCAGGGCAAGCGCTGTCCGCGGATCGCGCTGTGGCGGCGGTCTACGACCGCCACTTCTTCGGCGCTCATAGAGCGCCGCTACAGGGGCTGCCGGGGCGGGACGCCCCAGCCAGCCCGCGAAACTGGTTGACAGGCCACCGCTTGGTTGCTACACATCTCAGGCGCACCGTGTCGAGCCCCTTTGCTCATGCCACTCTCGAACTGCGATTCCGTGCCGGATGGCAACGCGCGGCATTCCTCTTGCTCACGGGAGCCGCAAGCCTCTTCCTCGCCTACCATGCCATCCGCTGGGCGTACGCGGAGAGACTGGCGGACGCAGACACGTTGCAGCCGTTGCAGCGCGCCGCCACTCTCGATGCCCGCAATCCGCGTATTTTCGACAAGCTCGGCAGGCTCGACCTTTACGCTCTGGGCTCTCCGCCCAACCCTGGCGCCGTCGACTACTTCCGCAGGGCCACGGAGTTGGCGTCGTTCGAGGCCGACTACTGGGCTGATCTAGCTTCCGCCTGCGAATGGAAACATGACCTCGTATGTGCCGATCGTAGTGTGAATCAAGCGCTACGTTTGGACCCCATGGCTCCACGTTTCGAATGGCTCACCGCCAACTACTTTATCCGCACGGAAAGACCAGCCGACGCCTTGCCACACCTGCGCCGCCTCCTGAAATTGAGTGCGGACTATGCTGAACCCACCTTCGACCTCTGCGCGCACGCGTTCGCCAATCCTGATATCGTCCTGACTGATGTCCTTTCCAAAGAAAGTGATCCTGGCCTGAAGCTGGCCTTTGTGAACTATGCAGCCACCCACGGGCAGATGGGCGTTGCCGCCCACGTGTGGTCTGGGGTCTCGGCGGCGAAACTGGCCATCCCTTTCGATCGCGTCCGGCCGTATCTTCAGCAACTGCTCGCAGCTGGTGACATCAGCGAAGCCGAGACCGTCTGGAACGACCTCCAACGCGTGGGGAGCATTTCAAGCCAGCCTTCGGACAGCCTGATTTACAACGGTGACTTCGCGCACGCTCCGCTGAATGGCGGTTTCGACTGGCAGTCCGCTAAATTGCCTTACGTGCAACTGGACTTCAGCGATCCTTCCGGGCCGGCCGGCACGCACTGCCTGCGCGTCGATTTCACCGTACCGCGTAACGACGACGTGGAACTGGCCTTCCAGCTTGTGCCGGTCCAGCCACGCACCACTTACCTGCTGAGCTCGCGGGTGCGGTCCGTGACGCTCACCTCCGACAGCGGCCCACGCCTCGCGGTAGCCGACGCCCTGTGTCCCACGTGTCTTGCCGCCGAGACGGACGGAATCCTCGGCACAACCCCATGGCACCTCCTCACTCTTCGTTTCACAACTGGAGACAAGACGCGCCTTTTGCGCCTCTCTATACGGCGTCTTAGAAGCCGGTCTTTCCCGCCGAATATCACGGGCGGCTTTTGGCTTGGCGACGTCTCTCTCCGTGCCGAGACACCCGCGGGTGGAGCCTCAAAACACGAGCGCTGAAATGCCTGAAATCCCCCATGCCGGAATGAACACACGCCCCGATGCCGCACACTCCTCCGCCGGCCCCGGGCGCTTCACCTGGGACGATGCCGTGCGCGCCGCCCTGCTGGCCATCCTCATGGCTGCGCCCCTCGCGTTCGGCGCCGTCCAGACCTGGGCCTGGACCACGCTTCTGGTGTTGGGATTGATTCTATTCTTTGTTTGGGCGATCAGCGCCACCCGCCACGGAGCCTTGCGCTTGGTCTGGTCCCCACTTTACCTGCCCGCGTCCGCATTCCTCCTGATAGGCCTGGTTCAGTACGTCGGCCACCGAACCGCCGACGCCTTCGCCACGCGCGAGGCGCTGCTGAACCTCACGTGCAACCTGGTTTACTTTTTCCTCGCTGGACAATTACTCACCGCAAAGACCCCAACAAACGTAAGAAGATGGGGGCTCGCGACAGCCACCTATGCACCACTGCTCGCGTTCTTCGCCATCATCCAGTATTTCTCGAGCGGCGGCTTGATCTACTGGCAGGTGAAACCACGGTGGGGCGGATGGGTGTTTGGCCCGTACGTCAATCACAACCATTACGCGGGCCTCATGGAAATGCTGATCCCGGTCGGCGCCGCTTATGTTCTCACCCGCCCGAAACATCATCCCGCGCGCATTCCGCTCGGGACGGCGATGACCATTCCGGTGCTCTCCCTGCTGCTCTCCGGCTCGCGGGGAGGACTCATTGCGCTGCTAGTGGAGATTCAGGTCCTCATCGTGCTTGTCTTCCGGGCAGCGGCCGACTCCAAAAGACGCAGGCTCGCGACAACTCTGGTTTTCGGACTGTTCTCGGTACTGCTGCTCTTCTTCGCGCTCGCTCCCGGCGACGTTTTGCATCGTCTCGAAGGGCTGGCCAACCTGTCACATTCGCCTGACGTCTCGCTCGGCCAGCGCTTGCAAGTGGCGAAAGACTCTATCGAGATTCTGCATGCTCATCCTCTGCTGGGCACGGGGCTCGGAAGCTTCAGCGCTGTTTATCCGCAGTATTGCACCTTCCCCACCGACCAGCACTGGGACCACGCCCACAATGATTACGCCGAGGCGCTTGCCGAAACCGGGCTCGTGGGCGGGTTTCTCATGCTATGGGCGCTGGTCCTGGGCCTCCGCATAGCGTTTCGAGGGCTGCGCGACCGGATGACCCGCGAAGGCGAATGGATTCGTATCGGTGCTGCCGTCGGCTGCTGCGGGCTGTTGGTGCATGGCTTGGCGGATTTCAACTTTCACATTCCTGCCAACGCCCTCTGGTTTGCCGTATGCCTTGCCATAGCCACTTCGCCGAGTCCCGCCGTCCAGGACGAAGCAATGAAGTGATCACGCGTGCACCGAATCGCGGAACCCGCCGCGGCGCGGGCGCATAGGACCTCGACGATCCGGCGGGCCGCATGTCCATCCCAGAGCGGCGGAATCGTCGCCGCGCTCCGGGACCCGGCCAACACGCGCCGCGCCTCCCTCAAAATTCGATCGGGGTCCAGCCCGACCACAGTATTGGTTCCCTCCGTTACAGTCATCGGCCGCTCGGTGTTCTCGCGCAAAGTCAGGCAAGGAACGCCGAGCGCCGACGTCTCTTCCTGCACGCCGCCCGAGTCGGTCATTACCAGTCGCGCCATTCGCTCCAAATGCAGGAACTGCAGATAACCGAGTGGCGCGACCATCTTGATTCCCACGCCCTCGGCCTCGGACGTGACATAGAATTCGCTGCCCAGTTCCCGCAGCCGATTCTGCGTGCGAGGGTGAACGGGAAAGACAATCGGGATTTGCCGCGCCAGCACCGTTATAGCTCCCCAGACACTCTGCAGCGCGCCCGGATTCTCGACCAAGCCTTGCCGGTGCAAGGTCAAAAGCACATAAGGCCGCGGCAGCGCCCCTGACATGTCCGCCAACCCCAAATCCCGCAAGACGCCGGATCCTGCCGCTTTGTCCACGGAGGCCCGCAGACTGTCGATCATCACATTTCCCGCCAGGACAATGCGGTCGTCCGGAATTCCCTCCGCCTGCAGGTTCCGCACCCCGCTCGGCTCACTGACAAAGAGCAGGTCCGAAACTGCGTCGGTCAGAATACGGTTGGTCTCCTCAGGCATGGATCGGTCGAAGCTACGCAAGCCAGCCTCCACGTGGGCGATAGGAATCCCTGCCCGGGTCGCAGCCAAGGCTGCCCCGAGAGTCGAATTGACATCACCCACTACCAACACCATGTCCGGCCTCATCCGGGCCAAAACGGGTTCGAGCCGCGCCACAATGTTTTCGATCTCAGAGGCCCCGGGCGCCTGACCCATCCCAAGCGAAACGTCGGGCGGCGGAATTTCCAAATCCCGAAAGAAGCTGTCCGACATGTTGGCGTCGTAGTGCTGCCCGGTGTGGACGAGGAGCGGGTCGAGCACCCGATGACGCCGCATTTCGCGCAGCAGAGGCGCAATTTTGACAAAATTCGGCCGGGTACCTACGACGCAGGCAATTCTCATTTGGAAACCTCCGGCTCGCGTGGACCACCGGCCTCGCGAATCAGCAGCAGCCCAACCACCGGGCGCAGCGTTGCATTGACCAGCCGCGAAACACCGCGCGCAAATTCGCCGAATTCTGGATACTGCAGTTGGCCGAACACCAGCCAGACTCCCAATGCTGCCAGCAAAACACCAAGCACCACGCGGCTTCCCGTGAGATACAGAATGAGTATCGATCCGAGTGATGTCGCCGCCGCAACCGCATAGAGCGTCAGAATCGCCTGCCGGTATCCCCGTTTTTTCGCCACGAGACGGTGATGAACGTGATCGCAGTCGGCCGCAAAGAGAGCCTTTCCTCGGATGGCTCGACGCGCCATTGTCAGCGCCATATCCAGAAGTGGCAACCCCAAAGCAATGTACGGAACCGTCCGAGCCATCGGCGTGGCGCTCCGCGCGACGGCCAGAGCCAACGTCGAGAACAGACAGCCCAGGAACAAGCTGCCGGTGTCGCCGAGGAATATCCGTGCGGGCGGCGAATTGAATCGCAGAAAACCGAGCAAGGCTCCGGCCAGGATTACCGCCAGGGCTGAGACGAGTAGGTCTCGCTGCATCAAGGACACGGCAAAGACGGAGATCGCCACGAAAAACGCCACGCCCACCGCCAATCCATCCAGCCCATCAAGGAGGTTCACGGCGTTCGTGACGGCCACAATCCAGACAACCGTCAGAAGAAAGCTCAGTGCAGTGGATCGTATGGGAAATCCCAACACCGGCAGCGCGTTCATGCGAAACCCCAGCCACCATGCCGCAGCCGCTGCCACCATCTGCACAGCGAGCTTCTGCCCGGGAGTGGCGCCGCGCACGTCATCATAGAGACCCACGAGCAAGACTACTGCGCCCGGCACGAGAAACCCGCCCAACCGCAACCAATCTCCCCCCAGTGCCGCGCGTAAACCGTTCGGAGTCCACGCCAGCCCAGCCAAGCCGGCCAACACTGCCAGGACAATCGCCAGGCCGCCCAGGCGAGGGACGCAGATGACCTCGCCCCGTTCGCGCGACCGTCCGTAGGCTCTCAGCCGCCTTCCCAGCATCGCAATGGCAGGAGTAACCAACCACGCGGCGAAAGCGGCGATGAAAAAGAGTCCCAAGTAGCTTTTCAAGGATTCCTCACGGGAGTCCGCAGCAGCCATTAAGGGCGCACGGCCGTGCGCCCCTACGGTTCGGTGAACAGCGGAATTCTAATCTCGTATTGGAGCGACGGCTTCCCGCACGTTTGCAGCGACGTCGTTGCGGATTTTGGTAGCCGACCGCGCGGTGGACGGCACAGATTCGCCGACTGTTTCCAGTATCAATCCGGCGTAGGTCTCCATCAGCGCGTCACGCGAAAAGAGCTGGCGCGCGCAGCGCCGTCCCGCCTCGCCCATACGCCGCGCGCCGCCGGGATCACTCCGAAGCGCCACCACCGCCCGCGCCAGCGCCGCCCCATCCGCAGGAGGCACCGCGAGGCCGCTGCCGGTTGACGTCACCACCGCGGCGGCTTCTCCACCGACCGCGCACAAGACCGGCTTTCCGGCCGCCATGTATTCGTAGAGCTTGGAAGGAATGGTGATGTCAAACAGAGGATCGTTGCGCAGCGAGAGGAGCAGCGCGTCGCATGTTGCCAGGATTCGCAGCGCCTCGTCGCGTGGCACCCCATCGACGAAGATGACATTATCGAGACCGCGCGCGCGTGCCAAGCGAACCAAGCGACACTTGTCAACGCCCTCCCCAACCACAAGAAATGCTATCGGCTGACCACGCAGCTTTTCCGCCGCCTCGAGCACGGTATCGAGCCCCTGAGCCAAGCCAAGGTTGCCGGTGTACCCCACGACGAACTTCCCTGCTATGCTTGACGCCGCCCGGCGCTCCGTGTCGCGCACGACATCCTCGAACCGCTGCCAATCCACACCGTTCGCGATAACCGCCAAGCGCTCCGGCGCAAGGCCCAGTCCCAGCAGGTAACGCCGGAATCCCTCCGTGATGCTCACCACGCGCGCGCACCGCTCGTAAAAGAACCTCTCGACGCGCCGCAACGCCGCAAGCAGCCATCCGCCCCGCATCACGCGGATGGCGCGGGCGGAATCAGGCCAAATATCCTGGAGGTCGAAGATCAGCGGCACCCCGCGCCACGCGCTTGCCAGCCACGCCGCCAGGCCGGTAGGGAGAGGCGAGATAGCTATGGCCGCATCCGCCCGGCCGTGCCCCGTCCCGCACCACGCTGCGGAGAGCATGTACGTCGCGTAGGTCAGCATTCGCCGGAGCGCCCCGGGCCGCGCGGAGCGGAAGACCGGCACACGGCAAATGCAATAACCTGCAGTCGCTTGTTCCCGGCGCAACGCCCCGCGGCAGAACCCCAGTCGCATACTCGCAGGGTGATTCGGCCGTCCCGTGATGACCGTGACATCGTGGCCGCGGCTCGCCAGGCTTTCCGCCAAGTCGCAGGCACGCCGGCCAGTTGCCATGGTCTCCGGCGGGAAGTGTTGTGAGAAGATGAGAAGCCGCATACCAGATTCGTTCACTCTGCCGCTACGTTTTCGGTGTGCTGTAGGCAGCGAGGCTCCTCCCCTTGGAGAGGAGGGGAGCAATCGTTACGCTAGCAGGTCCGCCATTTCCGCAGGTTCCAGTGTCTCCGCGATACTCACCACCCTGGGTTCAGCGGCACTCCCAGCGTAGTATTTCTTCATCCATTCGAGCGTGCGCGCCAGCCCTTCCGACAGCAGCACTCGCGGCGAATGCCCCAGGTCGCGCATAGCCTTCGACACATCAATCCGCTTATCGCGCGTGGTAAAGGGTTCCGCGTCCCGATAGGTAACCCGGCTGTCGTCCTTCCCGAGGTAGCGAAGGATGAAATCAGAGATACTCTTGATGTCGTGGTATTCGGTCGAGCCCACGTTATAGACTTCGCCGGGAATGAAATTGTCGACGATGTTGGCAAGCGTCGCGGCGGCGTCGGTGACGTAAGTCGAGCTGCGGTGGTGATCGAGATAGACCGTATAAGGAAGGTCGTGCAGCGCGCGATAGCAGAACAGGCAGTTCACGCTGCGGTAATTGCTGTACGGCTCTCCGGGCCCATAAATATTGAACAGCCGGACACGCACCGTTTCCGTCCCGAACTGGGCGCCGGAGTTCATCACCTGCATCTCACCCACCCACTTGGTCATGGCGTAGTCGTTCAACTGGCGGATGGCGTGTGAATCCATGACGTCTTCGCGCATCACGCCGGGCCAGTCGCCATAGACCTCGGAGCTTGAGAAGAAGACCATGCGGAAGCGGTGCTTTTCCTGAAGCCGCAAGAGGTTCTTCGTGCCGATGACGTTTGTCCGCCACAACGTTTCGTAGTAATCCTCGCCGTTCCACCGGCCAAACTCCGCCGCCAGGTGGTAGACGTAGTCGAAAGACAGGCGCTCCATGACCCGCGCGAGCTGCCGGTGCTCGGAGACGTCTGCTCGCACGTATTGGGGATCGTAGTGGTGGCAAAGGTCGGTCACCCACACGTCGTGGCCCCGGCCGCGCAGTTCATTCACGACAAAGGGGCCGACTGCGCCCAGACCGCCAGTTACCAGGATTCTCATGATGGGGAACTCCCAAAGGGTTGTGAGTTGTCCGCTCGCAGTTGCCAGTTGCCGGTTATCAGTTGTCAGCCTTCAGCAGCGGCGCGCACGGCACGGCCGTCTGCGGCTGTTTGCTGAGAACTGACGACTGAACACTGCGGACTTCCGGTTCTACTGCTTCCATGATTCGAGACACGTGCTGATCCCACCGGCTGGCCGCCCTAGCGCGACGCCGCCCCGCCTCGCTGAGCCTCCGCCGCAGAGCCGGATCGGCCGCCACACGTCGCAACGTCCCCGCCAACTCTTCCGCAGACAGCGGGGAGAAGTATTCGGCGGCGTCACCACAGATTTCGCGATTCACGGGAATATCGGAGGCCACAATGGGCAAGCCCGCGGCCATAGCTTCGACCATGGGATTCCCGAACGACTCGGTGAGCGATGGGAAGACGAACAGATCCGCATCCGCATACAACCGCCGCGCCTCGTCTCGCGAGAAGGGCCCCACGAACTCAACCCACGGTGCGATGGAGTCTTCGCGGACCAGCTTGGCATCGTCACGTTGCGTGGGTGCCAGCGGCGCGCCCGTCCAGCTTGGATTCGCCGTCGTCTTCAGCCGGAATTGCACGGATGCCCGCGCGGCGTCCCCGTTGAGCAGCCTCACGGCGTGAAGCAGCGTCGCCAGATTCTTATGGTCATAGTAGAAGGACACATAGAGCAGGCGGACCACACGCGTCCCCTGCTCCGCCAGCGAGGTCTCGGCCCGCCGCGGACGCGACACGGCGTCCGGCGCGAGGCCATAAGGGTTCACAAACGCGTGGCCCCGCATGATTGCGCCTGACTCGTGGATTTCCTCCAGCTCGGCGCGCGTGGGGGTCATCACCACATCAGCGGCACGCACACTCTGGCGGCAATGCCACCGCCGCAGCAGGAAATTCACCTTTTTCTTCAGCGGATAGCGTGACGCCAACTGCTTCCAATAGAGCCGGGAAAAATAGAGCGCGTTGCATACAAGCAACACTTGCCGGACGGGACAGCGGAACATCCCAAATCCACCGCTCGAGAAAAGCACGTCCGCTCCGCCTTTGCGCAAACGCCGGCGCAGAGTTACCTGCTCCCACCACACTCTTTTCCACAACGGAGCGTGGCCGACGCCCGTCGCAATCAAGTCGACATTCGGCGTCAAACCGGTTAGTCCCCGCGCAGTTTCGGGCGGCAGATAGACTTCGAATTCGTGGCCGCTCTCAGGACCCGGTAGCGCGTGCAAGACACCGGAGATGTAGGTCACTGCCCCGCCCACTTTCGCGGACGCGGCATTGATGACAATTCTCATAAGAGCAGGGGCTGGTGGTTAGTGGTTAGAAGCGGTTGCAAAACCTCACGCGACCCTCGTCAGGGCACGGCTTTAGCCATGCCGGTCGAGATGTGGAAAAGAGGGAACTTCAGCTCCTGAGGCTCATCACTGGCCCTCAGCGGCTGAAGCCGCTGTTCTGAACGCGCCGCCTCGGCACGTCTAAAGCCGTGCCCTGACAGCAGCTTAGGCCGAGTTTTGCAACAGCTTCTAGCAGCCAGTGGCTAGTGGCTAGCGGACAGATTCCCGGCCGTCTCACCGTAGCGGCGCAGAGCCGCGGAGGTATGAAAACCCCACGCCTCTCGTCTGCGCCTCCGCGCCTCCGCGGTGTAATTCCAGCATTTCTTCCAACGCGCGGCGCAGCGCCGGCATCGTGAAGTTCGCGGCCGCCCACGTGCGCGCTCGACGGCCCATTGCGGCCGCAAGCGCGGGGTTGGTGAGCAGGCGAGCGGCCGCAGCAGCGATCGCTTCGGGAGAATCCGGATCGACCAGCAGCCCCGTTTCTCCGTCCAGCACCGCTTCCGCGGCTCCACCCGCCCGGCTGGCGACCACGGGTTTCCCGGCCAGCGCCGCTTCCGTGTAGACCCGCCCAAAGCCCTCTCCGGTTCGTTTCCTCGATGCCCGGCTTGGCATCACGAGCAGCGTGCACGTTTGGTAGAGCCTCGCAAGTTCCGCGTCGCCGACCTCTCCCACGAAATCGACATGGTCTCTTACGCTTTCTCGCTGAGCCAGGCATTCCAATTCCCGGCGATTGTCCCCCTCCCCCACCACTACGTAACGAACGGTGGGGACGGCGGCGAGAATCCGGGACAGCGTGCGGATGACCGTATCTATGCCCTTATACCCACTCGCTTTGCTGACGCCGCCCACAGAAAGGAGAAACGTGGCGCAAGGCCCGCCCTCCGGCCCTGCGGTTCTTCCACCGGAACGCGTTTCGGGACTTGCCACAACTGCAGATTCCAAAGTTTCTTTGAGGCCCGCGGAAGAATCCTGCCTCCATGGAAGTGCCGCAGGGCCGGAAAGCGGGTCCTGCGCTACATTTGCTTCCATCAACCGGCTCGCGAAGCTTGGCGGGACCGCGTTGTAGAGAACTCGCATCCGGCACCCAGAGAAGCCCTGCACGCTCCGAAGCTTTTCGGCGGTGAACTGGCTCACGGGCAGAAGCCGTTCCGCCCCTCGCAGAGCGGCCCATTTAATTGGCGAAAGCCGCTCCCAAACCTCCCAACCGTGGCATGCCACCCAATAGGGCGTTCCGTACGTCAGGCGAAGCATGGCCGCGATGGGGGCAACCGCCACGTGCGTCGCCACAATCAGGTCATAGCCTTGCCGCGCAAGACGCCAAGCGCGCCACGCATAACGCAGTTGGGAGGCGAGGCCGACCTCGCTGCCAATCGTCTCCACCACGCGCACCCCGCCGGGAACGTCCTCGCGCGAGCCCCAATCGAGCAAGGCCAGGACGCCCACATTGTCCTGCCCCAGGCATTCTCCCAGAGCTGAGGCCAGCGTGGCGCTGTAACGCGCCACACCCCCGTGCGTGTAAATGTCGGTCGCGAGAAGGAGAACTCTCATACCTGAGTGACGGGGCGCCGCACCGCAAGTGCGCTGAGAACAAGCCAAAGGACCGGCAGAATTCGCAGGCCCGCCAACATGCCCGTCGTGTCCGCCTCGACCAGGAAGAGGACCGGCAGGCTGCAGAGAACACAAGCAGTGACGGGCTCAGAAGCACCCGCATTCCGCACGAGGCAACTGAGTACCCCTTCCGTCAGAACGCCAAAAAGCAACATTCCCGCGCAAAGCCCAAGGACACCAAGGTTGGCAAGAAGCTCTGTCTCGCAGGTTGTAAGGTCATCATCGCCGGGAAGGTTGAAATGCCCGTCGATGACCGCATCGATGTTGCGTGGAACCGGCTTGGCTGGCCAAAGGAGATGAGGAACCAATACGGGAAGTTCTTCCCTCCATGTCTCACCCCACATGAGAGGGAAATTCCGATTGAATAACGCATTCACGACGGCCGAAAACGGACCAATCGCCGTCAGCCGCCCGGAGTCCGCGTCAAGACCTTCTTCCAGTGTTTCCACGAACGAACTGCTCATCACCTGTTTCTGCTCGCGCAGCAGGTAGCCGCGCGTCAGTGCCACTTGATCTTCCCCCGCTTGCGGAGCCACATATCGCAACGCACCACGCTGGGCGTAGACAATCGGCATGGCAATCACTAGGCATATACCCAGCACCAGAGTCTTGCGGCGCGGAAACGGAGGAATAAGGCGCAACCAAGCGCACCAAGCAACAACCAAGACCTCCCACAGAAGTGGCAGCCGCGCTCCAGCCCACAGATAGTAAGCGAGGTCTGCTGCCATAACCCAAATGGCACGTCTCTGCCACCCATGCAATTCGGCTTTCGAGGACGCTTTGCAAGCGAGGCGCGCCAAGCAGAGGCAAAGCGGCACAAAAGCCAGAGAGTTCGACACAACGGCTAGCTGCCTTATCTCCCAGCCAAGACTTAAAAGGTATGTGGCGTGCGCGATTCCCAAACCGTTGGCCGCCAGAAAAACGCGCAAGCCCCAAAGCACCGTCGCCAAGACGGCGAAGAGTACGCCCAACCCTCGCACGCGCTTCACACCCAGACTCTCAGGTGGCAACAGCCTCGGGAGACGCCCGGCAAAGACAATACCGATGTCAAAGCAGAGGAAACCGAGACAAAGGATGAGCAAGGCGAGAGGGATTGCCTCAAACGAAATATTGATGACCTTAAGGTGCGGATACGCCAGCGGGACGACAGTCGCAGCTACAAAATACACGAAGTTCAAAAGAACAAAGGGGGTAGCGGGAAATCCTCTAGTTCCACCTTTCGCACGTAAGGAAAGGGGGAACAGCACGACCAATGACAAAAAGGAAACACACGCACCAACGGTGACTGAGTAATCCAGCGGAAGGGCTGAAACCAACGGCGTCATGCAAAGCAAGATCGCAGAGAACCCCAAAATGTGCCCGAAGGTGGGGACATGAAAGCCCAAACGGTACAGCACCTCCACCTGTGCCCCTGCAGCTCGCCCCACCTGCCTTGCTGCCGGATTCCGGACGTTGGTCCAAACTGTAGCCATTGCGCACCCAGGCCTCTGCGGCGTGACTACCACAAGACCTTCAAACCACGCCTCCGCGGTCGGTTACAAGAACAGGACTCGCACGGGCTGCGCGATCCGCTGAGTCGCAGCCCATCGCGCCGAGCGCGCACTTCAACGAGGCTATAGTGGCTTGAAAGTCCCACGCCCTGATGAGCTGCGCGGAGTACTCACCGAGCCGCCGTCCGCGGTCGGCCAGAGAGGCAATTCGCTTGAGACAGCACGCCAATGCCTCCTCATCGCCGGTGGCATACTGGTATCCATTCTTACCGTTCTCAATAAGGTCGTAGGAGGAACCCACCCCGCTGGATGCAATGACGGGCAACCCACAAGCCATTGCTTCGTTGACCGACACTCCCCAGCATTCCTGCGTGGCGGGATGCACAAAGACATCTGAAACGGCGTACCACTTCGGAAGTTCGCTGTACTTGCCGTAACCCACAAGCCGCACAGAGTCCCCGAGCGCGTGCGCTGATACGTAACCTTTGATTTCTTGTTCCAGTGGCCCGGTTCCAACGAGAATCAGCATCGAGTTCGGAGACGTCGCGTGGAAGGTGCGAAAACCGCCCAGGAGTTCCAGGGGATTCTCACGAGGGATGAATTTCAGAACCCCGAGCGCCACGAATTGCCGAGGGGGAATTCCCTGGGCGCGACGTATTTCGTCGCGCTGCAGGCGGAAGGCTTGTGACCTCACATGCAGGTAGTCATTGTCCGCCGCGTATGGAAATCGGAACATTCTGCCGCGGCTTATCCCCATACTTTCAAGGAAGCGCTCGGTAAGCGACCCGACCGGGTGAAACACAGAGTATCTTCGGAACAGGTATTTCAACACGACGCTTTTCACACGGGCTTTGATGTACGACTCGGGATAGATGGCGGCCGTGTCGAGGCGCATACCAAGAGGCTGGCTCCGAAACAGGAAGGCCAGAAGCGCCAAGTCGATTCGGGCATAACCAGGCGCAATAACCAAGTCGTATTTGGCCGCCGAAAAGCACTCCCGCCGGAGGAAACGTAGCCTTCTCAAAAACCCCCGAGGACAGGACACCGCACAGTATCCCGAGGTCACAGCAACGTCCCAGTTGGGTGAGAAGCCGAGCTCAGGGTCAACGTGCTTGCTGACTTCGCCCGTATCCAGGTAATAGACCGTAAGGTCAAAATCGGACGTCTGGGCAATTTTCTGAAACAGAGCACCATCCAACTGCGAAGGATGGTTCTGCACTACTGCCAAGCATAGGCGCTTCATTATCCAGGCCGTTCCCAAGTCGAAGACTGATCTTCCGACAGACCAAACCCAGTGGCGCGGGGCAACCACGCGGGTCAGATGCGCCAGCCCACACGGTTCTTCTCTGCCACGCCCAGAATGGCGGCGGAGTAGATCGAACTCAGCGGGTCCCGCGAGCCGCCCTCAATGGTCTGCACGCCGCGCAGGCAAGCGGTGATGATCTTCCACAGAACCACGCGCGTGGCGCTAACCAAGCCGTGCGCCACCGGACCCATGGGGAAAACGTGCGGGCTCTGGAATCCGGCAAGTTCCAGAACCTGCTTCAGGCTGGTGGCCGTAAAAGGCGTCTCGTGGCTGAAGTCCATGTAAAAGAGCGGCGTAAAGAACGCGGCCAAGTTCGGCACCTGGCAAACAAAGCTCCCGCCGGGCCGCAGCGCGCCGTGAATGAGTGCGAGCAACGGTAGGACCTCGTCCTTGGGAACGTGCTCCAGAACATCCAGCATTGAAATGAAGTCAAACTGCCGGTCTGATTCCGACAGGAACCCGGCCGCCGCGCCGCAGACAACGTTCCGAACGCCAAGGCGGCGCGCGGTCTGCACCTCGCAGGCGTCGAGATCGACTCCCGCAGTGTTGCGGTAGCCGCGCTCCTGCAAGAAATAGAGGAACTCTCCGTAGCCGCAACCCACGTCCAGAATCGCCGCGTCTTTCGAGGGGGGTAGGAACCGGGCAAGGCGCTTCTCGAAGGTGGGGAGCTGGCGTCGCAGCAGGTCTGCCGGCGTCACGGGCGCGATGCAGCCGGGGCGCGCCCGCGCGTAGTCTTCATACATTCTGTGCGCGTAGGAACTCATAAGATCGGCCGAACGTGGCGCTTTCCGCGGAAGCCACCCCGGCTACTGACTTGCGCCCTTTCAGGGCAACCGTTGTTCGGGGTTCTTCCCCAGCCTGTTCAACCCCGCATGTGCCGCCCTAAAGGACGGCGCTACGATGTGAAGCCATCCGATCCTTCGGCCGCGGGGCGGACCGCTAACTCCCCGCAGCCTCACTGCCCAACCGCAATTGAAGATCACCCTTGGCAAGCAAGCCTGTGCACGGCGAAAGGAGCTCACGCAGCCCGAACCCCAGGCGAGAGCGATAGAGGACCAGCATCACGCCCAAGCTGGTTGTGTAGGCTGCCGTGGAAGCGATGGCGGCTCCCACAAACCCCAAGGACGGCAGCAGCAGAAGCAAGCCCACGCAGGTCAGCACGGCCGCGACCCCTTCCGCATAAGACGGCAGGCTGGGCGCGTCGAGGGCGCGGGCGCCATCGTAGAGAACCTGGTTGAGACCGAGGGCAACCGTACCGGGCAGCAGAATCCGGCAGGCCAGCGTCGAGCCCGCAAACCTCGCTCCGAACGCCAGAGTGATGAGCCAGGGCGCCACGGCAAAGAGCACGGCGCTTGCAACGAATAGCCAGAGCAATGAGAAGCGGAAGGCCCGGCCGATGACGGCGCGCGCGTCGCCGCGGGCGAGGTTCGCTCCCGAGGCCAGCGTGACGATGGCCGAGGCTTGCGGCAGGAACCCGAGCGACGTGGAAACGGTCACCGCCACCACGTACAAGCCCAACTCCTGCGGCGCGACGAAGAGCGAGAGCACCAACTGGTCCACACGCTGGTTAATGTAGGAGCTGATGCTCGCAAGCTGCGTCTTCCAACCATAACTTGCCAGTGACTTGAGCGCGCCGCGCCGCAGTGTAAAGTGCAGTTTCACCTTGCGCACGAGGACTGCGTACGCTCCCCCGAGCATTAGGGCCAGACCTACAATCTGGCACGCGAGCACGGTCGCAACCGAAGCTCTCCCGAGCAAAATGAGCACGCCCAGTCCGGCAGCGTACGTGAGCGGAGCGACCAACCGGATCACGTTGAAAGCGGCGAGGTCGAGTTTCCCCTGCAAGAGACTTCCGGGATAGCCCGACAGCAGAAGCAGCGGTGAACTGCACACGTAGATTTGCGCCAGCCGTTTGACCTCGGGGGAATAGGCATGGAGCGCCACGGGAACGATCACGAGCCCCGCGGCGACGAGAGCCGCCGACTGCGCGAGGCCCATCAGCGTCGACGCGGACCAGACTTCGGAAAAGCTGAAGCGGCGCTGGCCTGTGTGGAAGACGATGGCTTGGTTCATCCCCAGCGAGGCCATGATCGAAAGCATGGAGGGCCACAAAAGGACAGCCGCCAGCTCGCCCCGCCCCTGGGGACCCAGCAGCCGGGCCGCTGCAGTGCCCGTAAAGGCTCCGAGCGCCAAAATGCCGAACTGTACCACCAGAGTCGAGCTGAGGCCGTGGCGAAAAGCCGCGTGCGCGCCTGTGACGGGACGTGTGCCGACCGCAGATACGACAGAAGGTTGGTCGCGCAATGTGGGTGATTCTTGTGGAGAGAACATGGCCTCAGCTTGATCGGCCCGGCATAGCGGCTCAGCTTGGCATCTGTGGCGGCACTCTATGAGCGCCGAAACCGTGGGCTCGCAACTACGCCGGTCATAGACCGCCGCCTGGGGTTTGGCCTTTTATAGAGCAGCGCGCGTTCAAGGAGCGAGACAAAACTGATTTTCTGCGGCTTCGTGTCGTGCCCTATCCGAGCGCCCAGCGCGAGAAAAGGGTTCGACATTCCTAGCCCCGAAGGGGCGTTCTAACGCAGCCCAGGCCAGCGGCCTGGGTGAACAGTGCAGGATCGGCTCTGAGAAGTCAGCCCTGTAAGGGCGGAATATCCCTGACCTCCGCGACCGGCCGAGCCGAAAAGAAGCGTATCACGCCCCTTCAGGGCTGGAGGGATCACCAGGCACTCTACTGACCCAGGCCGTTGGCCTGGGCTGAGATACTTCGCCCCGTTGGGGCTCACCGGTGCGAAAGAGTGAATCGTCAGTCGCCGGTCATAGACCGCCGCTACAGAGGACTGAGACACGACCTTGCTTAGAACGCGCTGGCGGAAGGGGCTTGTTCGGGATCGCTGGCCTGATAGTAACTGCGGTAGTTGTACCCGTAGTAGGCTTCGTGGCGCAGGTTCACCTTGTTGATGGCCATGCCCAACACGCGAGCCCCGGCGCTATCGAGCAGACGGCGTGCGCGCAACGCCGCTCCCCGCGCGGTGCCTCCGCTTTCGATCACCAGAATCACGCCGTCCACGAGGGTCGAGAGAATCGTGGCATCGGTCACCACCAGCAGCGGTGGCGAGTCAATAAGTACGTAACGAAACCGCCGGCGCAGGTCCCGCAGCGCGGTGCGGAGCGTTGAAGACGAAAGCAACTCGGCAGGGTTGGGAGCGACCGGTCCCGCCGGAAGCACCCAGAGCGGCAGTTGCGGATCGACTTGCCGTAAAGCCTCGTTGAGACTGTGCGCTCCGGTGAGGAACGTGCTGATACCCTTCTCGCTTGAAATCCCCAGCGCCGGCCCAACCGACGGGCGGCGAAGGTCGGCATCCATCAGAACCACGCGGTCACCCTGCTGCGCGAAGGCCGTGGCCAGGTTGAGAGCGGTGGACGTCTTCCCTTCCCCCGCCTGCGCGCTCGTCACCAGCACGCACTCGGGAGGACGCGGGGACGTCGAGAGCAGCACGGAAGTGCGCAGGGTGCGGAACGCCTCGGCCATGGAAGATGACGGGCGGCGCAGGACCGCTAGCGCCACCTCGCGCTCGCCGCGTGGCTCGCCGTTAAGCGGCCCGCGCCCGAGCGATCGCGATCGCCGTAACGAGGAACCGAGAGGAATCACGGCCAGCGAGGGAATCGCCACCAACCGCTCGGCGTCCTCGGCTGTCTTGATGGAGCTGTCGAGGCTCTCCTGCACGAAAGCCAGCGTAACACCCAGAATGAGCCCCACCAGCAGACCCAGAGCCGTGTTCAACAGCTTCTTCGGACGAACCGGGATCACCGGCGTGGAAGCGGGGTCGATAATGTGAATGTTCGTGGCGCGCAACCCCGCCGACACCGTCGCGTCCTTCAAGCGCTGTAGTAGGCTGTTATAGAGCTGCTCGTTGGTGTCAAACTCCCGCTTCAAGAGGTTATGGCGAATCAGGAGCTGGCTGAGTTTGCCGACCTCGACCTTCTCTTGGGCCACGGACGCGGCCAACAAGCGCTGCCGGCCGGCCGCCGCCTCGTAATCATGCTGGACGCGCTCGACGGTGCGCTGGCGTTCCTGGTTGATAAGCCGGTCGAACTCGCTGACCTGAGCTTTCAACCGTATGACCTTGGGGTAGTTGGGCCCGAACTGGTTCAGCGCTTCGACGTACTGGCCCTGAACGTCGGCAAACTTCTCCTGCAACTTCTCCAGCAGTTCGTTTTGAGCCAGCAGGGCCACGTGCGCCGGATCAGACTTCACGAGTTGATACAGCGATTCCTGCTGCGCGTAATCGCTTTCGGCAAGCGTAAGCTGCTTGCTCAGCTCACTCAGCCGCTCTTCCAGGACGTTCTGCTTGTCGCTGACATTCACGATGGCGTTCTGCCGCTCGTAATCGACCAGCGCTTGCTGGGACTTCTCGACTTTGGCTTTCAGTTCGTCGAGCTGCTGCTCCATCCAGCCGGAAGCCTGGCGCGTGGCGTCATAGCGCTGGTGGAAGTTGTACTCGATGTAGTTGGCGGCGAGAGCGTTGGCCACCTGCGAGGCGACCTGCGGTTCCGTGCTCTCAAAGCTGACGTTGAGAACGCGGCTTTCCCGCACGCGCTCCACGCTGAGCGCCCTGCGGAACCTGCGAACCAGCCAGTCGCGCAGCAGGTTGGTGTTCTCGGGCGCGGCGTGCTTCTGGAGTTCGCCGGGCGGCGCGAAACCCGGATTTGAGTCGAGACTCAACTGAGCGATGGTGCGCCAGGCAAGGTCGTCTGTTTCAAGAATCTGAATCTGCGTTCCCAGGAAGGCGTCATCGCTAGCGGGCTGGCGCTTCAGGTCGTCGAGCGACTG
>Ga0335069_10003620_pt1 | contig 23223 bp, 20 predicted proteins | sample Lox_Sample_11_FD_206714 | JGI IMG/M metagenome (GOLD analysis project Ga0335069, IMG submission 206714) | Soil microbial communities from Loxahatchee National Wildlife Refuge, Florida, United States - Lox_Sample_1.1 | ecosystem: Environmental > Terrestrial > Soil > Wetlands | place: USA... | reverse complement strand
GCGGCCGGGCAGGTCGCGCCGGGCGTATTTGGGGCAGCCCCGCCCAAGGCCCACGCCGGGGGGGGCGGGCACGCCCCCGGCGCGCGGCGCGCCGGCGGCGCCGGCCGAGTAGAGTGTGCGACGTGAAGGTCATCCTGCTGGGCGCGACAGGCATGATCGGCCAGGGCGTTCTCCGCGAGTGCCTGCTCGACCCGGAGGTGACCGGGGTCCTGGCGCTGGGCCGGAGGCCCAGCGGCCAGCGCCACCCCAAGCTCGTCGATCTGGTCGTGCCCGACCTCCTCGACCTCGCGCCCCACGCGGCCGCGCTGGCTGGCCACGACGCCTGCTTCTACTGCCTGGGCGTGTCGTCGGCCGGGATGGGCGAAGCGGAGTACCGGCGCGTCACCCGCGACCTCACGCTCGCGGTGGCGGGAGTCCTGGTTGGCCTGAACCCCGACCTCACCTTCGTCTACGTCTCCGGGGCCGGGACCGATCCCACCGGGCGCGCCGGCGCGATGTGGGCCCGGGTGAAGGGTGAGACCGAGAACGCGCTCCTCCAGCTTCCCTTCCGGAGGACCTATCTGTTCCGGCCTGGTCTCGTCCAGCCGCTCCACGGCATTCGCTCCCGGACCTGGGTCTATCGGCTCGCCTACTCGGTGGTGGGTCCGCTCCTTCCGGTGCTCGATCGGTTCTTCCCGGACCGGGTGACCACCACCGAGCGGATGGGGATGGCCATGATCGAGGTGGCGCGGCACGGTTGGCCCGGCCCGGTGATCGAGGCGGCCGACGTGAACGCACTCGCCCGGGCCGCCGCGGCGCGGAGGGCCGGCCGGCCAGGTCCATAGCCGTCTCGCATGGGCCTGGAGCTGGTGGCGGGGACGACCACGGGCGCGGCATCACCCTCCGCCTCGTGCCCGCCGTCCACCTGCTCATCGCCAAGGACCACCGGGCCGCGGCGACGCGGGCCAGCGGCCACCCGGCGGTGGGGTGAGCCGCTGGCGGGGGAAGCGAACCGACCGCCCGGCTCGGTCGGCTGCGGCGCGCTCTGGCGTGGGGCAGCGCCAAGCACGAGGGCCCGGCTCGCCGCCGCCACGCCAACCGTCAGTCCGCGGGCAGGTTCAGCCTGCTCAGCATCGCCAGGTAACGCGGGTCGCCGCGGAGGCGATGGAGGAGCCGATCTATCTTGATCCACCCGAGCCCGGGATCGTTGTGGTCGTGGGCACGTTGGAGCCACACGAAGGCGAGGTCGCTCCTCCCCTGCCAGGCATGGACCTCAGCGATCTGGTAGGGGGACCCGCCATCGTGCCTCGCCGTCAGCGCCTCCAGCGCCCGTTCCGCCCCTCCGGCGTCACCCAACTCGCCGAAGGCCAGGGCCTCCCCGGTCAGGCGAATCCACTCCGAGGATGAGCCGGTGGCCACCTCCAGGGCCTGCCGAGGCTCTCCGGCCACCAGATGGCACACCATGAGGAAGTACCGCGCCAGCGGGTTGCCGGGCGCGATCTCGAGCAGCCTCTCCAGCGACGCTCTGGCCCGGTCGGGCTCGCTGGCCGCGAGGCAGGACCAGCCGAGGAGCAGCCAGGCCTCCGGCAGCAGCGGATCGAGCTCGGTGGCCCTGCCCAGGGTGGCGATCGCCTCCCGTAGCCTTCCCAGCGAGGTGAGCAGGGTTCCCTGAGCCACCAGGTTGGCGGCGTCGTTGGGGCTCAGCTCGAGCGCCCGCCCCAGGTCGGACTGGGCCCCGGCCCAGTCCCACAGGAACGCTCGACGGATCTGTGCCCGGATCCGATACGCCACCGCGAGCCCGGGATCGAGGGTGACCGCTCGATCTGCGGCCGCCAGCGACCGATCCTTGGCTTCCCTCCAGCGGTAGTCGTCTAGCGCTCCTCCCACCCACCTCGCCGCAAGGGCGATCCCCGCCCAGGCCGGCGCATAGCTCGGGTCGAGAAGGACGGCCCTCTCGAAGGCGTTCAACGCCTGGCGATACCCCTCGCCGGAGTCCTGCTGGAGGAGCTCCTGGCCACGCAAGGCTAGGGCATACACCTCGGGATCCACCGACCTGCCGCCCCTGACGATAGGCCCCTCTCCAGGGAGCAGCTTCACCTTCAGGGCCGCGGCGACCGCGCGGGCGATCTCGTCCTGGATGGCGAAGATGTCCACGAGCTCGCGGTCGTACTCGTGCGCCCAGACCCGTGAGCCGTCGGAGGCGATGCTCAGCTGCGCGGAGATGCGGACCCGGTTGCCCTGCTTCCGGACGCTTCCCTCCATGATCGCGCTCACGCCCAAACTTCGCCCGATGGTGCGCAGGTCGTGGGAGCCGTGCTTGAACGAGAAGGAAGACGTGCGGCCGATCACCCGCAGGCCGTCGACCCGGGCCAGCGCGTTCAGGATCTCCTCCGCCAGGCCGTCCGAGAAGTACTCCTGGTCGTGTTCGGGGCTCAGGTCCAGGAACGGCAGCACCGCCAGGGACGGGATGGCCGCGGCGGCCGCTGCCCGTCGAGGGGGACGCTGTCTCCGCATCCGTGCTCGCTCGGCGCCGGGGGACGCGCGATCCATCTCCCGCAGCAGCGCGAGGAGCGCGAGCAAGACCTCGGCTGCGTCCCTGGGACGCTTCACAGGGTCCCTGGCCAACATCCGCGAGAGAAGCGGTTCCAGGGCCGGAAGCTCGGGGACCGCTGGTATCGGTGCGGCCGGCGGGCCACGGGCCGCCTTCCCGTGGCCGTCGCCGAAGGGAGGCTCGCCCGTCAGCATGCGGAAGAGGACGACCCCCAGGGCGAATACGTCGGTGCGCTCGTCCTCCGGCGCACCCCGTCGCTGCTCCGGCGCCATGTACGCCGGGGTTCCCCCTTCGACCTTTCGTCGCCCGAAGGCGTGAGCCATGCCCAGGTCGAGCACCTTCACCTGTCCGTCCGCGCACAGGAAGATGTTACCCGGCGTGAGGTCGCGGTGAACCACACCCGCCGCGTGAGCACAGGCCAGCCCCTTGGCCACCTCGGAGGCGGTGGCGAGCGCCTCGCGGAGCGGCACCGGACCCTGATCCAGCCTGCGGGCCAGGGACTGGCCGCGAAGCAGCTCCAAGACGAGGAAGGGCCCGTGCTCGGTGCGCCCCACGTCGAAGAGGGTGACGAGGTTGGGGTGCGAAAGCCGGGCTGCTGCCTCCGCCTCCTGGAGCAGCCGCTCCTCGCGGAGCGCCTCCTTCGCGCCCGGGCGCACGAACTTCAGGGCAACGTCGCGGCCCAGATCTCGGTCGCGAGCCGCCCACACCACCCCGAAACCACCACTGCCGAGCTCCCGGAAAAGCTCGAACCGGCCGACGATGGCGCCCGGCTTGAGCGCCTTGCCCCAAGGGGATGACCCCGGCACGGGCTCATCGGCGCGGACCAGCTCCCGGAGCAGCGCGGAGAGCGCCCCCAGGCGTACGGATTCCGAGCGGGGTGGGTCGTTGCCCATGTCAGCGACTGCTGATCGACTGTAGCGGCCCGCCCATGCGTGCACGAAGGATTCCCCGGCCCGAAGGGGGCCCGCGGATTTGCCTCCAGGCCCGGCGCCCCCCTCGCCACCGTCCAGTTCATGAGCTGATGCTATCGGGCCACCCGCTCCGCGAGCCGTCCCTCGAGCCGACTGCTCGACGCGATCGCCTCGTCGACCGCAAAGGGCGCAAGGGTCGAGGCGTCATCGGACAAGAACGCTGGACATGAACCCGCTCCAGGACCAGCTCGCCGCCGTCCGGAGAGACGTCGAAGTCGCGCACGTCGAAGTCCGGGGGGAGGTCGGTCACCTGGCGCTCGACGCCGCCCTCCAGCTCGACGAGCCACAGGTCCTTGTGACGGATCTCCCCGCGCAGCACCAGGAGCGACCGTCGACGCGGAGCGAAGGAGAGGTGTCTCTCGCCGCGTGTCAGCGTCCGCGGGACCGCAGGCGCCCGCCTACCCCTTCTTTGCGAAGTCGTCCATGAAGGTGCCGAGGGCGTCCACCCACTCGGGCTGCACCGCGTTGTAGATCGAGGCGCGGATGCCGCCCACCGAGCGGTGGCCCTTGAGGCCGATCATCCCCTTGGCCTTGGCCTCGCTCACGAACCGCTCCTCGTCCGCCTCGGTGGGCAGCCGGAAGACGACGTTCATGACCGAGCGGCTCTCCTTCTCCACCGGGCATCGGTAGTAGGAGCCGTTCTTGTCGATGGCGGCGTAGAGCCGGGCCGCCTTCTGGCGGTTGCGCGCCTCCATGGCGGTGAGGCCGCCCAGCCCCTGGAGCCAGAGGAGGACGTTGCGGACCAGGTAGATGCCGAAGGTGGGGGGAGTGTTGTAGAGCGACTTGTTCTCCGCCACCGTCCGGAACTGGAAGATCTTGGGGATGTCCTTGCGCCCGGCATCGATGAGGGCCTTGGAGATCACCACCACCACCACCCCGGACGGGCCGATGTTCTTCTGCGCCCCGGCGTAGACCAGGCCGAAGCGCGACAGGTCGAGCGGTCGCCAGAGCAGGTCGCTGGACATGTCCGCGACCATGGGAACCCTGCCCGGATCGGGGAAAGGCCGGTCCGGATTCACCTCGTACTGCAGGCCGTGGATGGTCTCGTTGGAGGTGACGTGCAGGTAGGCTGCGCCGGGATCGGGCTTCAGCTCCGAGCGGAGCGGCACGCGGAGGTAGCGCTTCTCCTTGCCGTCGCCCTCGCCGGTGGTCCCGGCGACGCGGACCGCGCCGCCGATGAGGGCGGCGGTGGTCTTCCCCTCGGAGAGGGCCTTCTCGCCCCAGGCGCCCGAGACCACGTAGTCGGCGCTCTTCCCCGGGCCCACCAGGTTCAAGGGCACCTGGGCGAAAAGCTGGGAGGCGCCGCCCTGGACGAAGAGGATCTCATGGGTGTCGGGGATCCTGGCCACCTCGCGCAGGAGCGCGAGGGCCTCGTCGTGCACCGCCTCGTACTGCTTGCCGCGGTGGCTGTGCTCCATCACCGACATGCCGCTCTTGGCGAAGTCGAGCAGCTCGTCGCGGGCCCGCTCCAGGGCCGGGAGGGGGAGGGCGGCGGGGCCGGCGTTGAAGTTCATCGCACGACTCATGAGGGCCTCCTCGGGTGATCCGGGGTCCCCGAAGATTACGCGGGCTCTCGGTGGGCCGCCAGGCGGAAGTGAGCGACTCGCGGGCGCGGGGAACGGACCGGATCGCCGCAGGGGAGTGGCGGCGGCAGGGGAACCGTGCCAGCTTCGAGGCGTGCGCGCCACCCTCGCCGCGGCCTGTGCCGCCCTCTGGGCGGTCGGCTGCCACCCCCGCACCCCGCCGCCCGACCTCTCGCTCGATCCGGCCGCGCTCCTCTCCCAGTTGGCCGCCGCCCAGGCCATGGTGCGCACGGTGCAGGGGGAGGCGCGGGTCCGCTACCGCTCGCCCCGGGGCTCGGCCACCGTCCGTCAGTTCGCCGCGGCCGAGCGGCCGGATCGGGTCCACATCGAGGAGCTCGACTTCTTCGGCAACCCGGCCGCGGTGCTGGTGACCGGAGGGGGGAGCTTCTCCTTCTACGACGCTCGGCAGAAGGTGCTCTACCAAGGCGCGGCCACGCCGAGGAATCTGGAGCGGCTGGTGCCCTTGCCGTTCTCCGCCCCCGACCTGGTGGCGATCCTGCTCGGCGGCGCGCCGCTCGTGCCGCAGGCCGGGGGGGAGGCGCGGGCCGACCCGGAGGACGGCGCGGTGCGGCTCAGGCTCCCGCAGGGCGACGTCTCCGAGGAGGTGTGGGTGGGCGCTGGTGCGCGGGCCCTGCGCGCCTCCCGGCAGGTGGCGGGCGGCGCCGGGCCGGGGAGCTGGGAGGCCACCTTCTCCGCCTTCCGCGAGCGGGCGGGCGCGCCGTTCCCGGGGGTGGTCGCGATCCGCTCCCCGCCGGCGCACGTCGAGGTCGAGCTCACCTGGACCGAGGTGGAGGTGAACGGGGAGCTCGACCCGGGCCTCTTCCGGCTCGAGCCGCCGCGCGGGGCGCGGGTGGAGGAGGTCGGGGAGGGGCCCTAGGGCGAGGAATGGTGCTAGAAGGCGCCGTGCGCCGCTCCCCCGCCGTCCGCTGGACCACCGGCTACTTCCTGCTCTTCGTCTGCCTGGGCCTGGACATCGCCATCCTGGGGCCGACCCTCTCCTCCCTGGCGGGCCAGACCGGGGCGGGCCTTTCGCAGATGGGGCTCCTCTTCCTGCTGGGCTCGGCCGGCGGCGTCCTGGGGACGGCCCTCTCCGGCCCGGTCTTCGACCGCTGGAACGGTCACGCGGTGCTGGGCGGGGCCCAGCTGCTCGCGGCGGCCCTCATCGCCCTGGTGCCGGCCGCGCCGGCCTTCTGGGTCCTGGCCGCGCTGATGGCGGTGAAGGGCGTGGCCCAAGGGCTGGTCAACACCGGCGCCAACATCCTGCTCACCTGGACCCACCGGGAACGGAGCGGGCCGTACATGAACGCGCTCCACTTCTTCTTCGGGCTGGGCGCGGTGCTGGCCCCGTTCCTGGTGGCGCGACTCACCGGCATCCCCGCCGGCTACCGCCTGGCCTACTGGGGGCTCTCGGCCTTCGCCGGGCTGGTGGGGCTTTCGGTGCTGGCACAGCGAGCCTGCCCCCAGCCCCGCCACGACCGGGCCATGGCCGCACGGGCGCCTGGCCCCTCGCCCTGGCCGCTGGTCACGCTGGCGGCGCTCTTCCTCTTCTTCTACGTGGGGGCGGAGATCTCCTTCGGCGGCTGGGTCTACACCTATGCCCGTCGCCTGGGGTTGGCCAGCGAGGCGGGGGCCGCCTACCTGAGCTCTGCCTTCTGGCTGGCCTTCACCGGGGGGCGGCTCGCCTCCATCCCGGTGTCCACGCGGGCCGCGCCGCAGCGGGTCCTCCTCGCCGCCGCGACGGGCTGCCTCCTGGCGATCCTGGCGGTCCTCCTCCGCGCCGGCTCGGCCGGGGTCCTGTGGGGCGCGACGCTCCTCCTCGGCTTCTGCATGGGGCCCATCTGGCCCACCGGATTCACCCTGGCCAGCCGCTCGGTCGCGCTCACCGGTCGCATGAGCGCGGTGGTCATCCTCGGCGACGCCTTCGGCTGCATGGTCCTCCCCTCGGCCTTGGGGAAGGTGATCGAGTCGACCGGGCCGCGCTCGATGATCTTCCTCATCGGGACCAGCCTGGTCCTGAACCTGCTGGCCCTCGGCGGCATGCTCTGGGTGCGGGCCCGGCGGCGCTGAGGCACGCCAGAGGGATCGTCACCGCCCCATCCGCTCGCGCTCGGCCACGGCGAAGCGGTGGAAGGCCTCGAAGTCGCGGAAGCGGGCCCCGGTCCGCGGGCGGTCCGGCCAGGCGCCCTCTCCGCCCAGCGCCAGCGAGGCGCCCTGGGTGCGGGCCACCCGCCCCAGCGCCTCGGCCTGGCGGCGCAGCGCCACGGGGTCCGAGGAGGCCGCCGAGGCCGAGAGCACGAGGAGCCTCGCCCCGGTTCGCGAGAGCGCCGGGCCCAGCTCGTGGAGCGGCGCGCGCCGGCCGGCCCAGACCGAGGCCCAGCCGGCCTCGCGCAGCACCAGCTCGGCCAGCGAGAGCCCGAGGGTGTGCTCATCCCCCTCGGCGCAGGCGAGGAGCGCGCGCGGCGCCTCCGGGGCGAGCGGGATGCCGTCGCAGGTGCGGGCCAACGCGCGGGCCAGCCGCTCCGAGGCGTTGTGCTCCTGCAGGATGGAGATGGAGCCGTCGGCCCACCGGCGCCCCAGCGCCTCCAGCGCCGCGCCGGCGGTGGAAGCAACGGGGTGCCAGGCGCCGGCCCTGGCGCGCGCGGCGAGGAGCATCGCCTCCAGCGCACGCGGGTCGCCGCCCTCGAGCAACGCGCCCACCCATGGCTCGCCGGCGGGCTCGGCCGCACCCGGGTCGGCGCGGAGGAACCGCTCCACCTCGCGACGTGCGAAGCGTCGGTGGCCGCCGGCGGTACGGACGCAGGCGAGAAGCCCGGCGTCGGTCCAGCGCTTCACGGCCGTGGCGCCGACGCCGGCCCGGTGGGCCACCTCCCGCGTGGTGAGCAACTCGTCCGATCCGGCTGAGCCGTCTGCTCCGGCGTCAGTGGGCATCCCGGGCACGTCCCCAGCATAACCCCCGAAGCCGCTGCCGCCAGCGAGTTCTTGCCAGACCCATGGAGTACCGTATCACTCGCCTCAATCGTCCCCGGATCCCGTCCATGATCGGAACGGCCCTCGCCGAGCGCGGCCTCCTCCCGAGGCCCGTGGCGCTCGCCGGTCGGCGGCACTTCCGCGCCCGGCTCAGGAGCGAGGCCCTCCGCCACGCCGATGGCGAGGAGGCCCTGGCCCGTCTCGTCGGGGCCACGGACAGCGCCGAGGTGGCCCCCTCGCCCAGGGCCGCCCACCGCCAGCACGGCGAGGTCCCGTCCGCCTTCTCCGGGGTGGTCGTGGGCCGGAACAGGAACTACAGCGCCGGCCCGTGGGAGCCGGGCGCGGCCTCGCTCGACGAGGCCGAGGAGGCGACGCTCGAGCTCGCCGGCGCGCGCGCCCGGCTCCGGGACGGACCGCGCGTCCTGGAGCTGGGCTGCGGCTGGGGCAGCCTCTCCCTGTGGATGGCCGAGCGCTGGCCCGGCTCGCGCATCACCATCGCGTCCAACCCGCGCTCGCAGGGGCCCACGTCCGCGCCGCCGCCCGCGCGCGCGGCTCGGCAACCTGGAGGTGCTGAGCGCCGACCTGAACCGGCTCGCGCCCCCGGCGGTTCATCGTCCCGGCGGAGATGCTCGAGCACCGTGGTCGCCGGCATGGCCCTCGAGGCGGTGGCGGATGCCCAGCTGGCCCAGTTCCTCGAGCGCCCCGGCAGCCGCGGGCAGGTGATGCAGGTCGCTGTGGCGCCGGTCGCGCCACCCCAGCTACCCCGGCGGCCTCGCGGTCTGGCGGGGTTGGGCCTCCCGGGCGCGTCCGCCGGCGCCCCGGTGACGCTGCTCGGCCCCCGGGTCATGTCGGTGCTCCTGCTCCGCGTGTCCGGGGTGACCCTGCCGGAGAAGGCCATCGGCGAGCGCCGCAACGGCCACGCCGATGGCGCCGCCCCGACCAGCGCCTTCCTGCCGCTGCCACCGCGCACCCTGCGCTCGTGAGCGCGGCGCCCGGGCCCGCCCGGGGGATGCGGTACCCGGACCGGGGAATGCGCAGGGCCGGGCGGGCGTTGCGCGGGGATGGTCCGGCCTGCCGCCGAGAGGCCGGTTACACTGCACCCTGCGGCAGCACACACCCCGGAGACGGCACCTTGGACCTGAGCCTGTTCGGAAGCCTGAAGCAGGGCAGCGCGTCGATGTGGATCATCGTCGCCTGCTCGGTCATCGCCCTGGCGGTGGCGGTCGAGCGCGCCATCGCGCTGTGGGGGTTCACGGCCGGGGCCCGCCGGCTGGCCGACGCGGCCGCCCGGGCGCTCTACCGCGGCGACCTGGACGACGCCCGCACACAGTGCGAGCGCTCCGGCTCGCCGGCGGCCGACGTGTTCCTGGCGGGGCTGGTGGCGGCGGCGGCCCGGCCCGGCGGGAAGGAGGCCACGCCGGAGAGGATCGCCGCGGCGGTGGAGCGCGAGCGGCAGCAGGTGAGCCTCCGCCTGCGCCGCAACCTCTGGATCCTGGGGACGGTGGGGGCCACCGCTCCCTTCGTCGGCCTCTTCGGCACCGTGGTCGGCATCATGCACGCCTTCCGGCAGATGGCCCACACCGGCCAGGGCGGCTTCACGGTGGTGGCGGCCGGCATCTCCGAGGCTCTCATCACCACCGCCGGCGGCATCGCCGTGGCCATCGAGGCGGTGGTCATCTACAACTTCCTCAACGTCCACGTGCAGAAGCTGGCCTTGCAGCTGCGGCTCCTGGTCGAGGAGTACGTCGACCTGATCAGGGAGACCCTGCCGGCGCTGCGAGGACGGGAAGCCCCCGCCCCCCGGCCGGTGAAGGAGGCCTGATCATGGCCATCGGCGGTCCGCAGAACGGCGGCGGCGACGAGCTGGAGGGCGGCGAGGGCGGCGGCATCTTCGCCGACATCAACATCACGCCGCTCACCGATATCTTCCTGGTGCTGCTCATCATCTTCATGGTGACCACCACGGCCATCGCCGAGGCGGGCCAGGATCGCGGCGCCTTCAAGGTGAACCTGCCCAAGGGCAGCAAGGGCGACGCCGGCGAGGTCCCGCGAGACCTGGTGGTGGCCATCCTCGCCGACGGCCGCGCGGTGATCGGCGGCACGGTGCAGGACCAGGCCGAGCTCGCGCACACCTTCGAGGCCTCCGCCAAGCTCAACCCCGATACCATCCTGGTGGTCCAGGCGGACGAAGGGGTGGCGCACGGCCGGGTGGTGGCGGTCATGGAGACCGCGCGCCAGGCAGGCCTCACCCGGCTCGCTATCGCCACCCGGGCGGAGCAATCCGAGAGATCGCCCTAGGGGTGGAAGGCCTACCCCAGCCCGGTTGGGGGCCCGCGCGCCGGCGCGCTCCCCTCGACCCGCGCGAGGGGGCCCGATAGGATCGGATCTCGCGATGACCGGCCAGACGAAGAAACGGCTGGGTGAGCTTCTCATCGAAGCGGGGGTGATCGACGAGACGCAGCTCAAGGCAGCGCTGGGGCACCAGCGCCAGTGGGGCATTCGCCTGGGCCAGGCGCTCGTCGACCTGAAGCTGGCCACCGAGGCGGACGTGGTGAAGGTCCTGGCCAAGCGTTTCGGCTTCGAGGTGGCGCGGCTCGACCAGGTGGAGGCCTACGCCCACCAGCAGGCGCTGGGGCTCGTGCCGCGCGAGTTCGCCCTCAAGAACAACGTCTTCCCGCTGGCCGCAGACTCGAGCTCGCTGTCGGTGGCCATGTCCGACCCGACCAACCTGGCGGTGGTCGACGAGCTGCGCTTCCGCACCGGACGGAAGGTGAAGGTGAGCATCGGCGGGGACCGCGAGGTGGCCGAGGCGGTCAAGGCCGCCTACCCCAGCCAGGACGGCGGGGTCGAGGCCATCGCCCTGGAGATCGACGACTCGGGCGGCGAGGGCGAGTCGGTGATGGACCCGTTCGGCGGCGGCTCGAGCGACGACTTCGACAGCTTCTTCGGCACTGCCGCCACGCATCCCCAGGCGGCCGGGCAGCCGGCGCCGCAACCCGCCGTGGCGACGCCCCCGGCGCCGCTCGCACCCGCACCGGCCGCCGCCCATCCGGCGGCGCAGCTCGCGGTGGCGGCGGTCGCTTCCGCCCCCTCCGCGCCCCCCGCCACCCCGCGGGCCGCGCCCGCGATGCCCGCCGACCTTCCGCGCCCCGGGGCCGCCCCGGGTGCTGTCCCGGCCCGGCCCGCGACCGCCCCTTCGATGCCGGCGGCCGCCCCGGCGGCGGGCGCCGCGCCGGCTCGGGCGCCGACGGCCGCGGCCGTGCGGGCCGTGGCCGCGCCGGGCCCGACGGGGCAGGCCGCGCCGGTGGCCCCGAGGCCGGCCGCGCCGGGTACGCCCGCCCAGCCCCGACGGCCCGCCGCCCCGGCGCCCGCGCCGCAGCCGACCGCCCGCCCGGCGGCTCCCCCGCCCGCGCCCGCGCCGCAGCGCCCGGTACCCGAGCTCCTCCCCTCGCCCGACGCCGTGCGCGAGGCCCGCACCCTGCGCGCCCAGCTCGCTGGTCCCGCGCCGGCCACGCCGCTCACGCCCGACGAGCAGGCGCTGCTCGCGGCCCTGGAGCGGCTGGCTGCCGGAGGTCACGCCGAGCCGGACGTGCTGAAGCCCACCCAGGCCATCGCCGTGCTGGTCCGGATGCTCCTCGCCAAGGGGGTCATCGGCCAGCGCGAGCTCCTGGACGCGCTGCGACGGGATCGAGGGGACTGACGCCTGCTCCGGCCGGCGGCGGCACGGATCAGTTGACGGTGCCCGGCACGACCAGCGGGAAGGGCGCGATCTCGGCCTCGAACTCCCGGCCGCCCGGGCGTCGCATGCAGTAGCTGCCGCGCATGGATCCGTGGGGGGTGTCGAGCACGCAGAAGCTCGTGTACTCGAAGGCCTGGCCGGGCTCGAGGTGCGGCTGCTTGCCCACCACGCCGTCGCCCAGGACCTCGTGCAGCTCGCCCCGGGCGTCGGTGATGATCCAGTGCCGGGAGAGGAGCTGGGCCGGCTCGCGCCCCTCGTTCTCGATCCGCACCGTGTAGGTGAAGAGGAAGCGGCCCGCCTCGGACCGGTCGGTGCGGTACTCGCTGGTGACGCTCACCCGGATGCCGTCGGTGACCGCTGTGGACACGCCCACGAGTGTAGCGTCCGCGGCCGGAGACGCCAGGCAAAGGCCCATGCCATGATCACCGGCCATGGAGCCCAGGCTCGTGAAGATCCTCGAGGGGGTGCAGCGCGCCGGAGGCCGGGTCCTGGCCCTGACCGGCGCGGGGATCTCGGCCGAGAGCGGGATCCCCACCTTCCGCGGCGCGGAGGGGTACTGGGTGGTCGGGTCGCGGAACTACATGCCCCAGGAGATGGCCACCCGGGAGATGTTCGATCGCGCGCCGGAGGAGGTCTGGCGCTGGTACCTGTACCGCTTCGGCGTCTACCGGGACGCCCGGCCCAACGCCGGCCACGCGGCGCTGGTGCGGTTGGAGGAGGCGCTCGGGGACCGGTTCACCCTGGTCACCCAGAACATCGACGGGCTCCACCGGCGCGCCGGCTCGCGGCGGGTCCACTGCATCCACGGCGACGCCGCCCGGGTGCGCTGCGCGGCCGAGTGCGGGGCCGGGCTCATGGACCTCCCCGCCTTGCCCGCCCGCGCCAGGGACGATCCCTTCACCGAGCTGGACCGGGCCCGGCTCACCTGCCCCCGCTGCCGGGGATGGCTCAGGCCGCACGTCCTCTGGTTCGACGAGTGCTACGACGAGCCCTACTACAGGAGGGAGAGCTCCCTGCGGGCCGCGGAGGAGGCGGACCTGCTCCTGGTGGTGGGCACGAGCGGGGCCACCAGCCTGCCCGTGCAGATCGGCCAGCTGGCCTTCTCCCGCGGCGCGGCCCTGGTCGACGTGGACCCGGAGGAGAATCCCTTCTCCGCCATGGCCGAGCGGTCGGGGCGCGGCTTCTTCGCCCGGGGCAGCGCCTGCCAGCGGCTCCCGGAGATCGCCGCCGCGCTGGCGCCGCCAGCCCGGGCCGGCACGTCCTGAGGGCGAGGCGGCTGGGGGCGACCGGGTCAGCCCGGGCCCGGCCCCCGGGACCGTCCCGGCGGAGCGCGCCGTCGCCTCGCGGACGGTCGCCCCGGCGGCGCCAGGGCCAGACCGGCTATGCGATCTTCTGGAACCGCACCTTGGGCGCGCCGCAGATCGGACAGGTCTCGGGCGGAGCACCGAACTCGAGGTCGCCGCACACCGGGCAGAGGTACACGTCCATCTGCGAGAGATCCTTGCCGGACCGCAGGGCCTCGAGCGCCTGCTGGAAGAGGCCGGCGTGGACCTTCTCGGCCGCCAGGGCGTGCCCGAGCATCTGCCGCGCCTTGTGGGCCTCGGCCAAGGCCTGCTTCACCATGGGCGGGTACATCTCGGTGAACTCGTAGGTCTCCCCCTTCACCGCCGCCTCCAGGTTCTGGACCGTGGTTCCGACCCCGCCCATGTTGGCGAGGTGCGCGTGGGCGTGAAGGGTCTCCGCCTCGGCGGCGGCCCGGAAGAGCTTGGCGACCTGCCCGAAGCCCTCCTTCTCCGCCTGACGGGCGAAGGCGAGGTACTTGCGGTTTGCCTGGGACTCCCCGGCGAAGGCTACGGCGAGGTTCTCCATCGTGGTGGGCATGGCGGCTCCTGGGAAGGCGATCGGTGCTGCGGATGGCCGGTCGAGGCCAAGGCTCTGCAGGCGGCGGAGGTGAGTCTCACACGAGGCGAGCCGGCACGGCGAGCGACAGGAAGCAGCAGGACGGCCGCGAGCCACCCCTGGCGCTCGCAGGCCGCCGTCCGGCCGGACCTCCCCCGGCGAACCCCGGCCCGGGCGCCTCCCGGGAGCGCTGCTGGGGCGGGTGCCGGGGCCCCGGAACGTGGATCTCCGCCACAGGACGGGCGACTGCCAGGCGCCCGAGGCCGGTGCGAAGGCGTGGCCGGGGTCCGCGGCTCCCGCCGAGCGACGCCTGGCAGGCCCCGGCGACGATCGACAGGGTCGGGGTGACGGATCGCCACGCACCCCCCGCCCCGATCGCCGCCCCTCGGCTCCCGGGCGGACGCCCTGGGCGGGGGTCCACGGCACGGGAGCAGGTGCGCCCCTGGCCTTGGCCGAAGGGGCGCCGGCGCACCCGTGGCGCCGGGCCCGGCGCTCGCGCTCGAGGCACCGCCCCCGGGGGGCGGCCGGCGTTCCGCGTCCGCCGGCGGTCGCATACACTGCCAGGCATGGCCCGCACGCCCCACTTCACGCCCGCACTGTTCACCTTCCTCTCCGAGCTGCGGCTCCACAACGATCGGGACTGGTTCGAGCGGAACCGCGAGCGGTACCTTCGCGACGTGCGCGACCCCATGCTCCGCTTCATCGCCGACTTCGCCCCGGTCCTGAAGAGGATCGCGCCGCACCTGTCGGCCGACCCGCGGCCCCTGGGCGGCTCGCTCTTCCGCATCCACCGCGACACCCGCTTCTCCAGCGACAAGACGCCGTACAAGACCAACGTGGCGGCCCACTTCCGCCACGAGGCCGGGCGCGACGTCCACGGGCCCGCCTTCTACCTGAGCCTCGACCCCGATGAGGTCGACGTGGGCGGCGGCGTCTGGCACCCCGAGCCCGGGCCGCTCCGGCAGATCCGCGTCTCCCTGGTCGAGGCGCCGGCCCCGTGGCGGCGCGCCCTCTCGGCTCCGGGGATGGGGAAGCTGGAGTGGTGGGGCGAGAGCCTCCGGCGCACGCCCCGCGACTTCCCCGAGGGCCACCCCCTCGAGGAGATGATCCGGCGGAAGGACTTCGCCCTGGGGATCGAGCTCTCGGAGAAGGACGCCCTCTCGCCACGCTTCCTGGAGCGCTGCGCCGAGGTCTACCGCACCATGGTCCCGGCCATGAGGCTCCTGGCGCGGGCGGTGGGCGTGGCCTGGTGAGCCCCAAGAAACGCCGCGGGCGGGCCCCGGAAGGCCCGCCCGCGTCGTCAGGGCTTCACCACCCTCGTCCCCCCGCAAGGAGGGAGCGGGGTGGAAGGCGCTCAGCGCCTCCGCCTACGGAACATCGCGCCGAGGGCGAGGAGGGACAGGAGGGATCCAGCGCCGAAGCTGCTGCACCCGGAGCTACCCCGCTGGCCAGGGGCGCCGTTGCAGACGTTCTCTGTGCTTGTCACCTCGGCCGGGTCGAGGACGCCGTTGTTGTTGTCGTCGTAACCGGTGGTGATCTGGACGCCGCCATCGGGGCAGGCAGTGCTGCCGACGGGGAGGGAGGTCTGCACCACCAGCATCTGCGCCTTCACCAGCGGGACCACCTCGGCGCGCATGCCGGCGACGTTGTGATGGTGGATGACCAGAATGCCCGAGGCGGGGTACACCTCTCGCGTCGAGTCATAGGCCACGGGGATGGTGGCACCCTGGGCGTCGATCCAGGTCGGCGGGCAGTCCTGGCCGGAGAGGTTGGTGGCAGGGTCTGCCCCGACGGCGAAGGCGGGCCGGGCCAGGTCGAAGTGGAGCACCGGGCTCTGATCGACGGCCGCCGACTGGTTGGCCGAGTAGGTCACCACCTGGAAGTCGATCCCGGTGTCGCCGCCGTCGACGAGGCCGAGGTCGGCCGCGTAGACCGGCAGCATGATGGTGTCGGTGAGGAACGCGGGCAGAAAGTACCCGGAGGCGTCCTGACCGTTCACGAAGTCCTCGGCCGTGGAGGTTCCTGCGGAGAGGTCGACGAGCGAGGTGACCGGCACGTCGGTCCCGGGCTGGGTCGAGGTCGCACCGAGGTCGGTGTTGTAGAGGACGTACTCCCAGGAGGGCGCCGAGCTCGGCTTCAAGTAGACGTCGAACTCCACCTCGCGGTGGCTGCCCCACACGCCGTAGGTGGAGATGCCAAAGAAGATCTTGGCACCCGCGGCGATAGTCTTCATGTCCGGGAGATTGCTCGTCACGCCGACGTGCTGGAGGCTCACGTTGTTCCAGGGTCCGAGGTCCTGCTGCGGAGCCGACCAGGCGAGGTCGAAGGGGGTCGCGAGCGAAACCACCCCCGACGGGGAGGCGGCGAGGGAGGTGGTGTCGATGCCGTTGCCCACCAGGTACAGCTCGGAGGTGCCGGTCGGCGCGCCGTGGGTGGAAAGCTGGCCGGTGGTCGACATCTGCGAGGCGGGGGTGAGCGCGGCGTAGAAGGGAAGGCGCAGCGACTGGCCGCCGTCCTGGCGGGTGAAGACCAGCCAGCCCGAGGTCTCCGACTGCCACTGGCGCGGGTTGGTGACTCCGATCCCGGTGGCGGCGATGGTCGCGTCGGATGCGCGGGTCATCTGCGCTGGGTCGGCCGAGAGCGTGACCGCGACGTCGGTGCTGCCACCCGCAGGGACGGTGACGGAGCCGGTCGGAACAGTGACGCTCGTCCCCGGCATGACCGCAGCCGCGTCCACGCTGGGCGTGAATGTCACGTCGCTGGCGCCGGTGTTGCTGAGCGTTACGGTGCGGATCTCGGTAAGGCTGTGGTCCACGTCCGTAGTCTGGAACGAGACGCTGACCTGGTCGGGCGCGGCCGTGTCGTAGGCGATCACCGGGGTGGCCAGGGCGGCGGCGGCGTCGATGCGGGCGGCGCCGACGCGGCCGGGCCCGACCCGCAGCCGAGTGGAGTCGGTGGTGGGCTTGTCGAACACATCGTGCACCGCGCTGGACATGAGGAGGGCCTTGAGCTGCGCTGGCGTCCAGGTCGGGTGCAGCTGCTTGAGGAGGGCGACCACCCCGGTTACGAGGGGCGTTGCCATGGAGGTGCCGCTGTAGTTCGCGCTGCCGCTGCCGGTGCCCATGGCGGTGGAGATGATGTTCTGGCCGGGCGCGGCGACGTCGGGCTTGAGCGCGATGCTGCCGTTGAGGCGCGTGGGGCCGCGCGAGCTGAAGCTGGCGATCTGGTCGAGGTTGGGGGTGAAGTTGAGCGTGTCGTCGAGGGTGGCGTTGACCACCGTGCTGGCATCGAGGGCGGCCTTCATCGCGGCGCCGTCCGCCTGGGTGACGCTGCGCGCGGTGATCTGGAGGGTGGGGTCCGTACCGGACATGGAGACCAGGCCGGCCTGGTTGTTGGCGATGATGACGGCCACCGCGCCGGCCGCGGCCGCGGCCTGCGTCTTGGCGAGGAAGGTGCAGCTGCCGCGCTGGATGAGGGCGATCCGGCCGGCAATGGCCGCCCCGTTGGTGAGCGCGCTACAGCCGTCGTAGGGCGCGGCGGCGATCACGTCGGCCGTGATGGGGGTGGTGATGGGCGGTCCGAAGGCGGCCGTCCCCGCCGCCTTGAGGCCGGCGAGCGAGGCAGGCGCGTTCACCTGCACCGCCGGACCGGTGCCGTCCTGGGTTGCCGCCACGCTGATCACCGCCGGCGTCGTGGAGGGCGCGCCGGCGATGAAGTAGACGTCCGAGGCATTGCCGGCGGCGGCGATCACGGCCATGCCGGAGCTCACCGCGTTGGTGTAGATGGTCACCTCGGCGTCGCTCGAGGTGCCGTACTCCGAGCCGAGCGAGAGGTTGACCATGTCGAGGTGGTCGCTCGGGTCGCCGTCGCCGTTCGGGTCGAGGGCCCACTCGATGGCCTGGTAGGCCAGGACCGTGGAGCCGCCGCTGTCGCCGAACACCTTGAGGGCGTAGAGCGACGCCTCCGGTGCGGCGCCGGGGCCGATGCCCAGGGTGGTCGGGTCGAGGGTCGCGTCGTAGGGGCCCGTGTAGGTCGCCCCGCCGGCGGTGACGCCGTAGCCGGCGATGGTTCCGGCCACGTGGGAGCCGTGGCCGGAACCGTCGATGGGGTTCGGGTCCGGGACGGGGGTAGCCGTGGCGGTGTTCGAGGCGTCGTAAGTCTCGCCCGCGAAGTCCCACCCGCCGGCGACCTTGGCCGTGGGGAACGCGCCCGGCGCGACGACGGTCGGGTCGATGGCGGCGTAGGCAGCGACCGTGCCGGGGCCGCCGAAGTTCGCGTGGGTGTAGTCGATGCCGGTGTCGATGACCCCGATGCGGACCCCCTCGCCGTGGAGCGGGGAGGAGTTCGCCCAGAGTTTCGTGGCGCCGACGAGCGGCACGGCGTGCGCGTTGTCGGGGATCATCGGCTTCACCAGGTGCACCGCCTTCACGCCGGGCACCGCCCGGAGTGCGGTGAACCCGTCGGCGTCGGTGAGGTACAGGATCCCGTTGAAGACGCGCTGCAGCCCGTAGATCTCTCGGGTGTTGGCGATCTGCGCTGTCGCGACCAGCCGCCGGAAGGCAGCCTGCTCCGACTGGACCGCGGCGAGCTGGGTCACGGAGGCTGTGCGCGCCGCGGCGCGGCTCTGCGTCCTGGCGCTGAGGACGTATGCCGCGGCGGTGGGCGATTCGTTCAGCTCGACGAGCGCATAGATAGGGCCGGCGGCTCGCTCTCCGACGGAGCCCACCGGGCGCTGGCGTGCTGCGGCCGGCGTGGCCGCGAGGGCGAACAGGATGAGCAGCAGGAGCGGCGTCCGGATGCTGCTGCGCGAGGAAGAGGTAGGTGACATGTGTGGTCCCCCATAGCCGAACGGGCCAAACCGAAGCGCTCGCGGCTCGGTGTGGGATGGTTGCGGGTGGATACCCCCAGCGCCGTACCCGATCTGTGATTCGGAAGTCAAACAGAGAATTCGTCGGAGAGACGAGGGCTTCTCCCGCGCGCGCGGCTCGCTTCCCGAAGGCCCCCGCATCGGGGGCGGCGCAGGTCGGGGGATCCCTGGCCTCGGATGGTCCGGCGCGGATCCGGGTGCCTGCAGGGGACGCCAAGCCCGCCATGCAGACCAGGTCGCCAAGGCTCGCCCCGCCAAAGCAGGCCAGCCGCAGCGCCGTCCCCGCCCAGCGGGGAAGCTCGACGCGGCGGCGCTCCAGGCCGTGCACGCGCCCTGTCCGGATACCGGATGCCCGGCGGGGCTCAGCTGCCTCCGCTATTGCGGCGTCGCAGGCTGCAGGCCAGGCAGGGTCTTCCGGACCTGCGAGATCCCCTGCAGGTCGGCGGCGAACTGCCCGGAGGGCTTCCGCTGTGCCCAGATCGCCGACGGGCCCGGCCGCGTGTGCGAGGGAGGCGGACCGCGGCGCCCGGGTCAGCCAGCCACCGGTGAGGTCGAGTAAGAGACGTTGACCCCCGCCCGGGAGACAGGGGTCGCACTCGGCGTCTCCCTCGGCCGTGGGCTACAAGGAGGTCCGGCTCCTTGCCATCCTGTGAAGCGGGTGGACAATGCAGTCCGTCCCCGTTGTCACTGGCGCAGAGATGGCGCAAGGCCCCTCGACCTCGCAGATCGGCTTCACGGGCTCCATCGGCAGCCTGCCGCTCGCCGACCTCCTCCAGGTGTGGTCGCTGAACCGCTACTCCGGACTGGTCCGGGTCGCGCTCGAGGAGCAGAGCGGGCGGCTCTACTTCGTCGACGGGGAGATCGTCCACGCCGAGGCGGAGAACCTGGTAGGCGAGCCCGCCCTGCAGGCGATCATCGGCTGGCCGGGGGGAGCGTTCGAGCTCTTCCCCAACACCGCCACCCTCCACCGCACCATCCAGAAGCGGTTCAGCCACCTGCTGCTCGACGCCCACCGCGCGCTGGACGAGCGGCGCCGGCAGGGGCCGCTCCCGGCGCCGGCGAAGGTGAGGCCGCAGGGCGGGGCGGGGGCACAGGGCGCGGCCGGGGTGCTGGAGCGCATCCGCGCCATCCCGGGGGTGACCCGGGTGGTTCGCTTCTCTCGGGACGGCCGGACCTCGGGTCGGGACGGTCCCGACGGCGAGCAGCTCGCCGCCAAGGGGCTCTACCTGGCGGTGAACCACGCCGCGGCCGTGGCCTCGGCGCTGGGCCTGGGCGAGCTCTCCATCGCCGCGGTGCAGGGGGAGCGCGAGTCGTTCGCGGTGGTCCACCGGGCAGGGGTCTTCCTCTGCGTGGCGATCGAGCCGGGCACGCCGACCGAGCGCGTCACCGCCCAGCTCCGCGCCCTCCTCACCCGCCCCGTGAGCTAGCCCCATGGATCACGCCTCGCCGCAGGAGGTCGCGCTGCAGCAGCTGGCCGCCGTCCCCGGCGTGGTCGGGAGCCTGATCTTCGACGCGGCCGGCAAGGTCCAGGCCTCGGCCTTCCCGGCGGTGTTCGACTCCTGGGGGCTGGCCCAGCTGGCGGCGCAGCTCGCCGCCGATGCCTTCTTCCAGGAGTGGATGGCGGGCGACCAGGGGCTGCTCACCCTGCGCTTCGTGGACGGCCAGGTGGCGCTGCGCTCCCTGGGTGGCGCCTACGCCTTGGTGTTCGCCGGCGCCCAGGCCAACGAGCAGCTCCTCTCCATGTCGCTGGCCCAGCTGGCCCGCCGCCTGCAGGCCAGGCCGCCGCCCCCGGTGTCCCCGCCCCCGTCGGCCGCGGCCGAGGGCATCCCGGTGCTCACCCCGGTGCGCCCGCCGGCGGCGGTGCAGCCCGCCTCCCTGCCCGCGCGGCCGGCCGCACCCCCGGCCGCGGCGCCGGCCTCGCCCGGGCCCGTCGGCCGGCTGGAGGACCTGGCGCGGGAGGAGCTGGGGGAGCGCGCCGAGCAGGCCCTGCGCATCCTGGCCGCGGCCGGCCCGAGGACCAAGGACCAGCTCCGGGCGATCTCCGAGGTGGAGAAGCTGGTCCGGCTCTTCATCAGCAAGAGGAAGGCGGAGGAGCTGGCGCGGAGGATGCGCGCGGTCCTCGAGGAGTGAGGGGGGTTGGCCGATGCAGGGGATCGCCTACGCGCTGGCCGGCCTGGCCATCGTGGTCACGGGGGCCAGCGTGGTCTTGGCCGCGAGGCTGCGCCGCGGCATCGTGGGAGGCGAGGTGGGCCAGAGGTGGGGGCTCCTCACCGCGCTCCTGGCGCTCTTCTTCCTCGGCTGCCTGCTCTCGCCGCTGGGGCTGTGGCTCCAGGTCCCGGCCGAGTGGCTCCACCTGCTCCTCTTCGCGGTGCTCCTCCTCGGCGCCCTCTTCATCTTCGCGGCCATCGGCATCATCCGCGACGCGCTGGGCTTCCTGAAGCTCACCCGCTGAGGGCGCAGATCGACTGGCGCCGCCTCGTCGCCGTCGCCGGCGGGACGCTGGGCGTGGCCCAGCTCGAGACCGGCTGGACGGGGGAGAGCTGCCGGGCCGGTCCCATTCGCGGGAGCGGGGCGGGATCGCCTCGGGCCCGGGCCGGGCGGCTACTCCTCCACCATGGACGCCTTCATCGGTCCGCCGGAGCTCATCCACGGGCCGCCGGCGCGTCGGACATGGGCGCCGCGTCGAAGACGCCGCCGTCGCCCGGGGCACCGGCGACCTCGAGCTCGGTGGGGGTGGGTGTCGCGCCCCCGGCCCGCCCGCCGCCGCTGGCGGCGAGGGCGAGCCCAGAGGAGCCCGGCGCCGGCTCGGCGCGACGGCCGGTCCGGGGTGCCCGTCACGCCGCGACGTTGGCGGCGCGCCACGGCGCGGGGCGAGGCCCGCCTGGATCAGGCGGCCTTCTTGACCGCCTCCAGCTCGATGGAGATGTCCACCTTCTCGCCCACCAGGACGCCGCCGGTCTCCAGCGCCGCGTTCCACTTGAGGCCGTAGTCGCGGCGGTCGAGGGAGGTCCGGGCGGAGAAGCCGGCCCGCTGGTTGCCCCAGGGATCCTTGCCGGTGCCGGCGAACTCGGCCTCCAGCGCCACCTCGCGGGTGACGCCGTGCATGGTCAGGTCGCCGACCACGCGGTAGCCGTCGCCCTTCTTCTCGATCTTGCGCGAGCGGTAGGTGATCTCCGGGAACGTGGCCACGTCGAGGAAGTCGGGCGAGCGGAGGTGGTTGTCGCGGTCCGTCACCTGGGTGTCGAGGGAGGCGGCGTCGATCTTGACCTCCACCGAGGAGCGGGGGAGGTCCTGCTCGTCGAGCTGGATGGACCCCGACCACCTGGCGAAGCGCCCCTGGACCTTGGAGATGACCATGTGGCGGACCTGGAACTGCACCGCCGAGTGCGTGACGTCGATATCCCAGCTGGAAGCCATCGTCCTTCCCTCCTCGGGTTGTGCCCGGGCCGGCATCTGCCGGCGTTCACGAGGGGAGCTTGCCTGTGTTCCCGGAATGGGGCAATGCTCGTTCTCGCACAAGACTGTTCCATAGGAGGAACGATGGACCTGAACCTCCTCACCCTGCTCGAGGCGGTGGGCCGCACCGCCAGCTTCACCGCCGCCGCCGCCGAGCTGGGCCTCCCCAAGTCGTCGGCCAGCCGCGGCATCGCGCGGCTGGAGGAGGAGCTCGGGGTGCAGCTCCTCTTCCGCACCACCCGCCGGGTGTCACTCACCGCCGCTGGCGTCTCCCTGCTCGACCGGTTGGCGCCGCTGCTCCGCTCGGTGAGCGCCGCCCTGGGCGAGATGCCGGAGCGCGAGGAGGCGCCCTCGGGCACCCTTCGCCTCACCGCCCCGGTGGACCTGGGGGTGCTGCTGCTGGCCGAGGTGCTGGAGCGCTACACCGCGCGCTACCCGGCGGTGTCGGTGGACCTGCACCTCACCGGCCGGGTGGTGGACCTGGTGGGCGAGGGCTTCGACGTGGCGCTGCGGGTGGCGGCGCGGCTCGAGGACTCCTCCCTGGTCGTCCGACGGGTGGCGCCGGTGGTCTTGCACCTCTACGCCTCGCCCGTCTACCTGGCGCGGCGGGGCACGCCGCGCGCGGAGGAGGATCTCGACGGGCACGACTTCGTCGTCTTCCGCGGCGGCCCCCAGCAGCTCCGCGCCTCCGGGCCGCCCCGCCGGCCCGGGCGGCCGCCGCGGATCGCATGCGACGACCTCCTCTTCGCGCGGGACGCGGTCCGGGCCGGCGCCGGCGTCGGGCTCCTCCCCACCTTCATGGCCCGGCCGGACGTTCTGGCCGGGGCGCTGGTCCGGATCTTCCCGCGGTTCGAGCGACAGGCCGGGAACGTGTACGTGGTCGCCCCGGCGGCGCGGCACGTCCCGCGCAAGGTGACCGCCTTCCGGGAGCTGCTGGTGGAGATGCTTCGGGCCCGGGCCTGAAGGGCGCCCTATACTTGGCCCATGACCGAGCCGCTCGACTACCGGGCCGCGGGTGTCGACTACGCCCGGGTGGATCCGCTCAAGGTGCTGGCCCAGCGGGCCGCCCGGGACACGGCGGCCCACCTCGCGAGCCACGGTCTCTCCGAGGTGGCGGCCTCGAGGGGCGAGTCCGCCTACGTGGTCGACGCCGGGGATTTCTACCTGGCCTCCATCACCGAGTGCCTGGGCACCAAGGTGCTGGTGGCCGA
>Ga0335069_10003619_pt1 | contig 23224 bp, 15 predicted proteins | sample Lox_Sample_11_FD_206714 | JGI IMG/M metagenome (GOLD analysis project Ga0335069, IMG submission 206714) | Soil microbial communities from Loxahatchee National Wildlife Refuge, Florida, United States - Lox_Sample_1.1 | ecosystem: Environmental > Terrestrial > Soil > Wetlands | place: USA... | reverse complement strand
AGAGATCGGCATGGAGCACAACCTCGGCATGACCTGCGACCCGATTGGCGGACTTGTCCAGATCCCCTGCATCGAGCGCAACGCCATGGGCTCGGTGAAGGCCATCAACGCGGCCCGCATCGCCATGCAGGAAGGCGGCGAACACAAAGTTTCCCTCGACCAGGTGATCAAGACGATGTACCAGACCGGCCTCGACATGCAATCGCGCTATAAGGAAACGTCGCTGGCGGGGCTCGCATTGAACGTGATTGAGTGCTAGCGGAGCTCGCTTCGCCGGACGGTCTTGGAAGCCCGTACCCAGACTCTTCATGGCAGTCGGCACGGTACTTTCGGAACCTCAGAAACCATTGACGAGCTACCCAGATCGGATAAAGTAAGCCCATCCCCAAACGGATCCGATCTCTGAGTCTACAGCCCATGCTTTGCTCATACCGGAGGCTTCTCCCGATGCACGCACTGCGTCGCATTTCTGCTTTTATTTTTGCCGTTCTACTTTTTTCACAATTCAGTGTTTCGCAATCAACGCCCGGCCTGGCTTCGCAGATCGTGCTACTGAACCGCAGCCTTGAGGTGAGACCGAAGGCGGCGCGCCCGTCACGGGAGGCCGTCTCGCCCGATCTGCTCTCGGTACTGCAGATACGCGAGAAGCTGGTCGAGGAACTCATCCGCACCGATCCGGGTTCCGTCCGCGCCGTCATGCTCTCGCCCGAACTCGCCAAGAGCCTGAGCGCCTTGTCGCCCGAAGTTGCTGCCTTGATCGAATCCGACGTCCATTGGTCGGGGACCGTTGAAGGCGCCGTCGCTGACGATTTTGAGCACAGCACCAGCACCACGCACTGGTACCTGAACTCCGGCGATTCGCGCTTTGAGTTGTTTCTCGCGGACGGAAAGAGTCTTACCCAGCACTTGCATCGCCCGATGACCGTGAGCGGCGTCGGCACGACCAAGGTAATCAGCGTCGAAGCGATACACCCGGTGCATCCCGAAACTACTGCCCAGGGTCTGCCTGCGCTGAACTGCACATCTATCGGCGTTCAAGATCCCATTGTGTTGATCATGTACCAGCCAAACGGCGGCCAAACGTATCCGATGGGATTGGACCAAGTCAGCTTCTGGCAGCCACAATATTTCGGGACCAATACGCCTCCGCCAAAATCGGCAAACACCTATTGGCAGGAAGCATCGTTCGGTCTGACCTCCGGCACCGGCGATTTCAAAACGAACCTCACGTTCACTTCAAACGAGGACTGCACGAATACGGACCAGCTTGCCTCTGACGCCATCGCAGCGGCCAAAGCAGGCTTGGTCGACTTCACCAATTACAGCCGCATCTCGATCATCTATCCTGTCGGCAGTTGCGGTTTCGGGGGTCTAGGCACCATCGGTTGCTATGCCGCCGATAGCCGCATCAATCACCCTTATTCCATCACCTGGATTCCTGCGATCAGCTATTACAACAACACCTATGTGCTATGGGGACTGATCGCTCACGAACTCGGACACAATCTCGGCCTCGCCCACTCCAGCAGCCTGAACTTTGGATCGATTCCACTGGGCGCACTTGATTACACCGACCCCTATCCGAATAGCGGCACGGCCGGCCCCGGAGTGGGTAACCGTGTCGAGTACGGCGATCCCTACACCGTCATGGGTGGTGGCTCGTATACGTGCGGCGCGCAGTACACCGCCTTCAACAAATCCGAATACCTCACCTGGATGAACCGCACCAGCGACATCATGGAGATCACCAACACTGGCGGCTCGTTCAAGGTCGTGCCCTTCGAGAACAGCAGCGGACTGCGCGCTCTTCGCGTCCTTCGCGATCCGCTCACCAGCTCCTGGATGTGGCTGGAATATCGCCAGGCGCTGGGCAACTACGACTCTGCGCTCTCAACTTGCGCGAGCCCCAGCAACATTCTCACCGGCGCCAACGTGTACTACGAGAGCCCTTATTCGCAGGATGGTCACCTCTTCATCCTCGATATGAACGCGGCGACAACGCCGAATAACTTCACCAACGGAGCTCTCGCCGCGGGTACCAGTTGGTCCGATCCCTATTCCCTGCTGACTCTTTCTGTCACCGCTGCTGACAGCACCGGCATGACCGTGTCCGCCAGCTACGACGCTCCGTGCGCTGCGCTCCAGATTTCGAGTAGCGGGGTCTTCGGATCGTCCGCGACCAGCGGCAGCATTACCGTCACGGCGCCCGGAAACTGCTCATGGACCGCTTCCACCGTTGATAGCTGGATCAGCTTCACAGGAACTACCAGCGGCACGGGGAATGGCTCCGTACCGTTTTCCCTGTCGGCTAATTCAGGCACCTTCCAGCGTGCAGGCTACATTACCGTGCAGCGACAGAGCGTGCCTCTGACGCAAAAGGGTTCCGCCACCTTCACTAGCAATTTGAGCCCGGTATTTCAGACGGGACTATCGGGGACGCCGACCTTCACCTTCAACGATCCCGCAGGCCTTCCGGATTTGAGTTACATCAACGTCAAGATTCACGACTCCGACTGCCAGGTGCAGGTCGTGCAAGGCGTACCATCGGGAAACTGGTTCCTGTTCCTCCTCGATCCGGCCACGAACAGCTTCTCCAACGCCCTGACTCCAGGCTTTCCCGGAACCGCCTCAAACGCCAATTGCACGCTGAACGGTGGCAGCTCTTCGGTTACACAGAACGGAAATCAGTTGCAGGTGGCCCTGGCTTTCACCTTCGCCCAATCGTTTGTGGGCTCTTATCGCGTCACCGCTTCCCCGTGCGATGGCGGAGGCTCCAATTGCGCTCCCGACATTTCCATCGGTACCTGGCAAGTCGCGGCCCCAGCTACTCCGATGATCAACTCGCTGACCCCCAACAGCGGCAAGCAGGGCGCTTCGGTGCCTGTCACCATCGTGGGCGCGAACACACACTTCAGCAATTCCTCGGCGATCTCCGTCAGCGGCGGAGGCGTTACCGTGTCCAACACCATCTCATCCTCTGCAACAGCGCTGACCGCCACGCTGACCATCGATCCAAACACTACCGCCTCCGCTCGCACCCTGACTGTGACCACCGGAGGCGAAGTTGTAACGACGCCGTTCACCGTGGTTGCCAGCGGATTCGCGAGCCTCTCGAAGCTGTCCTTGACCTTTGCCAACCAAAATCCCTCGACCACGAGCGCCTCGCAACCCGTACTGCTGACGAACAACGGCCACGCGACATTGAACATCTCGAACATCAGCATCGCTGGCGAGTTCGGTCTGACTCACAATTGCGGGTCCACTCTCGCCGTGAGCGCCAGTTGCACGCTGAATGTCACATTCCAGCCGATCCATGTGGCGGCGCGTACCGGCACGGTCACCATCTCCGACGACTCGCCTTCGAGCCCGCACAGCATTCCTCTCAGTGGCTACGGCAACTTCGTCATGCCGCTGTCGCGGCCCGGACGTCCGGCTCGTCCTTCTGGTGTCAACTCCGGGGTTGTCACGCGCATCATCGTCAAGCTGGGCGACCTTGGTGCCAGCAATGCCTCAGCGGTCACTTGTCACGCCAGCGGTAAGCTGCGCTGTTCGCTCGTCTCCGACGCGATACTGCCGCAAGGCAGCGCCGCTTTGATCATAGACGCTCGCGACGTCACGCCTGGTTACTTCATCCTTAAGCTGCAAGTTGACGATCCCGATAACCCGCGCAACGCACGCGTGCCAATTGTTGTCAGCAACGATGACTCAGCTACCGGCGAAAGCCGTTAGACCTATCAGTTATTCTGCTGTTCTCGGCCTGGCGGCGATGCCCTTCGCCGCCAATTGCTTTCCCAAACTACACGGCCGCCTCCTTCTCCGCCGTTTTCCCGATGCTCTCCATCGGTTTCCTTTCTAAGAACGATTCTTTATCGCCGCGACAAAAACAATGGATTGGACGCGTTCTACTCACGCCGTTAGTGTGACCGCAGCTGGTTAATCAATCGTGGGTTCGGTTCATAGGGGACCCGGACACACACATAGGGGGAGAAAGTGACATTTCATGTCTCGCTTCTCACACCGTTTCTGTTTGGCTGTCGGCTCTTGCCTTCTCTTGATTACAGGCATCACCGGCGCCCAGGCTCAGAGCACTTCGGGTTCATCGGATTCTGCCGCTATGACGGAACGAGTACAACAACTCGAGAAGCAGCTCGCTGAGCTCAAGAGCGAGATTGCCGCGCTGAAAACGAGCGGCGCCGTTGCAACGGCACCTATGCCTGCGGCCGCCACCTCGAATCTTGTTGCCGGTTCCGCTCCTGCTACCACGGACGCAGCGAAACCATCGACACTGTCCTCCATCCTGGGACCCACTTCGCTGAGTGGCTTCGTTGACGTCTACTACGGGCAGAACTTCAACAACCCGGCCACGCGCACCAACGGCCTCCAGTTTTTCAACGGCGCCACCAACCAGTTTGGTCTGAACCTGATCGAATTCGTCGTCGACAAGCAGCCCGATCCGGCCAACAGCCGTACCGGCTATCACATCGCGCTCGGTTACGGGCAGGCGATGAACGCCATCTACGGCGCTTCCACCTCTTCGACGCTCAGCGCCGACCAGTACGTGAAAGAAGCGTACTTCTCGTATCTCGCGCCCCTAGGCAAGGGCCTGCAGGTTGACGTCGGCAAGTTCGTGACGCCGGCAGGGGCCGAAGTCATCGAGACTAAGGACAACATCAACTACTCGCGCGGCATACTCTTCTCGTACGCGATTCCCTATTACCACTTCGGAATGCGCGCCAAATACGCCTTCAACGACAAGTACGCGCTGACTGGCTATTTCGTAAACGGCTGGAACAGCGTCATCGACAACAACACCGGCAAGACCTACGGCATGAGCTTCGCGTGGAATCCCAACAAGAAGTGGAGCGTCACGCAGAACTACCTCGCCGGACCGGAGCAGAACAACTTCAACTCCGACTGGCGTCAGCTTTCTGACACGGTGGTCAGCGTCAACGCCACCAAGCGCCTCACGCTGACCGCCAACTACGATTATGGCCGTGGCGATCACATCAACACCGTTGTCGACCCTGTCTACTGGACTGGGGTCGCCGGCTACTTCAAGTACGCGCTCAGCGATAAGTATTCGTTCGCGAGCCGCTACGAGTACTACAACGATCACTACGGCTTCACCACCGGAACGCCCGGGCACATCCAGGAAATCACCGGCACGTTCGAGCATCCGATGGCGACCCACATTCTCACTCGTCTCGAGTTCCGGCATGACATGGCGAACAACCCGATCTTCACCAAGGGCGCCTCGACGCCGGTCAGCGAGCAGACGACTTTAACCGCGGGCATGGTGTTTTTGTTCGACTCTCGCGAGGGTTCGAAGTAACAAAAGTGTTACGGAGCAGTCTTGGTCTTCTGCTCCTTATGCGGGCGTCGGTTTGGGATTTGTAGTACCCCCTAAGACCAGCACCCAGGCTTCGCCCGCACCAAGTCTTGGTTGATTCGCAGTTCACGACGCAAAGGAGAATGCACATGGCGGAAAACGCCACTGAAATGAAACCGACCCTGGGACTGACAGGGTTGACCATGAATGCGATGGCGCTCATCGCACCGGGCGCCTTTCTCTGGTTAACGTTCTTCATCCAGGCGACCACCGGTGTGACCGCGCCCGCCATGTGGCTCGGCATCGTGCTGGCGCTCGCCCTCTGTCTGGCGACCGCCGTCTGTTATGCCGAGATGGCGAAACTCTATCCCGGGACCGGCAGTTCCTACTACTTTGCCGAGCAGTCGTTCCTCAACCACGATAAAGCGTGGCGCTACGCGCGTCTGTCGAAGTTCATCGTCGGCTGGGCGTCGCACCTCTATTACTGGATTTACCCTGGCGTGATGGTCGGGGTCATGGGCATCCTGTGCGGCTACCTCGTCGGCACCATCTGGCCAAACTTCATCAGCGCCTCGAACCCCGGTCCTGCGTTCATGATGGCCGTCGCCATCGCGTTTTCGTTCCTGGTAGCCTACATTGCGCACCGTGGCATCAACGGTGCCACTTCGGTGAACATCGCCATCAACGTCGTGCAAATCACCGCGCTGGTTGTGTTCGCCGTGATGGCGCTCGGCTACCGCATGAACCATCCGCCGGGAAGCGTCGCCTACCAGTTCGATTCGACCTCGGGCGCTGCCTACACCTATGAGTTCGCCACCACCTCGACGACGGCCAACGGTCAGACCACCGACACCATCGTTCGCGACGCGAACGCCATTCCGCAGCCGAAGCTCGACGCGGCCGGCAAGCCGGTTCCCTTCAAGATCGCCTATCCGACTGCCGACGCCAGCGGCAACTTCCTGACGCACGAGAAGGCCAGCTCAGTCATTCGTCCGCACAATTGGGGCTGGGTCTTCATCCAGGCAACGGTCGCGATCCTGATCCTGGTCGGATTTGAGTCCGTTACTGCGATGGGAGGTGAAGCGAAGAACGCCAAGCGCGACGTTCCGATTGCTGTCATCGTCTCGCTGCTCGTGCAAGGCCTCTTCTGCTACCTGCTCGAATATTTCGCAGCAAACTATTTCCTGAATAGCGGCTACACCATGCAGAGCGCCTCGGGCTCAGCGGCTCCCATTGGGGACATGATGATCGTCATCGGCGACGCCATGTTCGGCGCTGGACGCGGGCGCATCTTCATGTTGATCGAGGCCGGCACGGTCTTCCTCGCCCTCATCGGCACCACGCTCTCCTGCATGAACACCGGAGCGCGCGTTACCTACGCCATGGGTAAAGACAAGGAAGCTCCGGAGCACTTCGGCTTCCTGCACGACAAAAACCTCACCCCGCACCGCGCCATCTGGACGCTGGCCGTCATCTCGGCCGTCGTTGGCTGCCTCGCCGTGGTGATGGCGTTCGGCGATGCCGGCGCTCCTGCCGATACTGCAATCTCTGCTCTGCCGCACGGGTTCTGGTCAAGTTTCGGATACACCACTCACGACAAGATGGCTGCTCTGCCAAACTCGCTGCTAACGGTAACGTTAGCCTCGAACTTTGGCACCTTCCTGCTCTATATGCTGAGCTGCATCATCTGCCTGGTGGCGTATCACAAGCACCCGAACTTCAACGTGGTCCGGCACTTGATCATCCCGATGTTCGGCTTGCTTGCCAACCTCGCCTGCATGGCGTTCTATCTGATCGGACCCTTCATGGGCTACGGTACGAAGATGGAGCCGTTGCTCGCGTTGGGAATCGCGCTGGTCTGGGGCATTTACGGAGGTATCTACTTCGTTCGCTCCAGCAAAGCGACCGGCCGTGAAACGCTGGTCGGCCAGCGGGTGGCGGCGACCAGCTAGATGTCTCGGGTGATGGTACCCCACATCTCCCTTCATTCGGGAGATGTGGGACGCCCCTTCGTCTAGGAAATGACCAGGTCTGGGCGCCGCAACGGCCCAGACCTTACCCATGTGAGGCCCCTTGCTGATGGATCAACGCCGGCACGTCCCGAAGCGCTCCGCTCCTCCGGTGACGCGGGACACCTCGACTCTCGACCTCGAATTTGCAGAACTCTCCGACCTCGGAGGCCTCCGCACCAATAACGAGGACTACCTCGGCCACCTCGCTCCTGATTCGCCCGCCAAGGCTCGCTCCCACGGTTGGTTTTTTGTGCTCGCTGATGGCGTTGGCGGACACCGCCAAGGCGAAGTTGCCGCTCGAACCGCCGTCGAAGCGGTCATCGAAGGTTTCGCTTCCGCTCCCCCCTCCGAACCGGCCGCCAATCTGCTTACTCGTCTCGTAAAAGACGCTAACACCCGTGTTCACGAAACCGGTATAGCCGCTGGGCCCGCGGGAGCCGGCATGTCCACCACCATCGTCGCCTGCAACGTACGCTTTGATCGCGTCTACGTTGCCCACGTCGGCGATTCGCGGTGCTATCTCATTCGCGACGGGCGCATCAAGCCACTCACCCGCGATCACACAATCGCTAATGAGCAGGTGCGCATCGGCGTCCTTGCTCCCGGCGAGCTGGGAGGAAACAATCGCCATCTGCTCAGCCGCTCTCTTGGCGGAGAGCTCTTCGTCAACGTCGAGGTCAACGATTTCGCCGTCCGGCCTGGCGACATGCTGTTGCTGTGCTCCGACGGACTTCACGGCGCGGTGCCCGACGGCAAGATCGCGGAAGCGGTCACGAATGGCGCGAACCTAACGCTAGCCATGCGTCAACTCATCAATCTTGCTAATGGTCTCGATGGTGGCGACAACGTCAGTGTGCAGCTCATCCAGGTTCGCAGCATCGAGCGCATGGGCGTTTACCGCGGCCGACCGTACAAACTCCGTTGAAGTACGAAGGACGAAGCTCGAAGTAAACACCCACTCGGCTTTTTACTTATCCTTTTTCCTTCGGCTTCGTACTTTCTTTATGCAATGTTTATGCTTCTTGCTTCATCATTTCTGCTATGGTTTCGGCAGCGCGAACCTTTGAACCTGACACCTTGACCACCGAACTCCAGACCGGCTCGCAACTCGACCACTACCAGATTGAAGGCGTCGCCGCCCGCAGCGGGATGGCCTCCATCTTCCGCGCCAAGGACATCCATACCGGGCGCCAGGTCGCCATCAAGGTCCCTCATCCCGAGATGGAAGCGGATCCAGCGCTTTTCGATCGCTTCAAGCGCGAAGAGCAGATCGGCATGGCCATGGATCATCCTGGAGTCATGAAGGTGTTCGGAGACGAAGACCGCTGCCAGGTTTACATGGTCATGGAGTGGGTTGACGGCCGCCTGTTGCGCAAGATCCTCAACGAGAAAGGCAAGCTGCCGCCCGAGCGCGCTGTTCGCCTCGCGGTCAGGATTCTCTCGGCGCTCGAATACATCCACTCGCACGGCGTCGTTCACCGCGACTTGAAACCCGAAAACATCATGGTCGACGAGAACGACGACATCAAACTCATCGACTTCGGCATCGCCTCCGCCGCCGGCTCGCGGCGCCTCACCTTTGCCAAGCTTTCGTCCACCATGGGCACACCCGACTACATCTCGCCGGAACAGGTCAAAGGCAAGCGCGGCGACGCCCGCAGCGACATCTACTCGCTCGGCATCATGCTTTATGAAATGCTGACCGGAAAGGTTCCCTTCGTCGGCGCCAGCGCGTTCGCCATCATGAACGATCGGCTGGTGAACAACCCGGTGCCGCCGCGCGAACTCGATCCCACCATAACGCCGCAGTTACAGGAGATCATCTACCGCGCCATCGAACGCGACCCGAAAAATCGCTACCCCAACGCGCACGAATTCATTTACGACCTGGAGCACCAGGACAAGGTTGGCGTCGCCGACCGCGTCGAGCTGAAACAATGGAAATCGCGCAAAGAGCCCGTCCATCGCCGCATCCTCTTCTACATCGGGCTGGCGCTGATACCCATCATCGTTTTCGCGCTGTTACTGTGGGTAGCGAAGCACGGTTAACGCTGACGTTGTTCGATGAAAATTAAGGCTTACCATCACGAGCGGCGCCAGCCCCCAGGGATCTGCTGTCAATCTTCCTACTCGCAAACTGCAGAATCGCCACTTCCGTGCTGAATGCTGCCTGCTGTTCACTGTCTCCTGCCTCAGCGCATAAACTCATCTGAATGCGTCACGAAGTCCGGATACGCCCCCGACCCTAGTTCGTGCAAATCCATCCCCTGACGCTCCCCTTCCGCATCCACGCGCTGCGGATAAAAGCGGTTGAGCAGCCAATTCAACCCGTAACTCAAAGGCAAAACAAAACCCAGTAGCGTTGCAATTCCCACGATCTGCGCCAGCCACTGTCCGCTTTCGGAGAAATTCCCAAACAGCGCGACCGCCGACACTCCCCACAGTCCGCCGACCATGTGTACGGAGACCGCCCCACCGGGATCATCTACACCCAGCCGGAACTCCAACGCATCTACTGCATAGCTGACAAGCACGCCCGCCACGAATCCGATCAGGATCGCCGCCGCCGGACGCACGAACGCCGCTCCGGCGCTGCTTGCCACCAGTCCGCCCATCCACCCGCTGCCGCTGATTGACGCATCAGGTCTTCCGAAACGCTTTCCGGTAATAGCCACTGCTGCCAATCCCGCCACCGCCGCCGACAGCGTGGTATTGATGGCCACGAGCGGAACCCGCCCGGTTGCGATATTGAAGAAGAGTATGGCTCCGGCCGCATTCAAGCCGATCCATCCGACCCAGGCCAGCAGGCACCCGAACAGCACGTACACGACATTGTGTCCCGGAATCGCTGCTGGCATGCCGTCGCTCATGTACTTTCCGTGCCGCGGACCCAATATCCACGTCAGCGACAGCGCCGTCGCTCCGCCGACGACTTGAATCACTCCCGATCCGCCGCCATCCACAAATCCGTGCCCAAGGCCATAGTTCGCGCCGAGTTGTGCCAGCCATCCCCAACTCCACACCCAATGTGCGAATAGCGGATATACCACTCCCGTCAATACCACGGTCGAGAGGCAACATGCGCCCAACCGCCAGCGCTCGCCCATGGCTCCCAGCGGGATCAGCGCCACCAGCGCCGTCGCGAACATCCGCAGCAACATATTTAGAGATGATGTTGAGCCGTCGAGCGGCAACCCGCGCAACAGCAAAGGCTCCGCTCCCGCGACCCGCCAAACCGCTTTGCCCAACCATAAGCTACCGCCCGCCTGTGCGGCATCGCCCTGCAGCGAGAATCCCCAGACCGTGAAAACCACAACTGCCACCGCCACCACGCACATCGATGCCAGCATCATGTGTGCCGCGCTGCGCGACCGCCCCAATCCGCAGTTGATCAGGGTGATGCCGATCCCCGCCAGCGGCACCAGCATTACCAACATCAGGCAGATTGCGCTTCCCGATTCCGCCAGGAGAGGCGTGCTGAGGGGCATCATGCCTGCTCCCCTTTGGGCATGTGTCCGCGCACCACCATGGCCAATCCTACGATGTCGATGAGTACACCCACGCAGAGGAACGCGCTGCGACTGTTCGTGGCGGGCAATAGAATCAGCGCGCACAGGGTCAGCGCCCATCCTGTGAGCAACAGGAAAAATCCTGCGATCTTGATTTCTCTCTGTCCGATAACCCCTCGCTCTGCGCCGCACACACATGTCCGTGTGCCGCCTCGTGCGGTCAACCCGTCAACCTATCGTCCGCGCCCGTCACCGTCCAATCGAATATTTTTATCGTTCCTAGAAACATAGTGATCTGGCTTTCCTGAACGTCGGCTGCAACAATCTGGCTCGATGTCGCGCACTACCACGATTCTCATCTTGCTGCTGGCTGCCATTCTCGAAGCCGGAGGCGATGCCTTGGTTCGCTACGGACTTCATCGCTCGTCCGCTTTGGCACGCGGCGCTCTCTTCCTGGTTGGTGCCGTAGTTCTATTTGCCTATGGATTCACCGTCAACTCGCCGCCGTGGGATTTCGGCCGCTTGCTCGGTCTCTACGTCGTTTTCTTCTTCGTTGTCGCCCAGGTTTTATCCTGGACTATCTTCCACCAGCCCCCGTCTTCGCCTGTCATGGCAGGAGGCGCACTGATCATTCTGGGCGGCGCCATCATCGCCATCTGCAACTGACCCCGATACCATCACAGTCTCTCCAGGTTTGTCACCGCGAGCCTTTCCGGCTTATCGCTAAGAACCACCGGCTTTGTCATTGCGAGCCGCCTTGGCGGCGAGGGATCCGCTTTTTTACCCCCCTCCACTCCAGCCGCGATATTTATTGCCTGCCCTCTCTGCTTTTCCACATTCCACGGCACCACTTCCGATCTGCGCACCGCATCCATCTCTTCTGGCCTTCAATTTTCCCCTAGGAGAGTTGCACATGAATCATTACGGTACTCTGCGTGACTACCGCTTTGCCGACAAAGACGTTGACGACATCCGCGGTTCCAACATCTACGGCGTTAACGACGAGAAACTCGGCGACATCGATGACGTGGTCTTCGATCACTCCACCGGCGACATCCGTTATATAGTCGTAGACAGCGGCGGCTGGCTCTCCAGCAAGAAGTTCCTCGTCCCCTCCGATCAGCTGCGACCCTCAGTCGAGCACAAGAACGACTACCAGGTCGACATGACCAAGGCGCAAATCGAGCAGTTCCCGCCGTATAACGAAAAGGACGTTGACGATAGCGATCGCTGGCGCGAATACGACGATCGCTACCAGAAACAGATCACCACCGATGGCGGCGTCATGCACCGCACCGACTCGTCCGACCGCATCATCACGCCTCCCACAGGCGAAATTCCGGTCGAACCCGGTCGAACCTCCGCGGCCATCGCCTCTGAGCCTCTCGACATGCAATCCTCACTTTCTGCTTCTTATCGGGCCGGTGCGATCAATCCCGCCGAGTCAGCCCCAATTCCTCAGCCAGCGGTGCAGTGAACATGGGTGCCTCGAGCGGCCGTCGTACTCAACTGGGCCCTCGCTGGAACAGTTTTGAGGATCGCATTCGCCGCGATCGTACGCACATCGCGTCAACTTGCAACGTCTGCAAATTTGAGCCGGAATCCGCTTCCAGCCTCAACCGCGATCGTGCTCGCAAAGTAAGCTAGCAACTGCGGTGCCCCGCTCAACCTTCCTTCGGTTGAGTGGGGATCTTTCTCCGACGCCGGCTCGAGTTTGGCAATCAACCTGCGTCATTCCTGTTTCGGGAAAACTTTCTTTCTGCAAAAAGGTAACTTCGTGATGCGGCGCACGGCTGCAGAACCCGCTGCGCTGTCACACTGCGCTGAGCCATGCGTTTCCCAAATCTACTGCCGGTTGTGCTCTTTGCCGCATTGTTCTCGAACTGCGGCGACGGCACGCCAACCCGGCAATCGAATCCGCGCAGCCGGACAATACGACCTCCCCAGCGTGCCATAGCCGGCGATGTGGTCCCCGTTCCCTCTGCGAAGCCGGCCCGGCCCTTCCGTCCCTCGCGGTCGCCGAATGCCGTTCCAAATTTGTGGCCGAAGGACCTCCGCGTTAACACGCTGGTCAGCAATCATGGAGTCGGCACGGCCGGTGAGCCCGGCATCGCCGCCGTCGCCGATGGGACGGGCGGCGCATTCGTTCTCTGGGAAGACTCCGGCGTAGGGGTCATTCGCACGCAGCGGCTCGATATGACCGGTAACGCTCTCTGGTCCACTGGGGTAGTCTCGACCAGTCCGGCATATCAGGCCTCGCCGAGTGCAGTTAGCGATGGCAGCGGCGGCGTTCTGGTGGCTTGGATCGACGGCCGCAACGGCGGATGTGACAGTATCAGCCAACTCAACTGCGCGCTCTCCGCCCAGCATCTCGACGGCAGCGGCGCGAAGCTATGGGGAGACGATGGCGTCGCTATTTCATCGCGCGCAGCTTACCCGGCAGCGAACCGTTTTGCGATGATCGCCGACAACACCGGCGGCGCCTATCTCGCCTGGAGCAGCGGCCAGGACACATATCGCTGTTGCTCAATTTACATGCAGCACGTGACCGGCGACGGCAGAACCCTTTGGGTTTCAAACGGAATTCGCATCGGCGAACTGCCGACGGTCATCACGGGTCCAGGTGTCACCGGCCCGCGCCTGATCCCCGATGGGGAGGGCGGCGCCATCGTTGTCTGGTGGAACCAGCAATTCGCTGATGGAACGTGGGTGATGACGGCGCAACGGATTGATGCCGTCGGGCATGCGGCTTGGGGCGATGACGTAACGCTCCCGTTTCCAGCCCCCGGTCACTCCAACTTCGATGCCATTTCCGATGGCGCTGGTGGGGTGATTCTCGGCGTCCAGTTGAACGATGTTCCCGGCTCCCACGCCACGCACCTTTATTTACAGCGTATCTCCGCTGGCGGCCAGCCGCTTTGGGGTGGTCAAGGCGCGTTGGCGTCATCCCAAGTCGGAGAACAAACATCGCCGGCTCTTGTCGCCGACCAGCAAGGAGGCGCCTTCGTTGCTTGGAGCCTTTACGATCAGAATGCGGAATCCAACAATCGCGTCGGAATCGCCCATCTCAGCAGAACCGGAAACGCGCTATGGCCAACCGAAGTGATAGTCACGGCAACTTCCGCTGGACAGCTTGCACCTCGCCTCGCCTCCGATGGTAACGGCGGCGTGATTGTCGGCTGGGACGATTGCCGCTCCGCCGGCGCATCCGATTGCGCTTCGACCTATGACCTCTACACCCAACACCTCGACCGCGAAGGCCGACGCGTTTGGAACGAGGAAGGATTCCCCGTCGCCACCGCGAAAAATAACCAGGGAGTTGATTACGGAGCCGAAAAGCGCCCGGGCTTCGAAATGATCCCCGATGGGGCCGGAGGCATTCTCTTCCTTTGGCCCGACGGCCGCGACAGACCCTGCAGTGCCGCCTCGGCCGCTAGCTGCGATTTGTACATGCAGCGCGTGAGCCCGTGATCACACCACGAAGTACTTCGCTTCCGGATGGTGCACCACGATCGCCGACGTTGACTGCTCCGGCTCCAGCAGATATCCGGTTGTCAGCCGCACGCCGACGTTCTCCTCTGGCTTTAGCAACTGGAACAGTTTGGTTTGGTCTTCCAGATTCGGGCACGCCGGATAACCAAACGAATACCGCGACCCTCGATACTTCTGGTGGAACAGATCGCTGATTCGGTGCGCATCGTCACCGGCGATCCCCAGCTCTTCGCGGATGTTCTTGTGCACCAATTCCGCCAGCGCCTCGGCCGTTTCCACGCTGAGCCCGTGATGGTAGAGGTATCGCGTGTATTCACCCGCCTGGAACAGCTTTTGTGACTCCTCCGTCGCGCGCGGCCCAATCGTCACCAGTGACAATCCGATCACATCCATTTGCCCCGAAGATTTCGGAAGGAAATAGTCGGCGATCGAGAGCTTGCGCCCCTCGCGCTGGCGTGGGAAGGTGAACCGCAAAGCCTCTTTCTTCTGATCGTCCGGGCAATAAAGAATGACGTCATTGCCCTCGCTCTGGCAGGGGAAAAATCCGTACACCGTCTGGGGCGCGTACCAGCCCTTTTCGATTACCTCATCCTGCACTTCATGCAGGATGCCGCGGTACTTCTCCTCCACCAACCGCGCGTAATCTTCCTGCGAAGCTGTCTTCAACTGCCACTGGTTCTTAAACAGCGCTGTCTCGTTGATGTACTTGAACACCTCGCGCAGGTCGAAATCCTTACGCACCCGAATCCCGTAGAACGACGCCTTCGGAATATTCGGCGGCGGGCTTACCGCCGTACTGCGTTCCGTCGACACCGGAGCCGATGCTGCCGCCGCGCGTGCTGCGGCCGCTGCCTGCACTTTCGCATCGGCCATGATCTTGCGACCTTCCGCCAGCCGGTTCTCGCGAGCGCCATTTTCGGTGGTCAGGTCATCCATCACGTGCAGGCCGTCGAACGCATCATTGGCATAAAAAACCGAATGCGAGTATTCGCGCCGCAGATCGTCCTCCACGTACTTGCGCGTCAGCGCTGCGCCTCCGCAGATCACCGGGTATTCCAGCTTCTGCAACTGCAGGTCCTGCAGCACGTACTTCATCTCCAGCGTCGACTTCACCAGCAACCCGCTCAGCCCGATGGCGTGCGCGTTGTGCTCCTTTGCCGCGTGGATAATCGTCTCCGCCGGCTGCTTGATCCCGAGGTTCACCACCTTGTAGCCGTTGTTCGACAGGATGATGTCCACCAGGTTCTTCCCAATGTCGTGAACATCGCCCTTCACCGTAGCGAGCACGATCGTGCCTTTCTGTGCGCCCTCTTTCTTCTCCATCTTCGGCTCAAGATAAGCGACCGCCGCCTTCATCACCCCCGCCGCATCGAGCACCGACGGAAGCTGCATCTTGCGCGCCCCAAACAGCTCGCCGACCGTCTTCATGCCATCGAGCAGCACCTTGTTGATCAAATCCAGCGGCGAATACGAGGTCAGCGCATCTTCAAGTACTACTTCAAGCGGCGTGCGCTTCGCCCCGATCGCCCGCTCGCCGTTGATGATCAGGTACTTGAGCTTGTCTTCGACCGGCAGCGCGTCGGTATCGGCCACCACCTCATCCGTCTTCTTCTCCTGCCCGCTGAAGTGCTGCATGTAGTTCTGCAGCGGGTCGCCATTCGCCTTATCGAAGTAAATCAGCTTGCGTGCAAGCTCAACTTCAGCCTCAGGAATCTTGTATAACGGATAGATTTTGCCGTAGTTAACAATCGCCATATCGAGGCCGTTATTCACCGCCTCGTGCATGAACACCGAGTTCAGCACCCGCCGCGAATACACCGACAATCCAAATGAAATGTTGCTGACGCCGAGGATCGTGTGGCACTCCGGCAGCTCTTCCTTGATCCTCCGCACTGCGTTCAGCGTCTCGATTCCCGCCGTTCGATACTCCTCCTGCCCGGTCGAAATCGGCAGCGTCAGGGCATCGAAAATCAGGTCCACCGGACGAATCCCGTACTTCTCCGTCGCCAACCGATAAATCCGTTTGGCGATCTCTACCTTCCGATCCGCCGTCAGGGCCATTCCCTGCTCGTCGATCGTCAACGCAATCACCGCCGCGCCGTAGCGCTTCGCCATCGGCAACACCTTCGACGTCCGCTTCTCGCCATCCTCCAGGTTGATCGAATTGATAATCGCCTTCCCCGGAATCCGTTTCAGCGCCGTCTCGATGACGTTCGCCTCGGTCGAATCGAGCACCACCGGCGCCGGTACACGCGTGGCGATCTTCTGCATCACGGCGTCCATGTAGCCGTTCTCGTCCTCGCCGACGATGGCGCAGCACACGTCTAACATGTGCGAGCCTTCGTTCACCAAACGCTTCGCCATGGCAAGGATTTCGTCATAATTCCCGCTGCGCACCAAGTCGCGGAACTCCGCCTTGCGCGTCGTGGTGTTCATCTCCTCCGCCACCACGAGCGGCTTCGGATCGAGATCGAGCGGCACCATCGTGTAAGCGCTCGATGCCGAGCCGACGGCCTTCACTTCCCTCCTCGCCGGTTCCAGGTTCGAGCACGCTTCAACCACCGCTTTAATGTGCGCCGGAGTCGTGCCGCAGCATCCGCCAATGATGCGAACGCCATAATCCGAAACGAAGTGCTTGTGGTAATCGGCGAGTTCCTGCGCGCCCAGTCGATAGACAGTTCGTCCACCTTCGTTCGAAGGCAGCCCCGCATTGGGCAGCACCGACACCGGACTTGCGCTATTCAGACTCAAATACCGAACCGCATCGTTCATCTCCTGCGGACCAGTCGAGCAGTTCAATCCAATCGCGAACAGGTCGTACGGCTCCAGCGCCGTCAGTGCCGCGCCAATGTCGGTCCCCAGCAGCATCGTGCCTTCCAGGTTCGCCAGCGTCACCTGCGCCTGGATCGGCACCTGCTTCCCCACCTTCTTCATCGCGTCGATGCAGCCGATAATCGCGCACTTCGTCTGCAGAATGTCCTGGCAAGTTTCGATCAGCAGAACATCAACTCCTGCCTCAATCAGCGGGATCGTCTGCTCCTCGAATGCTGCAACCATCTCATCCAGCGTGATGTGCCCCAGCGACGGCAGCTTGGTCGAAGGGCCAATCGACCCTGCCACGAAACGTTTCCGCCCTTTCGCCGAATATGAATCCGCAACCTCGCGCGCAATCTCGACGGCTCTGCGGTTAATCTCGTCAACCTTGTCGCCGAGTTGAAACTCATTCAACACAACCCGCGACCCGCCAAACGTATTCGTCTCGACGATGTCGGCACCAGCCTCGAAGTAGTCAGCGTGAATCTGGCGAATGATTTCCGGACGGCTCAGGTTCAGGATCTCGCTACAATTCTCCTTGCCCCAGTAGTCGTCAATCGTCGGATTGAACTGGTGGATACACGTCCCCATCGCGCCGTCATAAATGACCACGCGTTCCTGCACCGCGTTAAGAAAGTCGCTCATTCGCCCTTTTCCGTTGTAGCGCCGGCGTCCCGCCTGCTGTAGCGTGAGCATCCTGCCCACGCGCTTTGACCTAGAGCCAGTCCAGAGTTGCTGAATTGCAAAAGAAAACCGGTCCGAAGTCGGACCGGCCGTAAGATCCGCTTCTTTACTCAGATCAGCTTTTCATTCGCTTCTGCTGCACTTCCATTTCCGCAGCGTTGAACTCCTGATTTGCGCCCAGGTGCGCCGGCTTGGGAGCCAGCATCGCTTCCTTGCGATACACCAGGTTGCTGGCATTAAATGTCGCGATCTCAAACCCATGCCCGTGCGTGATCGCGTCCGTTGGGCATGCTTCTACGCAGTAGCCGCAGAAAATGCAGCGGTTGTAGTCGATGTTGTAGACCTTCGCGTAGCGCTCGGCACCGCTGATCCGGTTCTCTTCCGTGTTCTCCGCCGCCTCGATATAAATACAGTTCGACGGACAAGCGGCCGCGCACAGGAAGCACGCAACGCATTTTTCCAGGCCATTTTCGTCGCGCTGCAGAACGTGCACTCCACGGAAGCGTTCCTGGAACACTGCCCCACGCAGTGGACCAGCGCCATCCGGATAGTTCTCCACAATCGTCGGCTTGAACATCTCCCCGAACGTGATGCTCATCCCCTTGGCGATTGCCGCTATGTCTTTAACGATTGCCATCGTAACGAGTATAAATGGTTCCTGCAGGCTGTGTGAATCCTCTTAACCTCGCGGCTTTTTTGTCGTACTCCCCCCGATTCGCGAGTAGCCGTGCACCCCACCAGTTGCGCCGCGCATCTCCTCCAATGCTGGCCGGAGTCTCCGCGGTTTCGGCCTTCGGCCGAATCTGCTTCTGGGGACCTTTTGATGTCGCGATCTGTTGTTGGGCTGCGCTCCGCCCTCGTCGTCACTTTGTTGCTGTTAACCGTAACTTCCTTGGCAATGGCCGGAACGCCGGCTCCGGTTTCCGTCACTCCCAATACGGGCTCGGGTACCAGTCAGTCCTTCAGTTTCGTGTTTTCCGATTCCACCGGATGGGTCACCCTCAAGCAGGTCAACATCGACCTCTCCACCAGCGGCGCAAACGCCAATTCCTGCCTGGTGTCCTATGTGCCGAGCAACCAGGTGATCTACCTGCTGAACGATGCCGGGAATGCCTACCTGCCCGGCGCGCCTGTCGGAAGCAGCGCCACGTTGGGTAACGGCCAGTGCTCCATCAATGTGCAACAAGCCGGAGCGGCGGGTTCCGGGAACAATCTCACCGTCTATGTGACCGTCAACTTCACGGCGGCGTATGCCGGCAACAAATCGATCTACATGGGCGCCGTGGATAGCTCCGGCGCCAACAGCGGTTGGAAAGTTCTGGGAACTTGGACCGTCGGAAGTTCCGGAGGTGGCGGTGGTGGAACCTGCAATCCCGGCGCTGCTCCCTCCGTAACCATCTGCTCGCCAGCCAGCGGATCAACCGTCCCTTCCCCGATCCATGTCGTCGCCACGCCGGCGAGTAGCAATGGCGTTATCGCAATGGCGGTCTACCTGGATAACACGCTGGTCTACAAAGCCAACGTCAGCAAGGTTGACACCACGGTGAACGCCGCCAATGGCACACACTACCTTGTCGTGCAGTTCTGGGATAACAGTGGCAACGTTCCCGCGAAGGCGGCTGAAAACATCACTGTCAGCGGCACCATATCCGGTCAGCCGACGGCCAGTTTGAGCGCGAACCCCGCCACCATCAACAGCGGCGGCAGTTCGACCTTGACCTGGTCCACCACTAACGCAACTTCGGTCACCATAGATAACGGCATCGGCTCCGAACCAGCCTCCGGCAGCGTAACGGTGTCTCCGACCCAGACCACCACCTACACGCTCACCGCGACCGGCTCTGGTGCCACTGCCAGCGCCCAGGCGACTGTTTCGGTCGGCACCTCGCGTGCCTGCACGCCCGCCAGCGGACCTCCTTCGGTGACCATCTGCTCGCCAGCAAATGGATCGACTGTGGCCTCACCCGTCCCCGTCCAGGCCGTCCCGAACAGCAGCAACGGAGCGATCGCGATGGCCGTCTACTTCGACAGCGTGCTGGTCTACAAGGCCAATGTGCAGAGTGTCGACACGATGGTGAACGCCGCCGCCGGAGCACACAACGTCGTCGTCCAGTTCTGGGACAACAGCGGCAACGTGCCGGCCAAAGCGTCGGAGAACATAACCGTCAGCGGCGGAACCGGCAGCAGCGTTGATGTCACCACCGCCCACAACGACCAGTCACGCACCAGTGCCAACACACAGGAGACGATACTCACTCCTGCAAATGTCACTGTGGCTCACTTCGGCAAGCTCGTGGGCTACGGCGTCGATGGCCAGGTCTACGCCCAACCGCTCTACGTCTCGAACCTCAACATTGGCGGCAACACCCGCAACGTGCTTTACGTCGCTACCGAGCACGACAGCGTTTACGCCTTCGACGCCGACTACAAACAGGGCGCACCCTACTGGAGCAAGAGCCTCATTGCTCCAGGACAGGCTCCCGCCGCCAGCAGCGACTCGGAGGGCATCTCGCCGGAGATCGGCATCACCGGCACTCCCGTGATCGACCGCGCCCAGAATGCCATCTACATCGTGGCCATGACCAACGTCAGCGGCGTGGGCAACGAATTCTGGCTGCACGCACTCGATCTCGTCACTGGCGCCGAGAAGTTCGGCGGTCCAGTGCGCATCAACCCCACGGTCAGCGGCACCGGTTACGGCAACGTGAACGGCCAGTTGACGATCGAAGGTGGATGCTACGAACGGGTCGGCCTCGCTCTCAGCAGCGGCAACGTGTACGTCACCTTCGGCCACTGCTCGCACGGATGGGTAGTCGCCTACAACGAGTCGAACCTGGCTCTAGCGGGCGTCTTCAACTCCAGCCCGAACGGAAAGGGCGCTTCCATCTGGATGGGCAGCGGCACTCCGCCGGTCGACTCCAGCGGCAACCTCTTCTTCGAAACCGGTGTAGACGCCGACAGCACCACCGATTCCGGCTATTCCGACTCGTTTATCAAGCTATCGCCGGGGTTAACCCTGCTCGATTACTTCATGGTCGACAACAACGCCTACCTTACCGCCAACGATGCCGATCTCGGCAGCGGTGCGCCGACCATCCTCCCCGACAACTCTTCCGCCTATCCTCACGAAATTGTGGGTGCCGGCAAGGATGGACGCATCTTCCTGGTGAATCGCGACAACATGGGTAAGTTCGATCCCAACGTCAATCACGTCATCCAGGTCATCCCCAGCGGAACCAAGCAGTTCGACAACTTCTTCGACCAGCCTGCCTACTGGAACGGCAACCTTTACTACCACGCCGAAGACGATGTGCTGCGCCAGTTCAAGTGGACCAACGGTCTGCTCTCCACCGGCCCGGCCTATACCGGAACCGTTACATACGGCGTGCACGGCGCGTCGCCGAGCGTGTCGTCAAATGGGAACTCGAATGGCATCGTGTGGGAGTTGCAGGTTGACGGTCAGCCCAACGGCCCGGCAGTGCTCCACGCGTACGACGCCACCAACGTTTCGCACGAGCTCTACAACAGCAACATGAACGCCGCCGACAAGGCTGGCCCAGCCGTAAAATTCACGGTGCCGACCATCGTCAACGGCAAGGTCTACGTCCCCGCCGGACACGAGGTCGACATCTACGGCCTGGTACGGTAGTGAATTAGTCGGATGGCGCCCCACATCTCCCTTCTTTTGGGAGATGTGGGATTTCCCTACTTCCACTCTTTCAGAAAATCCTCCACCCCTCGTCTCGATGTCCTCTCCGGGGTCTCCGCCGCGTAGCCAATCGGCAAAATCGCGATCGGAATCTCATCATGCGGAAGCCTCATCACCTCCGCGATCGCCTTCGGATCGAACGCCCCGATCCACACCGCTCCCAAACCGACCGCCGTCACCGCCAGCATCGCGAATGTGCACGCGATCGTCGTGTCCTCCAGCGCATACGTCTCCGCCCCCGGGTACTCGCACCGCGCCGGATGCGAACAGAACACCAGCATCGCCGGAGCCTCCGCGATGAACATCTGTTCGTACGTCGCTGCGGCAATCGCCTTCCGCCGCTCACCCGACTTCACCAGGTACACCTCGTACGACTGGAAATTCCCTGCCGACGGCGCCCGGTTAATCGCTTCGAGAATGCAATTCAACTTCGTACGCTCCACCGGCTTGTCCTGCCACTTGCGCACCGACTGCCGTTGCTGGATCAACTGAAAAAACTCCATGCTCACGTCCTTTGTAGCGCCGGCGTCCTCGCCGGCTGTCGCGCGGGCGTCTCGCCCACGCTGTGTCCCATCACTGTCGCATCCACGCCGCTTCGCGTCTGTGACCCAAGCAACAGCGCCACCTGTTCTGTGTCACCAAGCCTTGCGTTAACATCGTGTCGAGATATGACGATTTCCGAATCAGACCGGGTCGAGGCGATCACGCCGAAGCTGGTTGAAATCCCGGCCGACTGGTTCCTGATGGGCTCCAACTCCGGCCAGGACGTCGAGCGCCCCGTCCACCGTGTCTGGGTCGACGCCTTTGGATTGGCCGCAACACAGGTCACGAACGACGAGTACGCTCGATTCTTACGAGCGACCCACGGCGAAGCCCCACCGTCCTGGCACGATCCGAACTTCAATCACCCGCAGCAGCCGGTAGTCGCCGTTTCTTGGTTCGACGCCGTTGCCTATTGCGATTGGCTGTCGTCCATCACCGGCTCGCAGTATCGTCTTCCCACCGAAGCCGAATGGGAATTTGCCGCCCGCGGTGGCACTGAAGGCAAGTTGTTCCCCTGGGGAGACGACCCGCCCCCATCACGCCCGCGTTACAGCGAGCGCTGGAAAACAGGCCCCGAACCCGTCGGGCAATCCGAACCGAACGCCTTCGGCCTCTATGAAATGTGTGAGAACGTCCACGAATGGTGTAGCGATTGGTTCGCCGCCGATTACTACTCCGTTTCGCCCGACCGCAACCCGCGCGGCCCCGAGAAAGGCGCCCGCAAGTCGTCCCGCGGAGGCTCCTGGCGCCACCACATCAAGATCTCCCGCTGCTCCACCCGCTCCAGCATCCCGCCGGAATTCCATTACGCCGACTACGGCTTCCGCGTCGTTCGCGACTTTGTCTGAATTTGTAGCGCCGGCGACTCGCCGGATGTCGTGTGGGCGACCTCGCCCACACCGTGTGTCAGGACTATGGCGAATTTAGCCCAGGGTGGAATCCCCGGTAGACGGACCAAAAGCATTACAGCAGTCCCGCAGGGGGCGCGAGCTAGCCGAAGGGTAATTACCTAGCGTTCTTCATCGTCCCGATGCAACTGCTCTCTGATCTCCCCGCAGTCAATAGTCGAGCCACAAAGACTATCAATAAGCTTGTCGTACTCCTCTCGAGCTGTTGTTCTCCAAGCCTCGAT
>Ga0335069_10003618_pt1 | contig 23228 bp, 19 predicted proteins | sample Lox_Sample_11_FD_206714 | JGI IMG/M metagenome (GOLD analysis project Ga0335069, IMG submission 206714) | Soil microbial communities from Loxahatchee National Wildlife Refuge, Florida, United States - Lox_Sample_1.1 | ecosystem: Environmental > Terrestrial > Soil > Wetlands | place: USA... | reverse complement strand
CACCTCGCCTATTCGCCGGGCGTCACGGTGATCTCGGTTCCCTGCTCGTCGGGCGTGAGGCCGGACTGGATGGTTCACGCCATCGAATCCGGATTCGACGGCGTGTTCGTCGCGGCCGATGGCGGCGATTGCGCATTGGTGCCCGACTGCACCGCAAGGACCGCGTCGGCGGTCGAGCGCGCCCAGCAGACGCTTTCCGAACACGGGCACGACCCACGAAGGCTCAAGATGGGCGCGATCTGCTCGGTCTGCGCCGAACCGTTCGTCAGTCACATGAAACAGTTCGCAGAGACCTTACGCAAGTTATGAGGACGATGTGGATTACGATGCACTCATCGTAGGCGCAGGTGCCGCGGGCATGCAGTCCGCCCTGACGCTCGGCGACATGGGCTTCCGCGTATTGCTGGTGGAAAAGGAACCGAGCATCGGCGGCAGGATGATTCTGCTGAGCAAGGTCTTTCCCACGCTCGATTGCGCAAGCTGCATTTCCACCCCGAAGATGGCCGCCACTTCGCACCATCCCAACATCACGCTGATGACTTCCAGCGAGGTGGACGAGTTGCAGCGCAGCCCGGACGGCGGCTTCGTCGCGCGCATCCGCAAGAACCCGACCTTTGTCGATGCGGCCGCCTGCACGGGTTGCGGCGATTGCGAGCGCACCTGCACGGTGTCGGTGCCTGACCGCTTCAATTTCGACCTCGTCGCGAGCCGCGCCATCCACATCGCATTTCCCCAGGCGGTCCCGAAAAAGGCCACGATCGAAAGCGCCGGAAGTTCTCCCTGCTCCTTCAGCTGTCCGGGCGGCGTCCAGGCGCACGGCTACATTTCGCTGGTGCGTTCAGGTCTTTATGAAGAGGCGTTTCGCCTGCACCTGGAGGACGCGCCGCTGCCGGGCGTGCTGAGCCGCGCCTGCTATGCGCCCTGCGAGGAGCAGTGCACGCGAAACGAGGTCGAGGGCACGCTCGGCATCCGTGCCATCAAGCGTTTCATGACGGACTACTACTATGAGCGTCACCCGCAGCCGGAATACGGCGTGCCGGCGATGCGCAACGGCAAACGCGTCGCCGTCGTGGGCTCGGGTCCGGCGGGTCTGGGGGCCGCCTATTTCCTGGCGCAACGCGGTTATGCGGTGACGATCCTCGAGGCTGCAGCCGAAGCGGGCGGCATGCTGCGTTATGGGATTCCTCCCTACCGCCTGCCTCGCGCCGTGCTCGACCGCGATCTGCTCAACATCACGGCTCTCGGGGTCGAGATCGTGACCGCAAGCCCGGTCTCCGACATCGCCGGCCTGAAGGCGCAGGGCTTCGACGCCGTGTTCGTCGCGGTCGGCACCATGAACGCGCAGAAGCTCAATGTTCCGGGGGCCGACCTCGCCGGCGTCACCGACCCGATGAGCTTCCTGAAAGCGGCCAATACGGGCACCGGAAACTTCGCCGGAAAGCGGGTCGCGGTGCTGGGCGGCGGCAACGTCGCCATGGACTCGGCGCGGATGGCGCTGCGCTGCGGCGCACAGGAAGTGTGCATCTATTACCGGCGCGGCCGCGGTGAGATGCCGGCCCACGATTGGGAGGTGAGCGCCGCGCTCGAAGAAGGCGTCGGGCTGCACGAACTGAAGACCCCGACGCGGTTCATCGGGCAGAACGGCAAACTGACTGCCATTGAGTTCTTGACCAACACGCTCGGCGCGCCCGACGCGGGCGGCCGCCGCTCGCCGCAACCTGTGGCCGGATCGGAACACCAGCGGCCGGCGGACGTTGCGATCCTGGCGATCGGCCTGCGTCCCAGCACAGAGCCCTTTGCCCGCGAGCTGGAGTGCCGGCGCGACGAAACGCTCCTCGCCGATCCCGAAACGCTGGCGACGAGGCTCGACGGCGTGTTCGCCGGCGGCGATGCCGTCACCGGCCCTTCGATGATCATCGCGGCCATCGGCCAAGGCAAGCGCGCCGCCTTCCACATCGACCGGTACCTGCGCGGCGAAGCCGGCCCGGCGGTGTTCGACGCGCGGCTGCCCGCGGTCGAGCATGAAAAGGTGATGGGACGCGGCACGGCAAGCACGCGCGCGCCGGTGAAGATGCTGGAGCTCGCGCCGCAGGAACGGGCGCGCTCGATCGCGGAAATCGAAACCACTCTGAGCGAAGCCGAGGCCCGCTCGGAAGCCTCCCGCTGCCTCGATTGCGGAATCTGCTCGCAATGCCGCCAGTGCGAGGAAACCTGCCCGGCGGATGCAATCCGGTTCGACATGCGGGCCGAGGAAACAACGGTGAAGGTGCGCTCGGCGCTGCTGGCCACCGGCTTCAAGTTCTTCGATCCGAAGCGCAAGCCGCTCTACGGCTTCGATCGCTATCCCAACGTGATCACCTCGATGCAGATGGATCGCCTGCTGGCGCCGACGCGGCCCTACAATTCGGTGCTGCGGCCCTCCGACGGCAAGGCGCCGAGCAACATCGCCTACGTCATGTGCACGGGATCGCGCGATTGCACGGTGGACAACCGTCTCTGCTCGCGGGTCTGCTGCATGTATTCGATCAAGCAGGCGCAGCTACTCACCGGCGCGCTGCCGTTGGCGGACATTACCCTCTACTACATCGACATCCGCGCCTTCGGCAAAGGCTACGAGGAGTTCTACAAGCAGGCCGACGGGATGGGCATCCATTTCGTCAAGGGCCGCGTCGCGAAGATCGACGAGGTGGAGGGCGGCGACCTCGAACTGCGCTACGACGACATCGTCGGCGGCACGGGACAGCAGACCGCCAGGCACGATCTCGTCGTGCTGTCGATCGGGCTGACTGCCAATCCCGCCGCGTTCGGCATCGTCAAGGGCGCCGACGTCGAGGCCGATGCGTTCAATTACGTCCGCGAGATCGACGAGGACCTCGAGCCCGGCTGCACGACGCAGGAAGGCGTGTTCGTCGCCGGAACGGCGGCGGGAATTCGCGACATCCCCGACACGATCGTGCATGCGAGCGCAGCCGCCTCGCAGGTCGCCGCATACCTTCGCACCGCCAAGGAGGTCCGATGACCGCTCAACGGCTAGGCGTATTCATCTGCCATTGCGGAGGCAACATCTCCGACTACGTCGACGTCGAGAAGGTGCGCGAAGCGACGGCCGCGTGCCCCGGCTGCACGGTGGCGAAGACCTTCATGTTCGCGTGCTCGGACGCCGGGCAGCAGGACATGATGGAGGAAATCCGCAAAGAGAATCTCGACGGCATCGTCATCGCATCGTGCTCGCCCAAGCTGCACCAGGAAACCTTCCGCGCCATGGCGAAGCGAGCCGGTCTCAATCCGCACATGTACGCCCACGTGAACGTGCGCGAGCAGTGCTCCTGGGCCCACCGCCACGACAAGACAAAGGCGAGCGAGAAGGCCGAACGCCTGGTGCGTGCGGGCGTCGCCCGCGCCGGGTTGGGCAGGCCGCTGGAGAACATCCGCGTCGAGACCGTGCCGGCCGTTCTGGTCGTCGGCGCCGGCGTTGCGGGGCTGCGCGCCGCGATCGCTCTTTCCGACCTCGGGCTGTCGGTGCATCTGGTGGAGCGTGCGGCGGAAGTCGGCGGACGGGTCCGCACGCTGGGCAAGCTGTTCCCGTCGGGGCGGCCGGGCAGCGAACTCGTCGCCAGCCTGCGCGGCCGGCTTGCCGGGCGCGACAACGTCCTCGTTTACACCAATGCAGAGCTGATCGAGAAATCCGGCAGCGCCGGACGTTTCGAAGTCAAGGTGCGCTCGGGCGAGAACACCTTTTCGATCAAGGTGGGTGCGATCGTGGCTGCGACCGGCTTCGATCCCTACCGCCCGCAGGCGGGCGAATTCGGTCATGGGCTGCCTGCGGTGGTCACGTTGCCCGAGTTCAACGAGCTCTTGACGGCCTCGCAGGGCGCCCTGCGTGTCAACGGCCGCGATGTGCGCACCATCGTCTATATATATTGCGTCGGCAGCCGGCAGGCCGAGGGCAACACCTATTGCTCGCGCTACTGCTGCACCGCTGGCGTGCACACCGCGCTTCAGGTGCACGAACTCGATCCGGCAATCGATCAGTTCCACCTGTTCCGCGACATGCGGACCTATGGCAAGAACGAGCTGCTGTACGAGGAAGCCCGGCACAAAGGGTCGGTTTTCCTGCGCTACGGCGAGAGCGAACCGCCGACCGTGGAAGGGGAAGGCGAGGGCGCGGTGGTGCGCGTCCGCGACGAGCTGTCGAGCGGCGACCTCGTCGAAATCCCGGCCGATCTGGTGGTGCTGGTCACCGGGATGGTCGCCAGCTCCAACGAGCGTCTCCAGAACCTGCTCAAGCTGCCGACCGGCCCCGGCGGATTTTTCAACGAAATCCACCTCAAGCTGCGGCCGGTGGAGACCGTGGTGGACGGCGTGTTCATCGCCGGAGCGGCGCAGGCGCCCAAGAATCTCGCCGAGAGCGTCGCCTCCTCGCTGGCGGCGACGGCGAACTGCTCCGCCATGCTGCTGAAGGGGTATCTCGACCGCGCGCCGCTGGTTGCAAAAGTCGACGCCGAAGCCTGCGCATGGTGCGACGTGTGCACGCAAGCTTGTCCCTATGACGGCGCCATCGTGAAAGCCGAACACGACGGCAAACAGGTCGCCGAAGTGCGCCCCGAGCTGTGCAAAGGCTGCGGCCTCTGCGCTTCGGTCTGCCCGGCGGCGGCAATCGATGTTGACGGCTACACCAACGCCCAAGTGACGGCGATGATCGATGCCCTCGCCGCGGAGGTGACGGTATGAGCGGCCCACGCAATTTCGCCGAGGTCCTGCGCGACGAGTGGATCATGAAGGACCGCATCGCCGCGGTCTTGGGCGATGGCCCCAAGACCATTCCCGAAATCGCGGAGCTGCTGGGCGCGCCCTCGCACGAAGTCACGCAGTGGGTGATGGCGATGCGCCGCTTCGGGCGGCTCGAAGAAATGCCCAAGCCGAAGGCCGACGATTACTTCCAGTACAAGCTCACGGAAGGACAAAAGGATGGTGTCGCGCGTTAATCCCGGGTTCCGCCGCGAGATCGCCAAGCTCGGCGCCGACGAGCGCGGCACCAGCGAGTTCAATGCCGAGGCCTGCTTCAACTGCGGGACGTGCACCGCGCTCTGTCCGCTGGGCTACCAGATTCTTCCTCGCAAGCTGTTCCACGAAGTCAGACTCGGGCTCGAAGACAAGATCCGCGCCGAAATTCCGCAGATATTCTCCTGCCTCTTGTGCCGCATGTGCGAAGAGAACTGTCCGCAAGGAGTCCATATCACGGAGAACATGCGCATCCTGCGCTACCTGATCAACCGGCAAGAGTTTGGCCTGAAATAGGAAGATCGCATGCCGATACCGATCGCACCCATTCTGGGGATTTTCGCCGACAACGTGCGAAAGCGCGGCAGCGTTCTGCCGCTGTCGAAACGGACGGCGACGGGTTGGGCCCGCGGGCTCAATCTGCCGCGCGGCGGGAAGACCGTTCTCTACACCGGGCACATGTATCAGATGGTGCCCGCCATCGACGCCATGTCCTTTCAGTTGAGCTTGCTGGAAAACTCGTTCCTGACCCGGTTCTTCGGCATCGGCCGGCTGGTCAACAAGTTCATAAGCCTGTCCTTCTTCATGGGCCTTACTGCCTCGCCGAAAAAGCAGCGCCATTCGGATCAGGTGTTGCGCGATATCGTCGAGTTGCTTCGCGGCGCGGGGGTGGAGTTCGGCTACCTGTACGAAGACGAGTTCTACGCCGGCGCGCTGCTTTATGACGATGGGCTGGATGATGCCTTCGGCGAGCATGCCCGCCGCGTAACGGCGCATCTGAAGAAGCTGGGCGTGCGGCGCCTGATCACGGTGGATCCCCACACGACGAAGATGTTCCGTCAGGCGTACCCGCATTTCGTCAAGGACTTCGATATCGAAGTCGTGAACTACCTGGAAGTGCTGGCGGAGAAGCATCCCCCGGCAGTGGCTGCGGTAAGCGGCGAAGTCGTGGTTCACGATTCCTGCGTCTACGCGCGGTACGAGAACATCAGCGAACAGCCCCGCGAACTGCTGCGGGCGGCTGGTCTGTCCGTGCGGGAACCGAAACTGTCCGGAAAGGCGACGCATTGCTGCGGCGGGCCGCTGGAATCGCTGTTCCCGGCCGAGGCGCACCGGATCTCGGGAAATCGCGTCGATCAACTCGAAGCCCAGGGCAAGAACGTGGTGACGATGTGTCCGTTCTGCTGGGTGAATCTCACCAAGGCCGCCAAGGACAGGCTTGTCGTCAACGACATCGCCACCACGCTGGCGGCCTGTCGCCGGCAGGCAGCTTCGCGCCCCGCTCCGGCAGAGACGGCCAAACCACGCGTCCTTCAAGCCGGGGGAGCGGATTAGCATCGGCCGTTCGTGTTGCGAACGCGGCCGATATCACATTCGGGAGAAGATGATGGACAAGACGGAAAATGCCAAACCGGAGCCCGTGAAGGAGAACCCGGCACCGGTGTTCGACGGCAAGACGCTCCTGCTGTTTTCCGACGACATGGACAAGGCGTTTGCCGCGTTCGTCATCGCCAACGGGGCCGCGGCCATGGACAGTCCGGTCACCTTGTTCTTCGCTTTCTGGGGATTGAACATCCTACGCAAGCCCGCGAGTTCGAAAGGCAAGGACCTGCTGTCCAGGATGTTCGGCTTCATGATGCCCAGGGGCCCGAGCCAGCTCAAGCTTTCGCGCATGAACATGATGGGCATGGGCTCCGCGATGATGAAATACGTCATGCGGAAGAAGAACGTCATGTTCCTTCCCGAGTTGATCGCCAGCGCGAAGGAGCAGGGCGTGCGCATCGTGGCCTGCTCGATGTCGATGGACGTCATGGGCATCAGGAAGGACGAGTTGATCGACGGCGTGGAAATCGGCGGAGTGGGCACCTTCCTCGCCGCCGCCGAAAAGTCCAACATGACCTTGTTCATCTGAGTTCATCTGAGCGGCGCTGCCGGGCCCCGGGAACCTGCCGGATAGTGCCGGTGATGTGCGCTCGCGAGCAGGATTTTAGGCGACCGCCGGTTGCTTCCCGAACCGGTCATTTCGGTTTGGGGAAGCCGCCCCGCACGTGTCTTCGTGACAGTTTGATGAAAGACATCGCCGCAACTCGCATTGCCCGTCCGGAGGCGATATCTAATTGGTCGGCGGAGGGGCGATGCAGATCCTGCTGGTCGAAGACGACGCGCAAACGGCGCTATACGTGACGGAAGGGCTGCAACAGCGCGGCCATGTCGTGAGTTGGGCCCCGACCGGCAGCGACGGCCTCAATCAGGCGCGCGGATCGCAATACGACCTGCTGATCGTCGACCGGATGGTGCCCGGGATCGACGGCTTGCGGCTGGTGCAGGCATTGCGGCAGGAGCGCCGCAACACGCCCGTCCTTTTTCTCACCACCATGAGCGGTCTGGACGACCGGGTGGAGGGTCTCAACGCCGGCGCGGACGATTACCTCACCAAGCCCTTCGCAATGTCGGAACTGGTGGCGCGCGTGAACGCGATTGCGCGCCGCTCGGGCGGTTCGGGGGGCGGGCGTCTCACGACGCTGCGGGTCGGAGAACTCGAGATGGACCTGCTGGACCGCACCGTCAGGCGCGGCGGCCGCGAAATCGAGCTTCAGCCGCAGGAGTTCAAGCTCCTCGAATGCTTGGTGCAGAACGCCGGTCAGGCCGTCACCCGCACGATGCTTTTGGAAAAGGTCTGGGATCTCGATTTCGATCCGAGGACCAATATCGTCGAATCGCACATGAGCCGCTTGCGCTCCAAGGTCGATCGTGGATTTGCGCGCGAGATGATTCAGACGGTTCGCGGCTCGGGGTATCTCATCCGTGCAGACTAGACTCATCCGCACCGACAGCTTCCGCCATGCGGCGATCTACACGCTTCTGTTCATGGGCTCGATGGCGGTGCTCATCGCCATCGTCTATTTCATTCTCGATCATTCCTACAAGGCCAACCTGCTGCGCGAGGTCGGGGACGACCTGACCTCGATCCGCACCGCCTATGCGACGGCGCGGCACGGCAAGGAGGAGCACGAAGCCAAGGAGATGATCGACGACCGCATGCTGGCGCCCGACTCCAACGACGTTTATCTGCTTCAGCGCGGACCGCGGAAAATCGCGGGCAACCTGCCGGCCATGACGCCGCAAACGGGGGAATTCCGTCTGCCGGTTCCCGGCCGTGTCCAGGGCGACGGGGACGGCCACGTCATTCTGGGGCGGGGCGAGAAACTGTCGAAGGACCTCTACGTTTTCGTCGGCGAGGATCTCTATGCGGTGAACCAGACGGAGCGCGGCGTGCTCTACGCGTTCGGGCTGGTTCTGCTCGCGAGCCTGCTGCTGGCCTTCGGCGGCGGGCTGCTGCTCAGTCGCGGTTTCCTGAAGCGCGTGGACGCGATCACCGACACCTGCCGCGCCATCATGATGGGCCGCCTTGGCGATCGCATTCCGATCTCGGGCCGCCAGAACGAGTTGGGGCGGCTCGGCGATGTCATCAACGCCATGCTGGACCGCAACCAGGCGCTGATGGAGAGCCTGAAGCAGGTCTCGACCGACATCGCCCACGATTTGCGCACGCCGCTGACGCATCTTCGTTATCGTCTCGAAGGCGCCCGCAACGCCGCCGCGACAACCGAGGACTACGCAGCAGCAGTGGAGGCCGCCATCGCCGAATGCGATCAGCTTCTGACCGTCTTCGCTGCGCTTCTGCGCATCGCCCAGATCGAGGCGGGCGCGCGCCGCGCCGAATTCCGGGACGTGGCACTCGACCAGCTGGTCGAGCGCGTACGCGACATCTACAAGCCGGTGATGGACGACACCCGTCACCCGCTGGAAGTGAGGCCGGGCGCCGGCGTGCCGGTTCGCGGCGACGCGCAGCTTTTGATGCAGCTCGTCTCCAACCTGCTCGAAAACGCCATTCACCACACGCCCGAAGGGACGCCGGTCGTGCTGGAATCCGGCATGGAGGACGGTCACGCTTTCTTGGTTGTGGCGGACCGCGGTGCGGGCATTCCGGAGGCCGACCGCGTCAACGTTCTGAAGCGCTTTTTCCGGCAGGAGCAGAGCCGCACGACACCCGGCAGCGGACTCGGCCTATCGCTTGTGGCGGCGATAGCGGAGGTCCACAACGCCGTCATTAAATTGACCGACAACAATCCCGGATTGCGCGTGCTCGTGACGTTTTCTTGAGCAGGGCGAACGTTCCGCAGGCACTTCGTCGCAGGAAGCCGCGGCAACGGCTCGTTTGTCGCAAAGGTTGGGAATTCCCAATCTAACTTCGCGTTACGGTCATCGATCTGTTTCCGATACGCGAATTTCCTCCATCAAGGATGCCCCGCATTGGGATGAATGAGCGGCAGGGATGTGCCGCTCCAGTGGGGAAAAACATGTCAAAAACGACTCTCAGCCAAGCTCTGCTCGGCTCGTGCGCACTGATCGCGTTGTCTGCGCCAGCAATCGCGCAATCCGCGGCGGAACCCGAAACGGTGGTGGTAACGGCGTCACGCTATCATGAAGAAGCGCGCATCCAGCAGAAGAACGCCATCAACATCGTTGACATTCAACCGGCCGAAGAAATCATCAAGTATCCGGACTTCAATGCCGCCGAGTCGGCCGCCCGCATGCCGGGCATCACGCTCATGAGCGACACCGGCGAAGGCCGCTTCGTCATGATCCGCGGCATCGACCCGAACCTGAATGGGACGACCTACGGCGGCGTAGTACTCCTCAACACCGATCCGGGCGGCACCTATCAGGGCGGCGGCGGACGGGCTGTCGAGCTGGACACGATCCCGGGCGGCGCCATCGACGGCATTATCGTGACCAAGACGCTCACGCCTGATCACGAGGCCGAAGGCCTTGGCGGCACCATTGAATTCACGCCGCGTACCGCCATGAACATCACGACCCCCTTTGCCGACATTTCTCTTGGCGCAGGCTATGAACCCATTCACGGCCGCGGCGGCCCCTTCACCGGCGATATTGCCGTGGGCGCACGGTTCGGCTTCGACAACGGACTGGTCGTCGAACATGGCCAAAGCGCCGGCAAGGTGAACCCCGGTTTCGTCTCCAATCCGACGCCCTTCTCGTTCGTGGTCAGCGCGTCGTGGCGCGAAGACAGGCGCGCGTTCGACGACATCGAAGAAGACTACATCGGTCTCGAAGACGGCTACGTCACCAATCCCACCAAGACGGCCAGTGCGTCCGACAAGCTCTGGGACGACGTGCAGTTGCGCAAATACGACGCCCACCGCAAGCGCTTTGCCGTCGGCGGTGAGTTCGATTTCAAGCCGAACGACGATCACCGCTGGTATTTCCGCGGCAACATGTTCGGCTACGACGAGCAGATCAACAAGAATCATCTCATCTTCAACAATCTCTATGGCAACACGGATGGCGGTTACGACAACACCTATCCGATCGCCATTTCCGGCAATCAGGTCAGCACTCAATCCGACATCACGATGAAGGGCACGAACTCGCAGACGATCGCCCGCAACAACGTGTTCGTGCTCGGTGGCCAGGACGACTTCCACGCTTTCCAGATCGACTATCGCGCCGCCTATTCGCGCGCCACGAACGCTGCGGACCGCAGCTTCGGCAGCTCGGTCAACGGGCCAGAGGGTGTCCATGTCACTTATGACAATATCGACAATCCGAACTTCCCGACGATCAAGGTGACGGACGGCACCGATCTCAACGATCCCTCGCTGTACACGCTGAAAAAGCTCAAGGACGGCACCGAGAAAGACGCCGACGAGGAGTGGTCGTATGCCGGCAATGTCAACGTGCCGGTGAACATCCTGAGCAGCGATGACCGCCTGAAATTCGGCTTCTCCACACGGCTGCGCGTCAAGTCTGGAACACCGAACAACGACCAGAGCGTGTCCGTTCCCAAGGGTACGCTGCTCTCCAGCTTGTCGCCGCTGCCGGCCGACACGCACTACTATCACGACCGCTACACCAACGGTCCGGGCATCAATCAGGGTGTGCTGTTCGCCAATGTGCAGGACGGCACCTGGGCCATCGACCCGGTGACGGTCGACGACCAGAACGTCTGGCGCGGCGACGAAAACATCTATGCCGGCTACGGCATGTACACCGGCGATTACGGTTCCTGGGAATTCATGGCGGGCGCCCGTGTCGAGGCGACGGTGGCCAAATACTCCTTCGTCGACGACCAAGTCGGCCCGGTCATCATGCGGAAGAACTACACGGACATCTTCCCGTCGGCGCAAGTCCGCTATCAGATTTCGCCCGATATGCTGGTCCGCGGCAGCTACTCGACCGGCATCGGCCGGCCGGGCTTCACGCAGGTCACCGGCAACTCGCATGTCGACATCACGACCTGGTATATTTCGACGGGCAATCCCGAACTTAAGCCCATCACCGGCAACAACTTCGATCTCGATTTCGAATGGTATCTCAACGACAGCGGCATCTTCGAAGTTGGCGCCTTCGACAAGGAGTTCCAGAACTACATCTTCCAGCGTGAACTCATCGTCAACAGCGATCCGCGCGCGGTGGCGTTAGGCTGGGTTCCGACCGATGGAAACATCCACCTCGACACCTATGGGAACATCCCCAGCGCCTATGCCCGTGGCCTGGAAATTGCCTATCAGCAGAAATTCACGTTCCTGCCGAGGCCGTTCGACGGTTTCGGGTTCGACGGGAACTACACGGTCGTGACCAGCAGCGGCGCGGCGCGTCCCGGCGACGAACACGCCCTTCCGGGCACGGCGCCGACCACCTTCAATGCGGCGATCTTCTACGAGCAGTATGGACTTAACCTGCGCATTGCCGCCTCGTACTATGGCCATAGCCTCTATGAGGTCGGCGGTTCCCGTTCTCAGGACCAGTTCGAAGACTCCCGCTTCCAGGTGGACTGGACCTCGAGCTACGATATCTTCGACAACGCGTCGGTGTACTTCAATGTCAAGAACATCAACAACGCCCCGCTTCGCATCTTCCTGGGCGCACCGAACTGGGTGATCCAGCGCGAGTTCTACGACCAGACCTTCGAAACCGGCGTACGCATCAAACTCGGAGAGTGAACAGCACGATGACAGTTCTTGCACGCAGAGTTACCGGGCTGGGGTTGGCTTGCTGGGTGGGGGCGGCGGCGTCTTTCGCCGCCCCGCCCGCGCGCCTGGTTCCCCATTACGACCATATCTTCGTGATCGTGGAGGAGAACCGGGGCTTCAACGAGATCATGGATCATCCGGATTGGACGCCCGTGATCCATCGACTGGCGAAGACCTACGGTCTGGCCACGCAATTCTACGCGGAAGTTCATTCCAGCGAGGGCAACTACATCGCCATGCTGGGCGGCGACACCTTCGGCATCCACGACGACGACGCGTTCTTCTGTAAGCCGGGCCCGAAGATCAAATTCTGCGAAAAAAGCGAAGCGCCGAATTATGTCGACCACGACATCACTGCGCGCTCCTTGATGGACCAGATGGCCAAGAAGGGCCTTACCTGGAAGGCGTATATGGAGGATATCCCCTTTGCCGGCGCGCTCGTCCCGCGCTGGCCCTCGGCGGACTATCCGGCCAAGGGCGTGCCGGACGGGGCGTATGCCGCCAAACACAACGGTTTCGTCAGCTTCAGGAATGTCAACCAGGAGCCCTATCCGCAGCGGATGGAGCACTTGGTCGGGTTCGGGCAGCTTGATGCCGATCTCGCGTCCGGTACTCTGCCGAACTACGCCCACATCGTTCCCAACCAGTGCAACGAAATGCACGGCATGGGCAAAGGCGACGGGCCGGACGTTCCGCCGGACTGTCTGGGATCGAACGAAGGGGCCTTGATCAAGCGTGGCGATACGGAAATCGGCGTGCTGGTCGACAAGATCATGCAATCGAAGCTCTGGAGCGCCGCGGGCAACTTCGCCATCGTCGTCACCTTCGACGAAAACAACGACGGGGAACGCAAGTCCGGCGTCCAAGGCTGCTGCGGCTACGATCCCAAGAGCGTGGCGAACTTCGGCGGCGGCCGCATCCCGACGATTGTCATCACCAACCACGGCCCGCGCGGGCTCGTCGATCCCACGCCTTACAACCACTACTCGTTCCTGCGCACGGTAGAGGATGCGTTCGGTATCTCCGAACACCTCGGCCACGCCGCGGACACGGACAAAGGCGTGGTTTCCATGGCGCCGCTCTTCGCCGTAAGATAGCTTCGATTCCCTCCAACCGAGCACGGTCACATCATGCGCGTTTCTGCTTTTGCCTTCGCGGGCCTTGTCGCCACGGTTCTTGCGGCGCCGTCACCGGCCGAGCCGCAGCCGCTCTACACGCTGGTTAAGCAGGTGGCTCTCGGCGCCCCCGACCGCTGGGACTACGTGGTGCTTAATCCCGCGGCGGAGCGGGTGTACGTCGCACACGGCGATCGCGTGACGGTGGTGGACCCCGCGACGGGAACCGTGATCGGAAACGTGGAAGGCATGCCGGGCGGCACGCACGGCGTCGCGTTCGCCGAGGGCAAGGGCTATACCGACGACGGCAGAGCGGGCACCGCAACCGTCTTCGATCTCAAGACCCTGAAGCCGATCCGGACCGTCAAGGCCGAACCGGACGCCGACGGGATCATCTTTGATCCTTCGAGCGGCCATATCTTCGTGATCGACGGCGATTCCGGCAAGCTGACGGTCATCGACCCCAAAACCGATGCGGTCGTGGCGACCGTGGATGCCGGCGGCGGCCTCGAATTCGGCGTGTCGGGCGAAAACGGCAAGCTCTATGTGGACGGGGCCGAAAAGGGCGAGATCGTCCGCGTCGATACGCGCACGAACCAGGCCGACGCGCACTGGCCGATGGAGGGCTGCCTCAAGCCCCACGGCCTTGCCATCGACCGCGACACTCGCCGGCTTTTCGCCAGCTGCGCCAACAAGGTCATGGCGGTGGTCAATGCCGATACGGGCGCCGTCGTCGCCAAGCTGCCGATCGGCGAGGGCACGGATTTCGCGGAATTCGATCCCGTCCGCAAGTGGGCGGTGAGTTCCAATCGCGACGGCACGCTCTCGGTGATCTCCGAAAAGTCGCCGGATACGTTCGACGTGCTGCCCGCCGTGCAGACGGCGTACGGCGCTCGGACCATGGCGCTCGATCCCAAGACGGGCCGCATATATCTGGTTACCGGCGATTTCGAAGCCAACCCGAACGCAACGGATCCGCGCCGACGCTACACCGCCAAGCCGGGCTCGGCCAAGCTGCTGATCCTGGAACCTGCCGCGCAGAAGTGAAGCGAAGCATGCCTCTTGCGTTGCGCAAGAAGGTGCCTTTTCCTGGGGCAGCCATGTGTCTGCGCCGCTCCTTCGTTGCCGCTGTGGCGTTGCTTTGTCCGCTCTCGGCAGCGATGGGCGGCCCGCCTTTCGTTTCCGACGATCCCGAGCCGACCGATTACGGCCACTACGAAATCTACGCCTTTGCCCAAGGCAGCAGCGCGCGGGACGGCCGTGAATCCGCATTCGGCATCGATTTCAACTACGGCGCTTTCCCCGACACGCAATTGACAGCCGTCGTGCCTGTCGAAGTCGAGAGCCCTGCGGCGGGCGCAACGGCCGCCGGGCTGGGTAACGTCGAGCTCGCGGTCAAGTACAAGTTCCTGCACCAGGAAAGCGTCGGCTGGGACGTTGCCCTTTTTCCGCGCGTGTTTCTTCCCAGCGGCTCCGCCGAGGTGGGCGAGAAGCACTTCTCGCTGCTGCTGCCCGTCTGGGTCGGGCGAAGCTGGGGCGACTGGTCCACGTTCGGCGGCGGCGGGTGCGTCATCAACCGCAGCGGCGGATCGCAGGACTACTGCATGATGGGCTGGGCTCTGGCGCGACGGATACTGCGGGGTCTTACCGTTGGAGCCGAACTGGTCCACCAGGGAGCCGACAGCAAGGGCGGCCGGGCCTCGACCGGGGTGGGCGGCGGCTTGATCTACGATTTGAACGAAAACGTCCATCTGCTGGCCTACGTTGGCCCCGGCCTCGAAAACGCGGCCGAGACGGCGCAATACACTTGGTATTCCTCGGTCCTCTTCACCTTCTGAGTTTGGCTTCGAAAGGTCGCGTGCATGTCCAAAGATGCCGTCCTGAGCAAAGTCCCCGCCGTGACGCTGGGGTTCTGGATCATCAAGATCCTCGCCACCACGCTGGGCGAAACCGGCGGCGACACCGTCACCATGACATGGCTGGGGGAGACGACCTCGCAGGCGAATCCGAACGGCTATCTGATCGGCACGGGCATCTTTCTGACGCTGCTCGTGCTGTTCGTCGTGCTGCAGATTGCCGTCAGGAAGTTTCATCCTTTCCTTTTCTGGGCGACGATCGTCGCCTCCACCACCGCCGGAACGACGATGGCGGACTTCGCTGACCGCTCGCTCGGCATCGGCTATGCCGGCGGCTCGTCCGTGCTGCTCGTGTGCGTTCTCGTTTCGCTGGCGATCTGGCACTGGTCGGAAGGAACTGTCTCCGTCACCACAGTGAACAAGCCGCGCGTGGAGATGTTCTACTGGATCACCATAACCTTCTCGCAGACCCTGGGAACGGCGCTCGGCGACTGGATGGTCGACGATTCGGGCCTGGGTTATCTGGGCGCCGCGGGAGTGTTCGGCGCTGGGCTGGCCGTGCTCGCGATCGCCTATCTCGTCACCAACATGTCGCGCGTGGCGCTGTTCTGGGGCGCGTTCATCCTGACCCGGCCGCTGGGCGCGACGGTCGGCGATTTCTTCGACAAGCCGCTGAACGAGGGCGGGCTCGCCATCAGCCGTCCGGTCGCCACCGCGATCATCGCCGGCACGATGATCCTTCTCATCCTCGTGATTCCGCAGCGCGCCGGCTCGCACCCGGGCGGCGAGACATCCACAGCCTGACGGGCGTAGCGATCAGACGATGTCGGCCTCCGCCTTCAGCGCGCGCCACGCATCGACCAGACGGGGGATGTTTGCGTCGGTCAGGCCCGCGACGTTGATGCGGCCCGATCGCGGCATGAAGATACCGAACTTCTCCTTCAGCCGGTCGACTTGCGCGGGCGCCACGGGCAGCAGCGAAAACAGGCCCTTCTGGCCCGCCACGGGTGCGAAGTCGGGATGCGCCCCCGCCAGCGCCCGTCGCATCGACGCGATGCGGTCGTGCATGGCGTCGAGTTCGCCGCGCCAAGCTCGCGTCAGCGCCGGGTCCTCCAGGATGGTCCGCACGATCGCCCCGCCGTGATCGGGCGGCATCGACCAATTGCTGCGGGCGCAACTCAGGATGTTGGACAGCACCGCGTCGCGAACCCGTCCCTCGCGCGTGAAGGCGAACAAGGCGCCGACGCGCTCGCGGTAAAGCGCGAAATTCTTGTCGCAGGAATAGGCGAGCAAGGCTTCGCCGCAGCGCTCGATGACCTGCCGCGCGCCGGCGACATCGGTTTCGAAGCTCTCGCCAAAGCCCTGATAGGCGAGATCGATCAGCGGCAGCAGCGCCCGCGACGCCATCGCCTCCGCCAGCGACGACCATTGCGCAAGCGAGAAGTCGGCGCCGGTCGGGTTGTGGCAGCAGCCGTGAAGCAGGACGACGTCGCCGGGTTTCGCCTTGGCGAGCGCGGCGAGCGCTTCCTCGAAATGCAGGGTTTGCGTCTTCTGGTCGAAATGCCGGTACTCGACGATCTCCAAGCCGGCCGCCCCCAGCAGAGCAAGGTGGTTCGGCCAGGTCGGCGCGCCCACCCACACCCGGGTATTCGCCTTGGTGCGGGCGATCACGTCCATGGCCAGCCGCAACGCGCCGGTGCCGCCCGGCGTCTGGATGCAGACCGCATCGCTCTGCGCGCCGAACACCAGCTCCTTAAGGGCGCGATTGAAGCCGATGTTGCCTTCCGGCCCCAGGTAGGACTTGGATTTCTGCTCCGCGAGCAGGCGCTTCTCGGCCTCCTTCACCGCGGCGAGCACCGGGGTCGTGCCGTCGGCGGCGCGATACACACCCACGCCCAGGTCGACTTTTTCCTTGCGCGGATCGGCGGCGAAATCCCCGATCAGTTTCAACAGCGGATCGGGCGGTTGCGGCGCCAGATGGGAGAAGAACGACGTTTCCATGGACCGTGTCCCTTCCGTGGCCTGCGTTGCCGCAGGCCGTTTCAGTCATCGCGGCACGACGGCGATTGCTCCGCAAGGACATTCCTTGACGCACAGCTTGCAGGTCGTGCATTTGGCGATGTCGATGCTCGATCCGGCGGCGGTGACGGCGTCTTCGGGGCAGACGTCCTCGCAGATTCCGCAGTCGAAGCACTGCCCGCACGACATGCAGCGGGCGGCCTCGTGCCGCGCAGCAGATTCGTCGAGGTCCCCCACGATCTCCGCAAAATCCGCGATGCGTTCGCCGGGGTTGCGCTTGGGCCGTTCGGCCCTCTTGGCCGGCGGATAATAGCGCGTGTGGAGCCTGTCGAAACTCGCCGGTTCCATGGCCGGTTCCTCGGCGGCGGCAACGCCGCGCAGCCACGCGTCGATGTGGAGCGCCGCATTGCGGCCGTCGCCCACGCCCACGGTCGCCGTGCGGACCATGCGCACCATGTCGCCGCCCGCGAAAATCCCCGGCGCGTCCGTCATCATGTCGGGACCGACGTGCAGGAGGCCGTTGGCGATCCCGAGCCCGCGCACACTCTTCACAAGGTCGAGGTCCGCATCCTGGCCGAGCGCCAGGATCACCGTATCGGCAGGGATGGTTTCGCAGTGTCCCGTCGGTTGCGGGAAGCCGCGCTCGTCGAGCCGCATGCTTTCGAGCTCGACGGTTCCGTCGTCATCGACCGACTTGATCGTGGTCAGCCAGCGGATCGCCACGCCTTCCTCCAGCGCTTCCTCGACTTCGATGTCGTGCGCGGGCATCAGGGCGCGCGTGCGGCGGTAAACGATGGTGACCTCGCAATCGGCGAGCCGAAGCGCGGTGCGGGAGGCGTCGAGCGCGGTGTTGCCGCCGCCGTAGACGATGACCCTGCGCCCCAGATCGAGTTCCTCGCCGGCTTCAACGGCGCGCAGCATCGCCACGGCATCGATGATTTTCACCTTGCGGCTTGATTCCAGCCCCGCGCGCCTGCCGAGTTGCGCGCCGACCGCGAGGAACGCCGCATCGAAGCCGCCTTCGCGCATGGCCCATCCCAAGTCGCCGACTCTTGCTCCGAAATTCATGGCGACGCCCGTCGCGGCGATTCGATCGATCTCGCAATCGAGAATCGTGCGGGGCAGGCGGTAGGCCGGAATCCCGTAGCGCATCATTCCGCCGCCCGCCGGCGCGCCGTCCTGCAAGGTGACGGCATGGCCCAGCCGGCGCAGGTGATAGGCCGCCGCCAGCCCTGAAGGTCCCGCGCCCACGACGAGCACGCGCTTGCCGGAGTCGGTCGCGGGCAGCTCGAACCGCCAGCCCCGCCTGATCGCTTCGTCGCCGAGAAAGCGCTCCACGGCGTTGATGTTCACCGCGCCGTCGGTCTGTGCGCGATTGCAGGCGGTTTCGCACGGGTGATAGCAGATGCGCCCCATCGAGGCGGGAAGGGGATTGACGGCGGTCAGAACGCGCCACGCCGCCTCGTACTGGCCCGACTGCGCCAGGGCCAGCCACTCGCGGATGTTTTCTCCGGCCGGGCAGCCCGACTGGCATGGCGCCGCGCGCTTCACGAAGATGGGGCGCTCGTCGCGCCACGAAATCGTCTGCCTGGCTTCACTCGACATCGGCTTTAGCTCTTCGGTTCGCACAGTTCTTTGGCCGTTTCCTCGCCCCGCAGCACCCGCAACGCGCCCTCGGCGAGAGCCAGCAATTCCTCTTCGCCCGGATAGACCGTAACCGGTGCGATCCACTCGGTCGCTTTCCTGATCTTGCCCACCAGCGCGTTCGAATGCGCCATGCCGCCGGTCAGAAGGATGGCGTCGACGCTGCCTTCGAGCACGGCCGCCATCGCGCCGATCTCCTTGGCGATCTGGTAGGCCATCGCGTCGAATACGAGCGCGGCCTTCTCGTCGCCCTGCGCGATCCGCCGCTCCACCTCGACGAGATCGGTGGTGCCCAGATGCGAAAAGACGCCGCCTTCGCCAATCAGCATCCGCTCGACCTGCCGCTGGTCGTAGGCGCCGGAGAAGCACAGCCGCACGAGCTTCAGCGCCGGAACCGCTCCGGCACGCTCGGACGAGAACGGACCTTCCTGCTGGGCATCGGTCGCGTCGATCATGCGCCCGTCTTCATGAGCGGAGATGCAGTTGCCCCCGCCCAGATGCGCCACGATCAGGCGCAAGTGCGCATAAGGCGTGCTCCGTTCGCGCGCATAGCGTTTGGCGACGGCCTTGGAATTCAGCGCATGGCAGAAGCCGCCGCGTTCAAGGAGGGCGACGCCCGAAAGCCGCGCCCTGGCCGAACGCTCGTTGACGCTCACCGGGTCGACGACGAAGGCCTCAACGCCCGCGCGGCGAGCAAATTCGTAAGCGAGCGGTGCCCCCAGGTTGGAAGCGTGGTCGCCCCGGCGGGCCAGACGGGCCTCTTCCAGCATCGCGCCGTTGACGCGCCATGTGCCGCTTTCCATCGGCGGCAGAAGTCCGCCGCGTCCGACAACCGCATTCATCTTCGCGATTGGCAATCCCGCCGCCGCGAGTTCATGCTCTATCGCCTGCGCGCGGAAGGCCTTCTGTTCGAAGATGGGCCGGTCCTTGAAGGGGCGCATCTCCTCTTCGCCGTGCTTCAGATTCCAGGCGCGCAGCGGACGCTCGCCGGCGAAAACGGCGAACTTGGTGGAAGTCGATCCCGGATTGATCGCCAGGATCGTGTGCTCACGCGGTTCCATGAACGATGCCCAGCGCGATGGCGTTGACCTTGTCGTCGGTGCTTTCGACACGCGACGGAATGAGGATCGGCGCCCTGGCGCCCACGACGACATGGGCGCATTGCGAGCCGAGGTAGTACTTGACCGATTTGCCGAGCAGGTTGCCGGCCTCGATCGACGGCGCCACCATGCAATCGGCCGCGCCCGCCACCGGATGGCGGATGCCTTTGGCCGCCGCTGCCGATGCCAGGAGCGCATTGTCGAGCGCCAGCGGCCCGAACACGTCCGCATTGCCGAATTCGCCCGCGTCCGCCATGCGGGTCAGTGCTTGGGCGTCGAGGGTCGACGGCATGGCTTCCGATACCGCTTCCGAGGCGCTCATGAGCGCGATCTTGGGCCGTGCGATGCCGAGGCTGCGCATCACCGAAATCGCGTTCAGCACGATCTGCTTTTTCTGCTCGAGACTGGGCGCGACGTTCAGCCCGCCGTCGGTGATGGCGACCAGCCGCCGGGTTCCTGAAAGCGTGTCCTCGTAGAGCAGCACGTCGCTGAGCAGGCGCCCCGTGCGCAAGCCTGAATCCCTGTCCAGCACGGCATGCAGAAGCTGATCGGTGCGCAGGTGTCCCTTGAGAAGAATGTCGGCGCGACCATCGCGGACCGCTTTCACGGCGGCCGCCGCCGGCTCTGCGGACGGTACGATCTCCGCGTCGGGCTTGAGCGCCAGGGCGGAGATTCTCGCAAGGATTGCTTCGGCATCGCCGAACAATATGGGTCTGGCCAGCCCGAGCTTGAGAGCCTCGGCACAGGCGGTCAGCACCACATCGTCATCGGCGGCGACCACGGCGAGCCGTCTGGAACCGTGTTCACGGGCGGCGCGGCGCAGTTCTGCGAAAGAGCGGATCGGCACGCGCCATCCTCCTCACGCCGTGGCGGCGAACTCCCGCGTTACGGCTTTTGCTTTTGCTGCGCGGCAACCTGCGCGGAACGCGGCGATGTTGGCGTCTAGGAAGGCCGGCTTCACCGTGCTCGCGATGACCGCCTCCCAGTCGATGCCGGTCAGGCCCGCCGCTTCCACCAGCGCACCGAACAGGACGACGTTCATGACGCGGGGCGTGCCCGCTTCCTCGGCGAGGCGATGGGCATTCACCACGGTCGCGTCGAAGCGCGCGCGGAGGATGTCGAGCAGCCCCTTCGGATACGCGGCGCGGCCCATCAGGACCGGCGCGGGCGGGATTTCGAGGTCGTTGACGATGACCTTGCCGCCTGGCTTGAGGAAGGGCAGCCACCGCGCCGCCTCCATCGTCTCGAAGGCGACGAGGATGTCGGCGCCGCCGCGCCCGACGATGGGCGAATGGACCTTTGCGCCGAAGCGCACCTGCGTCGACACGCTGCCGCCGCGCTGCGCCATGCCGTGGATTTCCGACATTTTCACGTCGTAACCCGCCGCGACGAGTCCTTTGGAGAGGATCGAGCTGACCAGGATGGTCCCTTGCCCGCCTACGCCGACCAGGAGGATGCTCGTGACCTCAGGCATGTTCCAGTTCTCCGTCCACGAAGGCGTCCGAGCCGCAGACCTGCGCGCAGACTTCGCAGCCGACGCAGGTTTCCGCATCCACGCGCGCCTTGTCCTTGATGTTGTCGAAGGAAATCGCCGGGCAGCCGATCTTGAGGCACTCGCGGCAGCCGTTGCAGAGATCGTTCCGCACTGCCAGGCGGCGGTAGCGGTGCGCGTACCGTGCCTGGTCGCCCGCATTCAGCTTCTTCAGCCGGCAGGGCCACCGGGTGATGATGACCGACGGCTCGTCGAGTTCGAACGCCCATTTGAGCGTCTCGCGCACCTCGAACAGGTCGTTCGGATTGATCGTGCGGACGTGGGTCAGTCCGAAGGCGCGGACCACGGCGGCGATGTCGATCTCGGCGGTGGCGTCGCCTTGAAGGGTCTGCCCCGTGCCGGGATGTTCCTGCTGCCCGGTCATGCCGGTGATGCGGTTGTCCAGCACGCAGACGATAGCGTTGGACTTGTTGTAGACGAGATTGAGGATCGAATTCATGCCGGTGTGGAAGAACGTCGAATCCCCCAGCGTGGCGACGACGCGGGTGGCCTCGCCGAATTTGCCGAACACTTTCTGCGCGCCGTGCGCGATGCTGGGCGCCGAGCCCATGCAGATGCAGAGGTCCTGGGCGTCCAGCGGCGGCCCGGCGCCGAGCGCATAGCAGCCGATGTCGCCTGCGATCATGGCGTGGCGCTTGCGCGCGATCTTGCCCAGCTCGACGAAGAAGCCGCGATGGGGACATCCGGCGCACAACAGCGGCGGCCGCGGAAGAACCGGCACCGGCTCCTGCGGCGTCTCGGCTTTGCCGCGCAGGGCCGCACCGACGATGGCCGGATCGAACTCGAAAATCCCGGGGAGCTTGTCCTTGCCTATACAGGAGATGCCGAGGCGGCGGATTTCGTCCTCGAGGTAGGGCTCGAGTTCCTCGATCACGTACAGCGTGCGCACGCGGGCCGCGAACTGACGAATTTTCTCGACCGGCAAGGGCCAGGTGAAGCCGAGCTTCAGGTAGGAAGCCTCGTTGCCGAAAACCTCGCGCGCGTGCTGGTAACCCATGCCCGACGTGATGATTCCGGTTTCGGTACCGTTCCATTCGATGAAGTTGAACGGCGTGGTTTCGGAATACTCGGCAAGCCGCTTCAGCTTGGCGCCGAGCTTGGCGCGAAGCTGGCGGGCATTGCCGGGCACCAGCTCGTATTTCGCGACGTTGCGCACGTAAGGCTTGCGCACGGGCGTCCGTCTGGTTCCGAGAGTGACCAGGCTCTTCGAGTGGCAGACCCGCGTCGTCATGCGGAACAGCACCGGCACGTCGAACGTTTCGCTGATCTCGAATGCGGCGACGGCCATGTCCTTGGCTTCCTGGCTGTCGCTCGGCTCAAGCATGGGGACTTTCGCGAACGGGGCGTAGTAGCGGTTGTCCTGCTCGTTCTGCGAGGAGTGCTGGCCCGGATCGTCGGCGGTGACCAGAACGAGGCCGCCGTTGACGCCCGAATAGGAGAAGCTGAAGAGGGGATCGGCGGCCACGTTGACGCCGACCATCTTCATGGCGGCGAACGCGCGGGCTCCCGAGATCGACGCGCCGATGGCGCATTCGAGCGCCACCTTCTCGTTGGGCGCCCATTCGGCGATCACGTCTTTGTAGGTCGCGAAGGTCTCGAGAATCTCGGTCGAGGGCGTGCCCGGATAAGCCGAGGCGTAGCTCACGCCCGCCTCGTAGGCGCCGCGCGCGAGAGCCTCGTTTCCCGTCAGCAATTCAGGCATCACAACCAGCCCGGATCGGCCACCGCCGCGCTGCCTTCGCGGATCTGCTAACGGCCGCTGGCGGCTGCATTTTTCGCCTCGGATTCTAGGTTTGGCTGGCAGATAGCGGAAATACCTTGTGGACCTCGGCTTGAGACCTCGCAGGCATGGCGCGCCCGGCTGGCCAAAATTCGGGATTTGA
>Ga0335069_10003617_pt1 | contig 23229 bp, 15 predicted proteins | sample Lox_Sample_11_FD_206714 | JGI IMG/M metagenome (GOLD analysis project Ga0335069, IMG submission 206714) | Soil microbial communities from Loxahatchee National Wildlife Refuge, Florida, United States - Lox_Sample_1.1 | ecosystem: Environmental > Terrestrial > Soil > Wetlands | place: USA... | reverse complement strand
TCACGCTCTCCAACCAGGATTCGAGCGGGACGTGGACACTGCAGGGCTACGTCGTGGGCGCGTGCCCCGGTTGCGGCTGCGCGGGGACGATGTGCGGCGGAGCTTGCGTGGACACCACGAGCGACACGGACAACTGCGGCGCGTGCGGCACCCGCTGCCCGGTCGGGACGACCTGCCAGGCCTCCCACTGTGCATGCCCGGGATCGGCGGTGCTTTGCGGCAACGATTGCGTCGATACCTCCAGCAACGCGAGCAACTGCAACGGCTGCGGCAACATGTGCCCCGCTGGCGCCTCTTGCAAGAGCTCAGCGTGCGTCTGCCCAGGCTCGCAAATCGTCTGCGGCAACGCGTGCGTCGACCCGAGCAACGACAACGCGAACTGCGGCGGATGTGGCATCGCCTGCACGGCGACCGCGCCGTCGACAGCGCAGTGCATGAACGGAGGGTGCCTCGCCACGCTCGTGACCGCGGGTGACGACAGGTGCCATTTCATGGCGCTCAGCGGAGCGTCGCTCTACTGGGAGAATGTGGCCATATACAAGGTATCCGTGACAGGCGGCATACCCGTGTCGCTCGGGGCCTTGACCGGCAACGGCTACTACGTCGGCTTCGCTACGAACGCGAACAACGTGTATTGGACGACCTATGACGGTTCCGGCGCGAGCGATACTTATCTCCAGGCCGTCCCCATGGCGGGGGGTGCAGTGACCACAGTCGCCACGAACCTCATCGACCCATGGGGGGGGTTGGCCGTCGACTCCACGAACGCTTACGTCGGGGAGCAATCGTACGGCGTCACGTTCATACCCCTGGCCGGAGGCAAGGAAACCCTGCTGGCCTCCAGTCCGCAGCCACACTCCGTGGTCGTCGACTCGACCAACGTGTATTGGAGCGACACCTCCGCAGGAACGATATCCTCAGTCCCGATTGGCGGAGGTATGCCGAAACAGTTGGCCGGCCCCTCCGAACCGCCCGCGGGGCCTCTGGAACTAGCCGCCCCGAACATTTATTGGTGGAGCAGCAACTCCGGGTTGTATGCCGTTCCGACAGTCGGTGGGACGGTGATCTCCTTGGCCTCGGATCCGCTCGCGCTCGCCACCACCGCCGTCGCAGTCGACGGATCCAACCTCTACTGGAGCGAATTCAGCTCACCGTCCGACGGTGGGGCCAGCGTGGGCAGCATCATCAAGTTCTCGACGGTAACTGGAACGACGACGACCCTCGTTTCCGGACCGGAGCTCGCACCCTACGCACTTGGCCCCGCCTCTATCGCGGTGGATTCGACCAGCGTGTACTGGATTACGACGACTTGTACGATCCAGAGGTGGACGCCCAAGTGAGCGAACTGCCGCAACGTTCCCCATCAGCACCTCAGCGGTGTGCGAGTAGAAGATCGCGGACGCGGTGAGCGGCCAGCCCATCACCATAGGGACTGGCGTCGCGCCCAGCAGTGCCGACTCCCGCGGCCAGCCCGACGGCGACCTCCTCAGCGCTAGATGGCGGGACAAGCGCGTTCCATCCGAGCTCGACGAGCTCGACCCATTCCGTCTCGTCCCGCAGTGTGCGACAGGGGACCCGAAAGAAGAAAGCCTCCTTCTGCACGCCACCGGAGTCGGTGGCGATGAGGGCAGCGTTCTTCTCGAGCATCACCATATCGAGGTAGCCGACAGGATCGATGATGTGAATCTCCTTGGGCACACCCGTCAGCATGCCGAGTCGTGTCAGAGTCGCACGTGTGCGCGGATGCAACGGCAGCACCACGGGTAGTCGCCTTGCTACGATGGCCAGGCCATCGAAAATGGCGCGCAACCGCACTGTGTTGTCCGTATTCTCCGCGCGGTGCACGGTTGCCAGGACGAAGGATCGTGACGCGAGACCCAGCTCCTCGAGGATCCGACTCTCGGCGTGCGCCTTGGCTCCGTAGAACAAGGCTGCATCGAACATCACATCACCGACCAACGCGATCCTATCCTCGGCGATCCCCTCGCGCCGTAGGTTTGCTACTGCCGTGTCGGTGGGAGCCAGCAGAAGCGTAGACAGCGTGTCGGCCACGAGCCGGTTGAGCTCCTCGGGCATCGCTCGATTGAACGAGCGCAGGCCAGCCTCCACGTGTGCGACGCGCACCTGAAGCTTCGCTGCTGCGAGTGCTCCGGCGAGTGTCGAGTTGGTGTCGCCGTAGATGAGCACCCAGTCGGGTTTCTCGGTGACGAGAAGGCCCTCGATGGCCTCCAGCATGCGTGCCGTCTGCGTACCGTGACTGCCGGATCCGACGCCGAGATGATATGCAGGCTTCGGGATGTCGAGCGTGTCGAAGAACAGCGCCGACATGTTGTCATCGTAGTGCTGACCGGTGTGGACCAGGACCTCCTGGACCGCCGGGGATGCCCGGAGGGCGCGTGACACGACGGCGGCCTTCACGAACTGCGGGCGGGCACCGACGACGGAGACAACCTTCACGCGACAGCAGTCTTGCCCCGAATGAACATCGAATGCAAGGCAACACGCGGGCGGAGGCCGCCGACTCGACTGAGGCGTTGGCAAGATGGGCGGGGCCGTGGTTCAGTGGGCCCGGCTAGGAAGGATTTGCTGATGAGCGTAGGTATCACACAGACGGGAAAGAATGGTCCGACGGCTACCCCGGCGAGGACGGGCAGCCTGCGCATCACCTTCATCACCATCTCTTTCGACCCGGAGCCGGGCAACCAGCACGGCTTGCCCTTCGCTCGCTGGCTGACCGCGCGTGGTCACAAGGTGAAGGTCCTGACGACATTCCCGCAGTATCCCCACGGGCGCGTGTATCCGGAGTACACCGTGCGCCCGTGGCAGTGGGAGACCATGGATGGCGTGCCCGTCCTGCGGGTTCCCATGTATCCGAGTCATGACCAGTCGGGTCTTCGCCGTGCGCTCACCTACGGAACCTTCATGGCTTCGGCCACCCTCATTGGTGCGCCATTGGTGGGCGGGTGCGACGTCGTGTTCCTCTTCGAGCCGCCGACGAACGCGATTACGGCGCTTGCCCTGAAGCACCTGCATGGCGCCCCCATCGTCTATCACATACCCGATATCTGGCCGGACTCCGTCGTCGATTCGGGGCTCCTTGGAGCGGGCTACGTTCAGCGGTTTGCCAGGGCTAGCCTCGGTGCTTATTGCAGCTGGACATACCGTGAATCAGACTTTATCTCCGTGCTTTCTCCCGGCTTCAAGCGCCTCCTCGTCGAACGTGGGGTTCCCTCCGAGAAGGTCAGCGTCGTTTACAACTGGGCGGATGAGAAGCTGTTCCATCCTGTCGAGCGCGATGAGGGGCTCGCTCGCGAGCTCGGGATCGCGGGCAAATTCACATTCATGTATGCGGGCAACCTCGGCCCCCTGCAGGACGTCGAGACGCTCGTGGCGGCGGCTGCTCGGCTTCGGGACGTGCCTGGGTTGCAGCTTGCGATCATCGGGACGGGGCCCAGGGAACAGAGTGTGCGTGCTGCGGTGCAATCGCTGGGGGCGACGAACGTGGTTCTCGTACCTCGGCGGCCGTACACCGAGATGACGAAGATCCACGCCTTGGCCGACGTGCTCCTCGTTCATCTGCAGGACTCACCGTTGATGCGCGTCACCATTCCCAGCAAGACCCAGGTAGCCATGGCGAGCGGACGCCCCATCCTGATAGCGGTCAATGGTGACGCGGCGGACCTGATCGGCACTGCAGGGTGCGGCGCCCATGCCCAACCTCAGGACCCGGCGTCCATCGCCGAGGCCATGCTGACGATGTTTCGCATGCCTCGCGCCGAGCTAGAGATGATGGGGCGCCGGGGGCGCAGCTTCTACGAACAGCAACTCTCACTCGACGTGTCGGGGACGCGGATAGAGCAGCTGTTCGCGCAAGCCGCAGCGCGCCGGCACGGATCAGTGGGCTGACGTGCTGGTCGCGTACCGGTTCAGCCAAAGATCCAGCATCACCAGCCCGAAGACTTCCCTCGAGAACTTCGTTTCCGCCGTGAGGTTCATTCGTCGCAGGTCGTATAGGTCCCGGAATCGCGACCCCGTCAGCTGCTCGCGGACCAAGTGGGAGGACCGGTTCACGAACGTTCCGATTGGCGTCGTGAAGCCCATCTTGTCCTTGCGGTGAATGACGGATTTGGGGAGGATCCCTCCCGCCAGCTGCTTGCCGATGTATTTGAGCTCGTCCCCGATGAGCATGTCCCGCGTATCGAGGTTCTGCATGTGGCGCACGAACTTCTGGTGCAGAAAGCTCGGTCGGCTCTCCAGCGAGTGGCGCCCGCACATCTTGTCGTCGATGTTGAGCAACCCGGCCAGGAAGTAGCGCCGGTCAAACGTCAGCATGCGGCGCATCTCGTCGCCGTCAGGGCCGCACGCGGCGTAGGCGTCGTGGAATGTATCCACGACCTGCGGCTCGTAGAACTTGTAGAAGGTGGGGTCCCCCTTGCTGTGCGTCAGCTCGAAACGCGCAGCAGGCGACGTGAGCGCGTGCATCTTCGCGAACATCGCTCGGTACGAGTCGTGAAAACAGCTCCCCATCGCGAGCTGATAGCGAACGTATCCGGCGAAGAGCTCGTCGCCTCCGGTCCCAGTCAGTATGACCTTGTAGCGCCGCTTGACCTGTGAGAGCAGGTCCTCGAGCGGCAGGATTACCGAGCCGATCGTCAGCTCGTCGAAATCCTCGACAATGCCGCGGAGGCGGTCGACCAGGTTGAAGTCCTCGGCAGCGTTCACCACGAATAGGCGAACGTTGGTGCCCTCGACGACCTGTTGCGCATAGAAAGTCTCGTTGCACTCGGGGTCCGAGTAGTTGCAGTGGTAGGCGATCTCCGGGTTCGTGAGCCTGGTAATAGCGCTCGAATCGACTCCGCCGCTGCAGAAAGTCGTAAAGGAAGTGTCGCTGATGGTCGAGTCGACACAACACTCCGCGAGAAGCGTTCGGGTACGGTCGACCCACTCAGACGTGGCGCGCTCGGTGCCCCCGCCCGAGTGTGCGAAGATGTCCTCGTAGCAGCGCGAGGTTAGAGCGCCGGATTCCAAGTCGTACTCGACGAGGTGTCCCGCCATGACCTTCTTGACAGGCTTCAGGAAGGTCTTGTCGCCGAACGTGAACTGGTAGCGGACGTACTCGCTCATCGCCCGGTAGTCGAGCTCCGGCGCGTGGCCCGCTGCCTGCAACATTGGCCCAAGCAGCGATGAGCCGATCAGACCATCGGGCCCCTTCCAGTAGTAGAGCGGCTTGATCCCGAGCTGATCGCGCACGAGGTAGAGTCGTTTCTTGACCTTGTCGTAGACGGAGAAGGCCCAGAAGCCGTTCATCTCAGAGAGGATCTTCTCGCCCCATCGCGACCACCCCTCGAGCAACGTCTCGGCGTCGTTCGCGAAGGTGATCTTCGCCCCCTCGGCGGCGAGCCGGCGGCTCAGGTCGAGAAAGTTGTAGATCTCACCGTTGTAGACGAGAACGTGCGTGTCGTTCTCGAGCGGCTCGACGCCGCGGTCGTCGAGACCGAGGATCGCCAGGCGGGTGTGCGCCATGTTCGTGCGGCCGTCGCTCCAGAAGCCCACACTGTCGGGCCCACGCTTCTTGAGACCGCTCAGCAGGCGATGGTGGAACGGCCGCGGGATTCCGGAAGTGACGAGGATGCCGCACATGGTCGTGTGTCGGAGATCAGTCTTTGGGGGCGAAGGCGAGCAAGGCTCCTTCGCTGAGTGGTAGGGGCTTGCGACCCATCACCTCGGTCACCGTCGATGGATCGCCGAGGCAGTGACGCATGTCGCCGGTGCGGAACCCACCTACGACGTCCGGCGGACACTCCCGCTTCATGGCTTTCGCGATGGTGACGCACGCTCCCTCGAGCGTGGCGGGAACGCCCGTGCACACGTTGACCAGCGTGGGAGCTTGCCTGGCGGCGAGGAGCGCCTGGACCGTCGCGACGATGTCACCGACGTATACCCAGTCGCGGATCTGCTTGCCGTCCTCGAAGAGGCGGGGGCGGATGCCGTCGCGGATCCAGCCGGCCATCTTGGCGATGATGGTCGCCTCGCCATCGTCCAATCGGAGACGGTCGCCGTACACGGAAGAGAAACGAAGGATTGTCAGTGGCGCCTTGGTGAGCCCGCGGTAGCAGAGCTCCTGCATGTACTTGGAGGAGCCGTAGGTCTCGAGCGGGTTGGGACTGGCGCGCTCGGTGATTGGCACGATGCGGGCCTCGGTGCCGCACTTCGCGCACAGGACCTCGAAACGACCCTCTCGCATGTCCTCATCGCGGCGCGCACCATCGCGCTCGGTGCCGCACTGCGGGCAGCGGTAGGTATAGTTCGAGCCGTAGACGCTGAAGCTACTCGCGTGGATGATGCGGCGCAGCCGCGGCCATGAGGCCATGGCCGACACCAGCTTCGCGGTCCCGGTGCAGTTGGCGTCGATGACGTTGGCGGGCTCACGGGCTGCGCGCGTCACTCCACCAAGGGCCGCGAGGTGCACTACGGCTTCGACGTCGGCAAAGCGATCGTCCGGTTGGAAGTGGCGCAGATCGACGAAGCAATAGTCGGCGCGAGGGTTGAGGTAGCCCGGCGCGGCACGGAACACGCCTGGGTCCAGGCTGTCCACGCCGATGACTCGCGCGCCGGACGTACAGAGTGCATCAACGACATGCGAACCGATGAAGCCTGCCGCTCCCGTGACGACGACCTTCATCGGCCTTCCTTTGCGGCCGATTCGGCGATGCGCCCGCGGTTCTCGCGGAACCAGGCAACGGTGCGCTCGATGCCCTGTGGAACGGTGACCTCGGGGCGGAGGCCGAGGACCGTTCTTGCGCGAGTGATGTCGGCTTCACGGTGCAGGCTCTTGTCCCAGGAGCGGCGCGCCACGTACTCGATGCGACTCTTCGAGCCGGTCGCCTCGATGATCAACTCGGCGAGATCCCGGATCTTGGTCTGGCGTCCGGTGCCGAGATTGAATGCACCGGCCCGCGCCTCCGGCACCTGCGCGCCGAGCATGAGGCCCTGCACCAGATCATCGACCCAGATGAAGTCGCGCGTCTCATCTCCGGTGCCGGTAATGAGAAGTGGCCGATCATTCAGCGCGCGCCAGATGAAGTTCGGGATCACATTCCGATACCGGCCGGGGACCTCGCCAGGTCCGTACGAGTTGAAGAACCGGCAGCTCACCGTCGGGACCATTGCGTCGAAGTAGTTGCAATAGAACTCTCCGAGTGCCTTGGTGATCTGGTACGGCGTATCGAGGTGCAGGCTGACGGGCATGTCCTCCCGGATCGGTGCCTCGATGCCGTGGCCGGCGATCGAGCATCCCGCCGAGGCGTAAACGACGCGTCGGGCTTTTCGGGCGGCGGCCCAGACCAGGACACTGAGCGTGCCTCGACCGTTGGTGTGCAGGTCGTCGAGTGGGTGGTCGACGCTGTTCTGGTTTGCGAAGAACGCGGCAAGATGGAAGACGAGCGGGCGGTCGACGTCAGGAAGTGCCCCGGGCTCGCAGATGTCCTTCCTGATGAGTCGCACCCGAGCATCGCGAGGTAGGAGCCACTCGTAGCCCGAAGACAGATCGTCCACGACGACCACCTGCTCGGCGCCGCCGTTCAGGAGCTGTCCGACGAGACGGGAGCCGATGGCTCCCGCGCCCCCTGTGACCACCACGGTGCCGAGATCCGTCATGACGAGTCCTCTCAAGCCAGCCGGCGAAGACGCTTGCAGGCCTCGCTCAGGTCTTCCATCGTCTTCGCGAAGCAGAAGCGGGTAATAGTCTGGCCGTGTCCTGGCCGGAAGAAGCTCTCTCCCGGCACTGTCGCCACGCCAGTGAGCTCGAGCAACTTCATCGCGCGCTCCTTGCTCGAAGTGCCCGGGATGCGCGAGAGATCGGCGAGCACGTAGTAGGCGCCGCGTGGCACGAAGGGCGTGAGGCCCGCGTCGCGCAGCGCGGCGCAGATCAGATCGCGCTTCTCACGGTACTCGTCGCGCAGGTCGGTGTAGTACGAGTCGGGGACGGCCTCGAGCCCGCGTGCGACGCCCGCTTGCAACGGGGCAGGAGCGCAGACGTAGACGAGATCGTTCATGTAGCCGATCATCCGTGCCCACTGCGGGTCGCTGACGGCGTACCCGATCCGCCAGCCCGTGATGCTGAACGTCTTCGAGAGGCTGCCCATCGTGATCGTCCGCGAGCGTAGGCCGGGGATGGTCGCCGGGCTGATGTGCTCGGCGCCGTCGTAGACCAGATGTTCGTAGACCTCGTCGGTGAAGACGAAGAGATCGTAGCGCTGGGCGAAGTCGGAGATGAGCTCGAGCTCCGCACGCGACCAGACTTTGCCCGTCGGGTTAGCGGGCGTGCAGAGCATGATGGCGCGCGTGCGGGGCGTCACCACCGCCTCGAGATCCTCGATGCGAAACGTCCACTCGGGCGGCTTCATCGGCACGTACAAGGGCACGGCTTCGACGGCGAGCAGCGTGTTGACGTGGTATCCGTAGAAGGGCTCGAAGAGGACGACCTCGTCGCCCGGATCGAGCAGCGCCATGCATGCGCAGTAGAAGGCGCCAGTCGATCCTGCGCTGACGATGATCTCAGCCTCCGGATTTGCCGTGAGGTGATTATGACGTTCCAGGCGCGCGGCGAGCGTCCGGCGAATCTCCGGGATGCCGTCGTATCGTGTGTAGCTGTTGGGGCCTGCGTCGATTGCTGCCTGGGCGGCACGTCGTACCTCGGCAGGGATCGGAGTATCGCACACGCCCTGCGACAGATTGATCCCGCCGACGCGTTCGCACTCGATCGACATGTTCCGGATTTCGGATTGGACGATGAATCCTGAGCGCTTGCTGAGGCGGAGCGACATGGGCGCCTGCGTGTGTCAGCGTTGGAAGAAGCGGCGGATGGCCCCGATGGTGGCGTCGACGTCCTCGACCGTCGTCTCCGCGCTCATCGGAACGGACAAGACCTCGCGGCATATGGCTTCGGTCTCCGGCATCGTGTGCTCGCCGAGGCGCAGCGCCAGGTGCTTCCACATCGGTTTGGGCCAGCTGAGGATCGTCTCGACGCCTTCGTCGTTGAGCCAGGTGCGAAGCTCGTCGCGGCGGGCCGTACGGATCACGTAGTTCTGGAACACGTCGAAGTAGTGTTCGCCCCCGAAGTGCGGCGTACGGACGTCGCCGACTTCCGCGAGGCCTTTGCGGTACCGTTCGGCCATCGCCCGGCGGTGCTGGATCCACTCGGGGAGGTGATGGAGCTTCGTGGATAGGACCGCGGCCTGCACGTTGTCGAGCAGCGCAGTGTAGCCATGGTGGTGGTACTCGCCTGTGTCGCGGTCCTCGCCGTTGAAGCGCAGAAGCGTCACGGTGCGGGCGATGTTGGGATCGTTCGTCGTCACCGCTCCGCCGTCACCGAGGGCGCCGAGCATCTTGAAGGGATAGAAGCTGAAACACCCGGCGATTCCGAAAGAGCCGGCACCGCGGCCCTTGAACTTGCCGCCGATGGATTGCGCGGCGTCCTCGATGATCACGAAGCGGTGCTTGTCGGCGAGCTGCTGCAACCGGTCCATGTCGCAGACGCGACCGTTGAGGTGAACCGGGACCACCGCCTTGGTGCGGGGCGTGATGGCGCGCTCGAGCGCGTCCATGTCCATGTTGTAGTCGGGCTTCACGTCGACCAACACCGGCGTTGCACCGGCGTGGACGATCGCGGAGACCGTGGCCACGAAGGTGTGGGCCACCGTGATGACCTCGTGGCCGGGACCGATGCCTGCGGCCAGCATCGACAGGGCAAGCGCGTGGTAACCGCTGTTCAGGCCGACACAGTACTTGGTGCCGACGAAGGCCGCGAAGCTCTCCTCGAACTCTCGCAGCTGCTTCCGAGCGATGAGATCGCCGCTGGTGAGGCAACTCGAGATGGCTCCGTCGATCTCGCTCTTGTACTGTGCATACGCCACGTCGGGCTTCACGAAACGGGTCTTGAACGCCATGTGCTCTCTCACTCGATGACGGCGAAGCCGATGTAGGGGTCGAAGTCGAGGCGCTCGATACGCAGCCGGTTCACGCCAACCTTGTCCATGGCCGCGCGGGTCTCTCCGGGCCAAAGCGGGTTGTCGAGCTCGTCGAACGCCAAGATTGCCCCCTTGGGCATGCGGGGGACGAAGTGCTCGAGGGCCGCGCACGTCGGCTCGTATAGGTCGAAGTCCAGGTACAGCAGACTCACGACCAGGTGCGGGTGGGACTCGACGAAGGCGGGGATTGTCTTGGTTGCATCGCCGCGCTCGAGGTGAAGCTTGTCGATGTGGTTGAGCAAGCGGTTGGCATCGTGGATCTTGGCCAGCTCGGAGAGCTCCTCGTGGGTGCTCCCGCGCAGGTCTCCGCCTCGCACGTGCTGCGACAGCTCTGCGCGGTCTTGGTCGGCCACCGACGCGAAGCCCTCGAACGTGTCGAATCCGTAGATACGCCGCGTGATGTTCACGGGCTCGAGGATCGAACACAGATGCAGCCACGTGAACAGGCTGCCACCCCGCAGTACGCCGCACTCGATGATCGAGCCTTTCACAGGCATCACTCGCTTGAAGATCTCGTACTGAGCCAGGGTCTTGGTGACCGCCTGTCGGCGCGTGTACTTGGAGAAGTTGTTGAGCTTGTCTTCGAAGCTCTCAGGTGATCGCTCGAAGACCTCACGCAGGCGCTTGCCGACGAGTTGCTCCTCGGTGGTGCGGAACCCTCCTTCGAGGGCTGGCTTCTTGTCGGTCATCGGAGGAGATCCTCGAGGCGCTTGGCGATGGATGTCGGGTCCAGACCATAGCGCGCCCGGAGCCACGGGAGCGTTCCATGCGTGTCGCAGTACACATCGGGCAGGGCGAAACGCTCGAACCGCCCCGGCCAACGCATGGGAAAGAGGATCTCGATCACGGCCGTGCCCAGACCGCCGATGAAGCTGTGCTCCTCGACCGTAGCAATGGTGTGTGCAGCCCGCGCGATCTCGGTGACGGCCTCGGCGTCCAGCGGCTTCAAGCAAGGGACGCTGTAGAGCGACACATCGACGCCTGTGGTTTTCGCGACTCGGTCACACGCCTCGCGCGCCGCAGCGACGATGTGGCCCGTCGCAAGTATCGCCACATCGCGTGATGTGCCCCGGATTCGCAGCGGACGTCGGAGCGTGTCGACGGGAGCGGCGTGGAGCTGGGGGTCGTTGTTCTGGCCGACGCGAATGAAAGTCGGGCCGTTGTACGCCAGCGCGGCGCGTACGGCGGCGGCGGCCTCGTGGGGATCGCCTGGTGCGAGGAGCTGAAGTCGGGGAAGGCTGCGCAGGATTGCGATGTCCTCGACAGCGTGGTGACTGACGCCCTCGTGCCCGTAGCTGAGCCCACCGCCGACGCCGATCACGGTCACAGGTTGCTCGTGCGCGACAACGTCGAGCCGGAACTGCTCGAAAGCGCGCATGAGTGCAAAAGGCACCATCGAATAGCAGAAGGGGCGCTTGCCTGTGAGGGCCATGCCGGCGGCGACGCTCAACATGTTGGCCTCGGAAACGCCCACATTCGTGAAGCGAGCGGGGTGCGCTTCACGGAATGGGTCGAGCACCCTGAAGCCGAGGTCCGCCGTGAGCAGATGGAGGTCGGCTCCGGCGCTCGCTTCCTCGGCGAGCGTGCGAATGATGGCGCTACGCATCGCCTAGCTCTCGCATCGCTGCTTCGTATTCCTGCGGATCGGGGCAGCGATAGTGCCACAAGAGCGAGTTCTCCATGAAGGACACGCCCTTGCCCTTGACGGTATCCGCGATGATCATGCTCGGCTTGCCCGGGTCGAACGGGAAAGCGTCGAGGGCATCCACGAGGGCTCCCAAGTCGTGACCGTCGACTCGCCGCACAGCCCACCCGAATGATTGCCACCGGGCCTCGAGCGGCTCCAGGCGGAGGATGTCCTGGGTAACACCGAGCGCCTGCATCTTGTTGAAGTCGACGAGGGCGAGGAGATTGTCCAGACGGTGGTGTGCGGCGAAGCCCGCAGCTTCCCAGACTGTTCCTTCCCCCTGTTCACCGTCCGACATCATGACGACCGACCTCCAGGATTGGCCGGTGGCTTTGGCGGCGAAGGCCATTCCAGCACCCAGCGAGAGGCCATGTCCGAGCGAACCCGTACCGAACTCGATCCCGTAGGCGGGCTTCCGCTTCGGATGGTGTCCCAGCTCGCCACCTTCGACGCCGTAGCTCTCCAAAACCTCGCGCGGCAAGTGGCCGACCTCCGCCAGACAGGAGTACAGGGGCACGCAAGCGTGCCCCTTGCTCATGAGGAACCTGTCGCGGTCGCACCACGTTGCGTTTTTCGGGTCCAGGCGAAGGAAGTGGAAAAAGAGCGAGGAGATGAGCTCGGCGCACGATAGCGAGGAACCAATGTGGCCCGTCTTAGCTTGGTACGAGAGGCGCAGGACGTCCCGGCGAACGCTGGCGGCCCGCCCTCGCAGCTTGGTGAGCGTGGCCTCCCGCGTCACACGCTCACCCGGCGGTCGTGGCTGCGCGTGGCTCGAGTCCGGACCAGCGTCGACAGAGTCTCCACGAGGATCCCAACGTCGACGAGGAAGCTCCGTTCATCGACGTATCGCAGCTGCAGGCGCGTCTTTTCCGGGTGGATCAACCTCATGTACGCCTCATCAGGATCCGCCAACCCGCTCGCCGCGATGATCTCACCCTCGTTGTGGAAGCGAATTGAAGCCCAGTCCGTGATGCCTGGCCTGACGTTCAGGATTCGCCGCTCCTCGCCGGCCAGCTGATCGATAGCCCAGCGTACCTGTGGACGAGGGCCGACCAAGCTCATGTCACCGATGAACACGTTGATGATCTGGGGTAGCTCGTCGAGCTTGTAGCGTCGGAGGAAATGTCCCATCCGCGTGATGCGCGGGTCGTTTTCGGTGGTGGTCGAGGGACCGCGACCGTCATTGACAACCATGCTCCGAAACTTGAAGAGCCTGAACGGGCGGCCCCGCACTCCGACCCGCTCACCGCGATAGAAGGCGGGGCCGGGGGTCTCGAGCTTGATGGCGAGCCCCAAGACAACCAAGGGAGCCGCCAGCACCGCCAGCGCTGCACCCGACGCCAGGAGGTCGAAACCCCGCTTCAAGCCACCCTCGAAAGCGTTGCTCCAAGACGTCATTGCGAAGCCACCGGAATCCGTTGCGAATCCCCATACCAGCGTTCAGAACAACGGGGAAGCGCTGAAGGAGTCGCTTGACCGGGCGAGCCGGTCTGAGCAAGGGTTAAGGGTCCGCGCAAAGTTTGTTGGGGAGAAGGAGCGCTGGTAGTTGGCTGGTTGGTCGCCGAGCCCCCCCCCAGGGGCCGCCCATGCTCGTCGAGCGTTCCTCCTGGGTACGGCAGCCACGTTGACCACCGTATCCGTGGCGCGCCGTGCCCAGGGAGACGGCGGGCAGACGTGCTCGCTGGTGAGCGTCAAGTCCTTTGGAGCGCTAGGCGACGGTGTGACCGACGATGCTGCCGCGTTTCAGGCGGCTGTCAATGCCGTGTCGGGCACGGGTACCGCCCTACACATCTCACCCGCCGTGTATGTCATCGGAAGCCCCATCATTCTCCCGTCCAATCTCGTCATCGAGGGATCTTCGGGTGCGGTCCTTCAGTCTTTGATGGGCGCAGGTGCGCCGGGCGTCGATTCGTCCATCGTACGCTCCGTCTTTCTTGTGCCCGATCCGGCTATCGTGTCATCGACAACGCTGGCAACGGATACGACTGCGGGCAGCACCAATGTCTCGGTGAGTGCGCCGGTGCCGGTCGGAAGCACAATCTCCATCACCAGCGCGGCCGCTGCAAACCGTCGAGCCGTTTACGTCGTTACTGTCGGTAGCGGCGCGAGCCCTTACGTACTGACGCTCGATCGCCCGGTGCTCATGCCATTTGCCGCCAACGACTGCGTTGCCGTCCTTGCGAGCCGGGCGACGTCGATTGCGATCCGTGGAAACGGCATGCTCATCACCGGAACTGGCGACCGCGCCATCGAGATCAGGGCGGGCCTGAATTGCGTGGTGCAAGACGTCTGCGTAGACACTTCGGGTGGGGCCCTCGGTGACATCGCCTGCAGCTTCGACCTCGGCAGCTACGGCTGCCGATGGGTCAGGATGCGAATCAACGGTGGCGGCGTCATCCCCTATGGCCTGGCCTTGGAGAGCGCCGAGGCATGCAATATCGAGCACTGTACCGTCCAGGCCTGCGGTTCCGACGCGGGAATCGTGCTCTTCGATTGTGCCGAATGCAGTGTCATCGATTCCCAGGCAAAGGGAAACGGGGGAAACGGGCTTGCTCTCACGGCGGATGGCAACACCACGGGCTGCATCGACTGCACCGTATCGGGCGGTGACTTCAGCGGCAATGCGTCAAGCAACATCGCCATCTCTCTTGGCTCCAGTGGAGCCAAGTTGGTGGGGGTAACCGCCAACAATTCATCCAGCAACGGCGGCGCGGGGCTAATCCTGTCGCCAAAGGGGGGTACGATCTCCAACACGGTCGTGACGGGGTGCCAATTCAATGGCAACACCAATAACGGCATCACGATAGGAACTGGATCGACGGCGACGTCTATCTCGGACACCGATACCAGCGAGAATGGGAATGCCGGCATCAACACGAGCGCCGACACCGCCCTCTCCAACTGGAACGCACTCGACAATGGCGTCGGTGCCATGTACGCGGGGAGCGGCCAAGGGTGCCAGGTCACGGTGACGGGCTACGTGCTACGTGGGTCGGCGCCCAACTGGGCTGGCATGACGCTTGGGGTCAACGTTCGCGCGTATCTTCACAGCGGGCGAATGGAGCTGAACGGCGACAACTCACAGGGAGTCATCGTTGGGGCCTACGCAACCCTGGTGACTACCGGTACTGTGTTCAAGGGGTCGGGGTCGGGGTGCACGGCTGTCTACATGAATCCTGGGGGCACGTTCCGGCAAGGAACTGCCTTCGATGGCGACGCCCTCGAATGCCCAGTCGCCGTGAACGGCGGCTACTGGTCGCACGGCACCGTGGTTGCGAACGGGACAACCCCTGTGTTCATACCTTGGCCGGATGCGAAGACGACAGACGTGTTGCGACTCACTCCTGCCGTCGCGGAGGCAAATGGACTTCCCACGTACACCGTGATCGCCGGCATCGGCTTCTCGTTCTCGTCATATGCTGGCGATTCCGGAACATGGAATTGGAGCGTGACATGATGGCTATTCGAGGCAGGTCGCCTTCAGCGCCCCCTGCGCCGTTGACGTGCCACGAGCACGAACGGTAGCGCCGCAAGGATTGTCAGCCATCCTTCACTCCCGCGGGAGTCCACCGTTCGGCATCCGCACCCTCCACCGCCCGGCTCGCCGCCACCCGCCGGGCCCGCGTCAAGCCCGGCCTCCGCGCCTGCCTCTCGGGTGCCGCCCTCCATGGAACCGGAATCGACACTCGCATCGGCCCCGCTATCCGCCCCCGCGTCCCCTGGAAAGTGAACGGTGACTCCAGGGCTTATCGCATCGACTGAGGGGCCGTTCGGCCCGATCGCGCGAACGGCAAACTGATACGTCGTGTCGTCATGCAATGGCAGGCCAGATAGGCTGATCGCAGTGACGTTGCCGACGTTTTGCCACGTCGGCATGGACACGAGTTGTCCACCAGCAGCCGTGACGACCTGTACGGCGTAGCTCGTCGCTCCAGACACGGAGGCCCACGTCGCTGACAACCTGTTCGTCGTCGTGATGCTGCTGACCTCGTGGTTGGTCACGGTGGGAGGATCCGTGTCCCAAACGTAGGCTGGCGCGTCGATCGAGAACCCCTTCAGGTCGTACAGGTATCCGTTCGCCACCGACACCAGGACTTCGTCCTTGCCATCTCCGTCCGTGTCGCCAAACACCGCCTCGCCAACGGAGGCTCCGAACTGGACGGCGAAGTCCAGCGTGCCCGCGCAAGGGTTGACGCCATAAAGCCACCCGTCGGCGGAGCCGACCACTGCCGAGGGTCGGTTCGCACCGGTCAGATTCGAGTGCACGTTGGCGCTCGTCAGCTGGCCCAGGAAAGCGCCGGTCGCGGTCGCTGCTGCCTCGTTTGGGAACAGCTGCCCTCCCGCGAGCACAATAGTCGTGAAGGTTCCCAGCGATGAGCCGTTCATCGGAGTGAGCTTGAGGCGAGCGGGGTTCTGCCAAGAACCTTCGACGAGCCAGAGGGTAGGCGGAGTTCCGGGGCACTGGGCGAGGGCGCCGTACGGGTATGGATGATCGCTGTCCGGAGAGGTCCAGAGGGCGGTCTGCAGGTCGTGGCTGTAAAGGCTCACGGGTGCAAAGCCCGCGTTCAGAATGACCTCGTCCTGGCCGCTTCCACTGGTGTCGTACAGCATGGGTACGTCGTAGGCATTCGGCGGCCCACCCGAGGCGAGCTGGCTGCCGTCGGCTCCCGACAGGACGAACGTACCCGTGCCCTGGTAGTACACGTCGTCGACCCCGCTCAAGCTCCACTGCCCTACGGACACACCCGCGGACGACGTTCCTCCACCGCCCGGAAACACCGGCTGCGTCCTCCAGAGCACCGAGCCATCAGCGCCGGAAATCGCCATCGTGCTGAGATCGGCGTTGCTCGCGCTGCCCAGCTGAAGGGCAAAATCTGGCACACCGTCCCCATTGAAATTCCCGGGAGCGAGATCGTTGAGAGGGACCCCTGTAAGGACCTCATCCCAGCCAAGACTCCCGTCCGCATTGACGACCCGTGCACGATACTGCGGCGGGTTCGTAACGGGCTCCGTGAACGCGAGGCACGCCATCGCGGGGTTGTTGCCGTTCAGGTTCGAAACGACCGTGGGGCCAAAGGTGTGAGTGACTTGCCATGTGAGAGTGGGGGGAATTGCCAAGCTCGCTGTCGCGGCATCGAGGCGAAGCAGTGCTTGCCGGCTGTCATTGACCACGACGGATTGCGCAGGGCCCGTTCCCAGTGCAACGACTCGGGGCGCGCTGTAGAGGTCCTCCCACGCCCCGGACGCGTAGTAGCCTCCGACTCGGACCTCGACCGGCGAGGGACCAGCGCTGGTCGGTTGCAGATGTCCGTCCAGCACGTTGAGGATTCCATCGCTGCGCGCGATGGCCACCTGCGGGGTCTTGAGGGTGATAGCAGGAACGACCCAGCCCGTCAGCAGATCGATGTTGCTGGGCAGGCCCAGAGACGCAATCTGCGTCGCATTCCCGCCAGCGCCCGAGAACCCGAGAAGGCTCGTGACCGTGGAGGAGGTCTGGCTCGACATCACCGCGTCGGCCAGGCCATCGCCGTTGAGATCGGTCGCGAGCGCTTGCGCGCTGATCCCCTGCACTGACGCCTGCGCCTGATTCGGGAACGTCAGCACGGTGACGTTTGACTCGCTCCAGTGCGCGGCAATCGTGGGGGACGGCGATCTTGCAAATGCCCAGGCGGTGACCGTGCTTCCGCTCGACGTGAGCACCAGGCGGCTGGTCATGGACTCCATGGGCGCCGTACCCGCGATTGTCTGCCCCGGGATCGGGGTGATGAGCTCCGTTCCTAAAAGGGCATCGTAGATATGAGTTCTCCATCCGTTCGTCGGATCGTTGGTCGACACGACCACTTCGAATAGGCCGTCGCCGTCCAGGTCTTGGAGCGGATCGACCCAGTTCATGTCTCCACCAGCGTCCGGTGCGACGACGCTCGACCAAAGCACCGTCAGCGCGGCTGGCTGGGCGGTGTAGTCGTAGTGAAGCACGGTCACCCTGCGCTCGTTCGTCGCGGGTGCGTCGGAGGTGTTCAGCAGGCAGACCGCCTCGTCGCCCGGGGAACCGTCGATGTTGGCCGTCGTGCACACGCTCTCTGCCGTGCGCGCGCCGAGCGTTCCGGTCTGCGCGAGCAGGGAGCCGTCGGCGCCGAGAAGAGAAAACTGCGAGTCATTGGCAAGAAGGGTCTCGAGCGGAGGACTCGCATCGGCTTGCAGCAACGTGACCGAAGTCGCGGTGCCACAGGTGAAAGTGGCGACGGGAAGCGACCCGAGTTGAACAGCGCTCCCAAAGCCGCTGGCGAAAGACCAGTAGAAGCCCGAATTCCCGCTGTTGACACCGCAGCACCCACACTCGGTGACCAGCACATCGGGCTTGCCGTCCCCGCTGACGTCGCCGAGGCGGACGCTGCCAATAGTCCCCATCTCGCCATCCGGTTCGATCCATTCGATCGCTCCCGTCTGGACCGACACGATGATCACGTGGTCCTTGGAATAGGCGACCACGTCCTGTACTCCGTCGCCGTTGACGTCCCCGATCCCGGCGAACTGGTGAATTCCCCGCGCAGGAGTCTGCCAGAGGATCGCATCGGTCGGATCCTTGGCGATGACTTGCCCACTCGTAGAGATCAGCAGATCTTGGCCGCCATTTCCGGTCACGTTCTCCACCAGAAGCTGAGATCCAGTAATCGCTCCCCCCAAATAGGTTCGCCAATAGGGGGTTGGCGTCACGAGATTGCCCGTGCCGGTGGCCGCGCCGACGCGTTTGGCGTCGTGGCGTGCCATGGGCCATGTCGCGCCTGCAGTGCGCGAGCCGAATGCGACGCCCAAAAAACTTGCGAGGGCGAGTCCGACTGCCGAGCGGCGGGTAGCTTCCATCATGCTGCCGCTAAGTATGGCCGACCGTCGATCAGGGCACCACTGCGGGAAGAGCAGAGTCCGCAGGCTGGTATTCGGTCACGAGGGCGCGAAGCCCCTGTCGAACGAGCTGCTCGTCGGATCGCTCGAGGACCGCGCGCAGGCGCTGTATCCCCGCGATCACCTCGTCGTAGCCGTTGGCTCGGATCCGGCCCACCATGATGCGCGGGTGGCGTGTACGGTCAGAAACTTCATCCTCGTGGTAGAGTTCCTCGAAGAGCCGTTCGCCGGGTCGCATACCCGTGAAGGCGATCTCCACGTCCTCCCCTTCACGCAAACCTGAGAGACGGATGAGGTCGCGGGCCAGGTCGACGAGCTTGACCGGTTCGCCCATGTCCAGGATCAGGATCTCCCCGCTTCGCCCCACTGCCGAGGCCTGCAGAACGAGCTGTGTGGCTTCGGGGATGGTCATGAAATAGCGTCGCATGTCCTCGTGCGTGACGGTGACAGGGCCCCCCCGTTTGATCTGCTCCCTGAAGATCGGCACCACGCTCCCCGCCGACCCCAGGACGTTGCCGAATCGGACGGCGACGAAGCGGACGTCGCTCCGCGACGAGAGGGCTTGAAGGTAGAGCTCGGCGGCTCGCTTGGTGGCCCCCATGACCGACACGGGTCGGACGGCCTTGTCGGTCGAGATCAGCACGAACTCGGAAACCCCGAACCGATCGGAGGCGTCGGCGACCGTCATCGTGCCGAAAACGTTGTTCTTGACGGCCTCGCCTGGGTTCAGCTCCATCATCGGGACGTGCTTGTGCGCGGCCGCGTGGAAGACGGTGTGGGGTCGGTGCTTCACAAAGATCTGATCGACGCGTTCCTCGTCGCAAATGTCAGCGATGCAGGGCGCAATGGCGAGGCCGGGAAACGACTCGCGAAGCTCGCGCTCGATGAAGAAGAGATTGTTCTCCGTCCGTTCGACCAGCACCAGCTCTCTGGGCGAGAAGCGCGCAACTTGGCGGCAGATCTCCGATCCGATGCTGCCCCCGGCGCCCGTCACGAGCACGACCCTTCCACGCAGGAACTCGCTTATCGCATCAACATCGAGATCGACCGGCTCCCGTCGGAGGAGGTCCTCGATTGCTACGTCGCGGATCCTGCTGAGCGCGGCCGAGCCGTTGATGATTTCGAAGAGCCCGGGAACGATCTTCACCGGGAGATTGGCGGCCTCACAGAGCTTCATCACGCGGCGAACTGCAAGCCCTGGGGCGCTCGCCATCGAGATGAGGATTTGTTGAGCGCCCAGCTCGAGGGCTACCCGCTCCAGGTCCGAGGTGGTCGCGAGCACCGGCAAGCCGCCGATGTGCGTACCCAGCTTGGCCGGGTCGTCATCGACGAAACCAACCGCCCGGATCCCGAGGTCGGGTCGCGACGCAATCTCGCGCGCAACCAGCGCTCCGGCCCTTCCAGCGCCAACGAGCAAGGTTGCAATTGGCTCGGCGCTTCCCCGGGGGCGCCGATGGGCCTCGCTGCGCTCGCTTTCCAGCCGACGCAGGGCTCGGATGCCAGACAGGCCGCAGAACGCAAACACGCCGTCGGCCAGAAGAACGCCGATGGGGGCGTAGATGCGGCTTACGTTGGCCCAGGTGACGAGACCTACGAACCAGCTGGAACCAACGATTGCTCGAAAGCACAGCAGAACGAGTGTCGCGATGCCAATCGCGGACAGGATGCGCCTCGTGTCGCGCAGGCTGACGTATCGCCAGGCGACACGGTGGACGTCGCGAGAGCGGAGCGAGAGCGCTTGAACCGCCAGCACAATCGGCAGCGAGACCAGCAGACGCACTCGCTCGCTCGGCGGCAACACGCCCTCGAAGCGCACCATGAAGGCGGCCACGTAGGCCAGGACCAAGACTCCGACGTCCAGCGCGTGCTGCGCCATGCGCGCAAACGTGGTTCGCGACGTCATCTCGGTGCTGTTGGTTGCCACTTCCCCCATGGGCCGTTCATCTACCGCGCGACCAGGCTGGGTGGAAGGGCTGGCTTCAGCTGCGCGTGGAGATCCGCGTAGTTGCAGGCGATTCTCCGGTTCGAGTCTCGCCGCCGGGATACTGAGGTTGCAGTCCCCGCACTCGATGGTCGCCGCCGTGCTTGATAGGTTGCCGCCGTGGACCTTGCCGCCCGCGCGAAACTCGCGCCGAGATGGTCAACAGTCGCTCGCGTGACCGTGATGTCGGTTTCGCTCGTCCTGGCTTGGTCAGGCTGCAATCACCGGTCGTCAGCACCGTCGGCGGCCCCGTCGATCCAGCCGGCGCAATGGGCCCCAGTGGGCCACGCTCCCGTGGACTTGAAGAGCTTCGGGGCGCGAGGGGACGGCATCTCCGACGACACCGCCGCGTTCCAGGCTGCGGTCAATGCAGCGGCGGGCGGCACCTTGCTCGTGCCAGCGGGTGACTACAGCGTTGGCACGGTTCATCTGACCAGCGGCTCGACGCACATCGTCGGGGCAGGACCGTCGTCACGTCTGGTCGCGCGAATGCCGGACAGTGCGGTGATGGTGATCGGCGATTGCGATCACGCGTGGATCGAGAAGCTCCAGATCGTCGCGGCGGCAGGGGATCGAACCGGTGTCGGCGTGAGCGCGACCGGTTCGCGCTTCTTGTCGGTCGTCGGGTGCACGCTCTTCGGTTTCGGTCGCGCGGGGATCTTGACGAGAGGCGGCTCCGACATCGCGCTCAAAGGCAATGTCATCGTCGGAAACGGAGACGCCGCGACGCAGGACAGCAACGGGATCTACTGCGCCTCAGGCTCTGGCGCGAACTCGAACGTCCGCGTAGAGGGCAACGACGTCAGTCGCACGGGTCAGGGGATCGCCTCGGGTCCCCTTCAAAAACTCACTGTCGTCGGAAACACGATCCACGACATCACCGGTGCCCTCGCTCAGCATGGGATGTACATCGCTTCTAACAGCGCGGCGATCGCTGAGAATCATGTGCGGACGGTCAAGCTGTGCGGAATCAAGGTGATGTCGGCCGCCACCGATCAATCGTCGGTACTGGTGTGGAAGAACCAGATAGACGGCGGATGGGACGGTTCAAATGGCCTCGGGGGTGGCGCCGGGGTCGAGGTGGACGGTCCCGGTGACAAGGTCCATACGCTTCGAGACGCCGCGATTGCGGGGAACACGATCAAGAGCATGCGTGGATACGGTGTCAGCGTCGGCAACTCGACCCTGGGCGTGAGCCTGCTCGACAACGACATCTCCAACGTCGCATCCTCGGGCATCATCTGCCAGCAGTCTGCGCAAGCGATCACGATCCTTCGGAACTCGCTTCGGAACGTGGCTGTGGGGCAGTCCGGCAACGGCGTGCAGTTCTCCACCGGGTCCTTCACCGGGCTCGTGATTCAGGACAACACGTTCGACGGCGTGCCCGCCGGGCGATGGAACATTTCCTTGGCGCACGCGTCCCACGTGCTGGCTACGGGCAATCGCATGGTGGGCGCAGCAGGAGCCGGGGCGCTGGCGGTGGAGGATTCGAGCGATCTCGTGCTTCTGGATAACAAGTCCGACAACACTGCCGTCCGGCTGCCGACGACTGCCGTGACCTCACACAGCGGCAATTCGTGGGAATGAAACCCCTCGGGGGTTGGCTACCTGCGAGGGCTACCCGCGAAACTGCTCGAAAAGCGCACGGTTCTCAGCGACTGCCACCTGACTGGTCGCGGCCGAAACGCCCAGCGCGTGCGCTCGGCTCGAGGCTACTGCGAACTCCGCGTCGTTCATCGCAACACACGCCTGCAGAGCTTCGACGAACGCTCGCTCATCCGTCAGCGGCAGGTCCCAGCCGACTCCCTCCCCTTTCAGGTTCCTCCACGGTGTCTGATCGCTGACGAGGAGCAAGCAGCCGGCAATGAGGGCCTCCAGAATTGCATGCCCGAAGCTCTCGCCAAGGGTCGGCAGGAACAGGAGATGGTGCCCGGCCAGGACGTCGATGACTCGGTCGTGGTCGACCTCTCCCTCGAAGGTGACCCGCACGTTGGATGGCAAGTCGCGTGCGATGCGAACGCATTCTGTGTAGTAGGCGGGCTCCACTATCGGGCCATAGACGTTGTAGTGAACCCGGCCACGCACGTTGGCGAGAATCCTCAGTGCGCCAGCGAGGTTCTTGACCGGAGTAATGCGCGCGAGGCACGCGATTGACAGTTCGCCTGGCCGTTTCTCCACTCGCGCGGGGGCAGAGAAGTCGGTGAGCGACGAAAGGTCACGCGCGACAATGACGCGAGCGCGTACGCCGAACTCGCGCCGGATGTCACTCGCTTCGATGGCGGTGCCGGCGTGCCACAGGACGTCCGAATAGGCGGGCAATCGGCGCGCCACGCCTAGGAATCCCTGCTTCTTGAGTCTCTTCAGTCGAAGGGCTGCCGGGTGGAGCTCGCCACGAGGAGCCAAGATGAGCGGCCGTCGCGGAACGGCGCCCAGCCATCGCAGGTGCACAGGTAGGATTCCGAACGCGGGCGAGAGGAGGCTGTTAACGTAGTAACCATCGGGGTCGATGGCCGAGATCAGCGCGCTCATTCGATGGGGCACCAGGTCAAGCCGAGGTGCGTAGTAGACGACGGCCTCGCTGCGCCTGTGCCAGCAGCCCACCGGTGCCTCGGTCGAAGGCTGGGTAGCGTCAT
>Ga0335069_10003616_pt1 | contig 23233 bp, 20 predicted proteins | sample Lox_Sample_11_FD_206714 | JGI IMG/M metagenome (GOLD analysis project Ga0335069, IMG submission 206714) | Soil microbial communities from Loxahatchee National Wildlife Refuge, Florida, United States - Lox_Sample_1.1 | ecosystem: Environmental > Terrestrial > Soil > Wetlands | place: USA... | reverse complement strand
CCGGGTCTTCCGGCATCCCGGTGTTGATGCCGTCGTGCATGCCGGCGTAGTGCCGGCCGACGCGTGCCAGCCCTTCACGGGTCGGCGACGAGCCGCCCGGCTGCTGGGAGAAGAGCTTGTCGAACCACGCCGTGCGCTGGGCGAGGTTGAAGTCGGCGATGGGGAGGTACTTCGCCGGATTCACCGGCATCGCCAGGTAGTCAGCGCTCTTCGGCAGGTTGTTCGGGTACTTCGGGTTGACCGTGATGAAGCCGACCCGGAAGCTGTCGGTGAGCGGCGTGAACGCGAGGCTCGCCGCCGTCTTCATGGTCAGGATCCGGGTGCGGTAGTACGCGTACCAGACCGCGAAGTTGATGCGCTCGTCGGTCCCGCCGATGCCGGAGTTCGCGCCGACGACGACGCGCGTCCACGTGCCGCCGTCCGAGGCGGCCACGCCGCCGGACGTGCCCGGCGCGCCGTTGTCGGCGTCGTAGCACGGAGACTGGCCGTAGCTCAGCTGGGCCGAGCCGCCGGTGCCGCCGCTGTGGACGTAGTAGTAGGCCGGCTGCGCCGTGTCCGAGAACGCCGCGAACAGCAGCGTGTGCGAGTCATAGGCCTGGAACGACGACGACAGGTCCGTGATGACGTTCGAGGACGTGTCGAACGGGTCATAGCGTGCGGCCGTGAAGGCCGGCGTCGCGAAGAAGGTGCCGTCCGCCTGGCGCGGCAGCGCGTAGGTCGTGTTCGGGTTGTAGTAGAGCGAGTTGCACTGCCAGCTCTTGTAGCCGATGGTCTGCACGCCCGAACCGAGCCCGTTCACGGGGTTCTCGACCTCGTCGGGCATGTGCGTGCGCCCCATGGACCCCGAGGTGTCCATGAGGAACATGATGTTCGGTTTGACCTGTGCGGCGCTCGTGCTCGCGAGCGGCGTGGTCGACAGGTCCGTCAGCGCCGCGGTGCCGCCCTGGGGCAGCAGCGCGAGCGCGCAGGCGACGGGCAGCGCCATCCAGGTGGCGAGTGCCTTCGATTGCCTGTGTCCGATCGTGACCATCGTGTCCTTCTGCTCCGCGCCCCTCGAAGCGAGAGGCTGGCGACGTGCGAACGGATGCCGTTCGCGGCCGGGCAAGGGCAGTGTGTGGATCGGGCATCGCATCGGCCACCGGCTTCCGACGAACGGGTCGGCAATCGGCGGTCAGCGGCGGGCCGATTTTCGAAAGCGTGGAGAGCGTCACGGATCGAAAAACGCCCGCTCCGACGAGCGGTCGATGGCACGCATTTCGCGTGCATCGGCGCGCGGCCCGCGTGAACGCGGGAAGTCCGGCGCTCCACGCGCGCGGCAAAAAGCGCGCGCCCTGCGAGCGCGCGCCTGATCGCTCAGCCGCCCGACTTCTGGACCAGGAAGTCGTCGACCTTCGCGCCTTCGCTCAGCGCCGCGACGAGCCAGCGCGGCCGGCTGCCGCGACCCGTCCACGTGTTGCCCTTGTTGTCGCGGTACTTCACCGGGATGACGCGGCGGGTCTTGCGCGCACCGCGCTTGCCTGCTGCGGCGCCGGCCTTCGCCGGCGTCTTGCGCGGGCGCCCGCGCTTCTTCGGTCCCGCGGCGAACAGGTCCTGCGCCGTCAGGCCGTAATGCTCGATCGCCGCGCGGATCCGCTGAACGACGCCCGAGATCTCCGATCGGCGCACGCGTTCGGCTTCGCGCTGGAGACGCTCGATCTCTTGCTGGATCTGGGAAAGGGTCTTTTTCCTGGGCATCGTCGGCCTCGGTGGTGGCAAAGGTCTGCAATGTAGTCCAAATTCGTCCCGACCGGCACCGAGGAAAGGTCTGACGCAAAACGCCCGATGCGTTTCAAAGGGCTATCAGCCGCAAGCTCCCGTGTGTCCGCAAGCGGTGCAGAAATCGCAGCCGTCCTTCTGGATCAAGGTCGCATTGCCGCACTCGGGGCAACGCCGGCCTGCCATCGGCGCCGACCCGATCCGCGCGCGGCCACCCGCCGGCGGCTCCAGGATGCCCATCTCGCGCAACGGATAGCCCTGCTCGTCGAGCACGTCCAGCATGGCATAGCGGTGGATGATGAGCCGCGCCAGATAGGCCACCGTGGAAGGCCACGTCTGCTGACGGCGCTCGCCCGGCACGAAAGCCATGAAATGGCCGAGCGGTTCGGCATAGCTCAGCAGCTTGCGCAGCTTCATGCCGATCCAAGCCGGATCGAGCACGCGCATGTCGAGCGAAAGCACGCGCGCGAGGCCGTCGAGCGCACGCGGATAGTTTCCGGAAAAGCCGATCGCGCACGGCAGCGTCAGCGGCCTCGCCGCGGCACCGATCGAGAGCGACACTTCCTTCAGCGTCACCGTGAAGGCCTCGTCCGTCGCGGGATTGATCAGGTCCACCGCCCAGGCGAGCGTGCCGTCGGCTTCGGTGCGCGGCTCCTCCCGGCTGAACATCGCGTCGAGCACCGGCGTCGCGCCGCGCTCGGACCACATGCCGAGTTGCTCGCAGCGCCAGCGGATGACGGCGGCCGTGGCCGCCACCACGCCGGGAAAGCGGCGCGCTTCGCCGTGCGGCGGAAAGGGCATCTCGAACGCATGCTCCTCCTGCACGGTGGCGAGCGCATCGAGCTTCAGTCGGACCCATTCCGCGTCGCGTGCGCGCAGGTCCATCGACAACGTCTTCGCGAGGGCACCGAGGCCGCGCGGCTGCTCGGCTCCGTTCACCCACACCTCGAACGGCAGCATGCGACCCGACTCCGCTGCGCCGCTCTCCACGGGCGCTTCGCCGACGAAGAGGGCGAACTGGCCGAACGGATGCGTCACCATGTAGGTCCACGCGGCATTGCCCGCGGGGAGCAAGGGTCGGCCGGGCCAGCGCAGCGATGCCAGCACCGGCTGCGGCAGGCGCTCCAGCTTGAGCCGACCGTTCGCGGCCACGGCGAGCGCCGGCGGTGCCTCGGGCTTCACGCTCAGCACCGCGCCGAGTACGGCATTCGGCCGATAGGTGGCGAGTCCTTTGAGGCCCGACTTCCACGCTTCGCGATAAAGGTCCTGGAAGTCGGCGTACGGATAGTCCTCCGGGACGTTCACCGTCTTCGAGATCGAGCTGTCGACGTACGGTGCGACCGCGGCTGCCATCGCGGCGTGCGCCTGCGCGCTCATCTCGAGCGCCGTCACGAACGCCGGCGTGAGCGGCGCCTCCGCTCCGCGCAGGTGCCGGTAGAGGCGCCACGCATGGTCCTCGACCGCGATCTCGCGGTGGGTGCCGTCGGCCATGCGCTTCTTGCGCAGGTAGGTCCACGAGAACGCAGGCTCGATGCCGTTGCTCGCGTTATCGGCGAAGGCGAGGCTGATCGTGCCCGTGGGGGCGATCGAGAGAAGGTGGGAGTTGCGCAGGCCGTGCGCGCGTATGCGGTCCTTGAGGGCTGCGGGCAGGCGCGACGCGAACGTGCCGCGCTGGAGCAGCAGGTCGGCGTTGAAGAGCGCGAAGGCGCCGCGCTCGAGCGCGAGATCGACCGACGCGTCGTAGGCCGCGTCGCGCATCGCCTCGGCGATGCGGGCGGCGGCGCGCCGCGCCGGCTCGCCGTCGTAGCGCAGGCCGAGCATGATGAGCGCATCGCCGAGCCCGGTGAAGCCGAGCCCGATGCGCCGCTTCGCGTGCGCCTCCTGTTGCTGGCGCGCGAGCGGCCAGTTCGTCACCTCGAGCACGTTGTCGAGCATGCGCACGCAGGTGCGCGCGAGCGCCGTGAACGCCGCTTCGTCGAACGATGCGTCCGCCTCGAACGGCCGACGCACGAACCGCGAGAGGTCGATGGAGCCGAGGCAGCAGCAGCCGTACGGCGGCAACGGCTGCTCGGCGCACGGGTTGGTGGCGCTGATGGTCTCGCAATAGGCGAGGTTGTTGTCGGCATTGATGCGGTCGAGGAAGAGCACGCCCGGTTCCGCGTGGTCGTACGTCGACCGCATGATCTGGTCCCACAGCGCACGCGCCGGGATGCGGCGATAGACCCACAGGCCGTCGGCGCGCCGATGGGCGCCCGCCTCCTGCTGCGCCCGCGAGGGCTCGGCCCGGTGCACGAGATCCACCGGGCCGTCGCTTTCGACCGCCTGCATGAACGCATCGGTCACGCCCACGGACAGGTTGAAGTTGCGCAGGTCGCCGCCGTCCTTCGCGTGCACGAACTCCTCGATGTCGGGATGGTCGCAGCGCAGCACCCCCATCTGGGCGCCGCGCCGCGCACCTGCCGATTCGACGGTTTCGCACGAGCGGTCGAACACGCGCATGTACGAGACCGGCCCCGACGCGCTCGAGTGCGTGCCTGCCACCCACGCGCCGCGCGGACGGATGCGCGAGTAGTCGTAGCCGACGCCGCCGCCGCGCCGCATCGTCTCGGCGGCTTCGGCCAGCGCCGTGTAGATGCCGGGGTGGCCCTCGTCGTCGCCGACGATCGCATCGCCCACCGGCTGCACGAAGCAGTTGATGAGCGTCGCCGACAGGCCGGTGCCCGCCGCGGACTGGATGCGGCCGGCCGGCACGAATCCGCCTTCGAGGGCGCGCAAGAAGGTCTCGCGCCAGCGTTCGCGTTCCGCCGGCGCTTCGGCTTCGGCGAGGGCGCGCGCCACGCGCGCGTGCACGTCGGCCGCGCTGCGCTCGTCGTCCTTCGCGTATTTTTCGAGCAGAACCTCGGCACTGATGGGCTGCGGGGGCAGCGGGCCGATGGCGGTAGGTGCCGGCGTGCGGGCTCGAGTCCTGGGTGCTGTCATGCGATCTCGGCGAGGGTGTCGCGGCCGGTGCGCCGCTCAACCGCCCATCCTGCGCCACAAAGCGCTTGCGCGCCAGCGCCGGCCGGAGCGGCCTCTTGCCGCGGCTGCCTTTGGGAGGTCAGTCGGAGACTCGAGTCGCGAGGACGCGGCCGTCGCGAGGATCGATCACGCAATCGAACCCGAAAAGGGTGGCCGGTTGATCGGGCGCGGGCAACGCGCGCCCGCGTCCGTGCAGGGCGGCCTCTTCCGCGCTCGCCTGCGCAAAGGTGCGGGTCTCGGCATCGAACGCGATCTGCGATACCCGCGGCCAGCGCTGCTTGAGCGCCTGCACCGCGCTCGATTCGCAGGCCGCGGGCGAGAGGTGGCTCAGGTCAGGTTCGGCGGGCGCAGGCGGCGCCTCGCGCTTCGCGGCGACGACGAGCGTGTCGCGCAGCACGAGCCCCACCGCCTCGGCCGTCCGCAGGTCCACGTTGCAGCTGTATTCGAAGGTGCGAACGCCGCTCGCACCCCGCGACCGACCGGAGCCCCGCAGGAGCGCCCGGGTTTCGTTCGAGAGGCCCCTGTCGACGGTCGGGGCCCCCGGGAAGGTGACGTCGGTCGCGGCAAGGCCGTGCGAACCGAGCGATTCGCGCGCCGCACGCTCGCAGGCCGCGACGGCTTCGGCGCTCACACCGATCGCCTTGTCGGGCGGCACCTGGGCGTGGGCAGCGAGCGCTGCGAGACCGAAGACGGCGATGGCGAAGCGCAGCGCGGAGGCGATGGGCGGCATGCGCGCAGTGTGAATGCGCAGGAGGCCGCTGTCTGCCACCTGTTCACTGGGGGTGTCAGCAAAGGTGACCGGCGGCGTGGCGATCCGGACCGGCGTCCGTCACGCAGCCGCGTCGCCGGCGAGCTGGGATCGGCGCCCGGCCTCGCGCGGCTTCGGCGAAAAGGCGATGCAGTGGCCGTGCGGGCTGATGGGGCCTTCGACGATCTTGCACGTGCCGGGGCCATCGGCCTTCGCGCCGGGGATGAACTGCACGCAGTCGTCGCAATCCTTGCCCGGCGACCGGCCCACGTCGACGTACTGCACGGCGGCGCGATCGAGCTTCTTGGTGCCTTGGGCGCGAGCGAGGTCGCCGCCGATCCAGATCACCACCGCACCCGCCACCACATCGAAGCCGCGCACGAGCGCAGCGCGGCGGCCGCCGCCAACGACTTCCGCGCTCATGTCACCACCACCGTTCCGTTCATGTCCTCGTGCCCGGTGCCGCAGAACACGTCGCACAGGAAGGTGAACGTGCCGACCTTGTCGGCCGTGAAGCGCACCTTCGCGACCTTGCCCGGCATCACGTCCGTGCGCACGCCGAAGTCGGGCAGGTTGAAGCCCATCGGGACCTCGGGCGCCGTGAGCTGCAGTTCGACCGTCTCGCCGGAGCGCACCCGGATCTCGTTTGGCACGTAGACGAATTTCTTCGCGACGACCTTGATGACGCGCGGACCCGACGCGGCCGCGCCGAGGGCCGTCAAGGGCGCCGCGACCGCCACGGCGCGCGCCACGAGCGGCCCGAGCGCGCACGCCCCCATCGCGCCGACCAGCGATCGGCGCTCGTGATCGATGGCCATGGCATCAGCCCTTCGCGACGGGCAGCTCGGTCAGCGCATAGTCGACCGGCATGCGGTGCGCGGCGATCTCGCGAAAGCCGAGTCCCTGGTACGGATGGTCGGCGTCCCACGCGACCGGCGTGCGCTTCGGCTGCGAGCCCGGCGCCGGCAGCGCGAAGATCAGCGACTTCGCCGAGTGGTGCGCGATGTGGCCGGTCATGTGGTGGTTCTCTTGGTGGATGTGCCCGTAGAACACGGTCACGTTCGCGTGCGGCATGAGGAGGTCGACCGCCTTCGCGCCGTCGCGCGTCGCCCAGTCCCACTGCGGATAGAGGTCAAACAGCGGCCGGTGCGTGAACACGACGATGCGCGCATCGGCGGGTTGCGCGCGCAGGTCGGCCGCGAGCCAGTCGAGCTGGGCCTGGCCGAGCGACGCGCCCGGGTCGCTGACGTTGTCGAGGACGATGAAGTGCACACCCTTGTGGTCGAACGTGTAGTGCGTGTCGCCGAAGTTCTCGATGAACGCCTTGCCGTTGTCGAGCGACGCGTCGTGCTCACCCGGGATGAAGCGCAGCGTCTTCACCTTCAGCTCGCTCACCATCGCCTTCACCTCGGCCATGCGCTTGCGCCGCTCGCGCGGGTCGTCGGTGGTGTGCGTCAGGTCGCCGGTGAAGATGACGAAGTCGGGCTGGCGCTCGAGCGCGTTCACGGCGGCGATGGCCTTCGGCAACGTGCCTTTCGCATCGGGGTTGGGGGGCCCTTCGAAGCCCCAGTGCAGGTCCGACAACTGGACGAACATGAAGTCGTCGGCAGCGCCGGCCATCGTGTCGGCGGCCCGTGCAGCACCGGTCGCTGCCGAGACCAGCACCACGCCTCCGAGGCCTGCGAGCTGCAGAAACTGCCTGCGATCCACATCGTTCATCGTGCATCTCCTGTTGGTCGACGAGACGCGAGCCCGCGATCGCAGGTCCCGCGCTCACTCAACCGGCGCATCGGGCGCAAAATTCCCGCGCGCAGAAGAAAAGCCGTCGGGCCGGCCGGGCACCGGGAATAAGTCGCCGCGGATCGCGGTCGTTTCGAAGGGGAACGGGATGACCGAAGAAGTGAACTGGCGGCGTTTCGAGGCACTGGCGCTGCCGCACGCCGACGCGGCCTACAACCTCGCCAAGTGGCTGATGCGCAATGACCACGACGCCCAGGACGCCGTGCAGGACGCGTTCGTGCGCGCCTTGAAGTACATGGACACCTTCCGCGGCGACAACGCGCGCCCCTGGCTGCTGCAGGTGGTGCGCAACAGCTGCTTCACGTGGCTGAAGGAGAACCACCCGGCGGGCCTGACGTCGATCGACGACGAGGAAGGTGCGCTCGAGATCCCCGGCCCTGCCGGCGACGAGCCGCATGCGATCGCCGTACGCCAGGACGAGCGTGCGCGCATCGACGCGGCCATCGCCGCGCTGCCGTTCGCGTTCCGCGAGGTGCTGGTGCTGCGCGAGTTCGAGGACCTCCCGTACAAGGACATCGCCCGCATCGCGGAAATTCCGATCGGGACCGTCATGTCGCGCCTCGCGCGCGCCCGCGCACTGCTGCGCGACGCGCTCGCGCCGGGTGCGCGGCCGGTCCTGCGCGAAGTGCCGCGGCCGACCGCGAACGGGAGAGCCTGATGACGACCAAGCCCGACACCCAAGCCGAACGCCTCAGCGCGTTCGTGGACGGCGAGCTCGACCTGCAGAGCCACCTCGCGCTCGAGCGCGAGGCAGCCGGCGACGAGAGCCTGCGGCTGCGCATCGAGGACCTGCGGCGCCTGCGACAGTCGATCCGCGAGGGCGCGACGTACCACGCCGCACCGCCCGACCTGCAGGCCAGCCTGGCGCGGCTCGCGCCGGAGCGGAGCGTCGCGGCGCGCGCATCCTCGCACGCCGGCGTCGGGCGCACCGCCGCGGCCGCGGTCTCACGCTGGCTCGCGTGGCGCCCGCTCGCCGCCTCGTTCGCGCTCGTCGCGCTCGTGCTCGTGAGCGCCGACGTGACGTGGTTGCGCGGGCGCGCGCAGGAACGCCTCGCGGAAGACGTCGTCGCGAGCCACGTGCGCGCCAGCCTCGGCCAGCACGTGGTCGACATCGCCTCTTCCGATCACCACACGGTGAAGCCATGGCTCTCGGCGCGTCTGGACTTCTCGCCGCCGGTCACGGAGCTGTCGCTGCCGGGCTCGACGTTCCTCGGCGGGCGCGTGGACTATCTCGACGGACGCCCCGTCGCCGCGCTCGTGTATCGACAAGGCCCGCACCTGGTGACGTCGTTCGTCTGGCCCGCGACCGGGGAAGAAGCCGATCCGGTGTTCGGCCACGAGCGCGGCTTCGAGACCGCGCACTGGCTGCGCGGCGGCATGAACCATTGGGTCGTCTCCGACCTGAACCGCAACGAGTTCCGGATCGTGGTTGACGCGATCCGCCAGCAGGAGGCCGCGCGCTAGAGGCGCGCCGCAGCTTCGTACGCCTGCATCACGCGCGCCGCGTCGCCCTCCTGCTGGGCGAGGCGCGCGAGTGCGAGCCATGCCCTGCGCCGCTGCGCGGTGCCGAGCTGCAGGTCGTCGGTCGCCTGCTCGAGGAGGCGCCGCGCCTTGCCCCACAGCTGGCGCTCCGCCAGACCGATGCCCGTGGCGAGCGAGATCGCGCCTTCGCGCGGATAGGCCTGCGACGCGGCCTCGAGGCGCGGCAACCATTCGGGCCCCAAGCCCTCGATGGCGTCGACGAGCGCACCGGCCACCTGCGCGCGTTCGTCCTCGCCGAGATCGCCGAGCTGGTCCCAGAACGGCCGCAGCCAGCCGCGTGCATCGTCGGCGCTGCCGAGCGCGACCGCACGCCGCGCCGCCGCCGCGGCGATGTACGGATCGCGCCGATCCGCCGGTTCGAACCCGAGCCACACGCGCCGCAGCTGATCGAGGTCGTGGGCCTGCGCGAGCGATTCGAAGGCGAGCGAGCGCAGCAGGCCGGGCGCGGCCACCGGCGAGATGCCCTGGTGCTTGATGAGGAGTCGCGCGGTGTGCAGCGCATCCTGCGGATGGCCGCCGAGCTTGGCCGCCTGCAGCTTGAGGCGCAGCGCGTGCGTGCGTCGGGCGACGCCCTGCGGCAGCTGATCGAGCATCCGCAGCGCACGCGGCGCATCGCGGTCGTCGAGCGCCCATTCGGCCGCCAGCAGTCGTGCACCTTCCTCGGCCGCGCGCGCGGCGGCGCTGCGGGGGGCGAGCTCGAGCGCCTGGCGCAGCTCCTCGTCGCGCGTGGTGCGGTCCTGCAGGCGATGCGCGCTGGCCGCGGCGAGCAGATGCGCCAGCACGGCGAACTCGTGGTCGTGGGCGAGCTCGGGCGTGTCCGTCTGGATCGCGAGCGCACGCTGCGCCGACTTCTGCGCGCGGCTGAAGCGACCGCCGAACGTCTGCGCGAGCGCGTCGCGCAACGCAGCCTGCGCCGTGCGGTCGCGCCGCGCGATGCGCCATTCGCGGGCGCGTCGCGGCAGCGTGGTGAGAGCCTCGGCGGCCCGGAACAGCAGAACGAGCAGGAAGCACGTGCCGACCAGCAGCAGCAGGAACAGGTTGAGCGACAGGTCCATGCGCCAGCCGCCCCAGTAGAAGCTCGCGAGCCCGTCGTTCGTGCCAAGCGTCGCCGCGGTCACCACCGCGACCACGAACAGCAGCACGAACCAGATCGTCGTGCGCATCGCGATGGCCCGCGATCAGCGTCCCGCCACGGCGGCGGCCACCGCGGCGAGTGTGTCGTCGGGCCGCGGCACGCCGCCCTGCTTGGCCTGCGCGGCGACCTGGCGGACCAACTCCTGCGCGATCTGCGTGCGCCGCGCGCTGCGGTCGAAATAGCGATCGATCATCACGAGCGCCGCCTGCAGGTCCTGCTGCGCGGTGTCGAACTGGCGCGAGAGCAGCGCGAGGCGCGCATTGAGCAGCCGCAGCTTCAAGTTCTCGCGCAGGAAGAAGGCCTGGTCGGGCGCGAGCAGCACGGCATCGGGATGGTCGATGCGCGTCACGCGCACGAGGGAGCGCACCTCGTCCCACAACTCGCTCCACGCCTGCGACAGCGTGCCGCGCACGTGCTCCGACCAGCGCGCGACCGCGGAGCCCGAGGCGGCCGGGCCCGAGGCACTCGACGCGAGGCCCGCGGAACGGCTCGCGGAGCGGCTCGCGGCGGCGGCCGCGGCCGCGGTGCGGGCCGGGTCGCCGCGCGCCTGCGCGTTCGACAGCAGCGGCAGCTCGTCGGCCATGCGGATCGCCTCGTCGAGGCGGATCGCGAGGGTGGCGATGTCGGCGACGCTCGCAGCCTTGACGCGATCGAGATCGCGCGCGATCGCGCGGCGCACGCCGTCGAGTCGCGGCTGGCTCACGCGCGCGAGACGCTCGTCGGATTGCTTCAACGTGGCGACGAGCGGCTCGGCGCTGCCGGTGATCGCCGACTGCTGCACGGCCACGCGGATCGCCGCCTCCACATCGGTCAGCAGGTTCTCGTCGCGCGAGCGCGAGAGCGACTGCATCAGCTCCTCGAGCTGCGTGCGCTGCAGGGCCACCTCGGCGACGCGCGCCTCGAGCAGTGCCGTCTTGGCGGCCGACTCGCGCGCCGAATCCTGCGCCTGCTTCGCGAGCAGGCGCGCTTCGGCGGCCTCGCCGCCGCTCTCCTGCTGGCGTCGCACCAGCTCCTGCTCGATGCGGTGCACGCGCTGGTCGGCTCGCCAGGCATAGACGAGCGCCGCGACGGCGATCAACGCGAGCAACGAGGCGCCGATCGCCATGGCGAGCGGGGCGCGCCGCATCCGTGCGCTGCGCGCATCGCCGACGTCCACCGGCAGGACCGCGGGGGTCGAAGCGTCGGTCGACGGCGGCGCGGGGTCGTTCACGATCGAATCGATTGTATGCAGGCCACCACGTCGGACAGCGTGGCGCGCGCCTCGTGCACGCGGCCGAAGCCCATGCGCCGCGCGCTCTCGGCGATGCGCGGATGGGTCGCCACCGCTTGCGATGCGCCCCACGGCGGCGGGCCCGCGCGCGACTCCGTGCGCACGACGGCGTCGAGGTGGCCGATGGCTTCGCTGCTGCCGAACAGCCACAGGTGATCGGCCGGGGCATCGAGCGCCGCGCGCAGCCGGGCGCGCTCCGACGCATCGAGAAGCGGTGCCGCGCGTCGATAGGCGGCCACCGACTGCACCGTCGCGCCGCGTGCGGCGAGCCGCTCGGCGAGCCAGTCGCGGCCGCCTTCACCGCGCACGACGAGGACGCCCGCGCCGGCCCATTCGCGCGCGGCGAGACGCGACCACAACGCCTCGGAATCGAAGCGAGGCGCATCATCGGCCGGCGCATCGATGGAGTCCGCCGGCACGCCGGCCGCGAGCAAGGCGGCCACGGTCCCGGGGCCGGTCGCCGCGGCCCGCGCCGTCGACGGCCACCGGGCGTCCTCGGGCGCCGCCGCGAACCACGCTTGCACCGCGCTCGCGCTCACGAACATCACGAGCCGCCGCGTGTGCAGCGTGCGGTGCGCCTCGGCCAGCGCCGCCGGATCGGGCGCAGGCGCGATCTCGATCAACGGCAACGGCACCGCATCGAGTCCGTGCGCGCGGAGTGCCTCGAGCCAGGGCCGTGCCTGGGCGCGCGGCCGTGTCACCAGCACGCGCCAGGACGGAGCGGTCACGGCACCAGCATGGCAGCGGCCGCGGCGAGGTAGGGCTGCGCACCCTGCGCGCGCAGCGCGGCAGCCGCCTGCTCGCCGAGCGCGCGCGCCGCGGCGACGTCGTGCACCTCGGACCCCAGCGCGGTGCGCAGCAGCGGCCCTTCGAGACGCGGGTCACCGAGCACCGCGCGAACCTCGAGCCGCGCGCTGTCGAAACGGGCATGGGCCGCGAGCGGCATGCTGCAGCTGCCACCGAGTGCACGCGCGACCGCGCGCTCGGCTTCGACCGCCAGCTGCGTCGGCACATGGGTCAGCGAGGCGAGGTGCTCGCGCAGATCGGTCGCGTCGGCGCGCACCTCGATCGCGAGGGCGCCCTGCCCGGCGCACGGCAGCATGGCGGCAGGGTCGAACGCGGCGCGGATCCGATCGGCTGCACCGAGACGCATCAGCCCGGCCGACGCGAGCACGATCCCGTCGTAGTCCCCGGCGTCGAGCTTGCGCAGACGCGTGTCGAGGTTGCCACGCAGCGGCTCGACGCGGGCGTCGGGCCGCAGCGCCTGGAGCTGCACCACGCGGCGCAGGCTCGAGGTGCCGATGGTCGCGCCCTCGGGCAATGCGTCGATCGACGCATGCCGGGAAGACACCCACGCGTCGCGCGGATCCTCGCGCTCCAGCACCGCCGCAAGGGCGAAGCCGGGCGGCAGGTCCATCGGCACGTCCTTGAGCGAATGCACGGCGAGATCGGCGCGGCCTTCGGCCATCGCGGTCTCGAGCTCCTTCACGAAGAGGCCCTTGCCCCCGACCTTCGCGAGCGCTCGGTCGAGCACCTGGTCACCCTTGGTGGTCATCGGCAGCAGCGTCGCGACGAGGCCCAGGCGCTCGGCGAGGAGCGCGCGCACGTGCTCCGCCTGCCACAGCGCCAGCCGGCTTTCGCGGGTGGCGATCACGAGGGGTCGGGCCATCGATCGATCCTAGCAGGCGCGTCTCTTGCGAGGACGCCCGCTAGCATCGTGTCGCACCCATGCCGCACCGCACCTCCCGGCCCGCCGCGAAGGATCGACCGCTGGTCGACGACGTCCGCTTCCTCGGCCGCATCCTCGGCGACGTGATCCGCGAGCAGGAGGGCGAGGCGGCGTTCGAGCGGGTGGAGCGCGTGCGCCGCCTCGCGGTGGCCTACCGGCTCGAGGCCGACGCCAAGGCCGGACGTGCGCTCGATCGCCTGCTGACCGGGTTGAGCGCCGCGAGCACCGTGAGCGTGATCCGCGCGTTCAGCTACTTCTCGCACCTCGCGAACATCGCCGAGGACCGGCATCACCTGCGCCGACGCCGCGACCACGAGCGCCGCGGCGAGCACCAGGACGGCTCCCTCGCGACGGCGTTCCGGCGGCTCGCGCAGCGCCGCATCGGCAAGCGCGAGATCGCGGCGCTGCTCGAGCGTGCCTACGTGTCGCCCGTCCTCACCGCGCACCCCACCGAGGTGCAGCGCCGCAGCATTCTCGATGCCGAACGCGCCATCGCCGACCTGCTCGCGGCCCGCGACGACCTCGCCACCGATGCGGAGCGCGCGGCGCACGAGGCGGCCGTGCGCGCGCGCGTCACGCAGCTCTGGCAGACCCGCGTGCTGCGCGACACGCGCCTCACGGTGGCCGACGAGATCGAGAACGCGCTCTCGTACTACCGAGCCACGTTCCTCGCCGAGGTGCCGCGCCTCTACCGCACGCTCGAGGCGGCCCTTCCGGGCCAGCACGTGGCGCCGTTCTTCCGGATGGGCAACTGGATCGGCGGCGACCGCGACGGCAATCCGTTCGTCACCGCCGAGACGCTGCACATCGCGTTCGCACGCCAGTGCGAGACGATCCTGCGCCACTACCTCGCCGAGATCCACGAGCTCGGCGCGGAGCTGTCGATCTCCGCGACCCTGTGTCCCGTCACGCCGGAGCTGCAGGCGCTCGCCGATCGCTCGCCCGATCAGAGCGCGCACCGCGCCGACGAGCCGTACCGGCGCGCGCTCGTCGGCCTCTACGCGCGCGTCGCCGCGACGCTCGAAGCGTGGACCCGCAGCGAGGCGCTGCGCCACGCCGTCGCCCCCCAGCCGCCCTACGCCGACGCGCGCGAGCTGCTCGCAGACCTGCGCACGATCGATGCGTCGCTGCGCACGCACCATGCGGCCGCGCTGGCCGAGCAGCGCCTCGCGCCGCTGCTGCGCGCCGTCGAGGTGTTCGGCTTCCACCTCGCGACCGTCGACCTGCGGCAAAGCTCCGACGTGCACGAGGCGGTCGTGGCCGAGCTGCTGCACGTCGCGCGCGTGGAGGCGGACTACCCGGCACTCGCCGAGGAGGCGCGCATCGAGCTGCTGATGCGGCTGCTGGACGACGCGCGGCCCCTGCGCCTCGCGGGACCCGACCGCGATGCGGCATACGGCGAGCGCACGCGCGCGGAGCTCGCGATCTTCGAAGCGGCGGCGAGCCTCCGTGCGCGCTACGGGCCCGAGGCGCTGCGCCACTGCATCATCTCGCACACCGAGACCGTGAGCGACCTGCTCGAGGTGCTCGTGCTCCTGAAGGAGGCGGGACTCCTGCGCGGCACGCTCGGCGACGGCGCGACGAGCGCGCTGATCGTCTCGCCTCTGTTCGAGACGATCGCCGACCTGCGCCGCGCCGACCGGGTCATGCGCGCGTACTACGCGCTGCCCGGCATCGCCGCCATGGTGCGGCGCTCGGGCGCCCAGCAGGACCTGATGCTCGGCTACAGCGACAGCAACAAGGACGGCGGCCCGTTCACGAGCAGCTGGGAGCTGTATCGGGCCGAGATCGCGCTCGCCGAACTGTTCGCGGGGCTGCGCGACTCGCACGGCATCGTGCTCAGGCTGTTCCACGGGCGCGGCGGCACCGTCGGGCGCGGCGGCGGTCCGAGCTACCAGGCGATCCTCGCGCAGCCACCGGGCACCGTGAATGGCCAGATCCGGCTCACCGAGCAAGGCGAGGTGATCGCCTCGAAGTACGCGAACGCCGAGATCGGGCGGCGCAACCTCGAGACGCTGGTGGCGGCCACGCTCGAAGCGACGCTGCTCGCGTCGACGCGACGCGCACCCGCCGCCTTCCACGCCGCGGCCGAAGCGATCAGCGAGGCGAGCATGCGCGCGTATCGGGCGCTCGTGCACGACACGCCGCGCTTTCCCGAATGGTTCTACAGCGCGACCCCGATCCGTGAGATCGCCGAGCTGAACATCGGCTCGCGGCCCGCGGCGCGCGGCACGAGCGACGGCGGCCCTCCTCCCATCGACAAGCTCCGCGCGATCCCGTGGGGCTTCTCGTGGGGCCAGTGCCGCGTCGGCTTGCCGGGCTGGTACGGACTCGGCTCCGGCATCGGGGCCTGGATCGAAGGCGGCGGACGCGGCGAACGGCGTACGCGCCTCGAACTCGTGCGGCGCATGCACCGCGAGTGGCCCTTTTTCCGCACGTTGCTGTCCAACGTCGACATGGCGCTGGCGAAGACCGACCTCGGCATCGCCGCGCGCTACGTGGCGCTCGTGCCCGACAAGCGGCTGGGGCGACGCGTGTTCGCCGCCATTCGCGCGGAGTGGGACCGCACGAACGCCATGCTCGCGCTCGTCACCGGCGAGCGCACGCGGCTCGCCTCCAACCCGAGCCTCGCCCGTTCCATCGCCCACCGGTTTCCGTACCTCGACCCGCTCAATCACCTGCAGGTCGAGCTCATGCGCCGCCTGCGCCGTGGGGCCGCGCGCCAGGCAGGCGGCGAACGGCTCAAGCGCGGCATCCACATCTCGATCAACGGGCTCGCGGCGGGCCTGCGCAACACCGGCTGAAGGCAGTCACAGGCCGGCGAAGCCGCCTACGATCGCACGCCGCGCGCAGGGTCGAACCCGGCGTCGGTTGACGGGTTGCGCACGCACTGGCACAAGGGCCGCATGGACGCCGCTGCCGTCGATCGCCGTCGATCCCAGGCGCGCATGCTGCCGATCGTGGCGATCGGGGCGGCGGCCACGGCCTTCGCCGCCGGCCACGACCCTCATCGGGTACCCGGCGACGCGACGACGATCGAGCACTGCGTGGGCGGTCCGGCGATCCGCTTCGAGCCGGGTGCACGCCGCGCTCTGCTCGAGCCCGCCGATGCGGCCGACGTCAGCGCAGCGCTGGTGCAGCGCTATCCCATCGTGGCGCGCGACGGCCTCGCGCCCGAACGCATCGTGCTGTGGCGCGATCCCCGTGCGGGCTGGCTCTACGTGGCGCTCGTGACGAATCCCGAGGACGCCGAGCAGGTCTGCTTCACGGCGACGTTCACGGCGAATCGCCTGCCGGTCACGTCGCCGCTGCTGGTGAAGTACTTCGGCGCATCGACTGCCAGCGACTGACGCGCGGGCAGCGCGGCTTCAGACCGGCATCGTGACGAGCGCCTCGCGCACCGTCGCCACCTGGCGCCGCGAAACCGCGAGCCACTCGTCGGTCGGCGCGACGCACACGGCCCAGGCCTCGCCGCCCTCGTCGTCGCCGTCGGCCGCGACGATGCGACGTTCGAGTGCGCGCACGGCCTTGCGGGCGACGAGCGCGTTGCGGTGCACGCGCAGGAAGTGCGCGCCGAGACGCTCTTCGAGCTCCGACAGCGAGTCGTCGAGCACGTAGGTGTGCTGCGGGGTGCGCAGCGTCACGTACTTGAGCTCGGCCTTCAGATAGAGCACGTCGCTGATGGGCACGCGGATCACGCGACCGCGGTCGCTCACGACGATGACGGGAGCCTCGTCCTTCTCGGGCTCGGTCGGCGCCGGCACGATCTGCAGGCGTTGCGCCACGCGCTGCAGCGCCGCCTGGAGGCGCTCGCGGCGCACGGGCTTGGTCACGTAATCGACCGCTTCGAGGTCGAACGCCTTCACCGCGTGCTCGGCGTGCGCGGTCACGAACACGACGGCCGGCGCGCGCTCGCGGTTGCGAAGCTCGGCGGCGAGCTGGGTCCCGTCGCGGCCCGGCATCTGCACATCGAGCAGGATCGCGTCGCACGACTGGGTGGCGAGCCACACGAGCGCCTGCGACGCATTGGCGGCCTCCCCGACCACGGACGCGCGCGGTTGCGGGCATTCGTCCACCAGGCTGCGCAGCCGCAGGCGGGCGAGCTCCTCGTCTTCCACCACCAGCACGCGAAGTCGATGCGCCCCGTTGGCGGCGCTCGATGCATTCGCTCCGTTCGATCCGTTCACTCCATTCATTTCCCACCTCCCAACGGACCGGGTCCCACCCCGGCACTCATGAGCCATGACGCAAAAGACGCATGGCCTACAACGGCACGACGACCTGCACGCGGAACACGTCCGGCCCGCTGTGCATGTCGAATTGCGCGGCAACGTCGTGCATCAGGCGCAAGCGCTCGCGCACGTTCTTCAAGGCGATGCCGTGTCCCGGCCTCCCCTGTGTTTTCGGCACCGTGTTGGCAATCGAAAGGACGGCACGCCCATTTCGCACCCGTGTCCGGATGCGGATGGTCCCGCCTTCCGTGGCAGGTTCCACACCGTGGCGCACCGCGTTCTCGACCAGGGGCTGGAGGAGCAGCGGCGGGACGCGCGCGGCGCCGGCCGCGTCCTCCAGCGACCATTCGACCGCGAGCCGGGCGCCGAAGCGGATCTGCTCGATGGCGAGATAGCGGCGGGCGAGCTCGACTTCGTCGGCGAGCGTCACGGCGTCGCCGCCGTCGGTGAGCGCCACGCGAAACAGCTCCGCGAGGTCTTCCAGGACGCCCTCGGCGCGCGGGGCATCGATCCGCACGAGCGTGAGCGCGGTGTTGAGCGTGTTGAACAGGAAGTGCGGCTGGATCCGCGCCTGCAGTTCGGCAAGCCGGGCCGTCGTTTCGGCGGGCAAGGTGGCTTTGGCACGCAGGTGCAGCCACTGGAAGAGGGCCGCGGCCAGCGCCGCTCCGGCGAGCGCGGGGGCGATGCGCGCCGGTCCCTCCGAGAGCAGGTCGGGCGTGACGGTGGCGACGAGCGCCGCCGCGCCGCTTGCGGCGACCGCGCCCAGGCCGGTCGCGGCAAGCCACTGTCCCGGCAGCGACAACGCACCCAGCGGCCGCTTGAGCCCGCACGCGACGAGCAGCCAGAGCAGCGACGCGGGCAGGGCCACGCTCGACCCGGCCGCCGCGAGCCCCAGCCATCCCTTGAACGACGTGGCCGCGAACGCGACGGCGATCGCCATCGCGACGTGCACGAAGACGGTGGCGCGCAAGACGACACCGGCATGGCAGACGTCGAACACCGATCCGGGCCTCGACGCCCGCGAAGCGGCAACCGGCGGAGCGATGGGCGCGAAGATCGTCGGGCCGAATCCGGTCGAAGCCGGGTCGACCGGGCGCGAAGGCGGCGCCCAAAGGCCGCCGGGCCGAGTCGTGGCCGGGGCGGTCTCCGGTTCGGCGCGCGCGGCTGCGACCATCTCCGAAGCGGCGACGGCTCAGCCGCGGGCCGCCGATAGAATCGGGGCTCGGTGCATGTCGGGTCATTGTCGGCTCGCGGCGCACTTCAAAGAGGGCTTGGCGCGTGCCGCGTGTGCGGATGCGCACGCTTCGCCCCTCACAGACCCCGTTCCACGATGTCCGCCGAGCAGTTCGAGCACAAGTCCGAAGCCTGGTCGGCGCTCTTCTCCGAGCCGACCAGCGCCCTCGTCCAGCGTTACACCGCGAGCGTCGGCTTCGACCGACGGCTGTGGCGCGCCGACATCGAGGGCAGCCTCGCGCATGCGGAGATGCTCGCGGCGCAACGGATCATTTCCGACGACGACCTCGCCGCGATCCGCCGGGGTCTCACGCAGGTCGCAGCGGAGATCGAGCGCGGCGAGTTCGACTGGCGGCTCGAGCTCGAGGACGTGCACCTCAACATCGAGGCGCGCCTCACCGCGCTCGTCGGCGACGCGGGCAAGCGCCTGCACACCGGCCGGTCGCGCAACGACCAGGTCGCGACCGACGTGCGCCTGTGGCTGCGCGGCGAGATCGATGCGATCGGCACGCTGCTGGTCGAGCTGCAGCGCGCGCTCGTCGAGGTCGCCGCGAAGCACTCGACCACGCTGATGCCCGGCTTCACGCACCTGCAGGTGGCGCAGCCCGTGAGCTTCGGCCAGCATCTGCTGGCGTACGTCGAGATGTTCGCGCGCGACACCGAACGCATGGCCGAGGTGCGGCGACGCACCAACCGCCTGCCGCTCGGCGCGGCCGCGCTCGCCGGCACGAGCCATCCGCTCGACCGCGAGCGGGTCGCGCGCACGCTCGGCATGGAAGGCGTGTGCCGCAACAGCATGGACGCGGTGAGCGACCGCGACTTCGCGATCGAGTTCACCTCGGCAGCGAGCCTCGCGATGGTGCACATCTCGCGCTTCGCCGAGGAGCTGGTGCTGTGGATGAGCCCGAGCTTCGGCTTCGTCGACCTGCCCGATCGCTACTGCACCGGCTCGTCGATCATGCCGCAGAAGAAGAACCCCGACGTGCCCGAGCTCGCCCGCGGCAAGAGCGCACGCGTGATCGGCCACCTGATGAGCCTGCTCATGCTGATGAAGGGCCAGCCGCTCACGTACAACAAGGACAACCAGGAAGACAAGGAGCCGCTCTTCGACACCGTCGACACGCTGAAGGACACGCTGCGGCTGTTCGCGGAGCTCGTCGCCGGCATCGTCGTGAAGCCCGCGGCGATGGAGCGCGCCCTTGCGAAGGGCTATCCGACGGCGACCGACCTCGCCGACCACCTCGTCAAGCAGGGCCTGCCGTTTCGCGATGCCCACGAGCTCGTCGCGCGGGCGGTGCGTGCGGCCATCGAGCGCGACGTCGACCTCGCGGCGCTGCCGGCCGAGACGCTCGCCGCGCTGCATCCCGCGCTCGCTTCGCCCGAGGCGCGTGCGGTGCTCGGGTTGCGCGCGGCGCTCGAGGCGCGCGCCACGTCGGGCGGCACGGCGCCCTCTCAGGTCATCGCCCAGGTCGCATGGCATCGAGCGCGGCTGGGCTCGTCGGCGGAGAAGGCCGACGGGTCACCCTGAACCAGGCGAGCCGGCGCCCGGCGTCAGCGCAGCGGGACCTCGGTCGCCTCGTAGACGCTGATCTGCGGCGGCTGCGCCACCAGCCGCGCGGCTGCCCTCGCGAACTCCCGCGACGCGGGCACCGCGAAGTGCGAGTCGAGAGCGGCGCGATCCGCCCACCGCTCGAAGAACACCAGACGAAGGCCGTCGTTCGCGTCGACCGCCACGCCGTGCTCGAGGCAGCCGGCTTCTGCGCGCGAGCGCGCGACGTGCTCGAGCGCGAGGCGCCGCAGCTCGTCGATGGTGTCGGCACGCGCGTGCAAGGTTCCAGTGACGAGGATCATGGATCGTGGCTCCCGGGTGACCCGCTGCGGCGGGAGGGACGACGCCGCGCCGGGGTGTCGGACAAAGCCGCATCATGCGCGCGCGTCAATTCCGGCAGGCGTGCGCCGCTAGCATCCTGCGCCTCACGGTCGTCGCCGATTCGATGCGCGGCCGCACGCGAGGCCGCGAGCGACGGTCCGGGCACCGGGGCCACGTTCACGCTCGTGCTGCCGCTGACGGCACCGCGCGCCCGGCGTCCCCGCCCTGCGCGCGCCCGACGTCCCGAGGCGGGCGACGACCTGCGCCGCCGCGTGCTGCTGATCGAGGACAACCCCGACGCCGCGATGGCGCTGTGCCTCGCGCTCGACGACGCGGGGTCTCGGGTCACCCACGCGTTCGCCCGCCCGCACGCGATCCAGCAGGTGCTCGAGACCGCACGCGCATCGCACGGAGAACCTTCGCCGCAGCGCAGCGACAATGCGCGCTTTGCCCGCGCGCCGCACGCTTCATGTTCCCGTCATCCCGGCTGCGCCGCGCCGCCATCGCCGCGGTCGCGCTCGCGACGCTCGCGGCGCTGCCGGCGCGCGCGCAGGACCGCACCCTCAATGCGCCGACGGCCCACGCGCGCATCGGCTTCGAGCGCATCCGACTCCCGGGTGACGAGTATGTCGGGCTGCTCGGCTCGAGCTACCTCGTCGATGCGCCCTCGATCCCCGGCCTCGCGATCGGCCCGGCCGTCTACGGCGCGATCTCGGGGCATCGCGGCGGCTTCTTCACGCTCGGCGGCGAAGCGGCGTGGCGACGGCAGATCGCGGGACCGTTCGGCGTGGAGCTCGGCCTTTACGCGGGGGGCGGCGGCGGCGCGGGAGCGCCCGTGGGCGGGGGGCTCATGCTGCGCCCGCACGTCGACCTGCTCTGGGACTTCGGCCCGCTCGCGCTCGGGCTGTCGGTGTCGCGCGTGCGATTCCCGAACGGCTCGATCGACAGCACGCAGGCGGGCATCGTGCTCGACGCGATCAACGACTTCCGCTACGTGCCGGCATCGCACCTCGGCACGCCGGTCCGCAGCGGCGGGCGCAGCGGCTTCGGCTTCGACCGCGTGCAGCTCGTCGCGGGTGCCTATCGGACGCGATCCGACCTGACGCTGTCCGACGGCACGAGCGCGCCGCAGAGCCTCAGCATGCTCGGCATCCGCGCGGAACAGTCCTTCAGCCCCAACTGGTACTGGGGGCTCGAGGCGAACGGTGCGACGCAGCGCGCGGTCGCGGGCTACGCGGAGTACCTCGGGGTCGTCGGCTACGAGACCGAGGCCGTGACGCGCACGCTCAACCTCGGCGCGCGCGTCGCGCTCGGCATGGGCGGCGGCGGCGGCGTGCCGACCGGCGGCGGGTTCCTCGCGAAGGCCGCGGTTTACGGCATCGTGCGCATGACGAACGAGCTCGGGCTCGCGCTCGAGCTCGGGGCGGTCGACGCCCCGCAGGGCCGGCTGCACGCCGGCGAAGCGTCGCTCGGGCTGGTGTGGTCGCTCGACGGCCCCGATGCATCGGGCGCGCCCGCACGCCCCACGCGCACCGACTTCAGCGCGGGCCTGCTGCGCTACCACGCGCCGCGCCGCGACGGCAGCGAGCGTTCGCTCGTGGCCGACGTGCTGCGCTTCGATCGCTACCTCACGCCGCATCTGTACGTGAGCGGCGAGGTGCACAGCGCGGTGAGCGGCGATGCGGGCGGGTACAGCGCCGCGCTGCTCGGTCTCGGCTGGAGCCAGCCGCTCGCCGGCGGCGTCCGCATCGGCGCCGAGGTGCTCGGTGGCGCATCGGGAGGCGGCGGCGTGAAGAGCCAGGGCAGCATCGTGCGACCCATGGGCTGGCTCGCGTGGCAGCTGACGCCCGCCGTGTCGCTGCGCCTCGGCGCGGGCCACGTGCACTCGCCGCACGGCGGCCTGTCGAGCACCGCCGCGGATGCAGCGCTCATCTTCACCTACGGGGTGGGCATGGGCAGCTGACCGCGCGCCTCACGGCAGGCGGTAGAGCCAGAGCGAACGGCCGTCGGCCCCCGACAACCGCCGCGTGGCGGCGACGCCGGGAGCTTCGAACTCGAGGCTCGCGAGCCACGTGCCGGGCCGCATCTCGGCGCGCGCCTTCGCCAGCGCGCGGGGCAGCGTCTCGGGACGCTGGAACAGGTACACGAGGTCGTACGGCGACCAATCGCCGCGCCACATGTCGCCACGCGTGACGCGCGCGCCCGGACACCGCCACGCGCACGCGAGTGCCAGCGCGATGCTGTGCTCCACGCCATGCAGTTCGGCCCGCGGGAACTGCCGGCGCAGCGCCCGCAATCCATGGCCCAGGCCGCAGCCGGCATCGAGCACGCGCGCGCCGGCAGGCAATCGCACGGCGTGCGCGAGCCCGTCGAGCGCCGCCGGCGGTGTCGGGAAGAGCGGCGCATCGCCCCATGCGCCCATCGGGTAGGCGAGGATCAGGGCGGCCAGGGGCACCAGCCACCAACCTGCCGGCAGGGCACCGGCGAGCCCGCTCAACGCGAGCGACAGCGGAAAGCCTGCTGCGATCGCGACCCGGCGCCAGCGCGCGCGCTCGAAGCGCATGCAGGCCATGCCCAGGCACAGGCCCGCCAGCGCGGCGGTTGCGGTGTCGACGCCGAGCGCGCGCAGCGCGAGGTGCGCGCACCACGCGGCGCCCCATGCCGCGAGCGCCGGAAGGGGCCAGGCCTGAACCCGGACGAACCAGGGACGCGGATCGGACACGAGCGGGCCTCTCACGACGGCGCGACCGGCCGCGGGCTCGCCGGCCCCGCGACCGCTAGTGATCGCGCAGCTTCACGCGCAGGCGCGCGATCGACTGGCTGTGCAGCTGGCAGACGCGCGACTCGGTGACCTTGAGCACCGCCGCGATCTCCTTCAGGTTCATGTCGTGCTCGTAGTAC
>Ga0335069_10003615_pt1 | contig 23234 bp, 24 predicted proteins | sample Lox_Sample_11_FD_206714 | JGI IMG/M metagenome (GOLD analysis project Ga0335069, IMG submission 206714) | Soil microbial communities from Loxahatchee National Wildlife Refuge, Florida, United States - Lox_Sample_1.1 | ecosystem: Environmental > Terrestrial > Soil > Wetlands | place: USA... | reverse complement strand
GAGGGGTTGCTTCTGGCAGACACATTTGCAGTCACAGAGGATGGACCGCAGAATCTTTCACGAACGGTTTGCGAATTGAAGTCCCTTGCGCCGGACAGCTCGGGAGTGTAGAATGGACGGTGTAATTACTGCGGCACCTCGAAACACGTTCTGCTTGAGAGGCAAATAGCATTGATAAACAATCGGCGATTTGAAAAACTTCTGGAACCTGCTCGCATCGGTTCGGTGAGGACCAGAAATCGGATCATAAAGTCTGCTGCCGGCCTTCAATATTGGATTCAAGGTGATAACCCGGTATCTGAAAAAGCCAAATTTCTCTATGAAGCTTACGCCAGAGGCGGTGTAGGTCTTATCATCATGGAGAGCCCGTCCATCGAGAAGGGCGGTAAGAGTTTCCGACTCGACAGGGAATCTCACGTTCAGGCCATGTCTGAGGTGACTCATCTGATCCATAAGCATGGTTGCCCCGTCTTTGTGCAACTGGCTGATATGGCAAACTGGAAACTCACCCCAACGGCCGACGCACCCAGGGCCCCTTCCTCTGTCTGCGTCTATTCGGAAATGGATAATCACAATACAATGCCCCGTGAATTGACTGCCACCGAGATTCAAGAGATTGTCCAGAAATTCGTGACGAATGCGGAAGGAGCGAGTAAGGCTGGATTCGACGGGGTGGAGGTTAATGCGTCCTGCAGCCACCTGATACATACGTTTCTGTCGCCCTTCTGGAACAAGCGTGATGATGAGTACGGATCACAAAATATGGAAAACAGGACACGATTTCTTGTCCAGATCATCAGCCACATCAAGCAACGTTTGGGAAGGGATTTTCCCGTCACGGTCCTTATCAACGGTATTGAAACAGGTAAGCTCGTTGATGTAGACCAAAGCGAGTGCCTCACACTCCACGAGGGTTTAGAAGTAGCCCGCTTTATCGAAAAAGCGGGTGCCGACGCGATCCAGGTCCGGTCTCAATGGATTGGAAGGCACGACGCCTCTTTTCTCACAGACCATCTTTTTTATCCCGAACCCCCTGTCCCGCTAAGCTCATTTCCCAAGGAACTGGATATGAGCCGCCGCGGCGCAGGAGCGAATGCGTCCATGTCTCACGCGGTAAAAGGGGTAGTTTCTATCCCGGTCGTAACTGTAGGCAGGCTTGATCCTGTGCTGGGGGAAAAGATACTCCGTGAGGGCAAGGCTGACTTTATCGCGGTAACGAGACGTCTTTTTGCGGACCCCGAGTTTCCAAACAAGCTTGCGACTGGAAAGGCTGACGACATCGTGCCTTGTACCTCTTGTACCTGTTGCAAAGCAGAAAACGCGCCTCGACGGTGCAGGATAAACGCTGCCATAGGGACGACAAAGACCTATGGAATTGAAAAGGCTGGAACAAAGAAAAAGGTAATAGTGATCGGCGGCGGCCCTGCCGGCATGGAAGCAGCGAGAGTGGCTGCCTTGAGGGGACATGCGGTCACCCTCCTAGAAAAATCCTCCCGGCTTGGTGGGCTAATCCCATTGGCAGCGATGGTCAAGGGGCTCGAAATTGAGGACCTGCCGGCGATAGTGCGGCACCTGAAGAACCAGATCAACAAATTAGGTGTAACCGTAAGGGTCTCAACGGAAGCAAATCCCGCATTGATTGAAAGAATGCGGCCCGATGTGGTCATATTGGCCGCGGGGGGCATCCCTGTCGATCCCGAAATACCCGGTATCGAAGGCTCAAACGTGATAAGAACCGCCGAACTCCATCGCACGCTGAAATTCTTCCTGCGGCTGGTCGGACCCAGAAACTTACGGCGACTTACAAGGCTCTGGATGCCTGTCGGTAAACGGGTTGTTATAATAGGCGGCGGTATTGCAGGATGCGAGCTTGCCGAGTTCCTGGTCAAGCGGGGCAGGAAGGTCGTCATCGTCGATACGGCGGACAGTTTGGGAGAAGGCATGATACATCATTTGAAGCTGCAGCTCTTCTGGTGGTTCCGAAAAAAAGGCGTAGTCATGTTGCCGGGGGTACAACCCGAAGAGATTACCGACGGGGGGCTGAAGGTGCTCAGGAAAGAGGGGTACAGACAGACCATCGAAGCGGATAGTATCATACCCGTCCCACCCATGAAGCCCAACGCGGAATTGCTGAAAAGTCTTCACGGAAAAGTCCAGGAAGTGTACGCGGTTGGGGACTGCAGCGATCCCCGGCTGATAGCAGATGCCATTGCCGATGGATGGAGAATTGCCAACTCGATATGACAAGACCCGAAGGACATAACGTAAGGAGCAAAACGGCCCTGTGGTTTCGGGGCAGCTACAGCCCTTGTCTAAATTCAACACACGGAGGTGCATGATGAAAAACAAGAGGTTAACCGCGTTCATTTGTTCGGCCCTGGTCTTATTGTTCCTGAGCCTCATAACCGTTGGAACGACGGCCGGAGCGCCTGCGGCAAAGTCCCAGCAAAAAATAACCATAGCGGTCGCGGCCGAGCCCGATACGCTCGATCCAACGACAACTAGGTTCAGCGTCACCTCCGCGCCCATCAGCAACAATATCTTCGAAAGGCTTGTAGATTTGACGCCCGATGGGAGATTTGTGCCCGGTATTGCTTCGTGGACCGTGTCGCGTGACGGAAAGGTAGTGGAGTTCGTTCTGCGAAAAGGGATCAAGTTTCACAGTGGGGATCCGCTTACCACCAGAGACGTAGAATTCAGCCACAACAGGGCTCTCAAGACAAATCCCACACACCAGCGCGCAATGAGAAATCTGGACAGATTCGAAATTGTCGATGACTACAAATGCAGGTTCATCTTCAAGATACCTGATGTCCTCTTCATACCTACGCGTTCTCTCGCCATCGTTTCCAAAACTTATTATGACAGGGTGGGTGAAAACGAATTCGTCTCCAAACCAGTCGGAACAGGCCCGTACAAATTCGTTGAGTGGAAGTTGGGAGAATACATAGATATTACGGCAAACGACAGCTACTGGGGGACCAAACCTCAGGTCAGACAAGCGCGTTTCAGATTTATCAAAGAGGACTCAACACGGGTGGCTACGCTAAAGTCCGGAGAGGCAGACATTATTATGTCCACGCCGTATGCAATGGTGAAGGACGTCGAATCTGCCGGCTTCCGCACCGCGCGGCTGCCGACCCACCCGCCCACTTCCATCCAATTCCATAACAACAACCCTGACGTCCCGTGGTACGACAAGCGGGTTCGTCTTGCCATCGCCTATGCTATTGATGGAGACAGTATCGTGAAGAATCTGTTTCAGGGGATTCCAGGGCGTTACGCAAGGCTCGCCCCCGGTGAGCTCGGTTATGATCCCACGCTCAAACCGTACCCTTACGATCCGAAAAAGGCAAAGGAGTTGCTCTCTCAGGCTGGGTATTCCAAGGGCTTTGAAATGCCGCTCTACTATTTTTCAGGAAGAGTGGCTGGCCAAAAAGAGACCGCTGAAGCCGTCGCGCTCTATCTCAACGCCGCGGGTATTACCTGTAAGGTTCAGGGGATAGACGCCCCGCAGATGCTGGATAAAGTCAGGGCATGGCATGACGATCCCAAGGCGGTCTACGTGGGCCTTGCCACGGTTCCCATGGCCCACTTACCCGAACCCACAGAGGCTTTATCAACCGGCTACTATTCCAAACAGCGAATGGCGGTTTATTTCAACCCTAAGTTGGACGCACTGATTGAGACAATCGAGACGACGATAGATAACAAGAAACGGGGTGAACTGATCAAAGCCGCCATCAAGATGATACATGACGATGTGGCAACTATTCAGATTTACACAGCCACCGACGTTTACGCGATGAAACCCAATGTAGAGTTTACGTTGACAAAGAAAAACCGGGAGCCCTTGATGCTCATTAAGGACGTGAGGATTAAGAATTAGATCTATGGCGGGTAACCAGCCATAGAGCGCGGCCTGCCTTATACAAGGTTCATCGCGAAAGACCATGGCGGATCATAGATGCTCGTTTATGGGTTAAGCCTCGAAGGGAAGCTTATGAACAAGTGTAGACTATACCATTCTGCGGCATATAGGGAAGCATGAGAAGATATATATTAAAACGATTGATGCTTGGCCTTCTGACGCTCATCGGTGTGAGCATCATTATATTCGTGGCAGTTCGGCTTTCCGGTGACCCTGTTCTGCTCCTTGTATCAGCGGACGCGTCGCAGGAAGAGATTCAAAGGGTCAAAGTGGAACTCGGCCTCGACAAACCCATCCCGATACAGTATCTAATTTTTATGAAAAATTCCGTGAAGGGCGATTTCGGTCGTTCCACGCGGTATCATCGCCCTGCCTTGGAACTCGTGCTCAACCGTTTGCCTGCAACTATACAGTTGGCCCTGCTCGCCTTTTTGGTTTCGGTTGGCTTGGGCATAACCATAGGCGTGATTTCCGTGACACGAAAGGGTTCATGGCTGGATTTTTCGGGGAAGACTTTTGCTATGCTCGGGCAGGCCATGCCCGAATTCTGGATCGGCATCATGGCCATGCTCATATTCTCGGTAAAGCTCGGCTGGCTGCCTACGAGCGGCAGAGGAGGGCTTACGCATCTTATTTTGCCAAGCCTGACTCTCGGATGGTTTTCGGCGGCATCGATCATGCGGCTTACCCGTTCATCCATGCTCCAAGTCATGGGGAGTGAGTATATAAAGACCGCACGCCTCAAAGGAAATCCCGAATGGGTGGTGGTCTGGAGACACGCCCTTCGTAATGCCCTGATCCCTGTTATTGCTATGGGTGGAATCCAACTCGGCCGGCTTTTGGGCGGCGCGGTCATCGTGGAAAGCATATTCGGGTGGCCGGGACTTGGTCAGCTTATATTGGACGGCATTTACAGCCGCGATTATTCGATTGTTCAGACAGGTGTCTTTGTTACGTCAACGTTTTTTATACTGCTGAACCTTGCGACGGATATGACCTACGGCATCATAGATCCGCGGATACGTTATGAATAGGCGATGTCATGATGTTCAGAGATTTCATCGACGTAGGTAAGGGAAGGATATGAGCGAAACGCCTTCGTATCGTGGGGTATGGCCGACGATCAAAAGACTGCCACTGCTGCCGGCGCTTCTCCTTATGCCGATTCTCCTATTCGGAACGTTAGGTCCGTTGTTCTATAGCCACGATCCGGTGGCCATGAATCCCGCTCACTCTATGCAGCCACCATACTTGTTCGGCGGACAGGCCAGTTACTTTCTCGGTACCGACCACCTGGGACGGGATGTTTACAGTAAGATCGTGGAGGGGGCCAGAGCCTCTCTCGTTGTGGCTGTCACGGGTGTGCTTCTGGCAGGCGTTCTGGGCATCTTCTTGGGTATGGTTGCCGGGTATTTCGGCGGATGGATAGATGAAGTGATTATGAGGATTGTCGATATACAGATGTCCATACCGGCTATTCTCCTTACTATCCTTATCAGCGCGGCGCTGGGCGGAGGGTTAATAACCATAACGATCTGCGTGGCGCTTGTGTTCTGGACCCAGTATGCGCGGATAATCAGAGGAGAAACCTTGAGCATCAAAGAACGCGAGTTTGTATTATTGGCCCGTATGGCGGGATGCGGAACGGGCAGGATGTTTGTCAGACACATTATGCCCAACCTCGTGAGTACGAGCACCGTCGTCGCTACATTGCAGCTCGGACGCGCCATCATCATAGAGGCATCGATCACCTTTCTGGGCCTTGGAATACAGCCGCCCAAGACCGCCTGGGGCCTGATGATGGCCGAAGGCAGGATGTATCTCTCAACCGCATGGTGGTTGCCAGCATTTGCAGGTTTTGCCATAGTGATAACCGTTTTAGGTGCAAACATGATGGGCGATTGGATCAGGGACCGGCTGGACCCGAAATTAAAACAACTATGAGCGCACTAGAGGAGCGCCAGCGATGGCAGAGAAACAGCACCTGTTAACGGTTCAGGATTTAAGGACCTACTTTTACACACGCGTCGGTGTGGTTAAGGCAGTGGATGGCGTGAGCTTCCATCTTGATGCTGGTGAGGCCCTCGGTATGGTTGGTGAATCAGGCTGCGGTAAAAGCGTAACGTGCCACTCAATCGTGAGACTCTTGCCTCCCGCGGGGTCCCATATCGTCGGAGGAAAGATCCTTTTTGAAGGGGATGACTTGGTTCAAAAAAAAGAAAGGGAGATGAAGCGGTGGCGCGGCAAGCAAATCGGCATGATATTGCAGGACCCTCTCGTATCGCTCAACCCTGTGCATACAATCGAAAGACAGGTGGGAGAAGCGATACGGCTTGATAACAGAAGACAGAACAAAGGTTTCATCCGGCAGAAAGTAATAGCTATGCTCGAACGGGTCATGATCCCTTCGGCAAAGCTAAGGCTGAGCCAGTATCCATTTCAGTTCAGTGGAGGTATGAGGCAGAGAGTGCTCGCAGCGATTTCGCTCGCTCGCCAACCAAAACTCATTATCGCAGATGAACCTACGACAGCCCTCGATGTGACCATACAGGACCAGTTCCTGAGGCTCCTCAAAGAATTGCAGCGGCAATATGGGTTGGCTTTGTTGCTTGTTACCCATGACCTGGGACTTGTAGCAGAGACCTGCGACCGGGTAGCGGTCATGTACGCAGGCAGGATCGTGGAAACGGGAAGTGTGGAAAAAGTTTTTGATGATCCGGCCCATCCGTACACCAGGGCTCTCATGATGGCTCTGCCCGAATTGGAGACGAAGAAGAAAAGGCTCTATCAGATACAGGGTGAGCCGCCCAGCTTGCTCAATCCTCCGTCGGGATGCAGCTTCTCGCCGCGGTGCAGTGAGGTCATGGAAATTTGTCGAAAAGAATACCCTCCCTCAATGCCCACAGAAGCAGGTGGCGTAGCAGCCTGCTGGCTATGGGCGAATAGATCGGATTAGTGATGGAACCGCTTCTTGACATTCAGGGTTTGACCAAACACTTTTTCATACCTGCCAATGGATTCTTGCGCAGAGGGTATAGTACATTGAAAGCCGTTGACGGGGTAAGTTTTTCCGTAGCCAAGGGAACATGTTTTGGCATAGCTGGAGAATCAGGCAGTGGAAAGACCACAATCAACAAACTTATACTTCTTGCTGAAAAGCCAACAGCCGGCAAGATTCTCTTTGAGAGCAAAGATATCACTGCCTTCAACCGGCAGGAGATCATTTGGTACCGCACCCGCGTACAGCCCGTTTTTCAAGACGCCTCAAGCTCTTTAGACCCTAACATGCGGATCATCGACATCGTGAGCGAGCCTTTAGATATACAGCAAAAGGAGATACCCCGCAGGGCAATCCTGTTAAAAGCGCAGGAGATATTGCGGCTTGTGGGCATTGGACCGGAAAGCTTACGAAAATATCCTCACGAATTGAGCGGAGGGCAGAAACAGCGGGTGGCCATAGCGAGGGCCATTATTCTTGACCCGGCGCTTGTCATACTTGATGAGCCTGTGTCGGCGCTCGACGTATCCATTAGGGCCCAGATCTTGAACCTTCTCGCTGATATTCAGGAACAACGTCATTTGACCTATCTGGTTATTGCCCACGATCTCGCTATGCTTCGACAGATAACCACACACGTGGCTGTGATGTACCTTGGAAAAATCATGGAGACGGGAGAAACCGAGCAAGTGTTTGATCACCCCTCTCATCCGTATACAAAAGGGCTTCTTCAGGCGGTTCCTCGCTCCAAACCGGGTCAACGTAAAGAACGCCCCGCACTCTACGGGGAAATTCCGGATCCCCTGAACCCGCCCATGGGCTGCCGATTTGGTCCGCGCTGCGAACACCGCATTCAGGGCTGCGATGAATTAGATCCGCCGCTCATGCGCGTCGCAGAAGGCCATTTCGTGGCGTGCGCCAGGTTCCCCGAGGGAGGTACTCCATAATGATGGCAGGAAAGTAAACCTCCGGGGTACCCCGTCCGCTATGTGCCTGGTAGGGTTAGAGATTTTTCTGAGGTTTGCGCCAGTCTACCTTGGCGTTTCTCAGCGAGGAGACAGCCTTTTCGAAGAGCGACGTGTCCTTTGGCCTCTTCGAGGTCTCTTCCGGTTGCTTCGTCTGCTCTTTCCAATCTGGCATCTTTGCCTTCTCCGCTATCTCCCGAGTCGCTTTCAACAGGCCGTCCATAACTAAGTTGCCTAACCCGCCGCCGGTGTAATACTTGCGCTTCGGCGTATCGGAGTCTTTGTTCTGTTTCTGGGTTTGATCGCTTATACCTGCCTCCATTATTAGCATACTCCAAGTGCATGAACTTGCCAAAAAGTTCTTAATTGTGGACAGTGCACAAAGAGATATGGACAAGATCACTCTTCTGAGCGGTAACCGCCAGTCAATGAGACCTAAGGGGCTGGTATAGGACCATATTTATGGTAGGTTCATTTTTTCGCGCAAACCCAATACAGGCTTAGAGATTATAGAATTCAAGTCCTTACCTCTCTGCCATTTGGTTATTTGACCTGCATTATAGCTATGAGAATCCCACCTTCCTTGCCATCAACCCACGGTTGATTTATTTGAACTTTGAGTCCCTTGATTCAGGGAGAATTCCATTATACATATATACAATGAACGTTGGTCAGAAGATACGCAGGTTGAGAGAAGAGCGCGGATTGAAACAGATTAATCTGGCGAACGCGCTACAGGTCAGCCCGCAAGCGGTTTCAAAATGGGAACGGGGTTCCAATCAACCTGATGTTGATGCCTTGATAAAGATCGCACGGTTGTTCGACGTGAGCACCGATTATCTGTTGGGTATTACAGACGCCGCAAACGGTATTTTTGAGGCCACGGTTCTCTGTTCGGGTATTGCGCATTTTGCCGAGCGAGCGGCGTCAATGACATCCAAAGAAACGGCCGATTACGTGAATGTCCTTTTCTATCACCTTACAGAATCGGCGCTCAAGTTCGACGGCGTGCCGGTCAAATGTGTAGGAGACGGTTTCCTCAGTTTCTTTTCCGGTCCGCACCATGCTGACCGGGCTGTTAAAGCAGCGCGCCACGCCAAGAAGGTGATCTTCCAGAAGGAGCTCGTCATCGCGCTTAACTCCGGGGACATCTATCTTGGGCTCGTGGGGCATCCTCATTACGCTATGCGTGATATCGTGGGGGAGACGGTCAACAATGCCTTTATCATACTGGAATGGATTTCAAGGAATTGCCCGTCCGGCATCGGCACCACTGAAGCGGTCATAAAAAGGCTGAAGGAGGCCTATAAAACAAGGCTCCATCCGAAAGTTGCCGTGGATCTGATCAAAAAGGCTTTTGATATCTACGAGATTCTATAGACGGCTGAGGCTCGCGGCACGCGCAGCACAATATTGTGAAGGAGTCCGCGTTGAGGAAAAAAGTAAATATGAAACGTTACGGACTATACCTTATCCGCTGGCAGCTATCTACCCCGATTCTTGCGGGCGTCCTCATCGTGCTTGCAGGAATGGGCAAACTAACTGGCACGGTCATTGCGAACTTCATCGGCGGCCTCATCTTCTTCTGGGTAGATATGTTCATTTTTACGTCGAAGAACCTTTCCGTGCAGTGGGAGGTTAAAGACGCAATGGTTTGTACAGACTGCGGAAGAGAAGCACGCGGTTACCGGATAGTGAGGGCAGCCGAATACGACCGCTCGGAGGTTCCTAATCCGGAGTACCGCTGTGAAGCCTGTTCCAGCAAAAAGACAGAGGACTTAAGACTGCGCGGTATCGGTGTCTGATACTCTTATTCGCAGAGGATTACGGTGAAAACTGAACTTAAAGTACTTCTCACGGGCCACACCCCGGAAGCGGAAAAAGCGATCAGTGCGGCGGCCAAACTCTGCTATAGCCCCCTCGGTGTGGAAGATGTTCTTTCTTCCGTCGAGAAGACGGACAATAATGCATTTTTGAGAGGGCTTATCGCCGCCGGGCATCTAAGCCCCATCGAGCATGCTTCATTCACGTTTGCTATAGAAGGGATATCACGGGCATGTTCTCATCAACTCGTCCGGCATCGTCTGGCGTCATACAGCCAGCAATCTCAACGCTACGTAGACGAAAAGCGATTCAATTATATCATTCCTCGTTCAATCGAGGACGACGATCAATTGAAAATCCGCTTCGAAGAACTCATGGGACATATTCAGAAGAGCTACCAAGACCTGGTGGATGCGCTGTGCCAGGCTGGTCACGATATAGAGAACGCCCGGGAAGATGCACGCTTCATTCTGCCGAATGCCGCGGAGACAAAGATCGTGATGACTATGAACGCCCGCGAGCTTCTCTACTTCTTCAGCTTACGATTATGCAACCGGGCGCAGTGGGAAATTCGTGCGTTGGCCTATGCAATGTTGCGGCTCGTACAACGTGTTGCACCGGTGATATTCGAACGGTCAGGTCCGCCATGTGTAACGGGAAAATGTCCCGAGGGAAGTAAATCCTGCGGAAAGGCGGACGAAGTGCGGCAGAAATTTACCGTCAAGGACAAAGAAGATCAAACGTAGATTGATGAAGGACTGCCAGGAAGGACGGACCCACACTTGGGCTATGGTAGTTGGTTCTACAACGGCCCATACCGGCGGGTCATTCTCTTCCCGGAAGGCGTAAAGCACTGACCGAACTTTAGTTGTACCCCCCCGAGAATCTTTCTGTGGCAACAGCAGTGACATCACGGTCTTCCTTGCGTATGACCCATCAGGGATAAAGACCCCATAGCCTCCCTTTTTCTCGTAACATGCCGACGAGTAATAGCACGGCGGACAAGACAAAGATAAGGGGACACAGCCTGAATGCTATGAAATCTATCTTAAATCCGGTGAGTAGCGAGACCACAGCCATCGTCACAAGCATGACCAAACACAGAATGTAGACCGCTTTCTTCGCCCCCGCCCCCGCGCTCTTGATGAAGGTGATTGTTATAATAAGCGATCCGATAAAAATGAGGGTAAGGCCCTCGTTTATCCATTCCATCAGGATAATCCGTTTGTTGTTGAGCGTGATGTCACCAAAACCACGGACAATACTACTCGCTGGAAAAAGATGGGCGATACCCCACAGAATGGTCAGAACCCCGGAAATGGTAAACTGCAGTTTCCCCTTCATGTCTGTCCCCCTTCTGAAATGACCATTGATTGCCTCATCGTTCGTGAAGAGCGGTTTCATGTCGTCACTTCTCTGACCCATCTCTCGATCCTTTCTTTTATCGCATCTCTGACAGTCCGCATTTTCGAGAGCCTCTCTTCGCGGGTTCCGGTAAAGGCGGAAGGGTCTTCAAAGCTCCAGTGGAGCTGTGCGGTCAACAGGCCGGGGAAAACCGGGCACGTCTCGGCGGACGCGGCATCACAGACCGTGATAACGTAGGAGAAGAGTTCTCCCTTTTTGAAAAGGTCAAAGACGCTCTTAGTCTTCTTGTGCGAGATATCGATGCCGATCTCCCTCATGACCTCAACGGCAAGAGGATGGAGCGTTCCGGGTTCAAGCCCGGCACTATCGGCTTCAAACCTGTCTCCAGCGAGAAAGTTGAGAAACGCCTCAGCCATCTGACTCCGGGCGCTGTTGTGCACGCAGACAAATAAGACCCTTTTCTTATCCATGTCATTTCCTCCTACTAATCTTTACAAACATCGTAGAAGATTCCAGCCGGCTTCTATACCGTATCAGGAAGATGCTTCCTCTCAACCCGGAGCATAAGCCATTGGATACTGATATCGGCCGCAATATCACTTGTCTTTCTCCCTTTGATCCTTGAGATATTGCCGGTATTCCTTGAGCAAAGCGTAGGTATACTCTTTTCGAGCCTTTTCAGATGAGGGTATATAGTTCTTATAAGCTTCCAATCTTGTGACGATCTTTTCGGCGGCGGCGTTCGCCTGTCTTCCTTCAGAATAGAGTTCGGCGAATGTCTCATCCAAACCGAAAATACCAGCCTGCGAATCGTCCACGAACTTCAGTACGCGCCAGCTAACTGGTGGCGGTGTATAATCATCCCCTCAGTCCACTCATCCTGCTTTGAAATGTGCCATTCTTTGCCTCGCTTTCAGTTATTTAATCTGACGACTTGTCGTCTCATTTGCATGTATAGTAACAGACCCCGCTTGGCGCTTCTACCGCGTATAGAAAGTACTTCTTCTTAAACCAGAGGGCAAGGTGCACGAGATTAATAAGCACGGGCACTTCCACAAGAGGGCCGATGACAGCGGCAAAGGCCTCGCCGGAATTGATCCCGAAGACAGCGACTGCAACGGCAATAGCAAGTTCAAAGTTGTTCGAGGCGGCGGTAAAGGAAAGTGTGGCAGCTTGTCCGTAGTGGGCCTTCACCTTGGCGCTCATAAAAAAAGAGAGCAGGAACATGACGACGAAATAAATGAAAAGCGGTATGGCTATCCTCACCACATCAAGAGGTATTTTGATTATGTACTCACCTTTGAGAGAGAACATGACGAGTATGGTGAAGAGGAGGGCAATAAGCGTGATGGGGCTTATCTTTGGGACGAAGCGCTCGTGATACCAGGCCTTGCCCTTGATACTCATTAAAGCAAATCGGGTTATGACACCGGCGATGAAGGGAATGCCGAGATAGATGAAAACGCTTTTCGCAATCTGGCCGATGGTAATATCAACGACCATTCCTTTGAGGCCGAGCATCGGGGGTAAGACCGTGATGAATATGTAGGCATATACGGAGAAGAAGAGGACTTGAAAGATGGAATTGAAGGCCACAAGACCTGCGCAGTATTCGGCATCCCCTTTTGCGAGGTCATTCCAGACGATGACCATGGCGATGCACCGGGCAAGACCGATCATAATGAGACCGATCATGTACTGCGGATAATTTCTGAGAAAGGCAATAGCGAGGATAAACATAAAAATCGGGCCGACTACCCAGTTCTGCACGAGGGAAAGCAGAAGAACTCGCCAGTTCTTGAATACTTCACCCAGTTCTTCGTATCTGACCTTGGCGAGTGGCGGATACATCATGAGGATGAGACCAATGGCGATAGGGATGTTGGTTGTCCCCGTTTGAAACCGATTCCAGAAGCCGACAACGCCTGGAGAGACATACCCCCAGAGAACACCCACAAACATGGCGAGAAAAATCCAGAGCGTCAAATAGCGATCAAGAAATGAAAGTCTTCGGACGGGATCATCCATGCTCACGCGCTCCTGCAGCACCCGGCGGCCATATCGGCGAATTCCGCTGACCTCAACGCGATGAAGGCTTCCAATCGTTGTCTATCGTCTGCTATATCTTCATCCTTTACCCGCTCAGCGATAGAAAGAAAGATGAGCCGCTTAAACAGGTCCGATTCGTTGAGGCGGTAATGCATCCACTTCCCCTCCCGTCTATCCCTTACGAGCCCTGAATCCTTGAGAACTTTCAAATGAAAGGAGACTTTGGACTGCGACATATTAACGGCGGCTACGATGTGGCACACACAGAGTTCACCCTCCTCAAGGAGCTTCACAATCCGTAATCTTGTTTCATCGGATAATGCCTTGAATAGTGAGAGAAGTTCTTTCACGCTATCCTCCACTTATATCAATGTCATTTAATATTTATAATATAAATTTACATATATGTCAACCATATCAGTAATTAACAATCAAACAAATATTGATATGAACGCCTTGACAAGCACCTCGGAATGTTCTATTATGAAGCATATGGAAGCTCTGCCAATCATAAAGCCTGTGGCCCGCGAAACTCAACCTTGCTGAGGCCCCTCAGAAAAGCGGGGCCCGATGAGGCCTCCTCGTATTGATCAACCTTTTGTCACAGGTACAATCGAAACCCCCGCCGGTCCTGTGCCCACGGTATCGAATGTCTTTAGCCGTACTGACCTCATGGGCGCTTTCAAGGTGCGATGGGGAATCGGGCGGATGAAATACAGGGTGGATCCGGGTCTTTATGCAATAGGGGCTCCGGATGCCGAATCTCCCGTCTTCGTCACGGCGAACTACAAGCTCACGTTCGATCTGGTTCGAAGAGCCCTTTTTTCGGTAGACGGGTGGATACTTGTGCTCGACACGCTTGGTATTAACGTGTGGTGTGCCGCAGGCAAAGGCACCTTCGGGACCGACGAGCTAGTGGATCGTATCGAATCGAGTCGCCTTGCCCATGTGGTAGCTCACAGAAAGCTCATACTTCCTCAGCTTGCGGGACCGGGCGTGGCTGGTTACGAGGTCAAGAAACGCTGCGGTTTTCAGGTTATATACGGACCTGTAAGGGCTCAAGATATACCTGAATTCGTGAGTCAGGGTTTCAAGGCGGAAGAACCGATGAGAACAAAAAGGTTCGAGTTTATGGAAAGGCTGGCGCTTGTCCCAATGGAAATCGTGCCGGCCGTGAGAGGCGGGCTTATTGTTGCTGCGGGGCTCTTTGTCATATCGTTTCTTGTTTCAGGCCTCGTAATATCGAAGGCGTATGCCTGGTCTATGACCCCTGCCCTCGCGATCGGGGCTTCCATCGTTGCGGGTGCTGTACTCACCCCGCTTCTGCTTCCGTGGCTCCCCGGCCGGGCTTTTTCCGTGAAAGGACTGGTTATGGGTCTTTTATCGGCTCTGTCGGTCATCTTCTTTGTCCACGGCCTAAGTTTTCTCGAAACGGTCGCGCTTCTCATCTCAATTCCCGCCATGGCTGCCTATCTTGCAATGAATTTTACCGGCGCGTCCACATTCACCTCGCTGTCCGGTGTGAAAAAGGAGATGCGCTTTGCCCTTCCTCTTGAGATTGGCGGTATCGGAGCGGGTCTCATCTTATGGATCATTGCCATTTCAGGAGGGTAGGGGGACGACATGCAATCCATGCTGTATCTCAAAGACGTAGTCACCCTTGTCCACAGGCCAGAGGCGTGCAACGGTTGTGGGGTGTGCCTTACCGTTTGTCCTCGGCGGGTGCTACGACGCTCTAACGGAAAGATCGAAATCGGCGAGCGCGATGCCTGCATTGAGTGCGGTGCCTGCCAACGCAATTGTCCTCACGGCGCACTGACAGTCAGGGCAGGCGTAGGCTGTGCTTCAGCGCTTATAAACCAAAAGCTCGGCAGGAAGCAGGCGTGTTGTGTTGCTGACGAGACGTCGGGTTGACCCGGTCACGCCGGTATCCTTCTGCAGCCGTCAAGCATCAAACAGAACGTCGTCCGATAATCAAATACCACGAGAAATCATCCGTGTTTACTGGCTTGACCAATCCCGCAATCTGGCCTATATTGTTAAAATCGAATGAAAAAGGCTTCGACCTACATCGCTCAAGTCCTTACCCGGGGCGTAGACCATGCAGTCCTTGTGGATACGAGCCGCGTCTTCACCGCCCCATGGGTGAGACTAAAATGCCAGTTCGGCTGTGCCGGGTACGGACAAACCCTTACCTGTCCGCCTTTTTCCCCGACCCCCGATCAGATGCGCTCTACTCTCGACTCGTACCGCCATGGCATACTTCTTCACCGCCACTGGAAGAAGGATCAAAAAGATATGGAAAAATTGAGCGATGTTGTCGTGGACCTGGAGACCATGCTTTTTCTTGACGGTTATTACAAGGCTTTCGGCATAGGCAGCGGTCCGTGCGCGGGGTGTAGAACCTGTGACACCACGGCGAGCTGCAAGCACCCGGAGCGTGCACGACCTTCCATGGAAGCCTGCGGCATCGATGTTTTCAAAACTGCGAGGGAGCATAACCTGCCCATTAGAGTTGTGCGTGAGCGCGGGGAAGAACGGGACATGTACGGTCTCGTACTCATGGAATAGACGCGCACAACAAGGAGATGTCCTATGGATGATAAAGACCGCCTCAATGCATTGGAAGTGGCCCTGAACAACGAAACAAGGGAACGTGAATTCTATCTAAAGAATGCACAGAGAACAAGCAATCGCCTGGGCAAGGCCATGTTTGAGCGGATTGCCCTCGACGAACTGGAACATTACAATCGACTCAAAGAGCTTCATCGTACATGGGAGAAGCAGGAAAAATGGCCCGAATCCGTTCCGCTCACCGTGAACAACACGAATATCAAAGACATCCTTCTCAATACGATCAAGGACCTCGACAAGGCGGCCAAGGCGGATTCTGGCGACCTTGATGCCATCAAAACGGCCGTGGAGTTTGAGAACAGGGGGACCAAGTTTTACGCGGAATTGAGGGACGCCTCCACGGACCCCAAAGAAAAGGAATTCTTCAATCTGCTCTCCGTGATCGAGCGCGAACACTACATGTCGTTAAGAGACGCCGAAGAGTATCTCACGAGCCCGGATACATGGTTCATAAAGGTCGAGCACCACTCTTTCGACGGCGCTTAGGAGTAGACTATAAAATATACGTGAGGGAGGTAAGTATGGTCTGGGTATGTTCCGTGTGCGGTTACCGCTATGAGGAGGATGTTGAAAAGGTGCCATTCGATCAGTTACCCGATGATTGGACCTGTCCGATCTGCAATGCGCCAAAGAGCGCTTTTGAAAAATCAGCCACGTAGGAAGAACAGATTCTCACGTTTCTCTTCCCGGCTTCATGGTACCCCTTTTTAAAAAGGGGTACCATGAAGAAAACATTCTCACTAATCACCCGATATGGAGACACTAATTGAGAACAGGGGCTCGCAGAGAGTACGACTGTGACAGTTGCCTATCCGGTTTTCCTGTGCTAAAGTTACGGAAAGAGTAAGGGAACACATAATCAATGGAGGAGGAAAGCATGAGAACCATGAGACGCAAAAGTTTTGACGTGTCGGCCGGATTACTCTGTTGTGCCCTGATATTCGCTGTTTGTGTTCCGCTGGTCTTTTCCGCAGAAACGGCCAAACCCAAAGCACCGCTCCCCCGGTACGGCGGGACCATGAGGGTGGCTGACCGGTTTGACGGCATATCGATCGGCTACCCGCCGAAGATGCCGAACAGTTACAGTCAGAGGCAGGCCGTTCCCGCATTGGAAACGCTCTTTCGTCTTGACAAGACAGGGAAGGCGACCCCGTGGCTCGCTACCGGCTTCAAGGAAGATGCGAAGGGCAAAACCATCCTTCTCACCTTGAGAAAAGGGGTGAAATTCCATGACGGCACGAATTTCAATGCCGAGGCGGTGAAGTGGAATTTGGATCTGTATGCGTCGGTCAAGACCCCGGGGACGGAGAAATTCAAATCGATTGATATCGTTGATGAGTTTGCAATCCGCATCAACCTCGCCGAATGGGATAGCACCGTGACGAGCGGCTTCACCCAGAGGCTCGGCATGATGATATCGCCTACGGCCTACAAGAAAAACGGCGAAGAATGGTGCGCGAGCCATCCTGTGGGCACGGGTCCGTTCGAGTTCGTGAGTTGGGAAAAGGGGACCTCTACCGTGTACAAGAAGTTTCCCGGCTACTGGCAGAAGGGTAAGCCCTATCTGGACAGGATAGAGTACTATGCGATAAACGACTCCATCACCAGACTGCTTAGCTTCAAGAAGGGCGAACTGGAGGTGCTTCTCTCGCCCGACGCCAAAGACTTAGCGGATTTGAAAAAGGACGGGTACGCGGTGAATAACCCGAGAGTGGGTTCAGGGGCTATGAGCCTTATGCCCGACTCGGCAAACCCCAAGTCACCCTTCTCCGACCTCAAGGTACGCCAGGCTGCAGAGCATGCCATCGACACGGAGAAGATCGTCAAAACAATCTACCACGGCGAGGCGGAGCCGGCCACCCAGTGGATCTACAAAGGCCATTGGGCCTATAACCCGGCGGTCCGAGGGTATCCTTATAACCCGGCCCTGGCCAAGAAGCTGCTCGCTCAAGCGGGCTATCCGAACGGATTCAAAACAAAGATAACCTACCGCGTGAACCCGCAGAGCGATCTGGTTTTCACTGCCGTCCAGGGATATCTGGCGGCGGTCGGGATCGATGCGGCGCTCGAGCCGATCCAGCAGGAACGATACAACAAGATCACCCAGGAGGGAGGAAGCTGGGAAGGGCTCATCGAGGACATGTTCTCGCCCTACGTAGACGTAGTGATTCCCATGTCACAGATGTATAGCGGAGGAAACCGATACTTCACCCAGACACTTGCGCCCGCGGATTATGTTAAGGCTATCCAGGATGCGGTCGGTGCCTCCGATTTCAAAATCAAGCAAAAATCAATTCGGGAGGCGATGAAGCTCATGAGCGACAAGTATTGTCTTCAGATACTGCTTCTCTGCCAATCCATGGCCAGCGTGAGCCAGCCCTATGTACATAATCACGGTTTTTACGAAACGCCGGCCATTACGTGGACGCCCGAAGACTCCTGGTTGGGGAAGTAGGCGGCGCGGTTGTAAGGTGCCGATAGTATCGCAGGGACCTGATAATGAAGTGGAGAGCGCATGCGGGATAAGATGAACGAAAAGAGCTTGACCATGCTCGCTGTGGGCGACACATGACCAGGGCTACCAACGCTTGAAAGGGCAGTTATTCTCCGGCAAGCTCTTGTAAGCGGCCTTCGAAAACGGCGGATTTCTTCTCGTACTCGCCGGTTGCCGCGTCAAGTTCTTCGAAGAGTCTCTCGATCTTTATTCCCGCTGTGTAGATGGCGAGCGACAGCGATTCGATGTCTTTTCCCTGCCCGTTTCGCGAGGCCGCGATGAGCGCCTTGTTATCACGGTCGATTGCCGCTTCGAGATCGGTTATCTCCTGTTCGAGGTGGGTAACCTTTTTTTTGAGCGGGGTCAGTACTTTCGACTTATCAGCTATGATCTGCGCCCGTAGCTTCCTCAAATCCTTTTTAGTTGGGACCTTTTCACGCTCTTCGTATGCGATCTCGATGTCTACCGCGGGCGCGGTTCTTTCATCTGCCCAGCCGACCCGTTCCAGAAAGTCTGCGTATCCACCTTCGAAAAGGGTGAGACCGCCTGCGTCGAATACGAGCAGTCTGGTGGCGACGGCCTTGAGAATCATCTCGCTGTGCGTCACGATGATCACGGCCCCGTCAAACTCGTCGATGGCTTCTATGAGCGCGTCTATTGACTCTGCGTCGAGGTGATTGTCAGGTTCATCGAGTAAAATCATGTTCGCCGGTCTGGCGAGAATCTTGCCGAGCATGACCCTGCTGCGCTCACCGCCGGAAAGTACCGAGATCTTTTTCATGGCCTTGTCATCTTCAAAGAGCATAGCGCCTGAGATGGCCCTGGCGCTGGCCAGGGCATACTCCTGGTGGGCGCTTAAGATCTCTTCGAGCACAGTTTTGTTGGGATCAAGACGTTCCACGTTCATCTGCCCAAAGTGGGCCGGCACGAGATTCTGGTTCGGCCGTATTGCGCCCCGTTGGGGCACGAGCTCGCCTGCAATGAGCTTAAGCAGCGTTGTTTTTCCTTTTCCGTTCTTTCCGACAACCGCGATCCGGTCTTTCTTCTTGACCGCTATCTTCAAACCATCAATGATGGGTGGGGCGGCATCTGTGAAAGAGAAGCAGAGATCGTCGATCTCCACGAGCCATTTGCCCGGGAATGGCGCTGCCTTGAATTCAAAATCGAGGCTTCTCTCTTCCACGAGGTTCGCCTTCTTTTCATGTTTCTCGAGCATGCGGATTTTTGATTGGACGGCCCGGGCACGGGTCGCTTGAGCCCTGAACCGGTTGATGAACTGCTCTATTTCCCTGTGTCTCCTCTCATCGTTGATTCTGGTCTTTTCATAAATCTCTTCTTCCTGGATAATCTGTCTATAGAACTTTTCCGTATCACCCGCCACCTTTCTCACCTTTTTGCGGTGTATACCCATGGTGTGAGTGGTAACGCTATCCATAAATGCCCGGGCATGCGTCACGAGAATCATCTCGCTCTTCCAGGTCTTAAGGAATTGGGTCAGCCATCTGATGGACAGGATATCGAGATAGTTAGTGGGTTCGTCAAGAAGCAGCAGATTTGGCTCGGAGACCAGTATCTTCGCGAGGTTCAGTCTTACCTGGTATCCGCCGGAGAGCATCCGTGGATCGAAATCAAACTGCGCGGATGAAAAACCGAGTCCCGAAAGGATCGCTTTTACCCGGTAGCTCTCGTCCCGGCCATCGTCGGACGCGTGCATGTTGGCGCAGGCTTCCTTGAGCACGGATCTCTCGGTAAAGTGGATGTGCTGCGAAAGATAGCTCGCCGTATAGCCTTTGGGCATGGAAATGAGGCCCGAATCGGCCTGGTCCTCCCCCACGATAAGCTTGAGGAGGGTAGTCTTACCGGAACCGTTCCTGCCGGTTAAGCCCGTACGGTCCCCGGCATTTACCGTGAACGTTACGTCATCCAGTATAACTTCTCTGCCGAAAGACTTGGTAAGCCCTGTGACCGTAAGCATTACACACCTTGAGATACGTTCGCTTTAGCCCAATTAGCTTACTGGAATTGTACCCAAAACACAATAACGCGCCAAATCCGCGTTGACGCCGAATTTATGGAGGGTTCCACGGGTCCTGGCGCCTTAAGGGCGGCCATTCTCGAGGCGGTTAATCATTTTATAATTTTTGTTGACAAAAGCACGCGTTTAGTTTATTATTATTCCAGATATGTTAATTAATTCACATACTGGGCATCATAAGTGGCCAAATCCATTAGAGTTTCTGAAAGCGGTAAAATTACACGCCATGGAAATTGAGCTTGGGATGCGCAGACTGTGCGAGTTTTCACAAGCAACATCACCCTTACACTGAAATTACCTCCATAAGCTTCTCATAATAACCCCCCTTCCCCCTGGGAACCCACCCAGGGGGTTTTTCTTTACAACGATGGGAATTTATTGTAATATTTTCCCGCAAATGGACATAAGTAGCGCAAACATGTACACGGGGGGACTCTTAGGTCTTATCCTGGATGCCGGGCCGCTTGCGAAAGTGGTTATCATCATCCTGATCTTCTTTTCCATCATTTCCTGGACCATCATTTTCGTCAAAATCAGGCAATTCGGCAGGGCAGACGAGCAGGGCGACAGGTTCTTTAGAATTATCAAGGACGCCGATTCCTTCAAGAAGCTTGTTTCGGCGTACAAGGAAGGGGGAGACAGCCCCTTCTACCGGCTTGTGCTTGCCTGTTATAAGGAGATAAGCTCGCGGCAACGGGAGAACGCGGGTGAATCCGGTAAGGCGGACGCTATCGCTGCCATAGACAACCTCTTGAAAATAACTGTTGCCGAGGAAGTGGTAAAACTGGAAAGGCGTCTTTCTTTTCTGGCGACCACAGCCAATACAGCACCCTTCATCGGTTTGTTCGGGACCGTCTGGGGCATTATGGATTCCTTCAGGGAAATCGGGGTGAGGGGAACGACAAGCCTGGCTGTTGTCGCCCCGGGCATCAGTGAAGCGCTGATCGCGACCGCCATCGGCCTCGCCACGGCCATACCGGCTGTTCTCGGGTACAACTACTGCCTGGGAAGGCTCAAGCGCATTTCCTCCCGAATGGACAATGCTGCACTGTATCTCATCAATATTATTCAGAAATGAAGAACTCAAGGGAAAGCAAAGGGCCTCTTTCGGAAATCAACGTGGTACCGCTCGTGGATATCATGCTCGTGCTTCTTATCATCTTCATGATTACTGCGCCTATGATGCAGCACGGATTAGGGATTGACGTCCCGCACGTAACTGCCAAACCCTTACCCACAAAAGACGAGCCCCAGATACTTAACATCACGGAGGGGCAGAAACTCATTTTGAACGAGAAGAAACTGGACGTAAGCGATCTCAAGGCGGCAATCCAGTTGCTGTTTGCAAACAAGACAAAGAAGGAAATATTCTTAAGGGCCGACAAAAACGTTCCCTACGGGTTTGTGGTGAAGTGTATGAGTACGATCAGAGAAGCGGGCGTGGACAAGATCAATATCGTAACGAAACCACTGGAAAAAGATGAGTGAAACAGCCTGGTACAGGATGCTCACAATCTCTATCACCCTGCACATTCTCGTCATAGCGGCCTTTACCATACCTGTCAAATTTTCATCCAAAAAAGTCGATCTTTCATCGTCGTACTCGGTAAATCTTGTTGCAGGGACAGGGACTCTTGGTGGGCCGCAGAGAGAGGCGGCACAACCGGTGGCCAAACCACTGCCGGAGAAGCCGGTCGCAGCCAAAGACAGGAAAATGATCGCGAAATCAAGACCTGTGCCTATCCAGAGAGAAAAAGACCTGGTTTCCATCTCGAACAAAAAGGTGCCGGCCAGGGAGGCGACAACACAACAAGAAATGAGCGAGCTTGAAAAACGGCTCAAAGAAATAAGAAGAAAGACAGATTACATCGATGTGACAAAGGCAAGCGGCAGCGGCCCCGTGAGAACGGCAATGGCGGGGAGCGCCGCCGGCGCAGGAAGCGACACTCACGTGAACCCGCTGGAACAGAAGTACTATCTCGATGTGAAAGATAAGATATATGCCGCGTGGAACATGCCGAGCACTGCAGCCGGTAAAAGCAACCTGGAAATGGATGTGGTGATTAGGATACGAAAGGACGGGAAACTTGTTGACGTGAGCGTGGATAAAGGATCGGGAAACCGAATCTATGACGAGTCGGTTATGCGGGCCGTCCGGGTGGCAGAGCCCTATCCGCCTATACCGGCGGCGCTCGACAGGGACTCTATCGAAATAGCGTTTGCATTCAAACCGGAAATACGATGACGGCGCCTGAGAGCATCTTCATGGGTGCCCTCCAGGGCATCACCGAGTTTCTCCCCATTAGTAGCCCTGCCCATCTCATCGTTGTGCCCTGGTTCTTCCACATGCAGGAAGGCGATATAAATAAACTCACTTACGACGTGATGCTCCACCTCGGCACGCTCGCGGCAATCCTCTTCATCTACGGTAAGAAACTCATCCATGTGGTTATGGAAGGTTTGCTCGATTTCAGAGAGGGCCGGGGCAGACAATCGCTGCTTGCGAAGCTCAGCATTGCCACGATACCCGCCGCTTTAGCGGGTATTTTGTTGCAGCATCTCATTGAAAGATACTTGAGAACACCTTTTGTCGCGGCATATATGCTCGCGTTCGTGTCGATCCTCATGATTATCGCCGAGAGGATACACGTGGAAAGAAGGGCCATTTCCTATCCCGTTGCCATTGCCGTCGGTATAGCTCAGGCCGTGGCGCTGATCCCTGGTACATCGAGGAGCGGGGCTACCATTACCATAGGAATGCTCATGGGGCTCAAAAGAAGTGAAGCCGTTGATTTCTCCTTTATGCTCTCCATCCCGATCGTGCTCGGCACCGCGCTATACGAAATGAGACACTTTCAACACGCGAGCCAGGGGGCGAGCTTATATGTTTACGGGGCGCTATCGGCCTTTGTGTTCGGTGCATCGAGCTTGAATTTTCT
>Ga0335069_10003614_pt1 | contig 23235 bp, 19 predicted proteins | sample Lox_Sample_11_FD_206714 | JGI IMG/M metagenome (GOLD analysis project Ga0335069, IMG submission 206714) | Soil microbial communities from Loxahatchee National Wildlife Refuge, Florida, United States - Lox_Sample_1.1 | ecosystem: Environmental > Terrestrial > Soil > Wetlands | place: USA... | reverse complement strand
TGGTGTCGAAAAAGTCGGCCAGCGTTGCGGGGTCGCTTTCGAAACGATGCGCCCGGTAGGCGATCACCTGGCTGTAGACGACGCTCGCCACCCAGCACGGCCCGATCGCGCCCGCAACGAAGTCTTGGGCGGAAGGCGTGCCGTTCGAGGCGGCGGGCAGGCTCGAGGCGTCGATCCTTTCCAGCAGCCCCCGGCTGCAGGCCGCCGCGGCGTCCGGCCCCTCGAGATCGATAACGTCCCAGACGTAATTGCCCGAAGCGACTTCCTTCGCCAGCTCGGCGGTGCCGCCGTCGTAAATCTTGATCACGACGTCTGCGCCGCTTCGGCGGGCGAACGGCAGCACCTGGCCGGTGATCTGCGCGCGGCCGTAAGTCCCCGACCACGTCACGACGGTCAGCGTGGGCCCGCGTCTGGCCATCCACAGGTATCCCAGGCCCAGCACCACCGCCAACAGGAGCGCGACGATGAGCGCCGCCAGCATCCACTTCTTCATGAATCCCTCAATGCAATCCGAACAGGTCCCTCGCCTCCGGGCCCACGTTCATCTGCTTACCGTCGTTGTTCTTGCCGCCCTCGGACAGGTTCTTGAGCCTGCCGCCGCCCGCCTTCGCCCGGTCGCGGCGGCGATCGGGGGGGCAGGGTTTTGTCGAGGGTCTGCCGCTTCATTGCGGCGATCATATCGCGGCAGGGGCGCTCCGCCAGCCCGCGGCGGGCGTCCGGCCGTGCCCGCATGACGCATCTTGCTTTTGCGCCGGGCGAATCATAGTTTCCCGCACCCCGACGTGCAGGCGTAGCTCAGTTGGCCAGAGCGCTGGATTGTGGATCCAGAGGTCGGTGGTTCAACCCCACCCGCCTGTACCAGCCTTCGCTCGCGAAGCGAATGAAGGCTGCCACGTCGAAGCCCAAAGGGCGAATATCGGCCGGCATTTGCTAGCTATGGCTTGGCAGGTCAGCCTTCGCCGTGCGGCAACCGATGCACTCCCTATCCTCGCGAAAAAGAAAGCGGGCCCGCGTTTGTGCTGCGGACCCGCCCCAGGAAAGCTCGGATCGTCGCCGTGCGTCCTACTTCGCATCCTCGCCGAAGCGGAAGCGCAACTCGACGCCGAACATGCGTGGCGCTCCGAAGATCGACGCGGTTGTGCCGATCTGGTGCTCGAGCGCATTGGCGCCGGTCTTGTAGGTCCTGTCGCCGAGGTTGTTGACGAACGCGCTCGCGTCGATCGGCGAGCCCAGCACGCTGTTCCAGTCGAGACGCAGATTGATGAGGCCGTAATCGCCCTGGAAGGCGTCGGGCTCGTAGTCGAACGGATTGGCCGAGGTCGGCGTGACGCTCGCCATGTCGGTGAACCACACCTTGCTCTGCCAATACCATGTGGCCGACAGGTAGGGCATGCCGTAGCTGCCGTCGACCGGCAGATGGAAGCGCGCGGTGGCGCCGAGCTTGTGCCTGGGCGTGAAGGCGAACGGCGCGCCGGCGTGGTCGTCGATCCCCAGGATGGTTCCCGTGGCTCCGTCCAGCGCCGCCGGAACCTTGAAGCTGTCGTAGCTCGCGTCGGTGTAGGAATAGAACGCGGTTACCTGGAAGTTCTCGTCAGGAATGAAGGTCGACTCGAATTCCAGACCCTTGATCGTCGCCTTCGCCGCGTTGACGGTCAGCACGATTGGCGGAGTGGGGATCGGGCTGACGATGTTGACGATGTCGTTCTTTTGAACGTCGTTGTACCAGCCGTAGTAGAGGTCGAAGTTCGTGCGGCCGGGAACCCCCAGGATTTCCCAGTTGTTCTTGGTGCCGAGTTCGACGTCGGTGAGATATTCCGGCTTGAACAACAGATAGGCTGCCGCGGCCCCTGCGCCGCCGCTGTTGAACCCGCCGCTCTTATAGCCGCGCCGCCACGAGGCATAGAGCAGGGTGTCGTCGCTCGCCTGCCAGTTGGCGCTCACGTTCCAGGTGGGCGCGTGGAACGAGGCGGAGTAGACCGCGGAGTCGTATGGTGGCGAAGTGACCGGGTAGGGGCACGGCGGGTCACCCAACAGCGCCGATTGCAGGCAGGAGATGGCGGTCGAGACCTTGTGGTCCCAGGTGAAACGTCCGCCGCCGGTCAGGCTCAGGCCAGGCACCCAGTCCGATGCATCGACGGTGATGTTGGCATAAGTGGCCAGCGAACTGCCGCCGTTCGCCAGGACGTCGACTTCGGTGCTGCCCAAGGGGCCGAACGGTCCCGTGCCGCTGCCGCCGCCGAACACGTCGCGCTCCACCTCGGCATAGCCGCCGCGATAATCGTGCTCATAGTAGAAACCGACGAGCCAATTGAAGGCGCCGCCGCCCTGCTCGCCCTGGACCTGGAGTTCCTCGGTGATCTGCCGCGAATTCTGCTCCCAGGTGCGCGCGTTCGGAATCTCGAGCAACGGGATCATCGATCCGTCGTAGTCGAACGCCGACTGCGTTTTGTCGCTGAGATAGCCGAAGATGTTGCGGATGCGCAGGTCGTTGCTGAAGTCGTAGCGTGCGATGTCGGTGATGCTCCAGACGTGCCGCTTGTAGAAGAGCGGAATGGTGGAGGTGATCTGGCGCACGCCGAGCGCCTGCTGCCCCGCCAGCATCGCCTGCAAGCCGCTCGCATAGAAGTTGTGAATCAAACCGGTCGCCTGATCGGTGATCAACGTCGGATTGGCCATGAGCATGCCGCCGAGAATGGTCTGGGCGGTGGCTTCGTCCACGTGCATGGACGCCTCGATGTTGGCCAGCGTCTCAGCCGTGATCAGGCTGACCACCTGCGGCCCGTACTGGCCTTGCAGGTTCGCTTCCGGCGCGATCGCGGTGAGCTCGGCACCGGTGCCGTTGTCATGGTTGTTGAGGTATGAGAACGCGGTGTAATTCTCAAAACCCTCGATCGGCTTCACCGTCACGCCGACGCGGAACGCTTCATAGTCGACATTGTCGGTGTCGCGCAGCGTGCTGAGGTCCTGCGTGAAGCCGTCGCGGCGCGCGATGTCGCCCGCGGCGCGGACCATCAGCTTGTCGTCCAGCACCGGTACGTTTACCGCGCCTTCCAGCTCGTACATGCCGTAGTTGCCGGTCTGGCCGTCGATATAGCCGCCGAATTCGTCGGAAGGCTTCTTGGGCTGGAACAGCACCGCACCGCCCGTGGTGTTGCGGCCGAACAGCGTGCCCTGCGGCCCGCGCAACACCTGAATCGAATCCATGTCGTAGTAGTTGCCGGGGCCGCCCGCGCCGAACGGAACTTCGTTGAAATACGTCTGCACACCCGGATCGGCGCCGCCGAACGGTTGGCTCTGGCCGCGGATGGTGAAGACGTTGTCGTCGCGCGAGCCGAGGTTGCCGGTAACCGTCAAGGACGGAGCAAGCTCCTGCAGGTCGATCGCCGTGCGGATGTTCTCCTGACGGATTGCATCCGGCGAGATCGCGGTGACCGCGACCGGCACGCGCTCGAGATCTTCCGCCTTGCGCCGTGCGGTTATGGTGACCGTTTCGATCGTGGCGCCGTTCGATGCGCTGTCCGTGGCCGCGTTGGATGCGGTTTGCGCATCTGCGGGCGTCAGCATCGTCGCGCCCAAGAGTCCAAGCGCAAGAGCAAATCTACGGTGTGCCATGGCTGCCCCTCCTTGACTTCGGCCGGTCAAAAACACGCAAGCCCCCTTGCGACATCCCGGGCCAGGTCGAACACATTTTAGCGCATCAGCCGCCCCGATGCGATTTCCACCTCCTGAAACGGTTGAAACCGCATGCGAAACAGGCCCGTATGCCAAGTTCCATGCTGTTCACACAATTGCACATGAATATCAGTCCGATAGTGATCGATCAGTCGGGCAGCCAGCACTCCACCGGACCGGTGCGTGGCGCGATCGTCAGCTTGCCGTTGGCGTAGCGTGCTTCAGCCTCGTATGAGATCACCGTGTGCAGGTCCGGCACCTGCTTGGCGAATTTCGGCGTGCGGGCCATCTCCTTGCGATAGGCCGCGGTGCAGTCCGGCCGCTTTGCCTGGGAAAGGGAGGTTGCGGCGACGATTTTTTTCCAACAGCCTTCGGCGTCCGCCATCAGCGAGCACGGCGAAGGCCATACGCGAGTGTAGCGGATCGTGAGGTTGTCCTTGCCGGCTTCGATCGCGGCATAGCCGTCCCCCTTGCGCACGTCGTCGAACAGCTTCTTGCCGGCCTTGGAGAACACGGCGAACGGCATGCCGCCGTTCCAGCCGTCGTCGCCGTCGAAAAAGACGAAGTCGCCCTTCGCGCCTTTGAAGTAGCCGCTCCAGACTTCCGAGCTGATGACGGTTTCGCCCGCGAGCTTGGCGGTACATTTGGGCGGCTGCGCGGCCATCGGGGCGATCGAAAGCTCCGAGGCGCCGACTTCGCCGAGGTCGATCTGCTTCACCACGAAGCCGGGATAGTAGGTGCAGGTGCGCGTAGGTTTGGCGCTCGGGTTGTCCGGGTCCGCCGGCAGCTTGATCACCTGGGTCTGCACCGGCTTGTCGAAGCCGGATGCATTCGCCGGCCCGACCGCGGCGAGCAGCGCCATCGCGCAACACTTCAATCCGTTCATAATCGCCCCCGAAAAGGAAGCGCCAGATTACCACGTCCGCCGACAGCACCAATCAGGTAGCGACCGCCATGCGAGCCGGTTTCAAATGGAATACGCGCCAGATCAGATGGGCGGCGATGACGATCACAAGAAGCCCTGCGATTGCGGAGGCGTGCTGCATCAGGATGACGCTGGCAGACGACAGAGAACCCGCCGGGGGCACGGGAAGGCCGGCCACCGACACCTCCCGCACCATGTTGGTGCTGATCAGCCAGGTGAACGCCCCTGTCTTGCCAAGATCGATCAGCGCGCGGGCAAAGATGCGCGCCAACGTCCAGTAGGGCGTGAAGAGGTTGGACGCCGACAGGGCGATCTCGACAATGCCGATCGCAACGCTGATCTGGCAGAACGGCACCCACACCGGGCTCAGGGTGAGATGCCCGAGCGGTGAGGTGTAGACGTTGTGCGACAGGTATCCGGCCGCAAAAAGCGCCAGGAGGATCAGATTGCCGATGATGTCTCCGATCGAGGTGCTGCGCGGAATCCGGCTGCGGTCTGCGACCGGCCTCAGCGTCTTCGGATTCCACTTGTCGAGGGATGCCGGGTTCATGCCTTGCCTCTCAATTACCGCGAAGATGACGGTCACGACCGCAAATGCGCTCCACAGGTTGTTCCAGGATTGGCCCCACAGGTCGAGGCTGGCGTCGCCGATGTTCTGATGTGCTCCGACGGCACTCACGAACAGGACGGCGACGGGAATGAGGCTGACCAGCGCCACGATCTTGAGCACCAGAACGTAGAGGGGGAAGAGTTCGGGTCCGATCAGCCAGCGCCTGGGAAGATAGCGGCTCGCCACCAGCATCGGCCGTCCGCGCGCCTTGAGGATCGCCGCGACCTCGTCGTCGGTCAGCTTGCGGCCTTTCACACGCTCGGCTTCCTCGATCTCGGAGCGGATGTCGTCCGCCAGCTCGGCGGCGACGTCGTCCCGGATGTCCTTTGGCAGCCAGAACTTGACCGCTTCGATGTAGCGCTCAACGAGATTCATGGCCTGCCTCCTTGATCTGTTCGATGGCATCGCCAATGCCGCGCCATTCGGCGACGAGCCGCGCGAACACCTCCGCGCCGGCTTGGGACAGGCGGTAGAATCGTTTGTTGCGCTTGTCCTCTTCCCGCCATTCGCTGACGAGGAGCCCCTGCATTTCGAGGCGGCGAAGCAGCGGATAGAGCGTTCCTTCGTCGATCGCCATGCCGTGCTCCTGAAGCGTCTTGCGCAGGGTGTAGCCGTATTGCTCGCGCCGCAGCGCCGCCAGAACCGCAAGGATCAGGCTTCCCCGCCTCAACTCGAGACGGAGGTTTTCGAATATGGCCTGCAGCTCCTGATCCGGCACCGTCTTACCCTGTTTGACATATACTGTATGATACATAGTGTACGACGTCAAGTACTTTCGCGGCGATTTGGCGGGAGTGTGCCGCCCGCGTGCCTGTACGCTTCCTTGCCGCCCCGAAAACCAGCGTTTACAAGGCCCGCGGCTGTCGAAAGGCGTTCCATGAGTTCCGAGAAGATCATCCGGCCCAAGGCGCGGCTGCCGCGCGGATTTCGCGACCGCGAAGCGGGCGAGATCGCGGCCGAGCGTTGCCTTATCGACACCATCAGGGGCGTGTACGAGAGCTACGGCTTTTCGCCGCTGGAAACCCCGGCGTTCGAGTACACCGACGCCCTCGGCAAATTCCTTCCCGACGTGGACCGGCCCAACGAGGGCGTGTTCTCGCTGAAGGACGACGACGAGCAGTGGATGAGCCTTCGGTATGACCTGACGGCGCCGCTGGCGCGCTATGTGGCGGAGAATTTCCAGACCCTGCCGAAGCCGTTCCGCCGCTATCAGGTGGGACCGGTGTGGCGCAACGAGAAGCCCGGCCCGGGCCGCTACCGCGAATTCACCCAGTTCGACGCGGACACAGTGGGCAGCGCTTCGCCCGCAGCGGATGCCGAACTGGTCATGATGGTGTGCGATGCGTTGGAAGCGCTGGGGCTCGGCAAGGACGAATATGTCGTCAAGTTGAGCGACCGTCGGTTGCTCGACGGCATGCTCGAAGCCGTTGGGCTTCGGGCGGAGGACGTCGCACAGCGCGGCACCGCACTTCGCGCCCTCGACAAGTACGATCGCCTCGGAATCGACGGCGTGCGGGCACTGTTGGGTTCCGGCCGCAAGGATGAGTCCGGCGATTTCACGAAAGGCGCCGCGCTGCCAGACGCGGCGGTCGACCAGATTGTGCAATTCCTCACAATCCGCGAGCGGGGCGAGAACTTCTTCACCGCCGTGGATTCGATCTTCGCCTTGAACGATGCCGCGGCGGGCGCGTTGAAAGATCTCGCAATGATCGAGAATCTCTGCCGCCGGTCCGGCTTCGGCGCCGAGAAAGTGATGGTCGATCCTTCGATCATCCGCGGGCTCGAGTACTACACGGGCGCGGTATTCGAGGCGCAGCTGACGTTCCCGGTCACGAACGAGGCAGGCGAAGCGGTTGTGTTCGGTTCGGTCGCGGGCGGCGGACGCTATGACGATCTCGTCGCGCGCTTCACGGGTCAGAAAGTTCCGGCGACGGGTATCTCTATCGGCGTCAGCCGTCTGCTGGCGGCGATGCAGCAGCGCGGGCTTACGGGAGACGAGAAACCGCTGATCGTGGTGTTGTCGATGGGCGATGCCGCGGCGAATTTTGCCGCCGCGCGAGAGCTTCGCGCCGCGGGCTTCCGCGCCGAGGCCTATGTCGGCACCAAGAAAATCCCCGACCAGCTCAAATATGCCGACAAGCGCGGCGCGGCGCTGGTGGTGATGGAAGGCGAGGACGAGAAGGCGAAGGGCGAGATCACGCTGAAAGACCTGAAGCTCGGCGCCGAGATGTCGAAGTCGGTCGAAAGCCGCGCCGAATGGGTCAGCGCACGCGCCGCGCAAGTCACGGTCAAGCGCGATGCGCTGGTCGAGAATGTGCGCGTCATGCTGGAGCGCAAGGGCTGAACCATGCCGGCGTTTCCAACCTATGGCCCAAAGGAACTCGACGCGCTGAACCGCGTCGCCGGCGCCGTGCTGGGCGTGTTTGGCGCGCACGGATACACCCGCCACGAACCTGCGATCCTGCAACCCGCGCAGATCTTCGTAGACCGCTCGGGCGAGGAAATCCGCCGCCGCACCTACGAACTGATCGATTCCTCGGGGACCGAATTGTGTCTGCGCCCCGACCTGACGATTCCCACCTGCAAATGGCAGGTGGAAAGCGGCAGTCCTTATCCCGCACGGCTCTGCTACCACGGACTTGCCTTCCGCCACGAGCCCGGCGACGGGCAGTTCTATCAAGCCGGCGCCGAGCTTCTTGGCTTGCCGGACCGCGCCGCGGGCGATGTCGAGATGATGTCGCTGACGGTGGAGGCGGTGCGCGCGGGCGGCGTCAAGCAGTTCGATGTGATCGTGGGCGATCTCGGCCTCTTCGCCACGCTGGTCGACGCGCTCGACGTGCCGGCGCAATGGCGCGGGCGGCTGAAGCGGCACTTCTGGCGCACCGGCTATTTCGAGGCCCTGCTGGCGCGCATGGTCGCGGGCGAATCCAGCGACGCACAGCGTGCCATCGAGGCGGTGCAAGGGCTCAAGCTGATGGAATTGAAACCCGCCATCGAGAACCTGATCGCCGGCGAAGGCGACGCGCCGCTCGGCGGGCGCACGCGCGATGAGATCGTCGAGCGGGTCATGATCCAATCCTGCGACGGCGCGCCGCGTCTCGATGCGGATGTCGCCGGTCTGATCACGCGCTTCTTGAGGGTGAGCGGTGCCGGCGAGGCGGCGCTCGAGCAAATTCGCGACCTGACCAGACCGGTCGCGGCCAAGATGGTGAAGCCGCTGGCCGCGATGGCCGACCGCCTGCACGCGCTGAAGCAACTGGGCATTGCGCCCGAGCGCGTGCGCTTCGTGGCGCATTTCGGACGGGCGCTGGAATACTACACCGGCTTCGTCTTCGAATTCTGGACGCATGCGGGCGAAGTGGCGGGCGGCGGGCGCTACGATACGCTGCTCGAAAGCCTGGGCGCACCGCGCGGCACCTCCGCAATCGGCTGCGCCATCCGCACCGAACGTCTCGTCAAGGCGGGAGAGCTCAAATGAGCGATCTCGTCACGCTTGCGATTCCCTCCAAAGGCCGGCTCAAGGAGCAGGTGGATGCCTATTTTGCCAAAGCGGGCGTCGCACTGAAGCAGACGGCGGGCGCGCGCGGCTATCGCGCCACGGTCGAAGGAAACCCCGGCATCGACGTGATGCTCCTGTCGTCGAGCGAGATCGCCTCGGCGCTGGCGGGCGGCGACATCCATCTCGGAGTGACCGGCGAGGACCTGATCCGCGAGACCGCGCCCGAACTGAAGGACCGCGTGGCGCTGTTGAAGCCGCTCGGCTTCGGTTTCGCCGACGTCGTGGTGGCCGTTCCGCGAAGCTGGATCGATGTTTCTACGATGGCGGATTTCGACGACATCTGCGCGGCCTATGCGAGCCGCCACAAGAAGCGCCTGCGGGTGGCGACGAAATACGCCCAGCTCACGCGTGCCTTCTTCGCCCACGCCGGCATTTCGGATTACCGCATCGTGCCCAGCGCGGGGGCCACCGAAGGCGCTCCCACCGCAGGCACTGCCGAAGCCATCGTCGACATCACCACGACGGGAGCGACGCTCAAGGCCAACGGCCTCAAGATCCTCGACGACGGCGTGATCCTGAAGAGCCAGGCGCAGCTTGCGATGAGTTTGCAGGCGGATTGGAGCGGCGAGCAACGTGCTACAGCGGCTGCGCTGGTTGAACGGCTGGGTGCAACGCTGGCCGCATAGGGAAGGATGTCGGGCACGCAGTCCCGCGCGCCACCAATCGCTGCTTCCTGCTCGCTTCTCGCCGTTCTTACTGCGGCGAAACCGGTCCCGCCACGATGTCGGGATCGTGGAGGTGTTCGGCCTTCCAGCGCATCGCCATGTAGATGCGGTTCCGTCCCGAGGGATGATCGAAGAAGATGAACTCCTCGAGCGGGGACGGGTCCAGCTTGCGGTACTCTCCGAGTATGAGAGCGACCTTGGCCATGGCGTCCGGCTGGCGGGCGAGGTTGAGGCCGAAGATGTCCGCCTGAATCTCCTGCGTGCGGACGATCGTGTTGGTGAGGGGCGTCGCGATGAAGAAGAAGAACGAGAACAGCGCGATCACGAGCGGCAGGCCCGCCGGATCGTCGATCGTCCTCACGTCCCAGTTGCCGCCGAACACCCTGACGAGGCCGTGATAGGCGCGATCCACGAACCAGAAACAGACGAGAACGAGGAGCCCCAAGAAGACGATGCTGTTGATCACGTGACCCATCACGTAATGGCCGATTTCGTGGCCCATCACCGCGATCACTTCCGACGGCGTGCAGCGGTTGAGCAGGTTGTCGTTGAGCGAGATGCGCATCGTGCCGAACAGGCCCGAGACGTTGGCGGACACGCGCTTGGACTGCTTCGACGCGTCGAAGGTATAGACGTCTTTCGCCGGAATGCCCTGCGAGTGGGCCATCGACAGGATGGCGTTCTTCATGCCGCTGTCGGGCAGCGGCGTGTAGTGGTTGAGCATTGGAGCGAGGTAAACCGGAGAGATCATGACCACGAAGGCGATGAAGGCGACGCTGACGATCGTGCCCCATACCCACCAGCGCCGCTGCACCGCCCGGGCGACTGCGTAGATGATCGTGATCAGAATCGAGAACAGCACGAGGCTCTGGGCGAAGCTGATGCCGAAATCGCCCGCCCACTGCGCGAAGGTCTGGTTGGAAAGGCCGTATTGGTGCTCGCGCAGAAAACCCTCATACACGGCAAGCGGCAGCCCCGCGATGGTCGTGATCGCCACGTACTGAAGGGCATAGAGCGGCGTCTGCCAGAAGCGCGAGCGCGTGACGGCGGCAGCGTTGTTGCGCATCCAGGCTGATATCTTGAGCCACAGCAGAAGACCCGCGACGACCAGCGTATAGACGATATCGACCACGAGGAGCACATAACCGCCCTCGAAGTACGCGTCGCTCCTGGCCTTGTCTGCGGGACTGACCTGCGCCAGATAGGCGTTGGTGGCCTTGACCGGGTCGAATGCCTGGCCGATCGGTTCCAGCTGCGCAACTTCGACATGATGGGTCGGCGCCGCCAGGGGCACCGGCTGCGCCAGGGCGGAGACCGAGCCCAGAACGAAGAAGACAAGTACCGCGACCAGTCGCTTGAGCATGACTACCTCCCGAACCTGAAGCGATTGTAACATGCGGGACTGGCGCCCCGCGCGCGCTCATGCCATGACGCTTTGTCGGATTTTCACGCGGACGGAGCAATGCCCGATCCCAGTTTTCTCAATCTCGTGAACGGCGAGCGGGTCGCATATCGATGCCGGGAAGGCCGCGGTCCGGGCGTTCTGTGGCTCGGCGGCTTCCATTCCGACATGAACGGCAACAAGGCACAGGCGCTGGCGGCGTGGGGTGCGCGCACCGGCCGCGCCTTCCTGAGATTCGACTACTTCGGTCACGGAGCCTCGTCCGGCGAGTTCCGGCAAGGCACGCTGTCGCGCTGGCGCGACGACGCGCTCGCGGTGCTGGACCGTGTGGCGCAGGGGCCGCAGGTGATCGTCGGCTCCAGCATGGGCGGCTGGATCGCGCTGATGCTGGCGCGGCTGCGCCCCGAACGGATCGCTGGCATGGTCCTGATCGCGCCTGCGGCCGATTTCACGGAAGTCCTGATGTGGGAACGCATGCCCCCGGAAATCCGCCGCCAGATTCTGGAGGAGGGATGCTGGCTGCGGCCTGTGCCGGACGCGGAGCCCTATCCGGTTACCCGGGCGCTGATCGAGGACGGCCGGAGCAACCTCGTTCTTACGAGCAAGATCGCGCCGCAGTTCCCGGTCAGAATCCTGCACGGCCTGGCCGATACCGACGTGCCCTGGCAGCACGGGGTGCGCGTGGCGGAGACGATCGAGGGCGATGTGACGGTCACCCTGGTGAAAGGCAGCGATCACCGCATGTCGGGTCCGCGCGAACTCGAACTGATCGAGCGCACGCTGGGGATCCTGCTGGAGGACATCGGCGCATGAAGGCCCGCTGGTTTGCCGCTCTGACGATCGCCGCGTTCTTGCCTGCGGCCGCCGAAGACATGACCTACGGCGATTGCGTGGCGATGGTCTCGCGCGCGCCGCAGACCGCGGAGCAGCGCGCCCACGACTGGCAGACGCACGGCGGCGGTGCGGCGGCGATGCACTGCAACGCATTGGCGCTGACGGCGCTCAAGCGCTATGCCGAGGCGGCGCGCGTGCTCGATGCGCTTTCGCGCAACCGCGAATTCGCCGCCGCCAACCGCGCCGAACTGGCCGACCAAGCCGGCAACGCGTGGTTGTTGGCCGGCAAGGGCTCGGAAGCGGCACAGTCCTTTTCGGCCGCGCTCAACGAAACGCCGAACAACATCGGAATGCTGGCCGACCGATCGCGGGCCCGCGCGCTCATGAAAGACTGGCGCGGCGCCGATGCCGATCTTTCGGCCGCCATCCTGCAGGACCAGGACCGTGCCGACCTGCTGGTGCTGCGCGCGAGCGCGCGTTGGGCGATGGACCGCAAGGCCGACGCGGCAACCGACATCGTGCGAGCGCTTGATCTCTATCCCGACTATCCGCCGGCGCTGGTCGAGCGCGGCAAGATGAAGTACTCGGCGGGCGACACCGCGGGCGCGCGCAACGACTGGAAGAAGGCCGCCGCATCGGGCCCGAGCGGAGCGGCCGAGGACGCCAAGCAGTTCCTGAGTCAGCTGGGGCCGGAGACCAAGAAACCGCAATGAACCGCGCGTTCCTTGCCGTCCTCTCATTGCTGCCGCTTGCAGCGCGCGTATTCGCGGCGGACAGCTATCAGGACTGGGTCCGGCAAGAGCCTCGGCGCGCAGGAGACGTGAGGGCCTTCGAGGCGTTTCTTGGGCGTGAGGGCGTCGGGGACGTTCTTCCCGTCGATGAGCTGCTGCGCAACGCCACAAGCTGGCGCGCCTGCGGGCTTGAATCGCCGTGGTCAATGCCGCCGCGCGCCCTCTGGCGACACATCGTGCCGACGCTCAAGTTCGTTCGCGACGAGATCGTTCCGCGCATCGGTCCGGTCGCGGTCGAGTCGGGATGGCGGGAACCGAAGTTGAACGCCTGCGCGCACGGGGCCCCATTCAGCGCGCACGCGCAGTTCTACGCACTCGATCTGTTGCCGGAGCATGCGGCGGGGCGCAAGTCGTTGACGGCAACGCTCTGCAAGGTGCAACGCGAGCGCGGCCGCGCCTACAACCTCGGTCGCGGCTTCTACGGCGGCGTTCGATTCCACGTGGATACGAAAGCGTACCGGCGCTGGGGCTCCGACAACCACTCGGGCACCTCGCCCTGCACGAAAGCGGGCGCATAACACCCGGACCGAGCGCGCGTTTATGACGAATCAGCGATCGGATGTCGCTGTGCCGAATCCCGGCGCTCCGATTGCGTTATAATGCAAACAAATCTGCACTACATCATGCGTCGCATTCGCGGATGTTCTCAGGACTACGTGCGATGGCGATGCGGGGGAGAGCATCCATGACGACTGTCATCACCGGAACAGTGGGCAGCGGAAATAACGTCGACTCCGATGGCCTGAAGAAAGTCGGCAACGGCACGTTGTCGAGCAAGACCACAACGAGCTTCATCGACGCGACGACGAACGGAATGACCTTCACGTTCAGCGGCACGGGCTTCACCTACAGCGGCAACACGCCGACGGGCGGCACGATCACCAGTTTCACGTTCAAGCACAGCGGCGAAACTACGCTGACGACCTGGAGCAAGTTCAGCCTGTCGGCCGCCACGGTATGGACGGCCCTCAAGAACGGCGACGTAACCCAATTCGACAGTCTGTTCTTCGGCGGCAACGACACGTTCACGGCCAACACCACCGACAAGACCGACGGCGACCAGGACAACATCCTCTATGGCTTTTCCGGAAACGACACTTTCAACATGCAGGCCGACAACAACTTCGATCAGGTCTACGGTGGCGACGGCAACGACACGATCAACTACGGCGGCAATCTTACTGCGACGAACACGATCGACGGCGGTTCCGGCACGGATACGCTGGTGCTGAACGGGGACTATTTGGCGGGATTCACCCTCAGCGCGACGATCACGAACATTGAGAAGATCCAGCTTACGGCGGGACACAACTACACTCTGACCACGGACGACGCGAATGTCGCCGCAGGCATGACGCTCACCGTCGATGCCTCCGCGCTGGGAAGCGGCAATCGCCTTTATTTCGACGGAAGGGCGGAGACGAACGGCAAGTTCGTGATCACCGGAGGCGCAGGGGACGACACCTTCAAGGGCGGCGCCGGCAACGATACGTTCAACGGCGGCGCAGGAAACAACTACTGCGAGGCCGGCACCGGCACGATCGTGTACAACGGCGGGGCGGATGGCGATGTCGTGCGGTTCCAAGCCGGCCACCTGGTCGCGGCCGACAAACTCGACGGCGGCGGGAGCGCGAACACCGTCACGCTGGTCGGCGATTACACGGGAAGCCACGCGCTCGTGATGAATGCGACCACGATAGTCAACTTCAACCTGCTCCAACTCCTCCCCGGCTACAGCTACGACATCACGACAAACAACGCGACAGTAGCAGCGGGTCAGACGTTCTACGTCGACGCCGGTGGTCTGGGGGTGGGAACGACGCTCACCTTCAACGGTTCGGCCGAGACCGACGGCGGCTTCTACATCTACGGCGGCGGCGACAGCGACAGTATAGTCGGCGGAGCCGGCGGCGATGTCATCTACGGTTATGGGGGCAAGGACACGATCACCGGCGGCGGCGGCGCAGATGTCATCTACGGCGGTGACGGGGACGACGTCATCAACGGCGGCGGCAGCGACTATCTTGCCGGCGGCAGCGGAAACGATGCTTTCAACCTCGGTGCGACTTTGCTCATGAACACGATCATCGACGGCGGGGACGGCACCGACATGGTCAACCTCGACGGCGACTACTCGGCGGGAGTGGTGTTCTGGAACACGACGATGGTGAACGTCGAAAGGCTCTACGTAATGGCTGGCCACAACTACAATCTCACGACAAACGACGCCAACGTCGGCGCGGGCCAAAATCTGAAGGTGAGCGCTTCCGCCCTGGGCTCCGGCAACAAGCTCAAGTTCAACGGTGCAGGCGAGACCGACGGCACCTTTTCCTTTACCGGCGGCGCCGGCAACGACTCGCTGGCGGGCGGCGCTGGCGCGGACAGCTTCGATCTGACCTTGGGCGGAAACGACACGGCCAACGGCGGTTCCGGCAACGACACCTTCAAGCTCGGTGCCACGCTCGACTCGGCCGACCGGATCAATGGCGGGACCGGGACGGACACCGTGAAACTGGACGGCGACTATTCCGCCGGGCTGACCTTCTCGCCTACGACGTTCGTCTCGGTCGAGACGCTGACGCTGGCGGCGGGCCACAGCTACACGCTGACGACCGACGACGGGACCGTCGGCCTTGGCAAGACCCTGAGGATCGATGCGTCCGCGCTGGGTTCGGGCGAAATCCTGAACTTCAATGGCGCGGCCGAAACCGACGGCAATTTCAGGATCATCGGCGGCCTGGGCGGGGATCAGCTGAGGGGAGGCGCGCTCTCGGATACGTTCGTCTACACCTCGGCCATGCAGTCGACAGGTGTCGAATACGACACCATCAGCGGGTTCAACTTCTCCTCGGACATCCTGGACATCCCGGGAGCGGCGGGCACGATCACGGCCATCGACACGGCGCTCAAGGCCGGCACCCTATCCACCGCCACGTTCAACGCCGACCTGGCGACGGCGATGAACGGCCATCTCGGTGCCCATCATGCGATCCTGTTCAGGCCGGACGCCGGCACGCTCGCAGGCAAGACATTCCTCGTCATCGATCTCAACGGAGTCTCGGGTTATCAGACGTCGCAGGACCTGGTGATCCGGATGAGCGCCGCAACCGGCGTGCTCGCGCCAGGAGGATTCCACTGAGCCCCGTGGGGACGACGGCGGCGACGGGTCAACGGCTCTTCGGCACCCAGAAGGTGCCGTTGGCACTCGTATGGTCGAGGCGGTAGTTCGCCTCGATCAGGCGATTGAGCCCGCGGACGTATGCCGCGTCGACCTCCGGGCGCGGTCCCCAAATGTCGGGCGCGGCCTGAAGCTGCAGCACGGCGTAGCGCCGCCGGGCGATGGCTTCGTGCAACTCGCGCCCGTCGCGGGCGCCCACCGTAACCGCCTGAATGTAGCCCCAAACGTCGATTTCTGCGGGCTTTCCCGACCAGTAGCAGAGCGTCAGCTGATAGCAGAGTGCGCGTCCTTCTCTGACCTTCAGGAACGCAACATCGCGCGTGGTGTCGACGAGGGGTGGCGAACTGCGGCTCCACCAGTGCGGCGGCAGCGTGCCGGTGAGGGGATGATAGATCAGCATGGCGACCACCGGAACGAAGTGGCAGGCGGCATAGAGAGGGCGCAGCGGCGCGCCCTTGAGCCTCAAGTTTGCGAGACGGTTCGCGCCGACGCCGCCGCAAAGCGAAAGCGCGATCACGGCGTCATACAGCGCCTTGCTTCCGACGCCCGCGCCGCCGAGGAAATACGCCGCGCAGACCAGCGAAGCGGCCAGATAGGCAACGCACAAGACGACATGCGTGTCGCGCCGAAACCACCGGAGCAGGGCGAGCGACGCGGCGAGGGGAACGAGACCTGCCTGCGAACGCGCGCCCATGGCGTGCAGACTGTACTGCAGCAGCCAGACGCGGGCGCTGTCGAGTTGCGACCACAGGGAAGTTCCGAACGCGAAGCGAAAGCCTATCATCCCGAACAGGAGCAACAGCAAGCCAAAGGCGGCGAGCCTGATGCCGTTGCGTCGGTCGTAGACGAGAAGCCAGACGCCGGCGGCGAGCGGCTGGATGACGAGGCTGTGCTTGGTGAAAAACCCCGCAACGAATAACAGCGCGGCAAGAAGCATGGATGCATCGGTCCGCCGCTCGCGAAGCACGAGCACCAATCCGCCGATCTGGATCGCCTGGCCCAGGAGTTGCGGATCGTTCATGCCAACATAGGTGTAGTCGAACAATAGAATGGTCGAGAACAGCAACGCCGCGAAGGCCGCTTCGCGCCGTTCGCAGCCCATCAGGCGCGCTGCGGCGGCGACGCCAAGGCCGATCGTCAGGAACGCCAGCAGCGAGACCGCGCGTCCTGCAACGAGCGCATCTCCGGTCAGCGTGCTCAGCAAGCCGACGATGTAGAATCCCAGCGGCGGATAATTGTCGTAAAAGAGCCCGCTGGGGGGCGGGTAGGGGTTCTGTCCCGCGGCTGCCTGCGCCGCGTGATAGGCATTCCAGCCTTCCGTGCCCCAGGCGAGCGGCAAATCGAGCGTCAGCGCGACACGGATCGTGCCGATGAGCGTGGCGGACGCCAGCACGACGAGCATGGCATCAAGCCAGCGCGATGCCACGGACGCCGTGCGCATGGACGACAAGCCGCTCAAGCGTTCTTCCCCCCCTGCGGGCGCCGCGGTAGCACAGCGGCCCGGCCGTATCAATTTGCGCTCCGGGGGCCGCACCCGGTTCACCATTCCTCCCGTACATCCGCGTCGGTCTCGGCCGCGGCGTAGCGCGCCGCCAGCACGGCGAATTGCGCGTCTTCGATGAGCTTCGACAGAGCCCACACTGCGGCCGCGCGGACGAGGGCAGAGGCATCGTCGATCAGACGTTCGGCCTCACCCGCCAGTGCGCGGTCGCCGCTGTTGCCGATGGCGATCAGGACGTTGCGCACGAAACGGTCGCGGCCGATCCGCTTGATCGGCGAGGCACGGAACAGCGCGCGGAACGCGGCGTCGTCGAGCCGTGCAAGTTCGGCCAGAGCCGGACGGTTCAAGGCGTCGCGCGCCTTGAATTGCACCTCGCGCGAGACCCGCGCGAACTTGTTCCAAGGGCACACTGCCAGGCAATCGTCGCAGCCATAGATGCGGTTACCGATCGAGTCGCGGAATTCCCGTGGGATATGGCTCTTGTGCTCGATGGTGAGATAGGAAATGCAGCGCCGGGCATCGAGCTGATAGGGAGCGGGGAACGCGCGCGTGGGGCAAACGTCGAGACATGCGCGGCATTTGCCGCAGTGATCCGGCTCCGCTTCGTCGGGGGCGAATTCGATCGTAGTGAACACGGAACCCAGGAACAGCCACGACCCGAAGCTGCGGCTCACGAGATTCGTGTGCTTTCCCTGCCAGCCTGCGCCCGCCGCCTGCGCCAGCACCTTTTCGAGAACCGGCGCGGTATCGACGTACACCTTCGCGTCGCCGCCGAAATTCTTGACGACGAACGCGGCCACGCGCTTCAGGCGCGTCTTGAGCACGTCGTGATAATCGTCGCCGCGAGCGTAGACCGAGATCGCGCCGGTGCCGCGCGCCTTCAGATCGTCCAGCGGGTCGTGATCGGGGCCGTAGTTCGTGCCCGTGACGATGATGCTCTTCGCTTGCGGCCACAGCACGGCGGGGTCGGCGCGACGATCTGCGTTGCGCGCCATCCAATCCATCGAACCGTGATAGCCGTGGGCGAGGAACGCAGCGAGCCGCGCGGTTGCGCCGGCGGGGGCGACGGCGCGGGTAAAGCGCACGACGTCGAAACCTTCCTCCAGGGCTCTGGCGCGGATGGCCTCGCGCCCGTCAGAAGTCGAGTTCGGCATAGTGGGACATCGGCGGCTGGCCGGGCACGCGGTCGGCAAGCAGCGAGCGGAAGGACGGCCGCGACTTCATCCGCATGTACCATTCCCTCAGGGGCACGTTGGTGTCCCACGGCACTTCGCCGAAATAGTCGAGATCGGAAAGGTGGGCCGCCAAGGCGAGATCGGCGAGTGTGCAGGCGCGGCTGACGAGATAGCCGTGCTGGTCCACCGTTTTTCCCAGCATCGGCATGAGTTCGCGCAGCGCCTCGCGGCCGCCGCGGATGACATTCATGTCGGGCGTCGAGCGGCTAGGCGCGCCGGTGAAGCGGGGATTGGCTTTCTCGTAGACGATTTTCTTGGTCACGTGATCGTTGAGGACGTACATGCTCCAGTCCAGCCAGCGCAACGTCTCGCGGCGCTCGGCTGGGGCTTCGGGAACCAGCGGTACTTCGGGATAGGCCCCCTCGAGATGATCGACGATGGCCCACAGCCCGAAACATTCGGCCCCATCCAGGTCCGTGAACACCGGCATGTGGGCGTGGGCATCTTCGGCCTGATGCGGATCGATGACGAGGCGTTTCTCGCCTGCCATCAGGCGGACGAGGCGCGAGGCGGGCTGGAACACGAGGTGAACGAGACGACGCATGACGCGGAATGTAATGAAACCGGGGGCGTTCGTCTATTTGATGCACCAGTCGAGTTCATCGCGCTCGACCTCCCAGGCCCGGCGCATGATCCGTTCGGAGTCGCTGGTGATGAACCGGCTCGAGCTTGCGGCGCGCCGGTGGTCGGGATTGGGCAGCGTGGCCGCCAGCCGGGCGGATTGCGACTTGGACAGCATCGACGCCGGAACATGGAAATAGGCCTCGGCGGCGGCTGCGGCGCCATAATTGCCGCGGCCCCAGTCCACGAGATTAAGATAGGCGGTCAGGATGCGGTCCTTGGGCCAGATCGCCTCCACCAACACGGTTAGGTAGGCCTCGACGCCCTTGCGGACCCAGCTCCGCACCGGCAGCAGGAACAGCGTGCGCGCCACCTGCTGACTGATGGTGGAAGCGCCGCGCAGCTGTCGCCTGGGGTGGCGCTCGTGCTGTTTCACCGCCTGCTGGATGTCGTCCCAGTCGAAACCGTGATGATTGCAGAAGTTCTGGTCCTCGGAACCGATGACGGCGCGCTTGAGGTTGAAAGAGATCTCGTCCGAGGCGCGCCAGGTCTGGTGCACGGGCTGGAAGGTCGCGACATCGAGCGCCATCTGCGGCGTGAGCGGCACCGGCAGGAAGCGGAAAACGAGAAGGTAGAGGACGGGCAGCGGCACAAGGAATACGAACACGATCACAACCATGCGCCGCACCCAAGGCGTGCGGCCGTCGTCCCTGAACCACAACGAACGCAAGAACTTACGCATTTCCCCCTCCGGAGCCCGGCAGGTTACAGTTTAGCCCTCCTCAGGCGCAGTGCGTTGCCGATCACCGAGACCGAACTGAAGCTCATTGCCGCAGCCGCGATCATGGGCGAGAGCAGCCATCCGGTCACGGGATACAGCACGCCTGCGGCCACCGGCACGCCGAGGCTGTTGTAGGCGAACGCGAAGAACAGGTTCTGCTTCATGTTGCGCACCGCAGCGTGCGCCAGCCGCCGTGCACGCAGCAGGGCGGAAAGGTCGCCCTTGAGCAGGGTAAGGCCGGCGGTCTCGATCGCCGCATCCGAGCCGGAGCCCATCGCGATGGAGACATCGGCCGCAGCGAGGGCCGGGGCGTCGTTGACACCATCGCCGGCGAAGGCGACGGTGCGTCCTTCGCTTTGCAGGCGGCGCACCAGCCCGGTTTTCCCTTCGGGCGACAGGCGCGCTTTGACGTCGCTAAGGCCCGCCTCGCGCGCGATGACCGACGCGGTGGCTTCCTCGTCGCCGGTCGCCATCACGATGCGAAGGCCGTCGCCGGCAAGCTCCTGTAACAACGCCCTGGCGTCGGGCTTCAGCGTGTCCTTCACCGCGACAAGGCCGAGCAGGGCGGCATCCCGGGCGACGAACACTGCCGTGGCGCCGTCCCGGCGCAACTGCTCGGCCCGGTTGGCCAGCCCGGCCGTACCGATCCCGGCGCGCGCGAGGAACTCGGCGTTCCCGACCAGAACGGTCTTGCCGCCGATCCGCCCGCCCAGTCCGAGACCGGCGGCGCTCTCGAAATCCGTCACTTCCGGCAGCACGAGAGACCTGGCTCGCTCCGCGACGGCGTGGGCGAGCGGATGGGCGCTTCGTGATTCCAGCGCAGCCACTACGGTGAGCACATCCTGCTCGCTCGCGCCCTCCGCTGGCACGATCGCGATCACTTTGGGTTTGCCTTCGGTAATGGTGCCTGTCTTGTCGATGACGAGCGTGTCGGCGGAGGCGAGCTTCTCCAACGCCGCCGCATTGCGCACCAGCACTCCGGCATGGGCGCCGCGGCCCACGGCGACCATGACCGACATCGGCGTCGCCAGGCCGAGCGCGCACGGGCACGCTACGATCAGCACGGAGACGCCGGCGAGCAGGGCGTAATCGAACGCAAAGCCCGCCGCCATCCAGACGATGAAGGCCATGACCGCGACCGCGACCACACCCGGTACGAACCATGCCGATACCCGGTCGGCGAGGCCTTGGGTCGGCGCGCGGCTGCGTTGGGCTTCGGCCACCAGCGCCACGATCTTGGACAGCATGGTGTCGGCGCCGATGCGCGTGGCGCGGATCACCAGCGCTCCGTTGCGGTTGATCGTGCCCCCTGTCACCGTCGCGCCCGCCGCCTTGGCGACGGGAACGGACTCGCCGGTGATCATGGATTCGTCGACGGCGCTTTCGCCCTCGATCACCACGCCGTCGGTGGGCACTGCATCGCCGGGACGCACGATCAGTTCGTCGCCAACGCGCACCTCGGAGAGCGACACGGTCGCGATGCCATGCGGCGCACGCCGCAAGGCCGTCTTAGGCGAGAGGTCGAGCAGTGCCCGCAAGGCTGCGCCGGTGTTGGCGCGGGAGCGCAACTCCAGCACCTGCCCCATCAGCACGAGCGTGACGATCACCGCTGCGGCCTCGAAGTAAACCGGCGGGCCCATGCCCGCGCCGCGATAGGCTTCCGGCACCGCATTCGGAAACAGCAGCGCAACGAGGCTGTACAGGAACGACACGGCGACGCCCAACCCGATCAGGGTGAACATGTTGGCGTGACCGGTGACGGCGCCCTTCCAGCCGCGCACGAACAGGGGCCATGCCGCCCACCCGACGACGGGCAGCGCCAGCATGGCTTCGATGCTTTCACGCAGGATCGGAGGAAGGAGTGCGTCCAGCGCGCCGGTTTCGCCGGCCATCGCAAGCAGAAACACCGGTGCGGCGAAGGCGAGAGAGAACCAAAACCGCAGCAGCATCTCCCTGTATTCGGAATCGTCCGGGGCCGCGGCGGGATCGAGCGGTTCGAGCGCCATGCCGCAGATGGGGCAGGCACCGGGGCCGATTTGCCTGACCTCGGGGTCCATCGGACAGGTGTAAATCGTGTTCTTTTCTTTCCCTCGTTCGGCGGCCACGCCGCCGGAGACGGCGAGCGGCGCACAACACGCTTCCTCCGGCTGCTTGCCTGGTGCAGCACTGGTCTCTCCATGAGCGGCGGAGGATGCGCCGGGTGCAAGGTACTTGGCCGGATCGGCTTCGAACTTGGCTTTGCAGCCGGCGCAGCAGAAGAAGTACTCGGTGCCCTCATGGGTGGAGACGTTGCCCTTGGCGCGAGCGACGTCCTTGAACGGCGTCATGCCGCAGACCGGATCGCGGACCTTTTCGGGCGCGACGGCAGGGATGGGTGCGGGGGAAAGATACTTCTGCGGATCAGCCTCGAACTTCGTTTTGCAGCCTGCGCAGCAGAAGATGTAGCGCACCCCGTCGCGCACCGTGGTGTTGCCCTTGGCGATGGCGGCTTCGGGGCTTGGGGTCATCCCGCAGATGGGATCGCGGCTGATGAGGGGTTCACTTTCCATAGCGGCTGAACAGTTCCACGAGTTCATCGAACTTCTGTTTCTGGTCGCGTGCGTTGCCCGATTTGATGGCATGGGCGACGCAGTGGGAGGCGTGGCCCTTCAGGACCTCCGCTTCCACGCGGCTGAGTGCGGCCTTGATCGCCTCAAGCTGGTTGAGCACGTCGATGCAGTAGCGTTCTTCCTCCACCATGCGGGCGACGCCGCGCACCTGTCCTTCGATGCGGGCGAGGCGGGAGAGCAGTCCGGGTTCGGCCTTGGTCATGCTTCAATACCCTCCCAGGGTATATACGGGCCGGGGTATACAGGGTCGGATGAGCGGGTGCAAGACGCCCCTTCGCGGCGCGGTTGTGCCCCGCGACAGCTATGCAGAATCGGGATCGCGGTCGCGCGAAGACGGCCCGTTCAGAGCGAAACGGCGGTGTGTTTACAGCTCCTTAATTTCGGAAGGAGGGAAACTACTGGACCGACCAGGGAATCGCCGCACCTCCCGACCAAATGAATGCTGCTTAAACGCTTGCTTAAGCGCTCATCGTTCATTTTTGACGTGTACCACGCGTTCATGTGAGATGGCCGACATGACCCCCGAAAAGTCCGCAGCACCGGCAGCGCGAGCCGCGCGTGTGACCGTCGTCGTCCTTGCCGCAGGACTGTTCGGCATCTGGGGTCTGGCCCAGTGGCTCTACAACACTCAGTTCCAGCAATTTGCCGCGTTCTTCAATTTCTCCCAAGTACAGATCGCATGGACGTTATCCCTGTTCCAGATCGCCTATTTCGTCCTGGCGATTCCGGCGGCTTTGTTTCACCGCCAGTTCGGTTACAAGCTCGGCCTGCTGCTGTCGCTCAGTCTGTTCGCCAACGGCGGTTTTTTGCTGTACTTGGCGGTCGCCCAGCACGGCGCCGCGTATTTCGTGTGCGCGGTGCTGATCATGGGCTCGGGATGGGCTTGGCTCGAAACCTGCCTCAATCCGCTGG
>Ga0335069_10003613_pt1 | contig 23239 bp, 43 predicted proteins | sample Lox_Sample_11_FD_206714 | JGI IMG/M metagenome (GOLD analysis project Ga0335069, IMG submission 206714) | Soil microbial communities from Loxahatchee National Wildlife Refuge, Florida, United States - Lox_Sample_1.1 | ecosystem: Environmental > Terrestrial > Soil > Wetlands | place: USA... | reverse complement strand
ATAAATTCGATGGAGGGGATCCGCTCGCTCGATCGAGCCAACGTCGCGCTCGAGTACCTCAACTCCAAGGTGTCAAAGTGAGCGCGGCGGTCCTGGCCGCTCCTGGGCGGTACAAGAGCATCGGCGGGCAGGACCGCCACGTGCGCGGATGGCGGCCGGAGGCGGAAGATCACCGGGTCTCGAAGATCATGACCGTGCCCAACCCATCCTGGCCGCGGGCCGTGCGTAACAAGTGGGTGGCGATCAAGGACCAGGGCCAGGTGGGTGACTGCACCGCCAACGGCACCTGCGAGGCCGCCGAGGTGCTCGGCGCGCCGCCGCTATCGAGGCTCTACCTCTACTACTACACCAGGGCTCTCGAGGGCACGCCTGCGAACGAGGACTCTGGGGCCACGGTCGGAAGTGCATTGGCGACCCTGGCGGCCCGTGGGTGTCCTCCTGAGGTCGAATGGGATTACTCCGACGCCGAGGTCCGGTTCGCGATCCCGCCGCCTGCCAAGCTCGACCCAGACGCGAACCAGCACAAGGCCGTCTTGTACTACCGATGCCCCGATCTGAGCACGCTCATCGGGGCGATCGTGGCGGGGCATCCGTGCGTGTTCGGGTTCAAGTGCCCAGAGAACATGTTCGGAACCGATTGCATGAAGACGGGGAAGGTCATCTACCCCGACGCGACGGAGGGGTTCGAGGGCGGCCACTGCACCGGGATCGCCGGATTCGACCTGGATATGCAACTCGGAAACGACAAGGGCGCGCTCGTGCTGCCAAACAGTTGGGGAACGAGCGTAGGAGACTACGGGTACTTCTACCTGCCAACGCGGTTTGTCGACGACGGGCTGGCCGGCAGCATCTATGCGCTCGTGGAGGTGATGCTATGACGTCGCGAGTACTGGTAGTACTTCTTCTGGCCGCGTGCGCCAAGTCGCCACCGGTCTATCCGGTGTCGGTGGATGATCTGGCTGGTCTGCCCTCATGCGGCGCGCCGGTGGTGGTAGTGACCGCTCAGATCTGCGACGGCTTTTTTACGACAGCACCCGAGCGACTCCCCTGCGCGGTCTGCACCGGAGCGGGTGGCTGCGCCACCCAGAAGGGCATCTACTGCACCGCCGGGGTCGGGTGCGGCGACGCGCGCTGCCAGCACGTCGATGAGCCAATACAAAACCTGACATCTTCCGGATCTCCCACGGTAACGCTCACGTCGAAGCCCCCAGTGACGTCCAACGTCACCATCACCCCTGGTCCCGGCGCGTCCTGTATCCCGTGCAAAGATCACGGTTGCGGCTTCATCTTGCCCGACCCCAACATCCAGGTGAAGGTCGCCCCGTCGGCGCCAACACACAGTCTCCCGGCCAAGGCGAAGGCCGGGAAGCCGCGAAAGAGGACGTAGTCATGCGCGCGCTCGTCGTGCTCGCGCTGATTGCTAACGCTTGCGGGCCGTGCGTAGAGGTCATCACCGTCCCAGAGGCGACAGCGCCTGTCTTGGGACCGAAGTTCGCCGCGCCTTGCGTCCCTACCGACGGTCATCCCTGCTCGTTCAACCTGCCGGGCGCACCGGACGCCCAGCCGGCGACGCTCCACCGGATCGTCCGATTCATGGCGGCCGGAGACACCAACACCGTAGGAGTGATCTATCCCGGCACGCTTGGATCGTACAGAACCGCCCTATGGTCTACCGCCACCGCCAACGGGATGTTGATGGACTTCATCGGCGATCAGGCCAACGGTCCCGGCTACAGCACCACCGGAGGCGGTACCATAACGCTCGACGGTGGTCTGCTTGATCATGGTCACGAGGGGTTCAACTACTACGCGATCGAAGATTGGTCCTCGTATTACACCAGGCACCAGCTCGCTAGGGAACTACGCCCTGACATCGTAGCTCTCAATCTCGGGTCGTACAATGTCAACCAGGGCGGTTTCAATGCGACAACCGAGGCGACTGCTTACGCTGCGCTGGTAGACCAGATCCTGTCCGACTGCACCGGTCTTTCGTCCCTTTTCGGCGACTGCAAGATCATCATCGTAAACGTACCGCCGCAGTCAACCGGCTCGTATACGACCAATGCGATAGCGTTCAACGCGCAGCTAGCCACCATCGCAGCATCGCGACCGAGGACCGTGGTCGTCGATCTCTACACGGCGGTAGCCCCATGGGGCGCTACGAACTTTTACGACGCGGTAAATCTCAACGCAACCGGGATGGCTGCATGGGCGCCGCTCATGTGGTCGGCCATGCTGAGGTTATTCTAATGCGCTCGATTCTTGTCGCCTTTTCGCTGCTAGCTATCGCAGGATGCGCGGTCAAGAACACGCCGGATGCAGGGCGACGCTATTCAGCCTCCCCGTGCATTGCCACCGATGGCCACCCGTGCTCGTTCAACATCGCAGACCAGAACACAGACGCATCCACGAGCGCGGCCCATCCCGTCATGCGGATCATGCCGTGTGGGGATTCCAACACACAAGGTCCAGTGTCCGCCGGGACCGAGGGTGCCTACCGCATCGGCCTGTGGACACGCGCCCAGGCTGCGCGATTTCAGATCGACTTTGTGGGAGACCAGAACAACGGTCCCGGCTACAACACCGATGGCGGATACGTCACCGGCCTAGATGCATCCCTTGGCGATCACAACCACGAAGGGCTCGGCGGATACACGATCGAGACCTGGCAGGCGTACTACCAGCAACACCAGCTCGGGCGCGAGTATCACCCGGATGTCCTCATTCTTCAGCTTGGAACAAACGACATCACGCAGGGCGGATTCAACGCCACGACCGAGCTAACAAACTACGCGGCCCTTGTCGATGAGATCTTGTCGGACTGCGCGGGACTTTCTCAGTTGTTCGGAGACTGTCGGATCATCATCACCACGATCCCGCCGCAACACGACACATCCATCACCAACAACGCGATCGCGATGAATGTCGGTCTAAGAACTATCGCCGCGTCCCGCCCGCGGACCATGATCGCAGATCTGTATTCGGCGGTTGCCCCGTACTCCGTCACCAATTTCTACGACGACAAACACCTCAATTCTACCGGCCAAGACGTTTGGGCAGGCATAGAGTACGCCGCGATCAGGAAATGGCAATGACCTGCACTCGCTGCGGCCACACCTTCGAGCAGCACGCGGCCAAGTGGATCAACGGTCAGATGACGAAGGGGTGCCTATGCTGCGCGTGCGAGGAGTACGTCGAGTCGCCAGGAAACCGCCTCGCAAGCTCACCCCAGAACAGCGGCGAAAAGAAGCGCTGAAGCTCAAGAAGCTTGCAGAGCAGCGCGGCAGAGAGCGCGAGGAGAAACGATGACCGAAGCCGAATATCCGCCAGCCTCCTGTCTGCCCGCCGACCCCAGCAACTTCCGCAGGGACAACCGCACCTCTTTCCAGTACATCGTCATCCATTGCACCGACGGACATCCGCGTGCCCAGCCGGTCGCTGAGATGTGGCAACAGCCGAAGCACGGTTCCTCTGCGCACTTCGTGATCGACCAGGACGGAACGGTCATCCAGTGCGTGGCTCTGTCCGATGTGGCCTGGCACGCCCACGTGGTCAACGCCGCCTCCGTTGGGATCGAGCACTGCGCGCGCACCCCTCACGAGCTCGGCCCTACCGACCCCGGACTGCCGCCGTCCGATGCCCAGTATGCCGCATCGGCCAAGCTGATAGCCTGGCTGTGCCGGCGCGCGGGCCTCGAGCCATCCCGCGATGTCATCCAGGGACACGCCGAGATCGATCCGAGCACTACGCACCTTGACTGTCCCACTGGGTGCGGCTGGGATTGGGTGCGCTACATGACCGCAGTGCAGAGAGAGTTCGATGCCTGGGATTCTTCCTCGTAGTTCCCGCCAGTAGTCCTAGCGCCGTCCGGCGCGATCAATCCTAGAAGTCCCAGGATGTCTGAAAGCCAGTCTTCTGGAAGACTGCCGCAAATTTTTCTTTGAACTCATCCATGCCGTTGCGTCGATGAGGGCTTCGATTCCGACTTTGGCGCAGGCGCGCAGGACGATCTCAGATCGCTTGGCCAAATGAAGCTGGTTCTTCTTGAGGAGTCTTTTTTCGCGTGCTTCGAGGTAGGTCGAGCAAATGTCAACCAGGAATGTTGCCTTGTAGCCGTGGCTGGTAAATTGGGTCGCCGGAACCTTGAATTGAACGAAGTTCGGCACCAGGTCCAAGCTGCTGACCTCTTTGGGGATATTTGATACGTATCGTTGCAATCCGCCGCTATCTACACCAGGTGCCAGCACGCCAACCATCTCGCGCTGAGCAATAACCCTGCGCCCGTCGTTGAGGACATGGACCGGCATTCTGACATCGCCGATGGTGATCTCGCCCTGAAACATCGAATACGGAAGATCGCCGATGGCCTTGGGACCGGCGGCTGAAGGGGGCTCTTCGTCCCGTGTCGGTTTCGCCTCGAACGCAGAGCGCTCAGTCTTCCAGCGGGCGGCGGCAGCATTTCGGGCAACCTCTTTGCTACCGCGCGTCGTGCTATCAAATTTCCTCGCCTAGCCAACCTGTAAGCTGCTCTTACACGTTCACAGCCCCACCAGTATCATGGCGCCCCGTAACATGTCGGACGCGCGCTGTCCCTGCGGCATGTTGTCGCGCGTAGGGGTACGGAGATGGGGCCTCGCCCGGCACAGCAAGCCCGGATCAGCAAAATGAAAGGCCGGTGATTTTAGTATGCTAGGAGATGAGACTTCCCATCGCGACTGTCCGATGGGAGCTGGCTGGGAGTGGGATCGGTACATGTCACTTGTGCAGCAGGAGTACGACGCGTGGGAGGCTAAGAGTTGATGCGTTTACTGGTGATACTCATTCTCTTGGTCGGCTGCGGCGGCGGATACTACGACGAGAACCTCGGGCGACTCATCGACAATACCACTGAGTCCGACGCTGGAATCGTCGAAGATTTCTCGATCGTCTGGTCGCGGAACCGTTGGCAGCGACCAGATGGTGGCGTGCCAGACGGGTGGGTATGCTATGGCTCGTGTGAACTTTTAACTGACATGTGCGAAGAGTTGAATTGCTACCCACCTTGCAAGCCGGGATGCTCATACTACGACGGCGGCAACTACTTTTGCGTACTAGAATGTCTCTAACCTGGTTAGACTCAGCTCACTTCTCCTTCCCTTTCGACTCTCGATATTTCGCCACCAGCGACGTCACGTTCGCCCCGCGGACGCCCCGGTCGTACCGCAGCGTCGTCTTCGGGTCTTCGTGGTGCATCGCTGCCTGAACGTCGTGCAGAAGTGCTCCGCCGTCGAGCGCTGCCGTGGCGAAAGCAGCGCGGAATCGGTGCGGGTGGGGATTCTTGACCCGCGCCCTCGCCCCATAGACCATGAGCCGCTCGTTCACGGCCTTCCGCTTCAGGCATCCTCTCGTGCGGCCTGGAAACAGGTACTCGGAAAGCGGCGCGCGGGCCAGCCAGGCCTCGATGGCCTCCGCCGCGGCCAGCGGCACGTTCACCAGACGGTGCTTCGCCCCCTTCACCGTCACCTCGATGACCATCCCTTCCTCCCTCCGCTTGATGGCCGAGCGGCGGATGGAGCAGACCGACGTCACGCGCAGGCCTGTGTCGGCCATGAGACGAAGGATGGCGTGGTCTCGGATCCCGAGCTCCCCATCTTTGGCAGCCTCTGCGAGCAGCGCCTCTACCTCGTCCCCTGAGAAGGCGTCCGTGGCGCTGTAGACGTCGGCCGGCGGCCTGGGAAGCGTGTCCGGGTCGAAGGGGTTCCAGGACGTCACCCGCGCACCGATGGCAGAGCGGTACATCTTCGAGAGCGCGGCAAGGATGCGCCGGATCGTGAGCGGCTCGAGTTCCATCTCGAGGCCCGCCCGGAACGAATTGGCCGCCTCTTGGGTGGGATTCTCAGGCTCGACACCGGCCGCGGCGCAGTGGGCCAGCCAGCGCCTCAGATCTGTCTCGTAGAGGCTCCGCGTACCTGCCGATCGACGAGAGGCAATCATGCCGCGCGCGACGCGCTCAAAGGGTGTCATGGCCAACAGCCTCCCACGTCAGAACACAAAACGAGGGTTTTGTATCGTCAGACTCACGACGAAACTATTGGTCTTTTTATTTGTATGACCTGGGTCATACATTCGATTCGACCCTCTCATCGGGATGCACAAGCCGGTGGCGCTGAAGCAGCGCCGGCGGGCGCCGTCGAGGTGCGTGGCCCTGTCGGTGCCCCTTTTTGCATTTTCCTCAATGGTTTGATGATCGACACCTAACATTTCAACCGGTTACACTGTGTGCCCCTAGCTGGTGGTCTACCTGGTGGTGCGCGGCCGCTGAGTGGTTATTCCGCGAGCTCGGCCGCACACCAAATAGCCGCGCTCAGCGACAGCGTCCCGAGCAACAGCCACAGATGATTGAGCGGGTTGCAGACCCAGGTGTGCCCAGGATCGGCGTCCAACGCGAACGATCCAGCAAGCCAACACGGAATCGCAAAGCCGACGTGCACAACCAGCTTCCTGATAGTGCGCGGCCCTATCCTTGGCAACCTCACGTCGGCCTCCATTGGTGTCTTGCCTTTTCGATACGGTCCGAAGGCAGTCACGGGTTAGCCTGCGCCGCAACGGCCCGCTGATCGAAGTCTCGGAGATACTCACCGAACGGAGTAGGCGGATAGTCATCTCTGGCGATCCTCTTCCGCGCTTCCGCAATCTCCTCTTCGGTGAAGACTCCGGCCGCGTGTCGCGCGCATCGTTCTTTGGTTCCGGGAAACATGCGACCCCATTCCTCGGCACGCTTCCTTGCTTGTTCGGCAACCTTCTTCAGTGCCGGACCAAGAATTTTCATGAGATCTTCTTTTCAAAAGTCCATCACCCAGCCCCCTTTCTCTTGCTCGCGCGCAGTCGCTCATCTGCTTCGAGGAGAGCTCGGCGGATGGCTATTGAGCGACGACGTTGCGTCACAATGTCGTGCCCGACAGCCTTCTCGAGACGCTCTAGTGCGGCGAGCACTTCATCGTCGGCCCGAAAAGAAATCATCGTGAGCCGCACGTCCTTACTAGTTGGACCGCTCACTTCTTCCATCCTCCCAGCGGCACCCCAGCGGCGGCCGCCCCAGCCCCCACCTCCTTGCGGCTGATCAATCGCTCGCGGCTCTCCTGCTCGCGGCGGCGGAACTTCAGTTTCAAAGCCCGCGCTCGCCGAGATGGCCGCTCAAGCGGCGAGCAAACCGGGCACACGCCATCCACCTTGATCGCCGAGCACTCACAACGCTCCACTGTCCCTCCTTTTGTTTCATCCTTACAGAAAGACACCATCGGCCACCCGAGTTTCCTCGGATGACCTGTGCTGCCCTTGCCTCGCCTCGCCTCGCCTCGCCTGGCCACGCCGCGCCCTGCCCGGCCTCGCCTCGCCATGTTTGGTCAGGCATCATCGGTCACCCGAGTTTCCTCGGATGACCTGTGCTGCCCTCGCCTTGCCTCGCCGAGCCCAGCCATGCCATGCCCAGCCACGCCTTGCCTCGCCGGGCCGTGTTTGGTCAGGCATCATCGGTCACCCGAGTTTCCTCGGATGACCTGTGCTGCCCTCGCCTTGCCTCGCCTCGCCGTGCCGCGCCTTGCCGCGCCTTGCCTAGCCGCGCCACGCCGTCCCAAGCCACGCCGTGCCGTGTCTTGCCTTGCCTAGCCGCGCCCGTTCACTTCTTGCAACCCCTCGTACACTGTCCGTTGCGCATCGAATACCCACAAACCGGACACGTGTTTTTCTTCATCTCGTCGATCGTATCCCCAATCGACAGAGTGCTTGCGGTCGACTGCACGGCCTCGGAGAGATTGCGTGTGTGCTTGGTGCTCGAGGCGTATTCCAGCATTCCAAGCTGCGCTGCAACGACGTTGTGCTCGACCTTCTTCTCATTGCTAAGCGCTGCATAGTCGCGAAGCGCAGTAAGTCTCCGCACACCGGTTCTCGCCAGCGACCGCACAACCCTAATCATCTTGCCGCCTGACGAAACCACCTCCACGTCGTTGCAACACTGGATTCCGGTGTTAGTCACTGCCGAGAACAAGAGGCGATCGACCTTGAGAGCACGCCGCCGCGCAGAATCTAGTTTCTTGCGACCCTTTTCAGACTGAACCGAAAACCCCGCTATTCTGGAGAGTTCATCGTAGGTAATAAGGTCTCCGACTCGGGCTGTTCTGATCCGTTCGTATAGACGGCGGATCTCGTCGCTGACGACGAATTGCGTCTTCTTGCTTGTCAAGCCCATGATATTTTCTCGACGACAAACCGGCCATAATAGCCGTTATTACGCGGACGAAATCTACCAATACCAATAGAATTTCCAGCCTGCTCGAGGTGTCGCTGGAAAACATCCGGTGTGATTGCATCGTCTGTCACGACGAACTGGACCTCTCCGCCCCACTTGTGGACCACAGGAAAGTGCTTCCACACTCTCTTTCCTCCTCCTCGACGACCGTCGGCTGGTACGAATATCCGTTCCTCGACTGCCTCGTCTTTCTTGGCCGGAAGCACAAGCGGCTCGACCACCATTACGCCGGACTCAAAGTGCTTGGTATACGTCGCTTTCCCCTTGCCAGGAATTTGGACGCTTAGAAACTTCGCTATCTCAGATATGCAATTTTTGAACGCCTGCGGCGGGATGAAGATGAAGCCATCCTGGTTTACGTGGAGGCGCTCCCGCCATGTGCGCTTCTCATGGTCGTCAGCGGTTTCTTTGTCTCCTCGCGGCACGCAGTGCGCTCGCCCCTGGCTGTACGGACTGATTCCCTTGATCGTTGCCGTTGCAATCCGCATAATGGTCTTCTCCTGGTCGTGTGGTTGTTCTCATCGACCCCGCGGTTACCGCCGCGGGGTCGACTTTTTCGGCACCATCGGCCACCCGAGTCTCCTCGGATGACCTGTGCTGCCCTTGCCTTGCTTTGCCTCGCCTCGCCTCGCCTCGCCTTGCCTCGCCTTGCCTCGCCTCGCCATGCCTTGCCGCGCCTGGAGCAATTCACCTATGTCTCAACAGATCTCGGCTTCGGCCCACGCGGCAGAGGCTGGAGCGCCTCCTCGAAGATCCGCGCGACGTGCGGCCACGGCTTGAGAGCTCTGGCGTCGCCATCGATCCGTGCCATCGCGGCCGCGATGGCCTTCGCGACGACACCCTCGGTTCCGCGCAACACAGAGGCGGCTCCGTTCGACAGCGCGGCGGCGATCCGTACCCTGTACTTCGGGCTCACCGGCTTCGATCCCCGCTCTTCTGTGCCCTTCAGGAGCAGCTTGTCGAGCAGCTCGAGCTGGTCGCGCTTGCCAAGCGCTCGAGAGCCGTCCGGCGCGCTCCCACCGAACCGGCGCGCCACCCCGCGCGTGATCTTCCCCGCGTCGATGGCCTCCTGCACGTCCGGAATGCAGAAAGCGATCGGGAGGAGTCGGCGGCCCCACTGCTCGGCGTCGTTGGTGTCGTGGTGGAGGATGCGCGCGCAAGCGTCCCACGAGTAGCCGTAGTTGCGGAGCACACGGAGGTCCATCGCCATCCCGCTCGGGGTTGGGCTGCGCCGGTGGTAGTTCTTCTCTCGTACCCGCGCGACCGCGTGCCGCTCGTCCCCCATGAAGGGCACGATGTACGGCTGCACGAGCTCGCGCCCCTCGGCCCTGCGCCGGCGGTTGACCTCACGGACGTCGAGTGTTCGGCCGCGGCCATCGAGTACCCACAGGGTGCCGATGTCAGGGTCGGTCCAGACCTCGATCGGGGTGGTCATCTTGCCGTCACGGTCGATGGCCGATACCCTGATAGGATCGAACGTCTTCGGCGCCGTGGGGTCGAAAAGCACGTGGTTCGGAGGCGGGATCTTGAGCGCGTCGGTGTCGCCCTTGTAGACAATCTGCGGAGCGACGCCGTACTTCGCTGCGAAGTCCGAGGCCTCGTCCCACTTCGCACGCTTCTCCGGCATCGCTGGCGCTGGCTTCGCCGTCTTCCACTTCACCCGTTTTCCCGCGGACCGATTGGACCTTGCCCTCGTCCCCTTTTTCTTTTTCATCGCCTCGTCCCTTTGAACCGTGCGAGTCGTTGTTCGGCGTCCTTCAGTGCGAGTTGGCTCGCGCTGAACATCATCCTGAGAGGTTCATCTAGCGGCTGCCCTCGCACGGCCGCCACTCGACTTTCGACGAGCGCCAGCGCGCGCCTGGCTTCCACGACCTTTCTCTCGAGCAGACGCAGATCCTTCTTGTTTCGCATTCCGTATCTCCGTGATCGCGAGCTCGACGCGCGGCCGCGCGTGGTCTACCAGCAGCCTGGTCCCGTCCCAGCTCGCGATGAGCTTGTCGTTGGCGAGAACCCCTGAGCGCTGCAAGCAATCGCCCAACGCTTTTGCGTAGTTGTCGATATCACCCACCGCGCGCGCCCTGTAGAACTGCGCGCGCACGTGCACCGGGCGCTCGAGTGGAGCGCGCAGACCTTGCGCCACGCGCTGTAGGTTGATCTGCAACCTGGCCGCACGAAACCAGATCGTGTACGGCTTCGACGGCAGCACGCGCGGCCGGTCGTTTCTGATGACCACCCGAAAGGAGTTTCCCTTCGTGCGCGGCGGCCCGATGATGGTGAACAGCAGTTTAGCTGGGCTACTCATGAGGTGACATCAACCATCTCGAGGACCGCCCTCCCGATCATTCGGCAAGAGAACCCATTCGGCAGCTCGCGCTCGCTGTGTAGAGTCAGACAGATATCGGTGCCGCCCATTACAGCGGAAAGCTTCCACCCGCTGGAGAGTGGGTGTGCCATATATGCATAGAACGGACGGTGAATTATATGACCCGGTGCTGCTTCCCCGAACGAGAGGACGTATATACCCTCATATTGATCGGATTCCAGCCACTCGCAGCGGAAGATCGCCTTGGGGCGCGCTTGGAGACAGAAGGTGTCTCCGGCGCGAACCGCATCCTTGGTTTCAAAACGAAGAAAAGCATTCTGCGAGCTGGCCATCAGTTGATGCGCTCGCCGGTTTCCGTGCGTTTGTCGCGCTCGCGCAGAGCCCGAGAAAGAGCAACGAAGCTGTCGAACATAAATACCATCCGAGCGAAAAGCTTTTCCTGCTCTTTCCGAATCGCGTCCAGGTCCCGCTGGGCTCGGCGATTCAGAGCTTCCACCAGCGCCAGCCAGATGAACATTCCAGTCAGAAAGAGCAGGCGTCCCCAGTTGTCTGCGGTCAAGACGCGGTCCTATCGTTCAACAGATCCATGATCAATCCCTCAGTAGTTGCACTTCGTTGTCGTGCACCATGAGGTGCTCGATGTCCTCGCCTGGGCGCGCGCGCACCTTTAGGCCGCCGCACTGACAGCGCGTTACTACCTCGAGCACTCGGTCGGCGTGACAGATCAGCCGCCGCGGGAAGATGCCCAGCCGATAGGTCGGCTCGAGTCCGTTGTACCACTCGGCAAACTCAACTACGTGGAACGTTCCGCCGCACCACATGCACTCGATGTTGTCGCAGAGCTGAGGCGCACATTGCACCCAGGTTGGAAGGTCAACCGTGCAGCCGCATGGCAGTTCGACGAGCTGCACGACAAACGGCAGCGCCGTTGGTATGTGAGTCGGAAGGTGCATTAGCCCTTCCCTCCACGACCCTTCTCCAGACGCTTGATCTCCCTGTCGATATTCCAGCGGGCTTTTTTCAGGTCCTCGATCGCGTCGCCTTTCTGGCCGGCCCGCCAGCAGTATTTTATCGCGCTCCCCACGCAGAACGGCATGTGCTCGACTACCTCGATGCACTCGATCCCAGACGGATGCGACGTGTAGTGCCGCGGGCTGTTGACCGTGTCGTTTTTCGGCTTCATCGAAGCACCGTTGCTGTGCTCAGGCGGTAGTCGCTGCCCTCCATCGGCACGATCTCGGCGCCGTATTGCATCCTCGAGACGACCTTGCCGCTCAGGTCCGGGTGGCGCTCTGCTTCCTCGCTGGACAGGTTGACCGCGAACGCCCAGACCGCGCGCGAGCGGTCGAGAAGATCCTTGATTCCCTCGGTGAACTGACCGCGGGCGCGCTGGTCGTCCTCCACGTCTCCGAGATCGTCCGCGTGGACCGCAGAGGCGTAGACCAGCCGGTCCAGCTGGCCCCGCGCGGTCTCTGCAACCTCCTCGGTGAAGCTGGACGCGTCTCGGAACAGCCGGCGAAGCGCTGGCGATGTCACGTACTCGGAGTTGACCCCGGCCTCGAGAAGCGCGAAGTGGCTTGCCAGGAGAAGCCGGGTCTTCCCGAGTCCGGTCGGCCCGGTGAGCAACACTCCGGAGATCGGGGGCCGGCCCTCCGAGAAGCGCCGCATCGCCCCCAGCGCCTTCGCCGCGCTTTCGTTCCGCGACCAGTCGAACCCCGAGAACCCGACGCCGCCCTTCAAGGCCAGAACCGCCAACGGCCCGGCCAAGCGCTTTCGCTCGCTCTCCACCCGCGCTCTGATCTCAGCCTTCCGCGCTTCCGGGCATCGTCCCAGCACGCCCGCCGCGTTCATGTGCATGGCGCCCATGCAGAACGTGACACCAGGGTCCCAACTGCCTACCCACCGCGCCGCGCCGCACTCGAGAGGGGGAAGTTCCCTCTGTTGCACGACGATGTTCTTGAGTACTTCCGGCAAGATGTCCTCTGCTTTTTCCATCACCACTTCCTCGCTGCTCGCGATTCGGGGTTCACTGCCGATGACAAGGGCAACGGCGCCCGACCTCCCCGCGTCGGGGTGGCCCGCGGGGTTGGCGGAGGGTCAATCCAGTCCTCCCAGCACCCCATGAACGTGTCGAAGTGCTTGATGAACTGCTGCTCGGTCCGTTCGGCCTCAACCGTGCGCGCGTAATTCATCACGGACCGCTCAAGAGCGCTGTACAGCTCGGCGCTCTTGATCCGTGACTCGCACAGCTTCAGCCCGCGCTTTCTTCCGAGCTTCCTGGGGTAAAGCGCGTAAATCGCCTCGAAGTCAAACTTCAAACCTCGTGGCTTTGCGGCGTTCCGAGGGTCACACTTCAAACCCTCCGGAGCAGCGCCAGGGTCACACTTCGAACCCACGATGCGCTGGTGTTGTTCTGCGCTAAAAGCGCTCGACTTGTCAATCCCGAAGTCGAACTCCTCCGGCGAAGCCGGTGGGGGTTCGTGATCGTTGGTCGTGGTCGTGGTCGTGGTCGGAGATCGGAGATCAGGCGCGAGTGTCTCCGAGTGTTTCGCGAGACTTTCGCGAATATCGTCTATCACTCCCTCTTCCGGAGCAGGAACACGAGGCTTTCCGGGATGATCGACCTTTTGATGTTTGGTCCAGTTGCGGACCTCGATGTAGGGCTGGTCGGCCACTCGGTAGCGGGTGATGACGCGGGCTTTCGCGAGCTCCTCGATGAGGAGCGCGACGTCGACTGATTCGTGCCTCTTGTGCCAGAACACCTGACCCTTGAGCCACGCTGGCGCGCCGCGCAGGCGGCCGTGATCGTCCGCGACAAGCCACATGCTCACCCAGAGGCGCCAAGCATCCGACGAGAAGCCGGCCGGCTTCTCGTCCTCCAGGATCTCGGGCTTGATGCTGCGGATACGTCCGGCCATTACCGAGCCCTCTTCGTCTCTCGCCACGCGCGACACTCCGCGCATGAACAGGTCGACCGGATAAAGCGGATCACGGCCGGGCTGGTCTTGTGGCCGCCGACCTCGTCGATCGCGACCCGCATGCGAATGGTCCCGCACGTCGCAACCGCCCCGGAGGCCGGTGGCCCGCCTGCCAGGGGATCGGGTTGCCCGACCGCCGTCGCGACCGGTGAAACCGGTGGTACTGCCGGCCCACCGTTGTTGCTCCCTGCTACGCAGGCGCGCCCCTTCATCGCTCACCACCAGTTTCCCCGAGCTCTGAGACGCTATTGGGATTCTGTGGAAACTGACGGACGCGAATGTCTTCCGGCCACTCAGCTGTGTCTCCGCCCTTTCGATCATTCAGGCGAATCGCGAGACGCTGAGCGAGCCCGCTTTGCCACATGAACTGCTTCCGCCCTAAATAGTCGCCAGTATCGCTGCTTACCGGCGCCGCGCCGACCTGCTTGACGAAGACCGGGACCCGTGCAGATTTGCACTGCGAAACGATGCCGCGCGCCCACTCAAGATCGAACGGGCGAGCTCCGGGGCCGCTCTCACCCCCGACGATGACCCATCCGGTTCCTGGACGTACGGTGAAGGCATCCACCCCTGGTCGTCCCGGTGTCCCCTCGAAACCGACCACGTTTCCGAGCCATGGTCGCAGGTCTACCGGCCCAAGCAACGGTTCACATGAGAGAAAGCGAAGGGCCGCCGGCACGCTGAGCAGGTGCGGGATCCGCTCGGCCGCGCGCTGTTGGTCCTCCACTGAGACGCCGAGCCATACGTTCGGCAGCGGCCAAGGCTGCCGCTGCGCCACGCACAGGGCGTATCCGGACTCCGTCATCCACATAAACCACCGCCCCATCCGCTCGGCCCGTTTGGTGAGCACCTGAAACGTGTGCTGCGGGCACGCCGCCATGACCGCGAAGACAACCGCGATGTACTCGTCGTGAACGTCCTCGTGGAACAGGTCGCTCATCGAGTTGACGAAGATGCGGCGCGGCTTCTTCCAGCGCAGCGGCTCCGCCAGCTTCTCGGGCACCAGGCGAAGGTCGAATCCCTGCTCGAACGGGTGCCCCTTGATGCCGCGCCAGCGCTCGGAGAAGGTCTCGGCGTAGCAGTTCTTGCAACCCGGAGAGACCTTCGAACAGCCGCGCACCGGATTCCACGTGGCATCACACCACTCGATCGAGCTTTTGGCGCTCATCTACCCTATGCCCCCAAGGACAGCTGCAACATGCCGCCGGCATACTCACGCTCCATGCGCCGCCAGAAGTCGATCTTTCCCGAAGACTGGCGCGCGATGGCCTCGACGATCTTGAGCTGTGCCGCTAAGTACTCGCGGGCCTCTGGCGTGAGATGCTGATGGTGATTGCTGCCATGCTTCGGCATCGGATTTCGTTCCTTAATCGTTCGACCAATCGGACTGGAAAACACGAGATCGTAGATTTTGCGATTCGTGCTCGCCATCCATCGGGGGTGCTGTCCGCCGTCGAAGTGTTCGCCGTGTAGCTCACAGATGGCTTTGACGAGCGACGATTGAAACATCCGTTCCCAGTCTGGCGTTGGAGCCGGGAGCAACAGGGCCTCAACAAGGCGCTGGGGAAGGCTCTTGAGAGCTTGCTGGTCGCGATCGATCTGCCTACGCACGGCAACGAACACGGTGATGATGAACTTGAGCATCTCCGTCGCACGAGACGTATCGCTCTTGGCGACAATGAACAGCGCCTGCTCCTCGGTTAGCCAGTACTCGACGCCTGGGCGTCCGCCCAGAGCGCTAGAGGTTTGCTCCACGGTGAAGCAAACTCCGAGATCATTACGAAAACGGTCGATCAGGTTTCTGATGTTTCGCGGCCTCTCGTATCCCAGCCGCTCGGCAAGGTCGAGATCTCGGATGCGAGGCTCACCATCGGTGGTGCGAAACTCCAGGCCGCCCTCGTGCAGAATCATTTCGTTCATCGATCACCTGTTGGAAATGGTGGTTTTTCGGTCCCTTGCCACTCGATGAGCGCGATCGGCTCGTTCACGCTTTGCCGATGGTCACGCTTCCCGGTGTCGGCCCATCCGAGATCAAGCCAACCGGCCAAGTCGGTCAGGAGCACGCTGTGGAAGTAGCGGCGGCCCGGCATCCTGTCCTCGAGAATGATCATTTGGCGGCCCGCCGCCGCGCGCGGCGTTCAACGCGCTGCCAGATCTGACCGGCATCCGCGAACGCCCGCTCAAATCGCTTGAACCGATCGCCCCAGTAGACCACCACCGATGGGAACGGCGCGGTTCCGGTGTCCGGCGGCGGATAGGCCTCTTCGATGTGCGCCACACCTACAAGCCGCAGCTGGCGCTTGTCAGAGACACCACGAGGATGCTTCAGGCGCCCCTCCCATTCACACTTCCCCGCGGCACCGGAGGTCGACTGCCACCACTGTGTGTCAGTGCGGTGCGGAAGGAGCGCGATGATCTCGACGCCTTCCGCCGCGAAATAGGCAACGCGCCGCATGCACGGCGCGATGTCGTCGCCGTACGGAGGATTGCAGAACACCAGCCCGTGACCGCGCCAGTCGAGGCGAAGCGCGTCCTCGCCGCGGTCGAGCCGGAAGTCTCGTTTCGCTCCGACTATGCTCTGCGCGTTCGAGAACGGGTCGAGGCCGATCTCGTCCACGAGGCGCACGCGGTCGAGCACCTCGGATGGAGTGCACCAATCGTCAAACTCAGAGGAGAAGAGCGCGCCCAGCTTCATTCTCCGTCTCCGTCCACATGACCGTCCTCGGTGCTCACCACGTGAGCGTCGTGACCGGTGGCCAGGTACTCGTTCATGACGGCGAACGCCTTGGCCCTGTCGAGTGTTTCAAGCACGACCAGATCCCTCTTTTTTCCGCTCCGGAGCCGCGCACCGCGCACCACGACGTGGTGCTTGGTCAGGTACGCGTAATGCCCGCACGTGGGGCAGCGGGTCCGGCTCACACGCCACCGTCGGTGGCCTTCGGCGCTGTCCAGATGCTGCGCGCGATGGCCATCGAGAGGCGCTGGTTCTCGCTGAGCGGTCCGAACAAACCCGCGAAGCAGTCGGCGCAGTACTTCCGATCAGAAGCCACCGCACTGTACACCGCGACGACCTCCTCCTCTGCCGGATGATTCGGACAGAAACCCTGATGATTCTGGTGGTTCACGTGTGCCCCCTTCACGCCGCGCGCGGCCCTTAGAGCAGCTTCAGTTGTTCCGCTTTCACGACGAGTTCGTACCGCCAGAGTCCGCCCGTCAGTCTCGTCGCGCGGATCTGATAGCCAGCGTCACGCAGCTCGTTGATGCGGCTTGTGTACTTGCGACATCCGAACTTGATGATGAGTTCGTCGTTGGTGACCGAGCCCTGTCTCAGGCGAGCCAAGATGCGCTCGCACTGAGTGAGCAGGCGCCCCTCATCCTCTTTCGCAACGCTGCCGTTGAGAAGGATCTCGTTCACCGGCTGAGCCCACGAGCGAGGCTGAGCCCGTCCATGTCGATGGCTACCTCGAGTAGGGTGCCGGAGCAGTGGTGGCGATCGAGCGCGTAGCGGTCGCGGAACGCCGGCCAGAAATTCTCCTTGAGGTACGCGCGCGCGGCGCGCAGCGTCGCCGCCTCACCCGCCTCAAGCCTGATCTCGGAGATGACCGGGACGGCCGCGAGCTTGACCTCCGCTAGAAGCGCCGAAGTGAAGCCGCGCGTCGCGCCTTCGTTGCCGAGGAATGGGACGATCAGACGAAGGGGAACCGGCTTTTTCCCGGCCCTCATGTTCGACAGGTACCCCTTGTCGATGGCGAACTCTTCGCAGAACGCGTCCGCCTTACCCCAGCCCGCGATGCCCGCGTCGAAGAGCGGGGCGACCTTCTGGTCCCACTCGTGGTTACGACGGTTTATGGCCTCCCGGTCGAGCGGGTCAATTGTCTGACAACCGTGTTGACCTGGCGTTGACCTGCTGCCATCGGGTATGTCTCTGCGCGAAATGTGCGACCCCATCACGCCTCTCCCGCTTCTGTTGAAGTTGAGCCGTATCGAGCGGCCCTCTCGCTACGCGCTCTTCTTGCGCGCCCACACTTCGATGGGCACCTGCTTCTTGGTCGCCCGTTCGATAGCGAGAGCCTTGTCGATCTTGGGACGGCGCTTGAGACTGGCGTACTTGGAAACCTGGTCCTGGGGAATCCCCGAGATCTCAGCGAACTCTTCCTGGGTTGTGCCGGTCTTAGAAAGCCATTCTTTCAGCGTCATGCGGACTAGTCTATTCGGATTAGTCCGCATGTCAAATCATTTTTCACATCCCGCGATGACTAGTACAATCGTCTTATGACTAGGAAGAAGGGCCTGAGCCCAGAAAAGCTCTTAATCCTTGAAAATATCGAGCGCTTCAGGAAGGAGCGAGGGATTGAGACGCACGACGATTTGGCGAAGATTTCGGGGGTGTCTTCGGACACCCTGAAGAAGTACGCGAGGAAGATTCAGGCGCCCGCTGTGGATGAGTGGATCAAGCTGGCGCGTGCCCTCTATCGCCCGCTCGAGGACTTCGTGACAGCAAACCCGCCGGCTGCGCGCGCAATGCCTGCCACTACCGTGAAGATCTTGGTGGAACGGAAGAGTGAGGAGACCGGCGACTATCCCACGAGGGAGCTCAAGGACCCGAGGACCGGGATCATCCAGCCGACAGGCTCTGACCAACCAGATAGCAAAACATCCCCTCAATCAGGTGAAGGTCGGCCTTCCCCACAAAAGCGCGCGCGCCGATCTCGACGGCCCGGTTCCTAACCGCCCAGCCTTGGGTTCCGGTGACAACCACCATCATCGATGATGGACTTGCGGCGCGAAGCGCCGGCACCGCGTCGAATCCACACTCGCCCATCAGCTCAACGTCGATCGCGATGATGTCCGGAAGGAAGCGCTTGGCGATCACGATCGCCGTCGCCGAATCAGAGGCGATACGGGTCTCGTGCCGAAACAGCAGTCGCTTTACAGCCTTCAGAATCATGAAGTCGTCGTCGACCGCCAACACACGCATGGGCTGGTACCGCAGTGTATAATAGTTACACGATATAAGCAAATCATAGACATGGCACATGAACTTACCGCATTTGTGCGGTTATTTTGTCCGCCAATGTCGGCAAATCTCTGTGGGTGCGCCGTCTCGATTCTCTCCTCCGCTCCTTAGCAGCGAACGTTCGTCGACTTCGCATTGACACCGGGTACACCCAGGAGCACTTGGCGGAGCGCGCCGGCATAGACCTCACGTTCCTCCAGCGGATAGAGACGGCCAAGACGAATCTGAGCCTCGAGACTCTGTCAAAGCTGTCACTGGCGCTCCGCGCTGAGCCACACGATCTCCTGCGCCCTGCGACGATGCAGAGACCACGTCGAGGCCGGCCGCCCGGCAGATCTAAGAAGCGACCAACCTAGCCACCAGACGAAAAAGTCAATAGACAGAGCCACGATACAGATCGTGCGCATTTTTGTTGACATGCGGACTAATCCGAATAGACTAGTCCGCATGTCAACACATTCGTTCGCGGGGAACAACGTTTGTCCGAGCGCGCTTCATGCGGCCATGGCTGCCGACGCCGCCGCACTGGCGGCGTGTAAGTTCAACGGGACACAGGACTTCGGATACGACCTCCTCGAGCTGTACACGTGCCGCTGCGGTGGCACGTTCGCGCGGCGAGGCATCGGACCGGTGCAGCACTGGGAAGAGCCTGTTGTGGTGGCAGCGTGAGACGCGCGCCATGCCTCGGCACCTGTATTGCGTGCGGGAAAAACTACGTGGTCGCCACGCTTGACAGCGTGGCTGAGTCGCTCGATACGGCGCTCGAGGAGACCGGTAGCCAAGATCCGGTGGCTGCGGCCGCATTTTTGTCGCAGCGCGTGCGCCGTATCTTGGCGCTCATTTCTGGTCGGTGCTCGACTTGCTTCGATGCGTCGCTGCGCTCACGGAGAGCCGCGTGAGCGACGTGCGCATACGCCTTGAGAGGGTCACCCAACGCCGCCGGTCGTGGATCGTGCGCGCCATTCGCTTCCTCATCGCGTGGAGCTGTCAGTGATGGATCTCGAAGACCTGAAGAGGTTCCTCGCACTCCGGTTGCGCCTGTTCTTGTACCTCGACGAGATGGTCTGGCGCGGCGACAGCGGGAAGGTGTACGAAGGCACGTTCGAGATCATCTTCCCCTCCTACTGGCACGACCGCAACGTCAAGACCTTCTCGCTGATCCGCAGCGACCAGAACAGCAATGTCTGGGGCCTAAAGCTCCACTGCTATCTGCTCGGTCCAGCGCGGCACTACCAATGGTTTGATAGCAATCTCTCGTGCGCCATAGATAAGGCAAAGAAAGATATCGAGGCGTGGATTGCTGAGGATATCGCTGAGAACGAGGAGGAATCTATGTGCCCGTGCCCGAAGGTCACCCCCCGCGCCGCTCCTGCCGATCCGGATCGAGTCGAGTGCCACGCATGCGGCAAGGAGACTTTGCCGGGGACATGTTCATTCTGCGGGGGCATCGCTTTGGGGGAGGAATACGATCGGCTACGCGCGCAGGTCTCTCTCGCTCTTAAGTACGTAGGCCAGTTGTATCGCGGCGAGTGGGCGACGAACAAAGAGCGAGATCAGATCATTGACAACGCCTATGCCGCCCTCTCCGCCACGTCCTCGCCCGGCAGCGATGGGCTCTCCAGCGCCCCCGAGGGTGAGGGGAAGGTGGCGAAGTGAGCTTGCACCTAGACGACTGCGAGCACTGCGCCTGCGCCACGTATCTGCATGGCTATACGAAAGAGACGGCCATTCAGGCACTCGAGAGCGGTGAGCTGGGCTGCGATAACTGCATTGACCAGCAGGGCGAGGACGGCGACGGGCATATAGGGTGCGTTGCGCTGTTCGATGGCGATGGCAACGTGTTGTGGGACGGAAGGCACAAAACCCGCCGCCGCTCCCACGCCGCGCGAGGTGACAAGCGATGAGCGTCGTGATCATTACCGCACGGGCGACCTGCCCCGACTGCTGCATGCCAATGACCTCGTTGAGGTGGCACAAGTTCAAGCATGTATTCGGGCGCCTACGGTACTCGCTACGGCATTGGAAGTGGATGCTGCTGACTCCTGGCCACCGGCCGAAGTACCTCGCAGCGTGGTTCCGCATGTTGTGGCACGACTTCGTTCTGCATCCGCTTTTCATTGGCACCGAGGTATGTGAGGACTGCGGCAGGTACCATTTTTTGTTGTGGTTCGCTCCTGATGAACTGTGGGAACTGGCAACCGGGGAAAGCGCCGCCGAGACGGGGCTGGCTGATGGGATTTTATGTCCGCAGTGCTTCAGCGATCGGCTTGAGGAGCACGGCATCATCGTCAGGTTCGTGCCCACGATCCTGCGTGACAAGCGAACCGAAGCTGCCGCGCGAGGAGCCGGGAAATGAGCCTGCGCCTACGCCCGAGCACTTTGCGCGAGGCGAACGCTTACGTATCTGATCATCATCGGCACCATCCGCCTGTGCGTGGCTATAAGTTTGCCATTGCCTGTGAGGATAACGGGAGACTTTGCGGTGTGGTGATAGTCGAGCGTCCCAAGGCTAGGATGCTGGACGATGGATCGACATTAGAACTATCCCGCGTCTGTACCGACGGGACACCACATGTCGCATCGAAGCTAATCAGCGCGGCCACTCGAGCGGCTTTTGCGATGGGTGCTGTTCGCGTCATTTCATACGTACTTGAAAGCGAGACCGGAATCTCGTACCTGGCCGCCGGATGGAACCGATCGGAACAGCGATCAACGGGAGGAGAATGGACAAGGCCCAGCCGAAAACGCGCACCGATGAAGTCCCCTACGTGCCCGAAGGTGAGATGGGAGAAGGTGGCGTGAATTCAAAAGAGCATTGCCCTATGCGCCTAGCTGGACATTGGCAGCCCCCGCATCTGCCGTGTGACCGGCATCTGATGGCACTGGAGGAGCGCGGCGAAGGCCTCACGGTTACCGCTCACACTCCGGTTTCCCAAGATGACACGTTCGAGTCCGCCCTCGCCGCCGAGAGGCGAGCACATGCCGCGACCGATCAAGCCCTGACCGTTGCCGTCGGCGAGCACAGCATGTTCTTGCGGATGCTCGCCGAGCGCGACCGGCAGTTGGCGGAGGCGAGGGCCGACTATAAGCGCGAAGAAGAAAACAACCTATTGAACGCAAACGCATTGGCTCAGTTCATGCGAGAACTGAACGAGGCAAAGGCTGCGCTTGCGGCAGAGCGGGAGGCGCGGGATCGGTTGCAGCGGATGGTCGACGGCTACGGGATCATGGCGAATCAGGGTTACGCCCCGATAGAGCACCACTACACCGTTCAGAAATGGCACCGCGAGGCATTCGCGCTTGCTTGGGCTGCGATTGGGTATGCCGGCAAGGCGGTGCGGCTTGAGGCATCAGGCCACGAGGATGTGGTCACGCACTGCGCTGATGAGGCGCTCATGTATCGAATGAAATATGAGGCCCTCCGCGCGAAGGTGTGGCGGCTCGAATCAACCCTTTGCACCGTAGTCGACATGCATCCACACCCAGAAGCGTCATACATGGAGCCAGCTATCAAGCTAGTAAAGGAAATGAACGCCCGCCGCGCCGAGGGCGGGAAGGTTACCTGTCCGAAGTGTGGCCTTGAGATGAAGTGGATTTCCTATCCGAGCGGCAGAGGGCGGTGCAGCGATTGCGGATCCAGTCTGGCATCACCCCCATCCGGCGAGGGCGGTGAGTGATGGACTTTGATTGCCCGTATTGTGGTCATGAGATGGAAGGAGACCACCATTTCGACATGTCACAGCAGAATGAGATCGAGACGAACTGTTCGAAGTGCAATAATCGTTTCATTCTCGAGCGATACTTTAATGTGGCCTATATAGCGTGGCAGTTCAAGGAAGAAGACGCCGCGCGAAAAGAGGGGGGAGGATCGATGAGCTTCGATGTGTATCTGGATAGTCCCCGGTGCAATCACTGCGGAAGCGGCGGCGAGACTGTCTACTCGTTCAACTTGACTCATAACGTGAACGAAATCGTGGACCGTTGCATTAAGGGATACGAGTGCCAAAACGGCCCGGTGGTCGCCAAAACTGGAGACAGTTCCTACCAGGACAGATCATGGGGTCGGCTAGAAGGATGGAAGGCGTCCGATGCTGTCCCTGTGCTGGAAGCCGCGTTGCACGAGGCGACAGATCCAGAACGAAGGAAGGAATGGCTAAGCCTCGAGCCTTCAAACGGGTGGGGAAAACTGGAGGTTGTCGTGGAGGTCATGAAGGAATTCTTGGCCGCCTGTAAAGACAACCCTGGCTGCACCATTCGGACGAGCGGGTGATCCTGTGACCCCCACCGAAGCCCAGGTGCGCGAGCTGTTGGAACTGGAGGGGAAGGCTAGCATCGTGCCGTGGAAACACGATCTCGACAAGTTTGACGACGAGAATGGTATCCAGGCGTGTGTCACGGACGACAATATTGAAATGCTCGCAACCATCGCCACCGGCGCCAACTACTACGGGGGATGCGAATACGACAAATGGACACCGGAGATGGAAGCCGAGAAAAACGCCGCCTGGTCCAAAGCCAAAGAATCTCAGGCTCTCAATGACGCCGCCTTCATCGCCGCCTCTCGTAACGCACTGCGCCCGCTCGCCGAGTCCTGGCTAGAGCTGCGGGACGCCCTGGCTCGCATGGAGGTGGTGTTG
>Ga0335069_10003611_pt1 | contig 23255 bp, 21 predicted proteins | sample Lox_Sample_11_FD_206714 | JGI IMG/M metagenome (GOLD analysis project Ga0335069, IMG submission 206714) | Soil microbial communities from Loxahatchee National Wildlife Refuge, Florida, United States - Lox_Sample_1.1 | ecosystem: Environmental > Terrestrial > Soil > Wetlands | place: USA... | reverse complement strand
CCTGCGCGACCGGTCCAGCCGCAGCGAACGGAGGCGGCCCTTCACCACCCGGTCGCCTTCCGCCTGCCGCAGCTCTTCCTTGATCTCGCGCCGGCTCATGCGCTGATCGCGCCGCCACAGGATCTGCGACCAGACGAGGTCGGCGGCGGCGATGACGAGCGCCGCCACCATCACCGCGGCGACGGTTTTCACGGCGAGACCGAGGACCCGCTCCGGCAGAACGCCGGGGTCGCCCTCCATTGCGGTCAGGAGAATCGCCTTCTGCCCGAGCAGCATCATACTCGCGACGAAGGCCACGGCGGTCAGCTTGGTGAGGGTCTTGAGATATTCGATCGCCCCGCGCATGCCGAACAGGCGCCTGAAGCCGCTCCTGGGAGAGATGCGCGAAAGATCCGGCATGATGCGCTGGGGCACGATGCGCGGAGCGGCCTGCGCGATCGAGGCGACGAGGCCGGCGAGGATCAAGAGGGCAAGGACTGGCCAGAGGAAACCCATCGTCGCCCCTGCGACCCGTCCCCCAAGCATCAGGGCGTCGGCGCCGCGCTCGATCCGCCAGCCCGCCGGGTCGTCGATGAGACCGACAAGCCCGGACAGCAGGGCTTGCGCCCGCCCGGGGATGATGAATACCAGCGCAATCAGCGTCGCCCCCAGGGAGGCGAACAGAGGCGCCTCGCGGGAGAAGGCGATCTGCCCGCGCTCGATCGCGTCGTGGAGGCGCTTCTCCGTCGGCTCTTCGGTCTGGTCGTCGTGATCGGGCGCGTCGCTCATTCAGCAAGGCCCCGCTCAGGCCGCTTCGTCCACCGGAGGGGGCGTGAGTTCGATTTCGTTGCGGCTCGCCATGCCCAGGACGATGTCCGCGATAGCCTTGCGCGCCTTGGCGATTTCGCGCGGGGACGCGGACGCCCCGGAGGCGAGTTCACCCTCCACGAGACGCCGGCCGCGCGAGGGCATTGACGAGAGCACCCTGTCGCGGAACTCGGTTTCCGAGCCGCGCAGCGCCATGACGACAATGTCGATCGAGGCGCGGTCAAACAGCAGCGCGCGTGCGCGCTCGCTAAGCCGAGGAAGGTCATTGAAGCTGAACAGCATCGATTTGAGCAGCGCGGCGTCCTTCGGCCGCGCCTCGCCGATCGCACGCATGACGTCCTCGGCCTCTTCCGGTTCGAGGTTGTTGATGATGCTCGCGATGCGCGAGCGCCCTTCGGAGCTGGCGCCCGGCTGTTTGGCGCCTTTGAGGAACGCGCGCAGCGAATCCTCGACGATCTTCGCCGCAAGCGGCGTCACCGGATGAGGGGCGACGAGGCCGCAAAGCGCAGCATTGCGCCGCTCGCGGGGCAGCGCGCTGACGATCTTGGCCGCAATCGCCGGTTCGAGCCGGGACAGGAGATAGGTCGCGGTGGCGGGCCGTTCGGCGGTGAGAAAAGAAATGATCGCGCTTTCGGGCGTCTTTCCGAAGGCTTCCCAGACATCGGGCTCCCGCTCTTCGCCCTGCGCGGAATCGAGCAGTTCGTCGACCTCGGCCGCGGGGAGGGCCTCCGCAAGCAGGATGCGCGCCTGGCCGGCGTCGCCGGTCAGATGGACGCCGGCCGCGAAGGCGCCGGCGAACTCCTCGACGAGCCTGTCCAGCGTGGACGGCGCGACGGCGCCCAGGCCCGCCGCAGCCCGCGCGAGCACGCGCAAGTCGGGCTGGTCGAGATGCTTGACGAGTCGCGAGGCGGGGGGATTGCCCATCATCAAGAGAAGCGCTGCTGCTTTCTCCGCCCCGCTGAAGATGCGGTCGCCGACAATTGCAGGTTCGACCATGGGTCTCTCCTCAGGCTGCGGTGTCGAGTCCGGGGCTCGCGACAATCTCGAGCAGCGAAACGCCGAAACGCTGGCTCGCCTCGTCGACGACGACGATCTCGCCACGCGCCACGACCTTGCCATTGACTACGACATCGACCGGGTCGCCAACGCGCTGGTCGAGCGAGACGACCGCGCCGCGCGCGAGCTTCATCAGGGCTGCGACCGGCATCGAGGTCGAGCCCAGCACCACCTGCACCGTCACGGGGATCGACAGGATGGTGTTCAGGTTTGGTCCAGCCGGCCCCGCGGGAGGCGTGGATGGTCCGTTGGAGGGCTCCGTGGCCTTCGGCGTTTCGAGGATTGGCGCAGCTTCGTCCATCAGGCGGAGTCTCGTGAAGGGATGACGGATTGTTGGGGATCGAACGCCGCGGTCTCGATCATGACTTCGGCGGATTCAGCGATCGGCGCGTCGAGTTCGAGCCTATAGCGGCCTTCGCCCTGGCCGAGCTTGCAGAGGAACATGCCGCGCCCCGCACATTCCAGACGAACCGCTGCGAAATCGCCGCTCTGCAGCGTCAGGACCTCGCCCACCCGGAACGCGGCGACGTCGCCAAGGCTCATCGGCAGGTCCTCCAGGACCGCGGTGACCGGCAGGCGCGTCTGCTTGACCTCGGCTTCCATGCGATGCGACCAGCGGCTGTCGGGGGTTGGAGCCTCATCCGCGGGCTCACGCTCAAGCGCCTTGCGAAAAGGCTGCAGGAGCGTCTGTGGAATAAGGACAAGTCCCTCGCAAGCGCTTCCGCTCATGGGCAGCGAGAAGCGGGCGGCGAGGACCGGTTGGTCGCGCTTTCCGAGCGCATGGGAATCAGTCAGCGTGACGAGCTTCTCGAAGGTCAGCGCGAAGCCGGCGAAGGGGGCGAAGGCTGTTTCGAGCGCCCGGCCGAGCGCGCGCGCGAAGGCCTCGACCAGCGCGGCTTCGATGGGGGTGCGTCCCGGCGTATCCTCTTCGTCCGGGCCCGCCGCTGCTCCGAATACCGAGGTCACGACGAGATCGTCGATCCGTTCGTCGAGCACGATCATGAGCCGCCCTGGAGGCTCGGCGGTTGAGAAAATCGCCGCGACCAGTCCTGCGCAGTCGCCGATCGCCCGGAAGCCTGTCGCCGCCTGAGGCGGCTCGGCGCTTCCCCTGCCTGTCTCGGAGCCGAACAGGGCGGCGAGGGCGCGCGGAGCCTCGGTCATGAACTGTTCGAACGCCGTCGCCACGCCGGGCAGTCGCTCCGCCGCAAAGCCCGAATGTTCGAGCATCGCGCCGCTGAGTTTGCGCGCGGCCTCCGCTTCGTGGATTTCCGGGGCGGCGGTCACGCAGCTTCCCTGATCACGTCCGCCGGGGCGGCGGTGGTCTCACTTTCGACCGTATCGATGGTTGGCCGCTCCTTGCTCGGGATCGTCTTGCGCCCGAACTCGACGGCGACCTGCGGCATCGCGCCATTCATGAAGGCCAGCAAGCTCTGCTTGACAAGAGTGAACATCCGCAGTTGCTTTTGCCGGACCGCTTTCACTTTCTGCGCGATCGGCGCCACGATCGCGTAGGAAAGGAAGATGCCCGCGAATGTGCCAACCAGCGCCGCGCCGATGAGCCCGCCGAGCGCTTCCGGCGATTGATCGAGCGCGCCCATCGCGTGAATGATGCCAAGCACCGCCGCGACGATGCCGAGCGCCGGCAGGCCGTCGGCGACCGCCTGAAAGGCGTGGACTGGCTTGTAGCGATCGTGCGCGAGCGTCTCGATCTCCTCGTCCATCAGCGCCTCGATCTCATGCGTGCGCGCGTTGCCGATGATGATGAGCCGGCCGTAGTCGCAGATGAAGGTCACGAGGTCCTTGTTGGCGAGGAGCTTCGGAAAGGCCTTGAAAATTTCCGACTCGGCGGGGGCGTCGAAATGCGCCTCGACCTCGCTGCGTGACTTAGCCCGCAGCTCCCGCATCAGCGCATGGAGCACGTTCATGAGATCGAGGTAATCCCGAGGCTTGGGAACCTTGTCGAGCACGGCTTCGACCGTCGCCTTCCCGCAATCCTTGATGACGGTCATCGTGTTGGCGACGATGAATATGCCGAGCGACGAGCCCGCGATGATCACGAACTCGTAAGGCTGGACCAGCACTTCGAGATGGCCGCCGAGCGCCGCGTAGCCGCCGAGGATGCATCCGACCGCGATGACAAGACCAATTCCGAAATTCAAGGATGGCGCTCCCGGCGGAGAAGGGACGCCCAAGGATTTGCGGCGCGAGTCTTACGCGAGGCTTTCAGGCTCAAGCGGTCAGCCCGAAGCAAGGCTCGGCGGCGAAGGTTCCTGCATACAAGCGGGAGACCTCGGCGGGGATGCAGAACGGACTCTATATCGCCGTGTCGGCTCAGGTCGCGCTGGAGCGGCGTCTGGAGACGATCGCCGACAATATTGCGAACATGAACACCGTCGGTTTTCGCGCGACGGGCGTCTCGTTCGAGGCGGAGATGAAGCGGGCCGGCGAAGCGGACATGGACTATGTCGCGTCCGGCGACGACTTCATTTCCCGCCGTATCGGCGGGCTCATCAAGACCGGCAATCCGCTCGATTTTGCGGTGCAGGGCGACGGCTGGTTCGGCATTGCGACGCCGCAGGGCGTCGCCTACACCCGCGATGGCCGGGCGCGAATCGACGATTCCGGCTCGCTGCGCACTTTGAACGGCGATGCGATTCTGGACGCGGGCGGCGCGCCGATCATTCTCGATGGATCAGCCGGGGCCCTCACGGTCTCCTCGGACGGGATGATCAGCCAGAGCGGCAGGCAGGTCGGCGCCATCGGGCTCTTCGCGATCGATCCCGGCGCAAAGCTGATCCGCGCGGAGAATTCGGGCGTCGTTCCCGACAAGCCGGCGATCCCCATCCTCGAGTTCGCCCGTGACGGCGTGGTGCAGGGCGCGGTGGAGGGCTCCAACGTCGATCCGGTCAAGGAGATGACCCGCCTGATCGCGGTGACCCGCGCCTTTGACGGCGTGGCGGCGGAGGCTTCGCAGTCGGAATCGTCGCTAACCGACGCCATCAAGGCGCTCGGATCCTCGTCGTGACGACAGCGTCCGAGACGGCAGCTCCCAATGCGCTCGATCGTCTCCAGCAGCGCGTCAACTGGGGCCTGCGCAATCTGCAGGCTGCTCGGGTGAGCGGCGTGGTGACCGAAGTCGCGATGTCGCACTATCGCGTCGCCGGGCTCTCGCGCTTCCTCAAACTAGGCGAATGCGTGAGCGTCGACGTCGGCGGCCGCGTCCAGATCGGCGAGGTCGTGAAGATCGACGACGCTTCCGCGACGCTGAAGCCTTTCGACTCCCGCTGCGACGCGGCGATAGGCGCGCGCGCCTATCGCACCGAGACGCTAGCCCTGTCTCCCGACCAGTCCTGGAAGGGCAGAGTGATAGATGCGCTCGGACGGCCACTCGACGGGTTTGGCGAGCTGACCTATGGCGACCGTCCAGCGCCGCTCGACGCCGATCCGCCCGCGCCGCTCAAGCGCGCCCGTGTTTCGACGCCAATCCGCACCGGGGTCAGGGTGGTGGACCTGTTCACCCCGCTCTGCCTTGGGCAACGCATCGGCGTCTTTGCCGGCTCGGGCGTCGGCAAGTCTTCGCTGCTCGCCATGCTGACGCGCGCTCCGCAATTCGATGCGGTGATCATCGCGCTGGTCGGAGAGCGCGGGCGGGAGGTGCGCGAGTTCCTCGACGATACGTTGGGTGACGACCGCAACAACGCTGTCGCAGTCGTCTCGACCGGCGACGAGAGCCCGATGATGCGCCGTCTGGCGCCTAGGACCGCCATGGCGGTCGCCGAACATTTCCGGGATCGGGGCGAGCAAGTTCTCCTCATCGTCGATTCCGTCACCCGCTTCGCCCATGCCGCCCGCGACGTGGCGCTGGCGGCGGGCGAGCCAGCGGTCGCGCGCGGCTATGCGCCGAGCGTCTTCAGCGACCTGCCGCGGCTGCTCGAGCGCGCCGGGCCGGGCGAGGAAGGATCGGGTTCGATCACCGGCATCTTCTCCGTGCTGGTCGACGGCGACGATCACAACGATCCCGTGGCGGACGCCATCCGGGGCGCCCTGGACGGCCATATCGTGCTCGAGCGCGCAATCGCCGACGAGGGCCGCTATCCCGCCGTCAATATTCTGTCCTCCGTCTCGCGGCTCGCGCATCCCGCCTGGACCGCCGAGCAGCGCAAGCTGGTCTCCAATCTCCGTGCGCTCATCTCCCGCTACGAGGAAACCCGCGAGCTCAGATTGATGGGCGGCTATGCGCCGGGCGTTGATCCGATCCTCGACAAGGCCGTCAAGTCCGTGCCGCGAATCTACGAGGCGATGACGCAGCCTTTCGACTCTCCGCCGTGCGAAGACCCCTTCATCGATCTGGCCGCCGCGCTGCGGGGCGAGCAGAAACCGGGAGGGTCATGAAGCGATGATCTTCGGCGCGGATGTCGCCTTGCGTGCGATCGGCACGGCGCTGGCCGGCCTGTCTCTCGCTTTCGCCGCCTACATGGTCGCCTATGGCGGCTACCAGATCCGCATCAACGGCATGGAGTATCTGATGATATTCGCCCAGCCGCGGGGGCCGCGCGCGGCGCCGCCCCTCGTCCTCCCGCCGCTTGACATGATGGAGACCGGCTCGTTCAAGCCGGCGCCGTCCCCGCCTCAACCTCCGCGTCCGATCGAGGCGATCGCGGCCCGCCCGGGTCGGGTCTGGCTCATGATCGACGGCGCGCTTCGCGCGGCCTCGCCCGGAGACGACGTGCCCCGCCTCGGCCGTATCGGCGGCGTCGTCCCGCGCGACGGCGGTTGGGTCGTGCTCGACGACAAGGGCGTGACCCTGCTCACCGTCGCCAAGAGGGCGAACGGCGCGGTGATGTTCTCCCGCGGACTGATCTTTCACTAGCGAGAGCCGCCGCGCTCGTGTCGGGCTCTGTCATATAGGGCGTTGGCGACGGCGACCCGGGCGTGGGCCTTCTCGCGCATGTCGGCAGGCAACCGGTCGGGGTGGTTGCGCCAAAGGAAGGCGCGGCGTCGACAGGAAAGTTCTTCAGCGGAGAGGCCCAGGTCGAGGCCAAGTTCCCGACTGATCGATTCGCAATCGCCGGCTGGCGCCGGCTCCGGGGCCTTGGCCTGGGCCCGCAAATCGGTCGGCTTCTCCACCTCTTCCGCCCAGACCATGGCCATATGCCATCGGGCTTCGCCCCCGCCGCCGCGCGATGGAGATATGTCGCCGGGAAGATGGAGCTTCGGCCAGGTTGGCCCCTCGGCGTCTGGCTCGCGGGTCGGCTCGCCGGTTTCCCTCAGCGCCCGCTCGAAAGCGGCCTGATCTTGATCGAAGGGATGAGGTCGCAACGCCACACGGGCCTCCGGAGAACGGAGGGCTATTCGTTCGCCGCCCGCAGGCTGGTCTGCCGCCAGCTCGGCCGCGGCTCGTCGCCGAAGTCCTCCGAGACGATCCGGTTTCTGCCCCTGGCCTTCGCCTGATAGAGGTTCGCGTCGACGCGCTGGAGAAGCCCGGCGCCGGTCTCGTTTGGCCGGAGCTTGCCGACGCCGAAGGAGACCGTGACCTTGCCGATCCTCTCGCCGCTCGGCTCCAGCGTCCATTGCTTGGCTTCGAGCACGGCCCGGATCCGGTCAACCGCGGCCGCCGCCTCTTCAAGCTCCACTCCCGGAAGCAGGATGGCGAACTCCTCGCCGCCGAATCGCGCCACCCGGTCCTGACCTCTGACGTTGTGGACCAGAATTTCGGCGAAGAGCCGCAGCACGCGGTCGCCGATCAGGTGGCCGAACCGGTCATTGATGCGCTTGAAGCGGTCGAGGTCGCCAAGCGCAAGACAGAAAGTCGAGCCGGTTCTGCGCGTACGTTCGATCTCCTCGGCGAAAGCGGCCTCGAAGAAACGGCGGTTGCCGACCATCGTGACGATGTCGCGCATGCCCGCCTCCTCGGAACGGACGAGGCTGTGCTGCAGGCGGAGCACTTCGAGCCGGGAATCCTCAAGCTGGGTCCTGACCTTCGAGAGCCGATCCTGCATGTCGCGATTGTCGGCGATCAGCGTCATCACGATGTCGTGCAGGGGGCCGCCTTTCTCGTGCTCGGACAGGCGCGCGCTCGCGCCGTCGAGCCGCTGCGAATAGGCCTCCGACTCATTGAGATGCGATTGGATCAATCTTGCGATCGAGCGCAGGAGCTGGTCGATCTTCTCGGTCGTCGCGGCAACCGCCTTCGCGGGAGCGGCAGGATCATTGGGCCGAAGCGCCAGGCGTCCGAGCGCAACGCCGAGCCAGCCGAACAGGATGAGTTCCAGCGCCGCGGTCGCGCCGGGGACGTCGAGTCGCAATGTCGTGAGGCCGATGGCTCCGAGCGCCAGGACGGCGAGCGCCGAAGCCGTCTGGAGCTGTGAACGGATGAAAAGCATCGCGTTCATCGGTCGCTCACAGGCCCCCGCATCGAAGAAACTCCCGGGTTGCGGCGGAGGAAATGGAGGGCGACCGCGGCGTCGCACATGGCTATCGACCCTTAACTCGATGCGCGCCGGAAGCCGTCATGGCGGCGGCGGCGGGTCGCAGGCGGCGGCCGGCCAAACGCGTGAGGACAGGTCCGAGTCATTCGGACTGTTTGAGACTTAAGACCCACGGGTTACTGATTTGTAATCGCTGTTCGGCTGCCAGAGGCGGCGTTTACACGCCTGGCCTGCTTGGTTAAGACCGGACGGCAGGGTTGCGGAGGTCTCATGCCGATGCCGACGCTCACGCTCGCGGAAACCCGGGCGATCGCGGGAGCCGAACGCGGGCGTCTCGTCGAAGCGGACGACGCCATCCGGGACTGCGCGGCGACGGTCGAGGCTGCGGCGGAGCGGGACGGTCTGGACAAGGGGCTCGTGGCGCAAGGTCTGGTAGGCGTACTTCTCTCGGCGGGCGCCCGTCAGGCGATCGAGGCCTGTCCGCCGGCGGCGAAGGGGGAGTTGCGCGCTGCTTTCGTCGCGCTCGCGGCCGAGGCTTTCGACTGGGCAGGCGGCCGGGGACAGAAAGAAAAGCCGGGTAAGCGAGGCTGAGCCTCGGCGAACTATAGGGTGCGCCAGCGCCCATCGGGAGGGAAAAAGCATGACCATCGCAGGACGCAGCGACGCGCGCAAAGGCGAGCGCATCCGGCTCGGCATGGTGGGAGGGGGCGAGGGCGCCTTCATCGGCGCGGTGCATCGAATGGCCTCGCGGCTCGATGACCACTACACGCTCGTCGCCGGCGCGCTCTCGGCCTCGCCTGACAAGGCGCGCCGCTCGGGCGAGGCGCTGGGCCTCGATCCCGACCGCAACTATCCCGACTACGAGACGATGGCGAAGGAAGAGGCCCGGCGTGCGGACGGGATCGAGGCGGTGGCGATCGTCACCCCGAACCACGTTCACGCCGGGCCGACCTATGCCTTCCTCAAGGCGGGCGTCCATGTGATTTGCGACAAGCCGCTGACCGTCTCGCTGGCGGAAGCCAGGAAGATGAAGGCTGCGGTCGAGAAGTCCGGACTCGTCTTCGCCCTGACCCACAACTATACCGGCTATCCGCTCGTGCGGCGGATGCGCGAGATGGTTCAGGGCGGCGAACTCGGCGAGATCCGGCTCGTCCAGGTCGAATATCCGCAAGGGTGGCTGACCACACCGGTCGAGACGACCGGGCATCGCGGGGCGGAATGGCGAACCGATCCCGCCCGCTCCGGAGCCGGCGGCGCGCTCGGCGACATCGGCACCCACGCCTTCAACCTCGCCGACTATGTGACTGGCCTCGAAGTCAGCGAGCTCTCGGCCGACCTGACCTCCTTCGGGCCGGGCCGTCAGCTGGACGACAACGTGCAGGTGATGCTGCGCTACGCCAATGGGGCGCGCGGGAGCTTGTGGGCGAGCCAGGTGGCGGCGGGCGAGGAGAACGAGCTACGATTGAGAGTCTATGGCGCGAACGGGGGAGTCAACTGGGTCCAGAGCGACCCGAACCGGATGCTGTGGACGCCGCTCGACAAGTCGACGCGTATCGTAACGCGCGGCGGTCCGGACTCGGGGGCGGCGGCCGAACGGGCGACCCGCGTCCCTCCCGGTCACCCCGAGGGCTATCTGGAAGGCTTCGCGACGATCTATTCCGAGGTGGCGCTCGCCATCAAGGCGGGGCGGGCCGGCAGGAAGCCGCCCAAGGCGGTGAATTTCCCCACCATCGACGACGGCGTGAAAGGACTGGCGTTTATCGAGGCGGCGGTGAAGTCCTCCAAAGCCAACGGGAAGTGGGTGAAATTTTAGGGCGCGTCGGCGGCGGCGCGGGTGAAGCTTTGACGCCTGGCCTTTGTTTTTAAGTGCGATTCGTTTCCGGCGCCTTGGTCACGGCCGGCCGGGCTTGTTCCCGGCAATCCACGCAGCGCACCCGCAAAGTCCGAGCGAGGGATTAGCCCACGATGCGCGAAAAGTCTGCGACCTCGTGGACGGCGTCGCGGAGTTCGCCAAGCAGCCGCTTCATGCGCAGCGCGGGATCGTCGGCGTTGACCGTCACGTCGACGAAGAACGCGTCGACCGGCGGGCGCAGAGAGGCCAGCGCCCGCATGGCGCCCTCGAAATCCTCGCGCGCCACCCGTTCGCGGGCCGCCGCGCGGGCGGAGGCGAGGGCGTCGGCGAGCGCCTTTTCGGCGGGCAGCGCCAGCAAGGCGGCGTCGTGCGGGCGCGCGAAGGCGCCGGCCCCATCCTTCTTTTCTTCCGCGCGCAAGATGTTGGCGGCGCGGCGGTAACCGGCGAGCAGGTTCTTGCCGTCCTCGGAGTCGAGCAGCTTTCCGAGCGCCTCGACCCGCCAGACGATGGTGAGCAGATCGTCCTGGCCGGGCAGGGCGAAGACAGCGTCGATGAGATCGTGTCGCGCCCCCTTGTCGCGCAGATAGACTTTGAGCCGGTCGGCGAAGAAGGCGAGTAGGCTTGCCGCGATTGCGCGCAGACGCGCGTCCTCCGGGCGTTCGGCGCGGCGGGCTGCGCGGGTGATGGCGCCTTTCATTGCGTCGAGCTCCGGGCCTTTCGGGAAGCCGCGCTTCTCCAGCGAGTCCACGATCGCGCCAGCCTCGTCCTCGCGCGCAAACTCGATGTCGATCAGCGCCGCCCAGATAGCTGCGTCGAGCGGACCGGTGAGGGGAATGCGGAGTCCGTTCTCCAGCACGATGCGAATGACGCCGAGCGCCGCGCGCCGCAGCGCATACGGGTCCTTGCTCCCCGTGGGCTTCTCGTCGATCGCCCAAAAACCGCCGAGCGTGTCGAGCTTGTCGGCCAGCGCCACCGCGATGGAGACCGGGGCGGACGGAATGCGGTCGTTCGGCCCCTGCGGCCTGTAGTGATCCTCGATGGCGCTCGCGACCGCGGGTTCCTCGCCCTGCGCGCCCGCATAGTAGCGGCCCATGAGACCCTGCAATTCTGGGAACTCGCCGACCATTTCGGTGACGAGATCGGCCTTGGCCAGCTTTGCTGCGCGCTTGGCGAGTTCGACATTCGCGCCGACTTTCGGCGCCAGCTCCTCGGCAAGCGCCTCGATGCGCTCGATGCGCTCGGCCTGCGTCCCGAGCTTTTCGTGGAACACGATTTTCAACGCTTCGAGCTTGGCAAGCCGCTGGTCGAGCGGCTTGCCCTTATCCTTGTAGTCGGTCAGGTCCGCGAGGTCGGTGCGCCAGAAATGGCGCGCGTCGGAGAGCCGCGCGCGCACCACCCGAGCGTTGCCCGCTGCAATCGCTTCGCCGCCGTCGGAGGCGACGAGATTCGAGACGAGGATGAACTTGTTGGCGAGCTTGCCGGCGCTGTCGCGCAGCACGAAGCATTTCTGGTTCGCGCGGATCGTGGCGCGGATCACTTCCGGCGGAATGTCGAGGAAACCGGCATCGAACGCGCCCATGAGAACGACCGGCCATTCGACAAGGCCCGCGACTTCTTCGAGCAGCGCCTCGTCCTCGACGAGTTCGAGCCCCTGCGCGAAGGCGAGGTTTTTGGCGTCCGTGAGAATGATCTGCTTGCGCCGATCGATGTCGATGACGACCTTCGCCTTCTGGAGCGCATCCGCATAGTCGTGGAAGCGCCGGGCGATGATTGGCCGCGGGGCCATGAAACGATGGCCATGCGTGACATCGCCCGATGCGACATTGTCGATTTCGAACCGCACGATTTCGGCTGCGTCGTGCTCTGTTCCCAGCGTGCAGAGAATGCCGCGAAGCGGACGTACCCAACGAACAGTATTTCTTGCCTGTCGCGCGCTCATGGCGCCCGGGTCCATTCCGGCCTCCATCCCAGCTTCGCCAACAAGCCTTTCTCCGGGCCAGTAGTCGCCCCAATGCATCGATTTCGGCCAGGGGAACGCCTTGACGATCGCGGGAACGATCTCGGCGATCGCCTCCTCGGTCATGCGGCCGGGCTTTTCGACTACCGCGACATAGAACTCGCCCTTCTTCGGGTCCTTCTCGATTCTCGCGTCCTCGATGCGCGCGAGGCCCGCGCTTTTCAGGAAGCCCTGAATCGCCGCGTCCGGCGCGCCGACGCGCGGACCTTTCCGCTCCTCGCGCACGGTCGGCTGTGCGGCCGGCAGACCCACGATATGCAGCGCCAACCGCCGCGGCGTCACGAACGCCTGCGCGCCTTCGTAGAGAAGATTGCGATCAACCAGCGCATTAGTGACAAGCCGCTTCAGATCCTCGGCCGCCTGCCGCTGCATGCGTGCAGGGATTTCTTCGGAGAAGAGTTCGAGAAGAAGGTCGGGCATATCAAAATCCGCGGCCAGTCTCCCCTCTCCCCTTGCGGGAGAGGGGTCGGGAGTAAGGGGTTAGCGCGCGAAGCGCGCCTGCGATGCGACCCCTCATCCGACCGGCTTCGCCGGCCACCTTCTCCCGCAAGGGGAGAAGGGAATTCGCGGGCGAGAGAGGGCGGCCCTCACGCTCCCCCTCCCGCTGTTTTCAGCCACGCCGCCCCGCACGCTTTCGCCAGCTCGCGCACACGCAAAATGTAGCTCTGGCGCTCGGTGACGGAGATCACGCCGCGCGCGTCGAGCAGGTTGAAGGCGTGGCTCGCCTTGATGCAGTGGTCGTAGGCCGGCAGCGCCAGCAGGTGTTTTTCGCCCGCCTCGCCGCGCGAAAGCAGCGATCGGCACTCGGCCTCCGCGTCCCGAAAATGCTGGAAGAGCAGGCTCGTGTCCGCGTGCTCAAAATTGAAGCGCGAATATTCCTGTTCTGCTTGCAGGAAGACGTCGCCGTAGGTCACGCGCTCGGCGCCGTCGCGGCCGTTGAAGTTGAGGTCGTAGACGTTCTCGACGCCCTGCACATACATCGCCAGGCGTTCGAGCCCATAGGTGAGTTCGCCGGAGACGGGCGCGCATTCGAAGCCCGCGACCTGCTGAAAGTACGTGAACTGCGACACTTCCATGCCGTCGCACCAGCACTCCCACCCGAGGCCCCAGGCGCCGAGGGTTGGGCTCTCCCAGTCGTCCTCGACGAAGCGCACGTCATGCAGCGCCATGTCGACGCCGATGGCTGCGAGCGAGTCGAGATAGATCTCCTGAAGGTCCTCCGGCGAAGGCTTCAGGATCACCTGGCACTGGTAATAGTGCTGGAGCCGGTTGGGGTTCTCGCCGTAGCGCCCGTCCTTGGGCCGGCGCGACGGCTGGACATAGGCGGCCTTCCATGGGCGCGGCCCAAGCGAGCGCAAAGTGGTTGCGGGATGGAAGGTGCCGGCCCCGACTTCCATATCGTAGGGCTGGAGGATGACGCAGCCGTGGCCCGCCCAAAAAGCCTGTAGAGTCAGGATAAGGCCCTGAAAGGACTTGGCGGGGTCGAGCGAAGGGTCGGCGGGGGGCGGCATGGCGCGTCTGCAAGGGGTGGGAATGGCGGCGGACCCTAGAGACGCCCGCCCGTCCGGTCAACGCGGCCCGCGGAGCGCGGATTGCCGATTGGCGATTTGTTAACCATGCGGGCCGCCGCCGCGCGCCTGGCCGCCTCCGCACGCGCCCCGGTCCTTGAGCTAACGCTTGCGTAACCCAACTGTGGAAAGTTTCACCTGGTTCGAATGAATCGAACAAAAACACGCCGCGAGCGACGCAGGGCTTTGCCCTTCCGTTGCGCAGCCATGACGGCCGCTTGAAGCGCAAAAGCCAAAGAAGCGTCATCATGGTTGCGCGGCCTGCCCGCGATCCCGCCGTCTGTTGTCCCGATGAGGGCGCGCGTCACCGCGCCCCGGCGGCCAGCGCCCTGGCTGCGTGAGGCTTATGAGGGACGTCGGAGCTCTCCTTCGCTATCCGCGCGGGCAGGCCGACCTTGCGCGTCGGCGGCTCATGGCCACGGCATGGAAAACGCTCGTCCGGCTGCTCCTGCGCCGCTTCGCGGGGAGCGCCTCCGCGGCGCCCACACTCCGTCCGACGCCCTCGCCGGGCCCTTCGGGCCCAGTGGCGCGCGCCATCGAGCGGCTGTGCGCCTCCGCCCTCAATCTCGCGCGGCTTCTTCGCCAGTCCGTTGTCGCCTTCGGCGCCGCGCTCATCGTCAGCTTCTGGGTGGCGGCTTTCACACTCGCCTATCAGGACAGCGCGGCCCTGCATTTCCAGACCAAGCGCGACGCCGGCAATCTCGCGCTCGTCTTCGAACAGAGCGTCGCCCACACGGTGCATGACATCGACAGGGGGCTTCTCTTCCTGCGGTGGGCGCGCGAGCATGCCCCGACTTCGGTCACGTGGTCCGACATTCTCGCAACCGACTTCGTCTCCAATCGCGAGGTGGCGCAGACAACCGTGATAGGTCCCGACGGCTATATGGTCGCGAGTTCGGCCATGCTGCGCCCGCCCACGCCGACGTATCTCGGCGACCGTGAGGATTTCCGGGTACAGCGCGACCGGGCCGAGGACGAACTCTTTATCTCGAAGTCGCTTATCGGCCGCGCCTCCGGCAATTGGTCGGTCCAATTCTCCCGCAAGCTCCTGGGTCCCGGGGGAAAGTTCGCAGGCGTCGTCGTGATCTCGCTCGACGCTGTGAGGCTTGCGCGCAACTACGACGATCTCAATCTCGGGCCGGGAGGAGGGCTTGCTCTGGTGGGCGAGGACGGGGACTTGCGCGCGGGCGCCGGCGTCTTCGCCAACCGGATCGGCAAGCCCTTTCAGGCGCCCGGCCGCGCAGTGCTCGTCGGCGGCGGAGACGAAGCGCCCCCTCTGCCGGCGATCGCCGAGCGCCGGGTCGAAGGAGCGCCGCTCAGCGTCGTCGCCGCGGCGCCCAACGACGCAAACAACGAGCGCTGGATCGCCCGGCGCCATGCGTACTATCTCGCGGCGCTGGCGGCTTCCGTCATCGCCGTTCTGGCCACCGTCGCAGTGGCGCTGCGTCGCCACCGGTCGGAAGCGCGCATCCTCTATCTCGCCCGTTATGATTCTCTCACCAACCTCGCTAACCGCAGGCAGCTCGGCGAACATCTCGACGCGCTCTTCGCCGCGCCGCCGCGTGAGCGGGCCTATGCGCTCCATATCGTCGATCTCGACCGGTTCAAATTCATCAACGACACGCATGGGCACCCCTTTGGCGACATGCTCCTCAAGGGTGTCGCCGACCGTCTGCTGGCGATCACCCGGCCGTCCGACCTCGTGGTGCGTTTGGGCGGCGACGAATTCGCCATCGTTCAGTCGCTGCGCTTTGCGCGGCTCGAAGCGCAGGCGCTCGCCCAGCGGCTTTGCCGGGAGCTTGCGGAGCCGTTCGAGATCGGAGCCATGAAGGCCGTGATCGGCGCGACGATCGGGATCAGCTTCGCGATGGAGGATGCGCACTCTGCCAGCGAACTGCTCAAGGCCGCCGATCTCGCGCTCTATGCGGCGAAGTCCGACGACAGGGGCGGCTTCCGCTTCTACGACGCGAGCATGACGCGCGCCGCGCACGAGCGAACCGACATCGAGAACGGCCTGCGCTACGCGATCGAGAACGACGAGCTCAGGCTCTTCTACCAGCCTATCGTTTCGCTGACCGAGCAGAAGACGATCGGCTACGAGGCGCTGATCCGATGGATCCGGCCCGAGCACGGCATGGTGTCGCCCGCGGACTTCATTCCAGTGGCCGAGGAAGCGGGGCTGATCGTGAAAATCGGCGACTGGGTGCTGCAGCGCGCCTGCGCCGACATTGCGGCGCTGCGTCCTCAGATGCGGGTCGCGGTCAATTGCTCGCCGTTGCAGTTCGAATTGTCGAACGTCGCGGCGAGCGTGCAGGCGGCGCTGGCGAAATCCGGCCTGGCGCCTGAAAGGCTCGAGATTGAGATCACCGAATCGGCGCTCATGAAGAACAATCAGCGCGTGCTCGATCAGCTGACGCGTCTGCGGGCGATCGGGGTGCGCGTTTCGATGGACGATTTCGGAACCGGTTTTTCGAGCCTCAGCTATCTGGAGCGCTTCCCGATCACCACGATCAAGATCGACCGCTCTTTCGTGAAAAAGCTCGGCGAGCGCGACGGAGCTCGCGCTACGATCCGCGCTATCATCGAACTCGCCTCGGCGCACAACATGACTGCGCTCGCGGAAGGGGTCGAGACGGAACGACAGCTCGCGGCGCTGGTCGAGCTCGGCTGCGTCCATGCACAGGGCTACCTCTTCGGCCATCCGCGTCCGATCTACGAGGTCTGGCAGGCGCAGGGCTTTCCCTCGTTCTGGCAAGGCGAGACGCGCCGGCTGCGGGAAAGGTCCGCCTGACGCGGCGCCTGAGCGACATTTGCGTCCAGGCGCGGGATTCGCGATTCTCCCTCGAATGCGCAAGATTCGAAGGGACAGCCGGGAAATGAAAGCTTTGTTCACACGGCGCGGCGCCGGTCTCGCGGCTGCCTGCGTCGTGCTATTCGGTTGCGGCCCCGCTTTGGCGGAGGAATTCGAGCGCCCGCCGTCCTATGCGCCCGCGACCGCGCTGGGCAGGGCGTGGAAGGGCGACAACTATACCGTGCTGAGCCCAATAACGTCGGACGGCTTTTTGCGCCACTACAGGACCCGCACCGCCTTCGGCGAATTCGAGACGACGGGCGACCAGCTCATGGCGGCGCGTATCCGCGAACTCAACGCGCTTCAGGCGCTCGCCGGCACGAGCAGCGCCCAGGAATTCGGCGCGGGCGTCGCGAAAGCTGCGACTGGCCCGCTCGCATTTGCCGGCAATCTCATCCGCAATCCCGTCGCCACGACCCAGAGCACGGTGAACGGCGTCGGCCAATTCGTCGGCAGCATCGGCTCCGGCATCAAAAACATGGGCGAGTCCCGCGACAGCGCCGTGGAAAGTCTCACCGGCCAGGCCAGGCAGAAACGGCTGCTCGCGGCGCGTCTGGGCGTCGATCCCTACACGGACTTCATGCCGCTGGAGGCGAAACTGAACGAACTCGCGGGCGCCTCGGCAATCGGCGGCCTCGCCGTGTCCGGCGCCTTCCTCGTCGTGCCGGGCGCCGCGGGCATCGCGCTCTCCAACGTCTCGACCGCCGACACGGTCGGCGCTCTTGCCACGGACTATACGTCCGCGCAGCTCATGGACATGAACCGGACGAAGCTTGCGTCGCTCGGCGTCGACGCGTCCACCGCCAACAGCCTGTTCGCCAACCCGTTCTATACGCCGGTCGACGTGACCGCGATGACGCGGGCGGCCGAGAAGATCGGCGCGACCGCCAATCTCGGGTCGATGCTGGCGCGCGCGGCGACCGCGAACGATCGCGCGACGGCCTACTTCATCCGTAAGCGGATGGAGCTGACAGCGGGCCAGACGGGTTTCACGGGGCCGATGGTCGGCTATCTCGGCGTCGAGAGCCTGCGTTTCCCGCTTGTGCGCACGGGCGCCGGCGCTGTCGTCGGCGCCTATCCGGTCGACATTCTCTCATGGACGCCGGATACGGCGAAAATCATCGACGGGCTGGCGGCTGTCGCGAGTTCAGCGGCGGCGAACGCCAAGACGCTGGCGATCACCGGCACGGCGACCCCGCTCGCGCGGCGCAGCCTCGCCGCGCGCGGCTGGAAGCTGAGAGAGCGGGCCTCGTTCTGAGGAGGCGTCAGCCCCCCGGAGCGATCCTCGCCACGACATATTCGAGGCTGCTCGCCTGAGCGGCCGCCTTCATCGCCTCGGGCAGCGCCGATAGCGGAAAGGCGCGCGGCTTCAGCCTGCCAAGATCGAGCAGGCCCGCACGGACGAGTTCCGCGAGGCGGCCATAGGCGCTCGCCGGATACATGAACTGCCCAAGAATCTCCCAGTCGTTCAGCATGATCGCGGTATAGGGGAGGGGCAGGTCGACCGTCATGCTCCCCATCAGCACGAGCCGCCCGCCGCGCCTCAGGCTCCTGAGGGCTGCCAGCGTCGAACGCGGATCGGTCGCGCCGCCGACCATGTCGAAAGCGATATGCGCGCCGCCCTCGACCTTTATCCGGATCGCCGCGACGTCGCCGGGCGCGTCGCCAGCGAGAGTGACCGTGGAAACACGCGGCCCGGCGATGTCAGCGAGGCGAGCGAGCGCCGTCGCGTCCCGTCCGATCGCGACAACCCGCGCCGCGCCCATCGCCACGCCGAGCAGGGTCGCCGCCGTTCCATAGGCGCCGGTCGCGCCGTTGACGACGAGCGTTTCGCCGGCGCCGAGCCGCCCGCGCAGGAGGCCACCGAAAGGCACGATGAAACGGCTCATCGCGACGAGCTCGGTCGGGTCCCGCCCGTCCAGCCCTTCGAGGGGCGTCACCGCCTCCACGGGAACGAGCGCATATTCGGCGAGCATGCCGTCGCCCCATTCGGACAACATCGGCGCGGCTTCCGGGCTCGCGGTGAGGCCGATGAGGACTTGCGGCGGATCGGCGACATTTTCGCGCGCCACGACATGGGAGGAGACGATGACGCGCTGGCCGGGCTTCAGGGCAAAGACGCCCTCTCCGACCGCAGCGATCACGCCGACCGCGTTCGTGCCGATGGTGAAGGGGCGGCCCGGCGGATTGTAGAAGGGCAGCTTCCCTTCGACATAGGCTTTGAGATAGGACATCAGCGCCGAGGCCTCGATACGCACGAGCACCGCGCCCTTGCGCATTTGCGGCGTCGGCACGTCCTCGAACGCGAGGCGGCCGCCGAGTTTTTCCAGACGCCAGGCTTTCATGTAGGCTCCCTTTGCGTTCGCTGTCTTCTCGCTCAGGCGTTTGGAAGCCGGTCGCCCCTCCGTCAAGAGGCGGCGCAACGGAGAGAAACATGGCGGTTGAAGGGCTCACGACCGTTCGCAGCGGGTTCGGACAGGAAGAGACCGTGCGAAGGCTCAAGGCGGCGATCGCGGCGAAGGGCATGACCCTCTTCGCCGAGGTCGATCACGCAGCGGGCGCCGCCGGGGCGGGCCTCCCCCTGCGGCCCACGGATCTCCTGATTTTCGGGGCCGCCAAAGGCGGCACGCCGCTCATGCAGGCGGCGCAGACGATGGGAATCGACCTGCCGCTCAAGGCTCTGGTCTGGCAGGACGCCGAGGGCGCGGTCTGGCTCTCGTACAACGACCCGGCGTGGCTTGCCCAACGACACGGGCTCGACGCCAGTCGTGGCGAACCGCTGGGCAAGGCGCTGGCCGCGCTCGCTTCACAGGCAATAGCGCCATGACACTCCGCCGTGGATCGAGATCGAATGCGCGCCGGCCACAAAAGCGACAAGCCGCAAAGGTAGAGGCGAAGGAGACCTGAAACCATCCGGCCCATATCGCCGTGAGCGTCACCGCCTTTGGGCTCGGAGATGTGCGAGGCGAGGTTTGCCCATGCAGTTCATAGCGAAGGCGGTCCTCGCGGCTTTAGGCGCGATCGCGCCTCTTGCGGCCCAGTCGTCGGAAGATCCATTGAAGGACGGGTTGGCAGCCTACGAGAATCGTGACTACCCGGCTGCGCTCGCCGCTCTCGCGCCGCTGGCGCAGCGGGGAAACGCCGAGGCGCAGGTTCGGCTCGGACTCATGCATCACAACGGGTGGGGCGTCCCTGTCAATTTCAGCCAGGCCGCCAAGTGGTACCGTTTGGCGGCGGCCCAAAACAACCCGCAGGCCCAATATGAACTCGGCAAATCGGCGGCGGATTGCAAGGGCTTTTCTTCCGACAATCCGGAAATGCTTAAACTTCTCCGGCGCTCTGCCGAGCAGGGTTATCGGGACGCGCAAGAAGTGCTTGGCCACCTGTACGCCTATGGCGTGGGGGGCGTTTCAGAGGACCTTGTTCAGGCCTATCTTTGGTACGACCTCGCCGCCGCGCGGGGCGGCAAAGGAGACGCAGAGAAGCGCGACCTGATCGCCCGGAAATTGTCGGCGGATCAGATCGCGGACGCCAGGCGGCTCGCCCAAGCTTGGACGCCAAAGATCGGAGCCGACGCGCGAGACTGAGCGCGCCGTCTCAGGCGATTGCTTTAGCCTGTTAACAAAGGTGGGGCCGGCCCGAAGGCCAGCCCCGTGAAGAGTCGCAAACGCTACGCCTTGCTTACGAGCCGCCGCCGACGCAGGTGTCGGCGGTTTTCGGCGTGCAGACGTCGAGGCCGGTATAAGTCGGGTCGGAAGGCGCCGGTTTGCCGTCCTTGACGTCTTTGAGGAAGTACATCGCCTTGTAACCCATCTCGAACGGGCGCTGACCGACCTGGCCCGCCGACAGACCCTTCTTCATGAGGTCGATCTGGATTGGCAGGGTGTCGGCGACGACAAGCGCAAGCTCGCCTTTGGCGATCTTGTCCTTGTACTTCGAGGCGACCTTCTCGTAAGCGTCGGGCACAAACTGCGGGAAGCCGCCGGTCGGGGTGAAGGCGTCAAGGTTCGGGTACTTGTTGAGGATGTCCTCCATCTGCTGCACGGACAGAGGGAAGTCGTCGTTGGTGTAGAGCGGGCAGCCCGCGACCTCGTTCCAGCCGTTCTGGCCGGTCAAACGCACGCCAGGCGCTTCGGCGCTCTTCTGACCGGAGAGCGTGTCCCGGATGCCCTGCATGCGCTCGTTATGGTTGGCCGCCGCGGCGCCGCCGGACTGGATGCAGATGGTGCCGCCCTTCGGCTTGATCTGCATCACCAGCTTTGCGAGGTTGACCCCGATGTCGTAGTTGTGGGTGCCGACATAGGCAAGACGCTCTCCCTTATCGGACGGCAGCAGGTCGGAGTCCCAGGTCAGCACCGGAATCTTGCCGGCGGACGCGCCCTTCAGAGCGGCGGCCATTGCGGGCGCGTTGGCGGGTGACACTGCTATGCCGTCGACCTTCTTGGTGATGAGGTCGGCCACGATCTGGGCTTCCTCGTCGCCGCCGCCATGCTCGCCCGGGCCGATGTAGAGGCATTTGACCGCGCCGGCGAGCTCTTTCTCGGCCTTCTTGCAGCCGGCGAGCGCCTGGTCGAAGAACGGATTGTTGGTATTCTTCGGAACGAGCGCGAACGTATAGGGCTCGGCGGCCTGCGCGGATCCCGCCACGGCGAGCAGCGCGCCTGCAGCGACGGCGCTGCTCAACAATAGTTTCAGCATGTGTTTCCTCCTCATAGTACGCGAAGATCTCCTCGATCAGTCGCGCTTCGATCCTCGGATCTTTCCGAGATAGACCGCTGCAATGAGGAAGACGCCAACGAACGTGCCTTGCCAGTTCGAGTCGACTCCCGCCATCAGCAGCGAATTCCGAATGACGAAAATGAGCGCCGCGCCGATGAAGGCGCCGTAGGCGCTCGCCTCTCCGCCGATCAGGTTGGCGCCGCCGATCACCGCCGCGGAGATCGCCAGCAATTCGTATGTCACGCCGAGCGCGTTGATCGCCGATCCCGTCCACCCGACGCTGAGAATGGCTGCGAAGGACGCGGCGAGGCCGGAAACCACATAGGCCTGGACCTTGATGCGATTGACTGGCACGCCGGTCAGCAACGCCGCCTGTTCGTTCCCGCCGATCGCCAGAACGTGCCTTCCCCATGCGGTCATCTTGTAGACGACCGCCAGAATGACTGTGAGCACGATCAGGAAGAGGAGCGGGTAGCTCAGCTGGAAGGTCGGCGTCAGGTTCAGCGAGCCGCTGCCGAGCGTCTTGAACGTCTCCCCGCCGGACCCGAATTTGTAGATCATGCGGTTGCCGGACAGAACGACGGCGACCGATCGCGCGATCGACAACATGCCCAGAGTGGTGACGAACGGCGAAATCCCCGCATAGGCGATGATCGCGCCGTTGATAAACCCGGTAATCCCGCCCGCGGCAAGGCCCACCAGGATCGCGATCCAGGCCGGATAGCCCGCTTCGAGGGTCAGCCCGGAAGCGACCGCCGTCAGGCCCATGATCGAGCCGACCGAGAGGTCGATTCCGCCCGTTGCGATCACCACGGTCATGCCCAGCGCAAGAATGCCGATGAAGGAGAAATTGCGCGTGATGTTGAAGAAGTTCTCGGCAGACGCGAAGGACGCGGGCTGCAGCACGCTCATGACGATGCAGATGAGGACAAGCGCCACCGTCACCCAGAACGCCTGCGCGCCGAACAGGCGTTGCAGGAACGTGTGCTGCTGGACGTCGAGGACCGACTCGATCGAGACGTTGGCTTTCGGCGGCGGGTTCGCAGCGTCCGTGGACATCAGGGCCTCCTCAAGCGGCGTGGATCGCGCCAGTGATCAGCCCGGTCACTTCTTCGGGCGTCGTGTCCCTGATCGCCTTGTCCGCAACCTTGTGGCCGCGCCGCATCACCATCACGCGGTCGCAGACCGTGAAGACATCCGGCATGCGGTGGCTGATCAGGATGATCGCCATTCCGGACGCCTTGAGGCGCTTGATGAGCCCGAGCACTTCGGCCACCTGCCGCACGGAAATCGCGGCGGTCGGCTCGTCCATCAATACGATGCGCGCTTCGGAGAGCCGCGTGCGGGCGATCGCGACCGCCTGCCGCTGCCCGCCGGACATCTGCTTGACGAGATCGCGCGGTCGCGTCTCCGATTGCAACTCCTTGAACAGTTCGCCCGCGCGTTGAGCCATCGCGCTGTGGTCGAGCCAGCTGAGCGGCCCGATCCGCTTCTTGACCTCGCGGCCGAGAAAAACATTGGCGGCTGCGGAGAGGTTGTTGCAGAGCGCAAGGTCCTGGTAGACGACCTCTATCCCCTTTTCGCGCGCTTCGACCGGCCGGTGGAAATGCACTTGCTCTCCCATGAGGCGGATGTCGCCGTGGGTCGGAGGAAAATTTCCGGCTATGACCTTGACGAGGGTGGACTTGCCTGCGCCGTTGTCGCCCATGAGCCCGAGGACTTCGCCTTCCTCAAGGTCCATATCGACGTCGTTTAGCGCGTGAATCGCGCCAAAATGCTTTGAAACCTGACGCAATTCGAGAACGTTGCCCAAACGCTTCCTCCCCATGCGACGCTGCAGGCGCGTTCGCGCGCGCTCTCCTTGCCCAAACCGCTAACGCTGTGACATGTCTGTTGTCAAACGGAATGCGCAGGCGCGGCCAGGGAGATTCGGAGCCCGGTTAACTTCATGTCGGCT
>Ga0335069_10003609_pt1 | contig 23256 bp, 18 predicted proteins | sample Lox_Sample_11_FD_206714 | JGI IMG/M metagenome (GOLD analysis project Ga0335069, IMG submission 206714) | Soil microbial communities from Loxahatchee National Wildlife Refuge, Florida, United States - Lox_Sample_1.1 | ecosystem: Environmental > Terrestrial > Soil > Wetlands | place: USA... | reverse complement strand
CGTTCTGGTTCGATCTGCTTCACCTGGATGGCGCGCATCTCTTGGATGAAAGTCAGGCGCGCCGCTTTGCGGAGTTGACGAGGATTGCACCGCGGACTTTGGTTCCCCATGCCGTGGTGTCCGGCTCGAAGGCGGCTGATGCATTTCTAGAACAGGCACTGGCGCGCGGTCACGAAGGAATCATGGCGAAGGCTTTAGATGCACCGTATGCTGCCGGATCTCGCGGGCAAAGCTGGCTGAAGATAAAGCGGGCGCGTACGCTCGACCTGGTGATACTGGCGGCTGAGTGGGGTAATGGCCGGCGGCAGGGGTGGCTCAGCAACCTGCATCTCGGCGCCCGCGATACGGAGAAAGGCGGGTTCGCGATGCTCGGCAAAACATTCAAAGGTCTTACCGATGAGATGCTGGCTTGGCAAACCGAACAACTGCTGAAGCTGGAAATCGGACGGGATGACTATACTGTCTATGTCGAGCCGAAGTTGGTGGCAGAAATCGCGTTCAACGAAATCCAAGTCAGTCCCCGGTATGCGAGCGGCCTGGCATTACGTTTCGCACGCGTAAAACGGTATCGTGAGGACAAGACTGCAGAGCAGGCGGATACCTTTCTCACGGTTCAAAAACTGGCTGGCATCGGAAATGGGTGATCTTTGGTAACCGCAGTTGCACTCTCGGTCGCCGGTTCGGACCCGAGCGGAGGCGCCGGAATACAGGCCGATCTGAAAACGTTCCATCAGTTCGGCGTGTACGGAACCGCAGCTATTACGTTGATCACGGTGCAGAACACGACTGGTGTCGGGCGCGTGGAGTGCTTACCGCCGGACCTCGTTGCGCAGCAGGTACGTGCGGTAGTCGACGACATACCGCCCGCCGCCGCGAAGACAGGTGCGCTGGGGAGTTGCGGGATCATTGAAGCGGTCGCGGATATCGCGGCGGGTTCGAGCTTTCCTCTTGTAGTCGACCCTGTGATGGTGAGCAAGCATGGTGCTGCTCTCCTGGATGCGAACGCAGCCGATGCTTTGAAGTCACTTCTCATTCCCCGTGCTTTCCTGCTCACTCCGAATCTGGATGAAGCGGAGTTGTTGACCGGTGTCGCGGTGCGTGGTGTCGGCGGGATGAAAATTGCTGCTGAGAAGCTGATTAAGTTAGGGGTGCAGGCGGTGTTAATAAAGGGCGGACATCTTTCCGGAGATGCTACCGATGTTCTGCTGTATCGAGGCGAGTGGCACGAGTTCACAGGACCTCGGATCGAGACGCGGCATACACACGGGACGGGCTGTACTTATTCGGCAGCGATCACCGCTCTACTGGCGAAGGGCTTTGAGCTGTCGCACGCGGTTCGCAGGGCGAAGGAGTTTATCAGCGAGGCAATTCGGACGGCGCCGGGATTGGGCGCGGGCTGTGGACCGGTGAATCATCATGCGTAGTTGGACAAGCCTCGGGATTGTCTGGCCAAACCAGAGGTTGTCCAACGCCGCTGTTGTATCTATTTCGCGTCAGGCGGCGCGGAAGTGTTTTCTTTGTCTTTTTTCGGCTGATCCGGAAGGATGAACGAAGTCTCGCCGGGGCGCAGCAACTTGAGATTCTTGCGGACCTCCAGTTCCTGCTCCGAAGGGCTCTCTTCGAGTTTCTTAATGCGATCCGCTCGGTATTTGTTCTCGCGCTGGAGGTTGGCGTTGTCTTCCTCGAGCTTGCGAATCTCGTCCCACTTCTCACGCAGTGCCGGGATTCCCTGAGGGCTGCGCAGCGTTAGGTAGCCGTAAACTCCGATGAACGCGAACACGACCAGGAGCATCAGTCGGCGGAGCGCAATGTTCATTTTCAAATCATCAGTCCTTACATTTGTTTATAATCCTCTTTTGTCAAAAGATCCAGTGGAATCGGCAAGGAAATTCTATGACCGATAAAATCGTTGTGCTGAGTACGTGCAGCACGGCCAAAGAAGCGGAGCGCATCGCTCGCGAGTTGGTGGAGAAAAGGTTGGCGGCTTGCGTGAACATCGTGCCCGGACTGCGAAGTGTGTATCGTTGGAAGGGCGCAATTCAGGAGGATGCGGAGGTGCTGCTGGTAATCAAGTCGAGCCGCGCGCTATTTAACGAACTGAGAGTAGAGATCGAGAAACTGCATTCCTACGAAGTGCCGGAAGTCATCGCGACACCGATCGTCGACGGTTCGGACGGATATTTGGAGTGGCTGCACCGGGAACTGGCTACCAAAGCCGAATCGTGAACGAACAGCCGACGCATGCCCGCCATCGGGTGATCGTCTTTGCCGTTAGCCTAGCTGTCCTTTCCTACTTCAATCGGGTGTGTATTTCTCAGGCCGCTCCTGAGATCGTGCGGGATTTGAAGCTGGACGATGTCCAGATGGGGAAGATCTTCGGAGCGTTTGCTTTGTCCTACGCGTTGTTTGAAATTCCCAGCGGATGGCTGGGCGACTGGATCGGGCCGCGAAGGGTTCTGATGCGGATCGTCATCTGGTGGTCGGCGTTCACCGCAATCACCGGCGCAATGTGGAGCTTTAATTCCATGTGGCTGGCGCGTTTCTTGTTCGGCGCGGGCGAGGCAGGCTGTTTCCCGAACTTGACGAAAGCATTCACCACCTGGCTTCCAGCGGTGGAACGCGTACGCGCCCAAGGCGTCATGTGGACCTTCGCGCGGTGGGGAGGAGCCTTCACACCGCTGCTGACCGTCTGGTTCTTGCATTTCGTAAGTTGGCGATGGGCTTTTGGGATTTTCGGTGCGATCGGGGTCGTGTGGGCATTCTTCTTTTATCGCTGGTATCGGGATGATCCACGCGGACACCCGAGTGTCAATGCGGCCGAACTTGCCCTACTCGGGAATTCCGTAAATCTTGCGTCCGGACATGCAAATGTTCCCTGGCTTAAAATGTTGACCTCCAGGTCGGTACTGCTGCTTTGGCTGCAATATGCGTGTCTGTCATTCCCTTGGTACTTCAACATCACCTGGCTGCCTACGTATTTGCAGCAACATTGGAAGCTAAGCGCGACTGAATCAGCGCGACTCGCTATTCTTCCGTTGTTTCTGGGCGGCCTGGGTTCGTTATTCTGTGGATCGATTTCGGCGAGTTTTGCCCGGCGCGTTGGAACTGCCAGCAGCCGCCGAATTCTGGCTATCTCCGGCTTCCTAGGGGCAGGTTTGTTTCTTGCTCTAGCAATTCAATTTCATACTCCGGGTTGGGTGATGTTATCGATGGGCCTCGCTGGGTTTTGTAACGATCTGGCAATGCCGCCTTCCTGGGCAGCTTCGATGGATATCGGCGGTCGATATGCAGGCACGGTGGCTGGATCGATGAATATGATGGGAAACTTGGCTGGATTTGCATGTCCAGTGATCGGGGGATACATATTGCGAGCAACCGGCCGCGATTGGGACCTGTTTCTGTATGTGATGGCGGCAGTATATTTGGCTGGTCCAGTTATTTGGCCGTTCATCGACCCGGAAACCTGCATAGAGTCCTAAGCCTTTGAAAACAAAATGCCTCTGTTTTGATCGGAGATGCTGCTCTGTGCATGCGTAGTTCCATCCTCACATTTTGTGGCAGAATTTGAGCCAGAAGCCTTGTATTCAGTGACTTATTTGAGTTATGCTTCTTACACCTCCCCCGACATGACAGACGTATTGGAGGGAATACATGTCGGATGTTCAGATCAACAAGATTCAACCTGAGGGAGAAAGCGTGCTGTTACTAACGCAGCAGGTAGATGCCCTCTATGAAGAGATTCGACGGCGTGCTTTCAGACTTTTCGAATCACACGGAGGATCCCACGGATACGATCGAGAGGACTGGCTACAGGCCGAACGATCTTTGATTTTTGCCCCGCCCGCTGAACTCATCGAAGAAGAAGATCAATTCAGTATTCGAATGGCTGTTCCAGGATATGACGCAGGTCACGTTCGCGTAAGCGTGCTACCTCGCGCGATCATCGTGGATGGCGATATGGCGCAGACGAGCGAGCAGTCCAGCGCGACGGTCATTTTCAGTGAGTTTAGCGACCGTCGGCTCCTTCGCCGTTTCGACCTTCCTCACGAAGTAAGGGCATACACGGCAAAAGCGGCTCTCAAAGACGGGATATTGCGGATTACCGTGAGGAAGGCTGCGCAAGCTCTTCAATCCGCCGCCGCGGCATCGGCTTAGTCTTTCTTTTAGTTTTGGGCTGATACGAACGTCGAGGAGCGTTGCTCCCTGATGGAGAGCAATCAGCGGTTGAATTTTGGCGAGCTTCACCTCCCTAAGCTCGCAAGAGTGGATTTTTTCCTTCAATTTCTCTTTCGATAGTACTTTCTTGTACGTTTTTGTCCTATAGCAGTTTTCAACCGTCATGGTAGAAATGTAACTGTCATGACTTCCCCTCCCTGGATACTCTGAACTTGGCGCGAAGCCCGACTCTCCAAGGGTTGAGCTCCGCCAGAATCTGGGGGATAGAGCATGATGAAATCGCTGCTTTTGTTGGCTGGCTGCGCGGTCGCAGCAATGGGCGCCACTATTACTGCCGCTGGAGATCCTGGCACAACACCGGGAGACCTCTTCGACATCGCGCAGGGGACGGTAGTCAATTCGAATTCCCCGGTTCTCGGCGGATTGGACATCCGCGACATATTCGGGGGCACGTTCGCGGGCGGGGTGGAAGCTGGGGACGTTGTGTTTAGCGACTCAAACACCAGCCCGTGGACGGGTTCGAATAATCCGTTGGATTATTTCGTGACGTTCACAACCAGTTCACCGGTAACGCTCGCTGGCTACACTCTGAATCTGATTGACGACCTGAATGATACTGCGAACCGCACGGTGACGCGCTTCCGTCTATTTGCTTCGGGGAATTCCACGGCAATTTCGGATGTAACGATCTTGGGCCCCGGTCAGACGGACTATTTGGCCGCATATGGGGATCATGAAATCGCGGTGAGCGATAGCTTCAGCGGTGTCACGGCGAGCACCTTCACAGCGGTGTTCACGGCGAATCCGAACGCAGACGCCGGCGCTATCGGGCCGCGAGTGACCGAGTTGGATGGATTTGCAGGAATCAAGACGCAGGGCGGAGTGCCAGAACCGGGTTCGCTCGTGCTTCTCGCCACCGGACTGGTCGGCTTGCTCGTTAGCCGGGAGTGGCATCGCTTCCGCCGCGCGGCGAAACGTTAGAACACTTAGAATGGTGGACCTGACGAGGAATTCTCGCCAGGTCCGAACTCCAACTAGGTCTTGGCTGCTGGCGAGGTGCGCGCCTTCGATGGCAGCTTGGGCGCAGAACCTTTCACCTGGGTAATCTGGTTGATGCTCAGCTCCCAGTGGCCCTCACTCTTCATCCAAATGTGGATGAACCGATAGGTAGCCGATGGTGGACCGGGCCAGGTTTCGCCCCCGGTCACGATCGCCAGATCGCCGTAGGTGCGAACCTTGAATGCATTCAAAACAGGTTTTGCCTTGGGTGGATTCTTGGGAGCGGGGGGCAAGTCGCGCTTAGTCCATACCTTGCCGTCGATATCGACCTTCATAAAATCCAACCGCAGCAAGTGCTCCATTGCGTTTGCATCGCCGTTGAAAGTCGCGTCACGAAATGCCTGCTCAGCGTCGAGGATTTCCTTGTCACTTGCGGCGCCACTGTCGGGGCCTGGGACTAAAGGCTTCTTGGTGTTTTGCGCACTCAGAACCGCGACTGCGAGCGTAAGCAGCCCTACGGTCAAAACTGACTTCATATAGTTAACCGAACCTCCGTTTTCTTAGAGATAGCTTTTGTTCTTAACCCAGCAGGGTCCAATCTGGTAGACGTGGCAGTTGCTGACACGGGCCTCCAGCGATATCCCTCTGTAGTACTATCGGCTGATGCGCCGCAAACTTGAACCTAAAAGGTGAGAGTGTTGGTGCAGCGTTTGCCGGAGTTCGGAACGGCGGCCTGGCTTCCCCGCCCTTTGGAGGGGTCGACTGCGTCCGAGAGATCGGCGATTGACGTCCGTAGGAGATGAGTTGCTTCGCGACGGGCCGGTAACGCGACGAGGAATAGCGGAGCGGGCGATTCGGCGGTCAGCCTGGTGCCGTCCAAGGCCGCCAGCGCGCGATCGGCCTGAACCGCATTCTTCATCTCCACCAGGGCGAAGCCTTCCGTATGGGCCATCTTCACCTTGGCAACCGCGCCGAACGATTCGAAAGCAGAACGAAGCGATTCTTCGGTAGCGTCGACATCGACGTTGCCTACCAAGATCCTTTTCATGTCAACTCCCTGCCCATTAGCGGGCTCGTCGGGGACAAGAGAGGTTTCGACCCGGCACGAACCGGACCTAATTAAAGATGCATGTCTCGATAATTTGAGTATAACAAGTCCCAAACAAATGTCTATAAGAATGTTTGGAAAATAAGAATGCGTTGAAGCGACATAGTGCTAGAATCTCCTGAACGCATCCGGTTCTGGTGGGGTCTGCGTGGAGAGTCTAGTGCAACCAACGTCGGGCGCGCTTGGCCAACACTGCGGCGGGCTTCCGGCGGGTCCGGGACAATGGCCGGATGGCTTCAGAGATCCTCTTGCCACAGCCGAGATTGGTGCAGATTTTGTCGTTCGCGCTCTGGAGGTGGCAATGAGGACATACCACCTTCGTTTTCAACAACGGCACGTTCATGAACGGAATGATGCCATCTGATTCTGGGGAAAGGAATAGGTCTAGTGCACCCACGCGTACTGGGTTGCATATGAATTAGTACTGCCGAAGTACTATGCGCCGCTGTAGGACGAAATCGGCAAGCCGCAAATCCCTTAGTGCGTTTGGAGCAACCCATTTTTAGTAGCTTTTCCGGTTAGGACAATCGGACGATTGTGTGGGGGTTGAAGGACTGGTAGGTTGCCTAGGTGGGGGTGTTTTCCCCTGCCAATTGCAGGCTACTTTAACACGGGTCCTCGACAAACATTGCCCTTATATCTCTGCAGTGATCGTGACAGTGTCGAGTTGTTGAGAATTGAAGCTTTCGGGAACAAAGCGTTGGCCATCACGAGAGCGGTCGGTGGAAAGGAGGCCGCGCCATTTTCCCGGGTAGAGTAACGGTGCTCCTTGCCGGGGTGCAGGATTCCATCGCGAACGATCTTGTGGAAGCTCTTGCGCGCCGCCATTGCCACGTCGTCGCTTCGAGCAGGACCGGCGCCGCAGCCTCCGTTCGTCAACACAATCCTTCCGTCGTGTTGGTAGGACTGGGGGCGAGCGGGTCAGTTGAGGGCATTGAATTGCTGCGAGGACTTCGCAATGCGTTTCCTCAACTACCGTTACTAGCTATTCCAACATCCAGCAGCGAGGAAGTTGTACTTGCCGCTTTCCGGGCTGGTGCGACGGACTACCTGGCGGGGACCATTACCTCGGATGAAATCGCTCGACAGGTCCTGACGCACTGTTCTCCGGCCAGAAATCTACGTGGCGCCGAGACGATGATCGGCTATAGCGACGAAATGAACGACGTTCGCAACTACATAGAAAAGGTTGCGAGCAGCGATAGCAGTGTTCTGATCACCGGCGAAACCGGCACGGGCAAAGAACTCGCTGCGAGCCTGATTCACGGCAACAGCCCTCGCGCCAGCGGCCCTCTAGTGTGCGTGAACTGCGCCGCCATTCCCGACACGCTGCTGGAGAGTGAACTTTTTGGTTTCGAGCGGGGCGCGTTTACAGGAGCGCACCTATCCACGCCCGGCAAGATCGAAATCGCCGATGGCGGGACGGTTTTCTTCGACGAGATCGGGGAACTCAGCCCCTATGCCCAGGCTCGGCTCTTGCGAGTGATGGAGGAACGCCAGGTTCAACGCCTTGGCGGCAGGAAGCCCATCGCTGTGAATGTTCGATTCATGGCCGCCACCAATCGCGACCTGGATTCGATGGCCATGGCCAACGAATTTCGCAAGGATCTCTACTTCCGGCTGAATGTGGGGCGAATTCACCTGCCGCCGTTGCGGGAACGAAAGCCCGACATCCCGGTACTAATCGATCATTACGTAGCACAGTTGAACCGGCAATTCGGGTCCTCGGTGAGCAGCCTTGAGCCGGAAGTCGTGGAACATTTGCTCGGCTATCCTTGGCCGGGAAACATTCGCGAACTGAAGAATCTTCTGGAAGGCGTCTTCGTCAGCCGTCCGTCCTCGAAGATCACCTACTTCGACTTGCCCGAGTGGTTCCGCAAGCGGCACCCGATCGAGCAGCCCCGCGAATCCAGCGAATCGGATCAGTTGCTGTCTGCGCTCCACGCGACGAACTGGAATAAGAGCGAGGCTGCAGGCAAATTGAATTGGTCGCGTATGACGCTGTATCGCAAGATGGCGAAATACGGATTCGCAAAATAAACTGCACTGTAACACCCCGGGCCAGACTGTAACAGCTCCCGATACACTCCACTTTGATTCGCGCTTTCAAGAACGTACAGAAGTTGGCGTTCAGCCGCCTTGCGCTTTACGCGGCAAAGTGTAACACCAGGCTGTTACACAGCAGGGTCGTCAGGTCAGATTTCACAACACGTTAAGAGTGGCCACCGAGGTGCTTTTATGCACTGCCTGCGACCATGGAACCTTATCCCATAGCGCCGCGATCCGCGGATGCGGACGGCCGGTACAGCAATTTCTTTAAAGTCGGCCACAACGCATTCGAGTTCCTGCTCGATTTCGGCCAGGCCTACATGGATGGAGCCGGCGATGCCGTACACACACGCATCGTCACGACGCCTCCATACGCTCGAGCGCTTGCGGACCTGCTCCTCAAGTCCCTCGATCACTACGAGGCCAACTTCGGACCGATTCCGCGTGCCCAGGAGGCTGAACCAGTGGAGGAAACAGAGTGATGGGGCTGCAACGTTCTAGGAGATGGTGCAGCTCCCACGCGATGGCAGCGCTGTTCTCGCTAGTGCTGCTCTTGGGGACCGGCCGTGCGGGCGACGTATCGCCCTACGTGCTCGGTCCCGAGGATCAAATCACGATCCGCGCCTTGGACGCGGAGGAGATTTCCGACAAGCCATTTACAGTCGATAACTCCGGTTTCGTAACGTTGCCAATGCTGGGCCGCGTGAAAGCGGCCGGGCTCACCGTGCCGCAGTTGGAGACCACGATCGCTGACCGATTGAAACAGTTCCTTTGGCAGCCGCAGGTTGCCATTACGGTCAGCGAATTCCATAGCCAACCAGTCTCCGTGATCGGGGCCGTTAACACACCTGGCGTACAACAGCTGCGTGGGCGGAAGACGCTGGTGGAAGCGCTTTCCAGTGCCGGCGGCCTAAGACCCGATGCAGGTCATGAAATCAGCATCCAGCGCCGCATTGAGCAGGGCGCGATTCCGCTGCCAGGAGCGCACGTAGACTCAACCGGCGAATTCAGCCTGGCGAAGGTCAGCCTTCCGGAGATCATGAACAATATTCATCCGGAAGAAAACATCACCGTCAAAGCCAACGACGTGATCTCGGTACCTCGTGGCGATGTGATTTATGTGGTCGGCGAAGTGAAGAAGTCCGGCGGCTTTCCAATGGATGAACGGGAAACACTGTCGGTCCTGAAGGCGCTTTCGCTCTCCGAGGGATTGTTGCCCACCGCGTCAATGAACGGCGTGCGGATCATTCGGAGCGGCGCGCCGGGAACGGTAAAGCAAGAGATTCCGGTTGACCTCAAGAAGATCTTGAGCGGCAAGGGCGAAGACATCGGACTCAGGCCCGACGACATTCTCTTCGTTCCCGCCAGCGTGGGTAAGAAGGCCGCGGTGCGCGGAATCGAAGCGGCGATTCAGTTGGCAACCGGCGTTGTGATCTGGCGGCACTAAGGACATATGGAACCGTTGCGGCATTTAGAAATCGTGGGACCGAAGGAAGGATCGCGGGAAGGTCTGCCGGCGCGCCCAATCGACTTGCACGTCTCCTCGGCAACAACCGTGGTAGACCCGGGCATTACGGGCTTGGCGGATTATTGGCAAGCAATCTGGCATCGCAAGGGGACGGTCATCTCGGCCGCGACCCTTTCGGCGCTGGCGGCATGTTTGCTGACCCTGCCAATGACTCCCATCTATCAGGCGCAGACGTCGCTGGAAATCCAGGGTGTGAACGAGAACTTTCTGCACATGAACGAGGTCAATCCCAACGCGGGCCTCTACTCCACCGACGGCTACTTGCAGACCCAGGTGGATGTCTTCGAAAGCAGAACACTGGTTCATCGCGCGGCGGCGAAATCGAATTTCATGGAGCGGCTCAGCAAGTTTGAAAAGAAGGGCTGGTTGGCTGCGACTGCTGCCGACAAGGACGAATCCGACAAAGAGTTCAAAGAAGCCACGAAGCGCCTCAAAGTGCGCAGCGCTCCTCCGACGCGCATCTTGCGGATCACATTCGACGCTCCGGATCCGAAGCTCGCCGCCGATTTCGCGAATGGGCTGGTTGGCGAATACCTGGCACAAGTCATGGAATCGCGCTCCAACGATGCGACTCAAACGCGCGAGTGGTTGTCGAAACAGCTTCAAGAAGTAAAGGAGCACTTGCGGCAGGCCGAAGAGCGGCAACAGAACTATATGCGCGGAGCGGGCCTTATGTTCCTGGCCGACAACAAAGGAAGTCTTGCCGAGGAACGCCTTCGCCAGCTTCAGGACGAGCTTTCGAAAGCACAGGCTGAACGCATTGCCCGGCAATCGGAAAATGAGATCGCGCGGAATGGCGACTTGGAAGCGTTGCCTCGTGTTCTCGATAGCGTGGGGCTAGCGGACTCGCAACAGAAACTTACCGCTCTGAAAGCGCAGATGGCCGAGATGAGCCATGCGCTGACCCCCGAGCACTACAAGGTTCAACGTTTGAAAGCGCAGATCGACGAATTGCAGGCCTCCATAAAGAAGGGCCGCGAAACGATACTTCGCCGCATTCAAAAGGAAGACGAACAAGCGGTGCGGCGCGAAAAGCTGCTCGAAGCAAGCGTTGCCGACCAACGGCAGGTGGTGGCGGAGCAGGCGAAGAAGACTGTGCAATATGACCTGCTCAAGCACGAAGCGGACACGTACCGCGCTTTGTATGATTCGATGCAGCAGCGCGTTGGAGAAGCCGGTGTCGCTTCCGCGATTCCAACCAGCAACGTTCATTTAATCGACGCCGCCGAAGCTCCGACCAAACCCTACAAACCGGACGCAATCCTGAACACAGCGCTTGGCGCGATCACTGGATTGTTCTTCGGCCTGGTATACGTCTGCGCGAAAGAGAACTATGACCGGCGCGTCCGCCGCCCCGGCGATGCGCGATTGTTCTCAAAGAGCCGGGAACTGGGCGTCGTGCCATACTCACGCGGCCGGGAACACGAACTCGATCTGGTGGCCGGCTCTATGCGCTCCATGCTGACGTCGCTGGTTTTCACCGGCGCGTCCGGTGGACCGCGCACGATTGTAATCAGCAGCCCCGGTCCGAGCGAGGGCAAGACCACCATCGTTCAAAATCTAGGCAGAGCGATCGCCGATATCACGGGCCGTGTTTTGATCGTGGATTGCGATCTGCACCGGCCCCGGCTGGATGCGCTTTTCCGCGTGTCCAATGCCTGGGGGATGAACAATCTGCTTCACGATACGTTCCCGGTGGAAGAGTATCCGCTCGAAGCGCTCGGCGTAGCCTGCGAAAACGGACTCTACGTGCTTCCCAGCGGACCGCGGTACGACGGTACGAGCGACCTGTTGTACGCAGCGCGGCTGCCCAAACTGTTAGCGCGGCTGCAACGTGAATTCGACGTCATTCTGATCGACACGCCTCCACTTCTGGAGATTCCCGATGCGAGAATGCTGGGCCGGTTGTCCGACGGAGTGATCCTCGTGGTTCGCGCCGGTAAAACCAGCACGGATGCGGTTTCGCAATGCACGGAGCGGTTGCGCGAAGACGGCACCACCTTACTCGGCACCGTGCTGAATGGTTGGGCGTCGAAGTCATCCTCCTACGGATACGGTTACGGATATTACCGGCGGCGCAATTCGGGGAAGGGTTAAACGGACACCCGCCATGCGTTATTTGGTTCTCTGCTATCACGACGTGGCGCCGAAGGGCGTGCCCAGTGGTTTTCAGAGCCCTGACGCAGAAACGTACAAGATGTCGGTGGACCGTTTCCAGGAGCACCTTCAAGCTATCGCTGGACGGCGTAGCGAAAGTCCATTCCAGGTCCTATTGACCTTCGATGATGGAGGCGTTGGGGCTTGTTACACAGCCGATGCACTCGAAGGAGCGGGTTGCCGCGGCTACTTCTTCATCACATCGAATCTGATCGGCCGGCCCGGATTTCTCAATCCGGCGCAGATCGCCGATCTTCACCGTCGCGGTCATGTGATCGGCTCCCATGGCGCAACCCATCGCGGAAGAATGAGCCGGATGCCGGCGGAAACGCTTGCCGCCGAGTGGTCTCAGAGCGTCGCTGCGCTGTCCGGAATTGCTGGAGCGCCGATTCGAACGGGGTCCGTTCCGTCAGGTTTCTACGCTCCGCGCGTGGCGCAGGCAGCGGCAAGCGAGGGCCTTCGGCAAATCTTTACGCAAGAGCCCACGACCCAAGCGAAGGAAGCCCATGGATGTGAGGTCGTCGGACGTTTCACGATGCGAAGTTGGACGCCTTCATCGAGGGTCGCCGCGCTAGTACGGGGCGACTTCTTTCCGAGACTCGAAGACGCGACGCTTTGGCGCCTGCGGAACGTCGCGAAGTCTGCCGGCGGAAGCTTTTATACCGAACTCCGCCGCGCTTATTACCATCACCGGTTTCCGGAGCGTGTGAGCTAGGTATGCCCTTTTCGCACCGGCCGGAACTCGAGTTTCTGTGCAAGAAGGGCTGGCATCGCGCGCTGGCGGCGTTTTTCGACGTTACGTCAGTGAATCTCGCGTGGCAATGCACCGTAGCGCTTCGCATTTGGTTGAATCCGTTGATGGCCCACCACATCAGGCGCGCTGAACTCCTGAGCCACGTTCCGCCAGTCAGCGCGTTGATCGTAGTTTGGGCCGTGGTCGCCATCTCGTTGCGGCTATACCGCGCCGAACGTTTGCCACGCGCCGGCGGCCGGCTGCGGCGCTTATTAAATGCAACGGCGCTGCTGAGTACACTTTTGATCGCCTACGGATTCTTCGCGCGACAAGTGGGCACCAACGATGTCTCGCGATCGTTCGTGCTTCTATTCGCACCGGTCAGCTTGTTGCTGCTGCTGGCATCGAACTATGCAGTGCTCGTCGCCTCGGTCGCAATCGGACGGCGATTCCGGTTTGAAGAACGCGTCGCCGTTGCCGGCGATGGCCCCCACGCGGAACATCTCGCAGGGCAACTCACGATCAATGGGGGCGTGACGCGGGTGGTGGGCTTTATTCTGCCCACAGCTTGCGGCACGACAGCATTCAGCCACGCGGCTCCCATCCTCGGGACGACGGCGACCGTAGCTGAAGTGATCAATCGAGCGAAGCTGGATCGAATCATCGTCGCGAATGGCAGCCTGCCTCAAGAAGAGATGAAGGCATGCACCAGGGTGGCGCGACGGATGGGCGTGGTGACGGCTCACGCTCTTGCGGGATTGATGGATGAAGACCTGGAAGAGGCGTCTTTCCACGTAAAGAATGGCTTGGCCATCGTCGAGCTTCGGCCTCGCCTCTTTCTGGCCAAGCAGCAGATGATCAAGCGGGGCTTGGACATTTTGCTCTCGGGGATCGTGCTTCTCTTTCTGCTTCCGCTCTTCGCCTTGTTGGCACTGCTGGTGAAGCTGAGCTCGAAGGGGCCGGTGTTCTACATATCGGACCGCGTGGGGCGTGGCGGCCGCCACTTCCGCTTCTACAAGCTCAGAACAATGTATACGGGCGCGGACGCTGCGCGTGAGCTGAGCGGCGTTAACGAATCCGATGGGCATCTTTTCAAGATCCGTCACGATCCGCGAATCACTCCTGTAGGACGGCTCATGCGGCGGTTCAGCCTGGACGAGTTGCCTCAACTGTTCAATGTTTTCATCGGCAGCATGAGTCTCGTCGGGCCGCGGCCGCTGCCCGCGCGCGATCTGGACATGGATGGCGCCAGCAAAGAATTCGGAGTCTGGGCGCGAGAGCGCACGGAGGCTCCTCCAGGCATCACCTGCCTTTGGCAAATTCGCGGACGTAGCGACCTGCCGTTCAGCAAGATGGTGGAGCTCGATTTGGAATACGTTCGCAACTGGTCACTGGCCATGGATTTGGAAATTCTCTTGGAGACTCCACTGGCTGTCTTGTCCGGCCGAGGAGCGTACTGAGTGTCCATGACCGTCGCAGTGTCGAGCCAGCCTCCGATCGCCAACGAGCCATCGCTCGCGGGCTTCCTCGGCCTGCTCTTCACCGAGCTCGATGCACGAGGCATCCAGTACTGCGTTCTCCACTCATTCGAGAACCTGCCGGATGGACTGGCTACCGACCTCGACATGGCCATTCCGCACCGAGCCTGGGCAAGGATACCGGACGTATTGTCGATGCTCGAGGCCCATGGATATCACGCGGTCCAGTGTTTGAACTACGAAATCGGCGGATATTATTTCGTCTTCGCCTGGTCGACGGATTCGTCTGTTCAAACCGTTGCGATCGATTTCATTTCTGAGCATCGCGAAGGCAACTTGATCCTGGCTTCTGGAGAAGAGTTGGTGCGAGGGCGACGCCGGTTCCGGAGCTTCTGGATTCCGGCTGCAGCACAGGAATACCGCTATCTGCTCATCAAGAAGGTCCTGAAGGGCGCCATGACTGAACGCTCCTCGCGACGTCTGGCGGATCTCTCTCGAGAAATCGAATCGAGCGAGCGGAGCAAGATTTGCGCGCAGTTTTTCGGAAAGACCTGGGGCGAGCGCGCCATCGAGGCGAGTGCGGCGGGAACGCTCGGAGAGATCCTCCTGAAATTGAAGCATCGGGTTTGGGCGGGAACCTGGCAATCCCGGCCTTGGATGCCGCTATGGTATCGCCTGAGCGATCTGCCGCGGATCGCGAGCCGAGTTGCTGAACCGACTGGCCTTCTAGTGGCTGTCCTCGGGCCGGACGGCGTCGGCAAGAGCACGTTGCTCCGCACACTCGGCGAGCAACTCGCGGGAGCCTTCCGATCGCGCAGCCTATTTCACTGGCGTCCCGCAATGATTTTTGCTGGAAGGTCGAGTGCGGTCACCAACCCGCACGAGCGCCCTGTGTTTGGTGCGCTGCGATCTCTGGCTCACCTCGCTGGACACTTCGCCGACTATCAAATCGGATTTGCGTTATGCATTCAGCCGATGCTCTCCCGCAGCGGCCTAGTGCTGTTCGACCGGTATTTTTACGATCTCGCCGCCGATCCGAAACGCTATCGCTACGGCGGCCCACCTGCCGTTCCGAAAATGTTGTTTCGTGCAGTTCCACGTCCGGATTTAGTGCTGTTACTGGACGCGCCGGAAGAAGTCGTCCTGGGCCGCAAGAGTGAAACCACAGCAGAAGAAATTCGCGCAGGGCGAGAACGGTATTGGAGCCTGGCCGAGCAAGATCTGCCGATTCGAAGGCTCGACGCTTCTCAATCTCCGGATTTGGTCGCTTTGCGAGCTTCAAAGCTGGTGATCGAGGCTCTGCGCGCCCGTTTTGCTGAGCGCCACAGCGAATGGGTGATGCCTTCGAAGACTACTGTCCTGGATCAAACGGCGGCAATTCTTGGAGCCGGCGCCAAAGAGGGTGGAGAGAGGCGCTACGCGGTCCTGCCGAGTACCTCGGACCCGCGCTTCTTGATTCCCGTCTCAAGCCAAACCAAGAACTCCGTGGATCGGCTATCGATATATTCACCTTATTCGGCCAAGGCAAGGGTGATGAAGGTAGCGCTTTCCAGCGCAATGCGGCTGCCCTCCTCGCTGTGGGCACGCGAGACGATTTCGTTACCGCCGGGACCTCTGGAGGATCTGGTGCGTAAGGTTTTCGGCGAATCGTCGCCCGATCTTGCCATCTCGCTCGGCACGCCGAATCTTTACCGCAAGGCCACGGTCCAGATCAGCGTGGGTAGGCGTGTGATCGGGTTCCTCAAGGTCCCGTTGACGCCGGCGGCGGATCAACGCCTGGAGCACGAAGCGTCGGTGCTTGCGCACCTCTCGACGTTTCCGGCTATGCGCGCATTCCTGCCGTCCGTGCTGTACGCCAGCAAATGGAACGATCGCTTCGTGCTCATCCAGTCGCCTTTGGACGGCCGCGCCGGAAGCCTCAAGTTCGGAGAGGAGCATCGCGATTTTCTCCACGCTCTCTCTCGCGTGTCCTCCATGCAACGCAAGGCGCAAGAACTGCTCGATGAAACGGCCCGGAAATGGGAGCCCGTGGCACACGTCCTGAACGTGGACGCGCGGAGAGCAGTTGCTCGTTCATTGCGAGTGATCGAGCATCACTACGCCGGTCTCAAGGTTCCCTGCGGTTTTTCGCATGGCGATTTCGCTCCCTGGAATACCCGGCAACGTCCGGAGAATCTGGGCGTGTTTGATTGGGAGGCGGCGGCGACCGGTCGTCCCCACGATTGGGATGCATTCCACTTCCAAACTCAAACGGCCAGCCTCCTTGGACGCCATACCGGCTATCACGTCGATGCAGACGCGCCCGAGACGGACTGTTCGCACTGGATCTACTTGATCCATTCTCTGAGCGTCTTGCTGGCCGAACAGCGCGAAGGCCTGAAGGATCTAGGCCACCGGATCCAGCGGATCAAGGACCGGCTGGAGGCGACATGATCGTCGACGCGCGCAAGATCACCTCCGGAGCCGAACTCTATTGCGACATCTGCATCGTCGGATCAGGAGCGGCGGGCATGACAATCGCCCACGAACTTTGCAACTCCGGCCTGGACGTAATGCTGCTGGAGGCGGGAGGACGAAACTTCAGCGATCGCGCCCAGGAGCCGTATCGAGGAGATGTGGTGGACCGCGCCCATCACGGCGCGCTCGAAGACTATCGGCATCGCAGACTGGGCGGAACTACCGCCGTGTGGGGTGGCCGCTGCGCGCCGTTTACGGCGATTGACTTCGAGCGCCGCGAGCATGTGCCATACAGCGGATGGCCGATTTCGTTATCTGATATGGACCCGTTCTACGCGCGGGCGAATCAATATTGCCAGGCTGGCGTATACGATTATCAAGGTGAAACAGCGCTCCCTGCTCCCGAAGCGATCCCGCATTTCAATTCCGATGAGGTCGACTCGAAGGGCATCTGGCGCTTCAGCCCTCCAACCGACTTCGGCCGGGTGTACGGCCCCGCTGTGTCTGAGTCAGCCAACGTAACGATCGTGCTTCACGCCAATTGTCTGCGATTGCAAAGCGCCAGCGATGGATCATCGATCGACTATGTGGAAGCGGCGTCTGCGCCGTCGCGAACGTTCCGCGTACGCGCCACGCGAGTGGTTCTTGCCTGCGGAGGACTGGAAGCAGTGCGCGTGATGCTCGCTTCCAACGACGTTCATCCGAATGGCATCGGCAACCAATACGGCCTGGTGGGCCGGTTCTACATCTCGCACATGACTGGCGATGCTGGCGAAGTAGAAGTTCCCTGCGGGACGCGGGCGCTTTGGGACTACCAGCGAGACTCGGACGGCGTCTACTGCCGCCGTGCCCTGACCATCTCACGTAAGACTCAGCACCGCGAAGGGCTCCTGAACTTCCGCGCGATCTTCAGTCATCCGTCGGCTGCAGATCCCGGTCACGGGTCCAGCGTGCTATCGGCGATGTATCTGGTCAAGCGCCTGATCGCCCGCCGGATCCCTCCGGAATACAGCCGCGCACTCTCCGGGATGAGTCCGCTCGAACATATTGCGGCTCATTCGAAGAATATCCTCCTCGGCGCACCGTCTCTGGCGAGCTTCGCACTGGGGTGGTCTCATAAGCGCGTCTTCGCATCGCGCAAGCTGCCTTCGGTGGTTTTGCCAAGCCGCTCGGGTATATACACGCTGCACTACGATGCGGAACAGCGTCCCAATCCGGAAAGTCGCGTGAGCCTGTGCGAAACGAGGGATTCTTTCGGCGTTCAGCGACTCAAAGTCGACTGGCGGTTCACTCCGGAAGACATTGCGAGCGTCGTCCGAAGCTGCCGGCTGATCGGGGATGAACTCCAGCGCACGGCTACCGGCCGGCTTCTGTTTGACCCCGAGACGGCAGCAGAAAGATTAGCCGCGAACTCCGGTGTCGGCAGCCATCATATCGGCGCAACTCGTATGGCTGCGTCGCCGCGCGACGGTGTGGTCGATTCCGATTGCCGCGTTCACGGCGTACGAAATTTATACATCGCCAGTAGTTCTACGTTCCCGACTTCAGGGTTTGCAAATCCGACGCTTACAATTGTCGCTTTTGCCGTGCGAATCGCAGACCATCTTCGGGCGCCTGGATCGGTGGATCGAATTCCGATCGAAGTAGGAGCCGTCGATGCTTGTTGAGCTCAATCGCAACGAGGCAGCGCAGCCTCCAACAGTCAGCGGCTGGAGAGTGTGGGTCCGTAAGGGTGCACTCGCAGTTACCGATCAAGGGCTGATGTCGGGGTCGAACTTCGTACTCAGCATCTTGCTGGCGCGCTGGCTCACCGCGGATCAGTACGGCGCCTACGCTCTGGCATTTTCCATCTTCTTCTTCGTGTCAGCCCTCCACCAGGCGCTTCTGTTGGAACCGCTGAGCGTGCTGGGGACATCGGAGTACGCCGGCAAGCAAGGAGCGTATTTCGGAGCGCTGCTTTGGTTCCAGGGCGCGTTCTCCATATTGTTGCTCGCAGCTGTTGGGGGCGCTGCGTGGCTCGCACATACGCTCGGGGATCACAATTTGGCATCGGCGCTTCTGGGCCTGGCGTTGGGCGCTCCGGGCATACTGCTGTTTTGGCTGGCGCGGATGACCTGCTACTCGAAGCTCGCGCCTGCCACAGCCGCGGGCGGCGCGACACTATACAGCTTGCTGCTTACGGGCGGCGCGTGGATCCTTTTCCGCACCGGACGGATCTCAGCGGTTTCGTCATTACTCATCACCGGACTAGCGGCCCTGGTGGTCGCCCTCCTGCTGCTAGTCAAGGTGCGCCCGGTTCTCAAGGTTTCGAGTGCGATGCTCCGCGATGTTGCCGTTCGTCACTGGAACTACGGCCGATGGGCGCTTGGATCCTCGCTGGTGATTTGGGTACCCGGAAACATCTTCTATTCGATCACCACTGCATTTCTGGGCATCGGCAGCGCCGGTGCATTTCGGGCGCTCATGAATCTCACGTTCCCGGTGACGCACACGGCTTCGGCACTTTCGATGCTTTTCCAGCCGCAACTGTCCGGCACCGCAGCGAACAATGGTCCTCGGGCCACGCTTCGACCGGTGAACCGCATGGCACTGCTCTTCGCAGGCGGGGCGGTCGCATGGCTCGCGCTGGTAGGTCTGCAGGCCGAACGCGTCTGGCAGCTTCTTTACCACGGGCGATTCCATGAGGCCTCGCCGCTTGCTGTTTGGATGCTGGCGGGTGTGGTGTTCCAAGTGACGGCATACGTCCCAGCTATCGGTTTGCGAGCGCTCAAGGTCCCATCGCAAGTCTTCGCTGCCTACTCGATCGCGGCCGTCGCATGCCTGGCGGGCGGAATTCCGGCAACGAAGATGTTCGGTTTAGCTGGCGCGGTTTTGTCGTATTCGGGGTCGCTGCTGCTGTCGTTCGTGGCGGTATCGATTCTGTTCCACCGGCGTGCTGGTAAGGCGGCGCCTGAGGAGGCTGCCGGAGCCGCAACCCAAGGCGCAACCCAATCGTCCAGGCTCAAAATCCTGCTGTCCGCCTACGCCTGCGAGCCGAACCGAGGCTCGGAGCCGGGCGTTGGCTGGAACTGGGCGCGGCACCTGGCGCGCGAGCATGAGGCCTGGATTATCACTCGTTCGAACAACCGCAATCCGATTGAAGCCGCGTTAGCGCGGGAGTCCCTACCGAATGCGCATTTCGTCTACTACGATCTTCCGCGCTGGGCCCGATTCTGGAAGCGCGGCTCGTTCGGATTGCGCACCTATTATTACCTGTGGCAAACTGGCGCTTTTTTCGCGGCGCGACGTATCGCGTGCGATGTGAAGTTCGATTATGTGCATCACATCACGTTCGTCAAGTACTGGATGCCCAGCTTTGTGTCACTGCTGGGGCCACCGTTCTTGTGGGGACCGGTCGGTGGTGGCGAGTCGGCGCCACCCGCATTTCGGTCGAACTTCAGTTTGCGCGGCAAGATCTACGATCTAGCACGCAGAGCCGCGCGTGCTCTCGGAAGCTCCGATCCGTTCGTTAGCCTCATGGCAAGGCGCGCGGCTGTGGGACTAGCCACCACCGAGCAGACTGCCGCCTGCATGCGGGCTCTAGGCTGCCGGACGGTCCGCGTGTTCTCGGAGTCGGGATTGAGCAGCGAGGATCTCGACGTTCTGGCGGCCATCCCGCCCCGTCATGAACGTCCGTTCCGAGTCGTCAGCATCGGAAACCTCCTGCACCTCAAAGCCTACGACCTGGCTCTTCAAGCTTTCGCAGGATTCCTGCACCGTGGCGGAAGAGGCGAGTATTGGCTTCTGGGCGACGGGCCCGAACGTAACCGGCTGGAAGGCCTGGCTAAGGGTCTCGGAATCTCCGGTCAAGTCAAGTTCTGGGGTCGCGTGCCGCGGGCCGAAGTTCTGTCACGGCTCGCAGACTGCGACGTTGTAGTGCACCCCAGCCTGCATGACTCCGGCGGTTGGACCTGCCTGGAAGCAATGGCGGCTGCGCGGCCAGTCGTATGTTTGGACCTCGGCGGGCCGGGAACCCAAGTCACCAACGAGACCGGGATCAAGATCCCGGCCGAAAGTCCCGAACAGGTTGTCTCCGCGATGGCTCGTGCCTTCGAGACCCTCGCCGCGAATGCCGCCCTGCGTTTGCGCATGGGAGAAGCCGGCCGCGCCCATGTGCGCCACCATTACCGCTGGGAAGACAAGCCGCGGCACCTGCTGTCACTTTGTGGAATCACGCGCGAAGCTGAGGCACCAATGGTCGAAGGAGTCCTGCAATGACCGTCATTGTCCGGACTCGGATCCGGCCCAATTTCGAATACTTCTGGCTGACGGCAATCGTATTGAGTCAGGCTGCAGCGCTGGTGTGGCTGGGCGATCGGCTGAATGCTGCATTAGCCGCGGCCATCTTGACCAGCGGAGCACTAGCGCTCATTTTCGTTCCAGCCGTAACAACTCAGGCGGTCGCCGGGATTCGTGCGATGAATCTGGAATGGTGGCATTGGCTGTGGGCCATGCTCTTCTGCAGCGACTTCGTTTTTCGGATTCGCGATGCACAGAGTATCGAAGACGATCCGTTGGATGCGTGGGCGCTCTACCGCGTCGGCCTCGTCGGAATGGCCGGGTTTTTCTTGCTGTGGCGCTTAGGGACACGGCGGGGTCAATGGCTTGCGGCTTTGTTCTCCGGTTTGATTCCGGTCATGGCGGTGTTTCCGCTCATCGGACTCGTATCGACGACCTGGAGCATCTTCCCCGCGTGGACCGCTTATAAGAGCGTGGAATACTTTATCGACGTCGCCGTACTCGCCGCTGCCGTCGCGGCGGCCGGCGAACCACTGAACTTCCGAACACTGCTGAATTGGACCTGGATGTTGTTTGGAGCCGTTCAGTGTTCGGTCTGGATCGGCGCTGTGGTGGCGCCGTCACGCGCGATTTTGCGGGCGGGCGGAATGCTTAGCGTGCAGATTACCGGTCTGATTCCGAACATTTCGGCCAACGGCGTGGGCCATATCGCCGCGATTTTGTCGGTCGTGGCCGTGAGCCGGTTGCTCAGGAGAGGTGCGGCGCGAAGCCACGCGTTGCTGTATTGGTTTGTTTTCCTCACCAGCTTCGGTACGTTGATCCTGGCGCAGACACGCAGCGCTGTGTTGGCATTTGCGGCTGGTGCTGTCCTGGTGTTGCTCTTGTCCCGCCGAATCGGAACGGTCTTGACGCTGGTTTTCGCGGCAACGATTCTGCTGCTGGCCACCAGCGCCGAGTCGACTGTGTGGACTTACTTAAAACGCGGACAGGACGCGCAGTTGATGGGATCGCTGAGCGGACGCACCACATGGTGGAGCTTCGCCTGGGCGAGATTCCTGGAACGCCCCTTCACCGGATACGGAGCTTTTGCCGGTGGACGTTTCGCCGCGCTTGCCGACTTGGGCGACCAGATAACGTCCAGTGTGCACAACACCTATCTCGAAGCGATTCTCGGCATCGGAGTGATTGGCGTCGTCCCGCTTGCCGTTTGTCTTCTGGGAACGTGGTGGCGGCTGCTGCAGTTTTTCCACTCGCGAGTTTCCGATGTGCTCCACAACATCGGCTTGGAAGTTGCCGGCGTCCTGATGGTGGTCACTGTTCGATCATTCTTCACCACCGACATCATTTGGCATCCCGCGCTGCCGTGGCTGCTAGCTTTGGGGTTCGGCGAGTTGCTTCGGCGGCAGAGACGGGCGGTGGCGCCGTGAGATTCGCGCTCGACATCTGGTTCTGGTTTTCACTCGCACGACTCGCTGCGGGTGGAGTTCCAGGCACCGTCAACATTTTGGACTTTGGCGCGACCCCCAACGATGGTAAAGACGATAGCGCTACCATCCAGGCTGCCTTCAACTCCATAGACCCGATGCAGGGTGGCACAGTCATCTGCCCACCCGGTACCTACGACATCTCAACGCCGATCGTTGTTAAGAGCAATGCCGTGCGTTTCGCGGGTCTGTCTGGTCCTTCTTATAACGAGGACATTCCGTACGCTGGCTGCACGCTGGTGGCGCACACGGATCATATGACGCTGCTGCAATTTCGCAGTACGAGCCTGAACCAGCATGGTCCGGTTGTTGAATATATAAATCTTCGCGACGCAACGCCATCCGGCCATTCCGCCACGCTGCTGCACATCGTGAACTTCAATCGCTGGACCGCGCGGAACGTCTCGGTGAGCTACGCGGATACAGGGCTGAGAGTCACCGGCACGGACGATGCGAGCTGGGGCTATGTGTCGCAGTTTTTCTGCAAAGAGGCCAATACTTGCATCGACCAGGCTACCGTTGAGGGCGGATTCGTCGTGCTGGGAGGCGGTTTCGAACCACTGGCCACGGGTATCCGGGTTCGCGGCTCACAGGTGCGAATCGTCGCAACGAAGTTCGACTGCATCAATGGATCCACCGGCGTTTATATCACCGGGCACGGCAACGTAGTCACCGATTCGGCGTTTGAACAGTGCGGAACCGGCGTCGCGGTGCGCGACGACGCCAGTATGCCGTGGAATGGCGACCAGAATCGGCTCATTGGAAATCACTTCAATGGCTCGGCGATCTCGACCAGCAGAGGCATCTCT